>Ga0209831_1003346_pt1 | contig 13312 bp, 17 predicted proteins | sample Maine_Asex4_meta_FD_187451 | JGI IMG/M metagenome (GOLD analysis project Ga0209831, IMG submission 187451) | Marine algal microbial communities from Maine, USA - Maine_Asex4_metaG (SPAdes) (version 2) | ecosystem: Host-associated > Algae > Red algae > Unclassified | place: Maine, USA | collected...
CACATTCTGTAAAGATCGGGCCGGACATGCACTGCTGTCGGACTGCTCGACCAATGAGAGATCTGCATTCATTGCCGTTCCACTACCGTTCCGGGGCGATGAGGACAGAATTGGGGGATCAGCAATATATGCCTGAGGATCATGTCCGTGCATTATATCCGTATTCACTTCGGATACGAGCAGGGGACGAACATCCAAAATGCATGATGAGAAAAGGAGGAGATGATATAGCTATGATGTCCGACAGAAGTTGCGATATTTTTTCGGATCCGTATCCCAGATATGAGTGTCACAATACAGGGGTTTATATGGTTATGAGGCTTCCCGCATCCCGAGAATTCTGGTTAAACGCGGCTGACCTCTCTTTTCGCGTGCCGACCATCGGGGGATTAAAGTCCGAACATTTTGCGGCGACAGGCGGCGATCCAGCACGACCCGGGTGGAACCATTCAATCACGCGACTCGATCCGATTACGTTGTTGTCAGAGTGTGACACAAGATTCAGAACGGTCATTCTGACGTCCGTTTACACAAACGGCGAGGAACCGCTTCAACGGCGCCCGTTGGGGCGTGGAAGTCAAGTCTGAGTTTCCAGTCCTACTGACGTCCATTTAGCACTCGAATATCGGCTGGATGGCGTTCTTCTTGGCCTCTAATTGAGCTGTCTGTCGGACTTGGCGGACTATATTCGGATCCAATAATCGTATCCGGATACGAATATAATCTACGCAAATATCCGCTTGCGCAGGTAGACATCCTGATCCGGATCTCAGCTGAGGGAGCTATCCGTAATCAGATACGGAGGATCGGCGTGTATCCGTATCCTACTCCGGCCCAAAAACCATATCCTGACAACCCCTGGTAAGAACACGTCGAAATCTCAACGTAGCGCCGCCCGGTCCACCGTTGCCGGCGCCCATCCAGCCAATCAGGTGCCGCGCGCGGTCCCACTTCACCGCCGCGGCCCGTCATTGGCCACTTTCAAGGGCCAATCGTCACGCCGTGCGCGAGGTTGACACCAAGGCTGACAGGCCAGCATCTGTCGATACACACGATGGCTTTCCTTTTGGCTATCCTGAGCAGATTTCGCACGCAGGAGAAAAATACGGCACAGGACTTCGCGACATGACCTCTAAATGGAAATGCCCTTGGCCAACGGATGGCAAAATGGCACACCGATAGACTTGAACTGAGGGTGCTCTGACAAGAGGCAACGCTGCTCAGACACTATTCTACCAACATCCAGGCCACTGTCTCTTCCCACCAAAACAGCTTCTTTGTCGTTGTTTCACCCGTTTCTCACCCACACCACAGGGGGGCCCCCACGAGAGCCCCGTACAATCGCCCTTGCTCGATCTGCGCCATGCAGACCACGCGAGTAGACGGCGGACCAGCGGGGCGACAGCGAGGGACTTCAACTCTCCTTCTACCCTGTCCAAACGTGCTCCCACATCTTTTGCGCATGAGGAAAGCCCCGCATCCCATTTGTCGGCGTGGTGCTCAGCGCCGGCGCTCGTCGCGCCGCCGTACCCCCACCGAACTGTCGTCGACTTCGTGGCCGCAGGTGCACGGCGTCGGCGGCGCGCTACTTCCGCCGCGTCCTCGTGCACACGCGGGAAGCCTCGCTGCGGCAGGCGGCTCGGAGTGCGCCCGAACGTGGGGCCCCGCCTTATCGGCTTGTGGGGTGTCCACTGCTTCCCTATCGCCTCTGAAAGGCTAAGCGGGAGGTTGCCGACGCTGAGACGGCGGCGGCCGTCGGGGTGGCCGCAGTACGCCGCCCTCAAACGCTCACACGAGCAGTGTCGCAGGAGTGCACCATCCGGTGGGGGAGAGGGCCACGATCCATGAAGGGCAGCGTCGTCAGTGCCCAGCCGCGTCCAAGCCCCATGCCTTCCGGAGGGGTGGTCTGAGCCAGCGGCAAGGCCTGCGTGGGCAGCCCGACGGCGCCCCACCGTGGGAGGCCGTGGCGGCGCCTGCCGGCCGGCCTCCACCACGGTAGTCGAGCGCGACCGCCGTCACCACGGCAGCTAGCGAAGATGCTGACGTGACTGTGGCGAGCGCCCTCACTGGCACGCCAGTAGACGCTGCGGCGACGGCGGTAGTGGCAATGGCGGCGAGACGCCGCGGCTTGGGCGCCACCAGCCCGTCGGGATGGCGCGCTGCCCCCTGCGCCCAAGCGTCCCAGCGTCCGCCGTGTGACGGGCGGTGGCGGCTGCCGCGCTGCCGCCACCGCTGCGCCCGTGCCCCGTCACCACGAAGGATACGGTAGCCGCGAGGGCCGCCGAAACCGCGGCCGCCTGCCTTGCGGCCGCGGCCGCTGCCGCCGCCCACCGCCGTGTGAGAGCGCGCGTCGCGCGCGCGGTCGTTGACCGCCCACCTCCTGGTCCGCGGCAGGCGCGGCTGAAACCTCGTTAGCGGCGGTGACCGACTCCCCCACCCGCCGCGCGCGGGTGAGCCGCGCGGGCCACGTGACGCGCGGCAGGGCGACAGAGAGACAGATCGGGCTTGCGGAACGCGGCGCACGGCCTGTCGGTGCACAGACAGGGAAGCCACCGACTGACAAAGCGCAAGGCTGCTGCCCTGCCCCGCTCAAAAACTCAAAATCATGCCCCTCAGAGTGCACAATCGCACCTTCTTCGTAAGTACGATTAAATGCTTTGACCGAATGCAGAAGGAATTGTCTTTTCCAGCCTATGCAACTCACTCGACCGCGTTTTTGTCCTTATTGAAGGCGATCCGTCGCTGGAAACAATACAAGCGACCCTTACAGATAACATGGACACTTGCTCGAAGAAAGTATGAGAAGGGCGACATTGGAGGCTTGCGGATATTTCCATGTTGCTGCTCCCCGAATTTTGTCCTGGTGGACAGAGACTGACTTGCGGACCGACTCTCTCCACCAATCAGATGCGCCGATGGAATTGACTTGGTGCTGGTGATTGCTTATATGTGCCCATACAGCCTGGAAATCAACATCAGCTCCTCTTCTTTTCTGCACTTCTGGCGAGGAGACAGTAGAACATCTCAAGATCTCGCGTGGGCAGCTTGCTCCGTGCCAAGAAGTGCGGATCAAGAGGCAACAAACAGTAGGTTCTGCTGGGTGCAAGGTCCCGGCTCCGAACGCGGGCTTTCTATTGGCTTCGATGTCTTCTTACTGTCGTTCTAAACCAATAGAGTGCTCTTATTCAGAGTCAGTCTCTGTCTCTGTTCCCCAGGACAAAATTCGGGGATCAGCAATACCAAGAACCAACAGAACAACGTCCTGTGTCGCTGTCAGGGTCTCGTTTGACGTGCACAGCGTCTCGATTTCAAGTACCCCTGCAACGTAAACTTGCCTCAGAAAATGATTATAAGGGGCTCCTGGGGTGGACAGCGGTCAGTGTTTGATCATCTTCACTAGCACCCTGAGCCAAACTCCAGAAACGTTTTCGCGTAACTACGCCTCGAACCCGGCTGAAGAAAAATCGTGCGAAGATTGGCAAAATCGTCGCGATTTACTACCATGCTACTTGCGTACTGACCCCGGTGGTTTTCAGATTGGTGCCAGTACGTGTGAAATGGCTGTACTGAGCCATACTCGACCCCGCTTTTCCACACCGTCTACACAGTCAATATATTGCTGATCCGCCAATTTCGTCCTTATCGGTCAAGACCGGGACTGCTTCGTAAAACAGGTCAACCATTGGTCTATAACAGCAGCAAACAGCTACTGAGCGCGAATCTACGACGCACTATTGACTTTAAAAACGGCCAGGTCTGTGCAGAATCGGGAGTCTCTGATTTCTTGAGATATTCTTTCTTTCTTAGTTGTGTCACGGGATGAAGTAGCCTGGAGCAGTTTGTTATCGAGAATTTTTGAGATTCTGAGAAAATCTCAGACCAACAAGCGCGCCGATTGTGCGCTTGCGGGCCGTATTGGGACATTCTGTGGGACCCGACATGCACTGCTGTCGATCCTCATGGCCAATCAGAAACATCTCTGCATTGCTGTTGCACTCCCGTTCTCGGGTGATGAGGACAAAATTGGGGGGTCAACAATAGATGGCATTTTCGCACTTAAGAGTTGGGACTCCGCCAGCACCGTTCTAACACTGTTCAGCGACATGTCTGAGAGCCTCCCCCCCCCCCCCGTCACAGCTCCAATCGAGGGCGTCACCGCACCCGCTGAGACGAGTTATTGCTGTCGTCCCAATTATGGCGGATACTGTCGATTTCAAGTGGGGTAATCAACTGTGTGCAACTGTTTCTCAGCCCTCCATTCAGCCGGATGAAGTCGTTCGACCAATGGACAGTTGACCGAGACCCTATCTTCACTTCGACCACATCGGCCAACATCGGGTGGCCAGCAATACCTGGCCCACCTTTGTGCCACGAGTGCGAGCGTTCCTGGGCATGATTTGTATTCAAGCAGCGGCTTCATGTGAGATGCCAGCTGAAGAGCTGTCGTACGGGTCCACACCAGCTGAATACGATGCAGAAAACAGAAGCGTCTGTTATGGTTCTCTTGCACCACCTGGCCGGGAGAATTGCAAACTCTTTCTAGCCCTCCTCGCGCCGGGTCCTGTCCACCCGCCCCGAGCCGCGCCCAAAAGGCCAGACCAGAGCAAGGACAGAGAAATATGAACATGCAGCGCCCCACCTCCGTCGTCGTCCGCATTCACGCCGTCCGCCACGGCTATAGGTGCAGGAGGGGCCGTAGGAGCAAAGGAGGCTGTGGAATGAATTGGTTCAGTAAGAGAAGAATGGACTGTCGCGCAAGAATGGGCAGGAGGGGGAAAAGAGGCAGTAGAGAAGAAAGAGCAGTAGGGAGGATAGAGGAAGTGAGGAAAAAGGGGCAGTACGGGAACAGGTGATAGCAAAAGCCACAAGGATAGAGATGTTCAAACGTATCACGGGACGGACTCACATTTCCGGGGGGACAGCGGCCGACCAAACCGTTCGCAGTGCAAGCAGCATACCCTGCTTCTTGTCGTTCCGCTCCTCACGACACCGGACAAACATGAGAACCAAAAGTAAAAGAAGGGAGTGGGGGGCGTCAACGATGCGCAGCTCGGATGCGGCCGGTTCCTTCGGCGCTAGAGAGTGCCTTCACACCGGCGTGACTCGCGGCCGAACCTTTACGCGCGACGACGCCGGTAGCCACGAGCGGTCGCTGTCCCGCAACCGAAAGCCTTTCAGGCGCAGCAGTGGTGCGGGTGGGGGTGGGCTCGCGAGGGCTGCCGGAGGGTGGCAGGCACGCCCAGGTGGCATCATCGAACGCCGAAGGCCCACATGACGCCGTTCCCTAGGGAGTTTCCACGTCGGCTGACCCTCTGAACAGAAACATACAAAGCATTAATGAGTGATCGCCCGAACCAACGGGTTGTCAGAAAGCGGCGACAGAGGACGATATGCTAGCCTCTGTTTGTGAGAACAAACGACCATTGACCGCCCAGGGGTGCTCAAAGTGCGGAAAAAATGTGATTCAGATGCCCGTGCGAGGCGTGCCGCCCTCCACGCTACCGAAGGTAGGGAGTGCAGGGTCTACTCACTAGGCTAGTAGCTCTCGGCACGGCGGGTGATTTCCAGATCAGTATACTGAAGCGTGACATCTCGGCTGACAAGGAACTTCTACCCCCGATTCTGGGGCAACCTTACGAGGGTGACCTCAATGTCAACAAGATATATGGGTGGCCGTGAGCGCGGTCTACAAGCACGTGACGTCAGATAACACGAGATGTAACCGGCCGAAATATTGCTGGCGCGGGGGGTGTGTGGGGCGTCGACGGAGGGAGGGCATGGCGCTCCTGCGCAACTGCGGGGTTTGGGGGGGGGGCGGATGCGTATCCGGCGCTGATGGAGAGTGCGTTGCTTCTGAACTCTGCGAAGCGGAGGCGTTGGCATAGCCGCAGTCTTGCCAGCAGGAGTAGTCGTTACGTTCATGACTGACCTGCGGGATCACTGGTGGTTCGGTGAGGGCCACGTACAGCACAGCGCAGCCCTCAGAATGACACTTGTAGCCTGCGTTTCACTGGCTGGTGGGGGGCCATTGGAGCCAGAGTCACCTCAGCATGGATATCACTTTCGGGGTACATGTGGTTTTAATAACGTTGGTTGAACTACTCGTGTATTGGGACCGACCGTAGCTCAGCAATAGAACAAGGTCTATCGCCGTCGCAACGAGTAAGAAAGATATTTTGTTGCAGGTCATCTGATGGGGAGCCGGGTGGTGCCCACGACGGCGACTTCGGACTCATGGTAATTTTGTACAAACTAGGGCACTGGTCGATCGATCATCCGATGACCAGGTATTGTCAAGAGTGCCGGCAAAAAGATTGGACAGGGAGGCAAACAAACAATAAAAAATGAAAAATGCGGAAGTAACCCCCCAAAGGACATGCCACAGGCCAAGTCGCACAGTACGTGGGCTTTGGCCGGTCAAAGGTGCTACCGCTGGCAATTTGCCAATTGCGGGCTAACATATGCTACATACCTTCAACGCTAGCTTCGAACCTTCCCGGTGAGATCCAGGAATGGTGACACCCGATTGGGTGTTCTCGGACTCTTAGGGGCCCGCGCGGGCGTAACAGCCCGGGCGGCGAGAGTCGTGGAGGGGCGCCGATCCGTCCCGATCGGGGGGGTGCCGGTTTGCCGGTGTCGGCCACGACCTCTCGACCACGCGCACGCGTGCGTTGGTGGCCGTCGGCTTGCGCTGGGGGTCGGGTCGACGCTTACGCGCAGGCATGCTCGCACAGACGGTTGCACACATGCGGGTGCGTGGGTGCGAGTGCGGGTGCAGTCGCCGGGGTTAGGATCCGTGTTCGCGGCGGCGCGTCGAGCAGCACGCGCTGGGGATACCCTCGTCGGCGCCGTGTGGTGCCAGCTTTGTCGAGGTTTGGCTACCACGGCGACAAGGAGATCGTCGTGAATTGGTCCCGTGGTGACGAGGGGGTGTGCACCTCGTGACCGGTTCACACCGTGCCTGGTTTGGGGTAAGCGGCGGCTGATGATACGGCGCGTCCTTGTGTCATCGTGCTCGTCAATATGCTGAGGCCTAGCGGCAATGCATGAATCGGGGGGCGCTATCGCGAGGTGAGCAAACACAAAGTTGGGTGGTGTCGCGGCGGGTGTCGGTGAGGTGACCGGGGGTGGCGTGTTCGGCGGCAGCGACGGCGGCACGGTTGGGGCTGCAGGCGACGTGCCCGATGGCTTCGCGCAAGGGCGGCAAGGGCGGCAGGGTCTGCGGCGCGGGCGGCAAGCCCGGCGGCTAAGCGCGAAGGCGGCAAGAGCGGCAAGGCCGGCGGCGCGGGCGGCTCGCCCGGCGGCTGAGCGCGAAGGCGGAAAATGCGGCAAGACCGGCGGCGCGGGCGGCTTGCTCGGCGGCTGAGCGCGAAGGCTGCAAGGGCGGCAAGGCGCGCGGCGCGAGCGTCTTGCCCGGAGGCTGTGCGCGTGGGCGGCAAGAGCAGCAAGGGCGGCGGCGCGAGCGGCTTTCCCGGCGGTCAAGCGCAAAAAAGGCAAAGGTAAATACCCGGAGGACATCACAATGGTCGACCCCGCAGCGATGGCTGTGGACGGCGGCAACGCAGACGGCGAGGCGCGCGTGGCGCACTCTGGTGTGGGCGAGGGGCCCGACGCGAGCGCTCCACGGACCTGGAGATTGTGCGCCAGTTTCTGCCTAGCGGCTCATACTGCACACAAGTGGGCCCTGTTGAGGTGGTCGATGGGATCCTGGTCATTGCTGACCAGAGTCTTTACGACGCTTGCGCCCGCAACCGGGCTTGTGCGCACACCCTGCGTATTCACGTGCTGTATGAGGCTCTTCCCGGCTTCGTCGGCGTGCTGGCCGAGCTCGGGACACTCAGCCATACTGGTGACCACGTGGCCGAGGTCCACGAGGACCCGTTCATCGGGAACCAATGGCCGCAGCGCCATATCTTCGAGGTCATGTCGTCTCGCAACGAGGTTGTTCGTTACCAAGTGCTTTTGCAACAGTTCGACCGTTTCGTGTACACCAACGATCTGTTGTTCCCCGTGCGGGGGACCGAGACATTTGACGCGGCGGCCAACTCGTTTTGTCGCTTGTTGCGGAACTGGCCGAAGGCCGTCTTCATCGAGCTCTCGGTGGCCAATAATCTCGCAGAACCGATCGGACACGCCGCCGGTTTGGCGGAGTACCTCGATCAGCTTACGCTGGTGGCGACAGAGAAGAACGACGCGGTCTGTATTGACCGAAGTTCTCGTATGAGCGAGATGCTGAACCCCTCCCGGTCGCCGCTTTTGCCGACAGACCATCGTCGGGCGGCGGACACTTGGATCTTCCGCGGGCCCGGGCCACTGCTGACGGAGTGGTCAGCAGGACTATTCAGTGCGCCGCGGACGTTTGACTTGTCTCGTTGGCTTCCGCCGGTCCCCGATTGGGAGCCCACCACGGAGGATCAGGTGGCGACCCAGGTTGTGATATCGTACCTGGCCGACTCGTTGCGTAACGAGTACAGCTGCGCCTGGCAGTTCGTGTACTCCGAGTACTCCTGCAACATGGTTGCCGCGTGGATTTGCACCCTGCAAAAGGAAATGATCTTTGTCTGTTTGGACCAGACCCTACCATACGTATACTGTGAGTAGGTGTTTTTACAGGTGTAAGTGTCTGAACTCCCCTACCCGTAGGCCGCAAGGCAGCGGGCACCCACACCCAAATCAACAATTGAGTAAGTAGCCGTGGGTATCTGTCAATTACGACCGACAGCAGAATTAAAGCCAGAAGAGCGCGCATTTTGAATGCACTTATGTCGTTTTACCTCCGATAAGTACCAGGTGATCTTTGGAGTTGACTTGATTACGAAAACGGTTCTGGTTGGAATGGATTCTCCGAACCGTGGTGTGCTCGCGAAAGGGCACCCGTTAGAATTCTCACGCGAGCCGTTGACAACGCCGCAAACAGGATGACTCACGTGACGGAACGGATCCGACATGCTCGGGAAACATAGGCGATTGGCGCTGCTAGAGGTCGGTAGCTGTTCCAAGTCAATCAATTTCGGAATTGATTCGTACCCGTGTTTCCAAGGAATATTTCGTATTAACACACGTAAAGATATACGTGGCGAGCACTCGTACTTGAATTCAGAGATTTGTATATACCGTACCCGAAGCTGAAAACGATACTTATGACAGGGCCTGGTCTGGACGAGAAGACGCTCCATCAAATCAACGTCTTGGACCCGTCCAAACTACGGGACGCACCGGACAGCGAGGCTGTATACGAAGTATACCGCAACATTCGCCGGGCCGTGGAGGTGTTTCCGTGGGGCGTTTTCATGAAGGACGTGGTTCGGCGAGACAACGAGACAGGTGATGTGCGACACGTGCGCGTGACGGTCGATGAGACCTACGAGTACGACGTTGGCCTCCAACACGAGTGTGTGGACTTCGACTGGGCACCGGACACGAACGCGCCGGGCCTTTTGGCTCATGTCACGTCGAACAACCCTGGAGTGTGGCGCCGCGGTTGGAAGACCCACCGGGAAGGGGCCTATGCCGCTCGTGGCGACCGTGGTGGTCAATACCGACCGCGGCCGCAGCGTCGCAATCGTTCGCGGTCGGCCTTGCTGGGGCGTGCAATTGAGGCCACTTGGCCGACGCGCGCGTCTCCCTCCGAGGCGGTTGCCATGTCTGGGTCGGCGCGCGTGCGCGACGTGTGCCTTCGTGCGCCTCGTTGGGCTCCTCCGTCTCCGGTGGCGCATGCATGGGTTTAACAAGTCACCTGTTTGCGCCGCGCTGTTAAGTACGGCAATTACGAGCGCTTTGCTCAGCACCTGTGGGCTGTTCAGCCACAGAAGGCGATCGCGCCGACGCGCTTGAGCGCTCAGAGCATTCTGGGGCGTCGCGCTCATGCGGACGGGGCGCCTCCGGGTGGGGTTACACCGTCGGCGCGTAACACGCGGGCGCGTTGCCTCTCCCAAGAGACGGGGGCCAACGTTGGCTCGCGTCATAATTGCCGTCGCGACTCGCGTTGCAGCGACAAGGAGGAGGAGTAGGGTTCACTGCGGAGTGACTCGCTCGGTTGACCATGGCGGGAGGGTGTGTTCATGTCGTGGGGCTTGGGCCTCTACTGTGTTGGTTTTTCTTCATGTTGTTGGTGTTTGGCGTTTGACAAGTTGGTGTCCATTTCGCAGTTTCCTGTTACTGATGATAGCAATGAATAAAGGGGCAGGCCAGCATGGCCCATGGTGTGGGAGTCTTATCATTCGCATCTGATGATACAATCACTTGGTACTCGAAACAGGCGCGTATAGCGGTAGCATATCAACTGGTGTTGGTCCGTTGTGTAATATCCACGGTTGCTTCCTCTGTGGTTGTCACCAGGCGTCTAAGATCGTGTGCAAGTGCTGTACCGGGGATACAAGAAACCCGTTGTGGAGCACTAGCACAGAGAGATCGCTTCCGATCAGTGTCGCTTGCGCGGATTTTGGCGACCCATCTGTGTACGGGCCGTACTCATGGCTCAGCCGAGGGAAATGCCGCAAAGAAAGTTGGGGGTCATGCGCAAAATTGCGCGTCATGGAGGGCAGGGTCGAATAAAGCCACGCGACAGAAACCTGTGCCTTAATTGCGGCGCTGGTACTTAAGTCCGCCAATGAGACATTGGCATGGATAACTACGTCACCGGTGACATGGACATGTTGCACAGTGGGTATCCACGTGGGGTCCATCACGAAACTGGCCACGGCGGTGAGCCCGGCTTGTCGGCGACTTCTCCATGTAGGCGTTCGCCAATCATACTCCGGTACATGCTTCTTCTTCTATCTAAGAAAGCGCACAACCATGTTGTGGGGGAGGTTTTGCAGAGGCTCCCAGGTATCATCATTCGACCTGTAGTCGAACCAGCGCACCTTCGCACAGTAGATTTTACTTGTCTTGCGTAAGTGTAGGAGTTTGTCGATCAAGTACTCGTCGGCGGATGCCGGGGGTGGCTTGCGTTGGTCTCAACCATCTAGCAGGGCGCGAAGGACCGTGTCCGTTGTCACTGGAAGAGGAGCTCGGGCGACATGATCACTGCTGACGCTTTCTTTCTCCCTGTCAATGTCAATGACGAATGCGGATGCATCCGCATCCGCGTCCACGAACACGAAGGGTCCAATGGCCTTGCTTTGCAGCTTGTTTTGCCGACCGTGGTTGGTCGTGTGGACGTCGTCGCCGATCTTGACGTCCGCTTTGCGAGTTGCTACCAGGGGTTGTCAGAACACGTATTTTTGGCCACATACGGGCGAGAATACGGATGTGAAGTCGTTCCTCACAAAACCTAGCACTCCGGCGGGATCAAAGGTGCCCTCGACGTGTGACATGCGCCTCTTTCGCAATGCGACGCTCTTGATTTTGGACATGCGCTTTAGAAAATCCTTTAAACGTGACCAATCAACGATTCCAGGAGACGCCCAGCGGGCTTGGGGGACCCTCTCGAGAGGATCTTGAGATTTCTGAAACAACGGTTTGAGGAAAGCCGACGCCGCGCCAGACTTCGGCGTTCGCGGCAGGTCCATTGCAGACATGGCTCAAGAAGGTCTTCCGCGTTCACACGTGGTGGGCACTATCGCACAGGCCGGCAAATTGTTGCCTCGATAGTTCCTACGGCTCTGCGCCCTTAATGGCGCGAGAGTCTGGGAGGCACTGCCCACTTCGTCGGTGATCTGGTGGACAAATGAGAGAGCGCCAGAGCGTCTCTATTGAGAATGGGCCCTTCAATAGATACCCCACTTGTCACCGGCACACGGACGGCGTGGAGGCTGGTCACGACACAACGAGTTGGTGCCGTCGGTATCCTTCACATTTTCAGGAATAGACTCATCAGGCGAGGGCTGCTCTGACGCATTGGGCAGCACATGACAGCAATGGGCTCTCCGACGCTCTTTCTGGCTCCCCATATCGTGGATCCGGGCCCATCGGCCATTCTAGCTGGCATCCCACTGGGGTGCGTGCCGACCCAAGAACTGGCCTCACGAACTGAGCGTCTTCTATTTCGCGCCTCGCACGAGTTCCCTCGTTTTTGGCACGTCTGGGAGGGGTCTCCCCCCGGCGTTGGAGCCGTGTCAGGTCGGTCGATCGGGGCCATATTGGACGGTCGTCACAATTGTCCAGCCCCGTTTTCCTGCCTGCAGACAGCAGGATTGAGAGAGTTAGTGCTAAATTTCAAATACTTTTCTGTAGGTGACTGCCCATACCCATCACCTCTACAGGTAGCCGAATCAAATGACACGGTGGCAATGACAGCCTTTGGGGCTGGGTAGCGGCTGTCGTCCCGCCCCCAGGCTGGTGCTTGCCTAGGGTGTGAAGTGGCACGAGAGGTGGAGTCAGAGCGTACCTGAAATGGCATGTGAAATGGCAAAACGGCCCAACGGCGATGACGGTGACGGCAGAGGGTGCGGAGGGGGCTCGCTGCGACAGTCGGCAGCCGCGGGGTGACTGATGGTTGGTGGCTCCTGGGGCCATCTGAGTGGAATATAAGAGAAACAATGATCATAGCTATGAACGGGGGGGCATGGGGGGGAGAGGAAGTTGGGGGGAGGGGGGGGGAAGAGGACGGGAGTGGTAGGGGGGGAGAGGAAGGGGGAAAGGTGCGGTTGGTCGACGACCCGAGCGGTAGTGCTCGGGCAGAAACAAGCAAGACGGAGACGGCGGGTTAGGACAGCGGCCCGGGGGCAGGGACCAGCGGGGCGCTCGAGGATAGCATGCGAAGGAAGAGGGGGAGTGATGGTGGCAGGCGAGGGATAGAGGTGGGGAGGGGATAGATCGCTGACGCAATGAGTGCCACGCAAGAAGCCGCAGGCGGCCGCAGACGGCTTCGTTGGACAACATCATGCTCTCTCGAAATCGAAATGGCGCCCTTCGAGACAATCATCATCGCAGTTCGTCGGCCAATATGTCCTGGATCATCGTGCAACAGGACAGATCTACCGGTTAAGCCAATCACAGGTCGGATTGAGTGGACGTTGATCCGCTTGAGAGGCCCGCCCAAACAGCACCCAACCCTGAGGAAGGAGCAAGCAGGAGGGGAGCACTGACCCGGCCAAAATCGAACACGCCGTGTCGCCCCCGTGCCGCCAATTTGGCGTCGTCCGCCTCATTCGCCAGTGTCTCTGAAGGCGTCACCATCGCCCTTTCCCCTGCCTCTACCGCCACCCCCCCGACCGCCTGCCCCTCGCCCCCCCTGCCCTACCGTTGTGTGTCTCTTCTCTCTGCTTCGTTCTTTTTCCTCGATGTTCACCGGTTCATTCTCTACCAGCCGCACCTTGCCCTCTCCTCCCCTGCCTTCCACCGCTCTCCCGCCATCCCCCCCCCCCCC
>Ga0209831_1003350_pt1 | contig 13300 bp, 15 predicted proteins | sample Maine_Asex4_meta_FD_187451 | JGI IMG/M metagenome (GOLD analysis project Ga0209831, IMG submission 187451) | Marine algal microbial communities from Maine, USA - Maine_Asex4_metaG (SPAdes) (version 2) | ecosystem: Host-associated > Algae > Red algae > Unclassified | place: Maine, USA | collected...
AGTTCTGACGATATGAGAGCTATTGCTGATCCCCGAATTTTGTCCTGGGGGACAGAGACAGAGACTGACTCTGAATAAGAGCACTCCATTGGTTTAAAACGACAGTAAGAAGGCATCGCAGCCAATAGAAAGCCCGCATTCTGTGCCGGGACCTCGCATGGAGCAGAACTCACTGTTTGTTGCCGCTTGATCCGCTTTTCTTGGCACGGAGCAAGCTGCCCACGCGAGATCTTGAGATTTTCTACTGTCTCCTCGCCAGAAGTGCAGAAAAGAAGAGGAGCTTATGTTCATTTCCAGGCTGCATGGGCACATGTAAGCAATCAGGAGCACAAAGTCAGTCCCAGGGGCGCATCTGATTGGTGGAGAGAGTCGGTCCGCAAGTCAGTCTCTGTCCACCAGGACAAAATTCGGGGATCAGCAATACTAAACCATAAATGCCGTATTTGGGGAATGATTAAATGGAATATTCACGTATCGGTACAATTCGAGATCCTGTCCCGGGGCCGCGCACCAGCCTGCGGTGTGGATGCAACGTCGCTCTCCATCCCTATTCGTCGATGATAAAATGAACGGATGAGCGTGACAGAGCTCTGCCGCAGTCCATGGTTTTCGCGGTCCTCTTGAGCCCAGGTATGCCGGTTTTTTGCCGTGAGGAGGTCTGAGACACCGGTCATTGTCTCACTGATGCCAGTTTTTTCCGGAATACGTGGGTCCCCTGAAGGGCCCTGTGGCGCGTCCCTAACTTTAGGAAACCGGCATAGTTCTCGATAGGAGTATGCCGGTTTTTGACCGCGGCTTTTTATTGGCGCCCCCGGGAGCCTGAACGACATCAACGTGATGCAGCAGTCGCCCCTGTACCTGGACGTGACCGGTGGCCGATGGCCTCCGCGCAACCACCCTTTTACCATCAACGGGACGACCCGCATGCTACCCTACTACCTCGAGGACGGGATCTACCCCCGCTACGCTTGTTTTGTGTCGCCACATCTTCAGCCAACCACGGACCGGCAGAAGGTGTTCAACCGCCTGCAAGAGGCGGTGCGCAAGGACGTTGAGCGCCTTTTTGGCGTGCTGCAGAAGCGCCATCATGTCGCACTGCACCCGGGAAGGTATCGGTCTATCAAGCAGCTGATTCTGACGTACAAGGCAGTCTGTATTTTGCATAACATGTGTGTCGAGCACCGCCGGGAGAATCTTTTGAGCCGAAGCCGTCGCAATGGGGGAGAGGCAGCAGGGGAGGGTGGTACTGGTGTGGGTGCTGACAACGGTGGAGCGGGAGGTGAGCATAGACCTGGCGCATATGCCGGCGGGGCCATCCACGCGAATGGACACGGGGGCAATGGCAATGGTGGCTTGGGCGGCGGGGGTGAGCAAAGTGGTGGGGCGCACGCTGGCGGCACTGCTGCCGCCGGAGGTCCTGCCCCTGGCGGCGGGGGCGACAGCGTCGCGGCGGCTTTGAACACCATCGATGCCGCAGGCAATCCGCCCCCCGCCCTGCAACCCGTCGCACAACCGCCTCCCGGCGGAATGGCTGCCGTGTTTCACGCGTGGGTGAAGACACGAGACCGAGGCGAGCACCAGCGCCTTCGTGCGGACCTGACCGCGCATGTGTGGAACGACCTGCAGCACCTTCTCTCTTCATACACGAGGTACACAGATAGCTTGTTTGCACAAACGGTTTTTGTTCTCCGTTGGGCAGCAGTTTTTTTCCTTTATTTTTCCCATGTTTATCACAGCCGTTGTGCGTCCAAATGCACAAAGGTCCCCCGCGCATGCGATCAGTGTCTCCGGCCCTTATGATTGCGCGCGACGTGGCGTTGCCGGTTGGGCCGCCCAGTACCAGCCAACGCGCAGCCACCACCCCACTGCCCACCGTGGCCCCAGCGGCACGTGTGCGGTGTCGTTCGCGTCTGTGTCGGCGGCGCCGCGAGCAGGCGGCGGCGGGCGGAATAGCTGATCGGCGAAGGCGCGTCGGCGGCGTTGATGGCGTCGCCAGCGGGTGGCGCAAAGTTGGTGAGGAAAAGGATAGTACGTCTGTTTTGGGACTTTGGTGTGTGAACTGTTCTTCCTCGCGTCAGGAACGGAGGTGGAGGAGGACCGGTGTGTGCTTTAGTTAAGAATAACAGCTGTGGGCCACCGGAGCTGCACAAAAAAATGAGAAAAAGAACCCCTGCCCACTGGGGAAAAAAATGCTGCTTAGCCAACAAACACAGAAGACAGTCCACTCACAACAACGAAGGACAGAGGGCCGCGGTCCTGGTCCTTGTAGTCTCTGTCATCAAAGCACATCAAACGGTTACCCCCGCGCAGATTGCGAGTGACCGCGAGCTTGCGGCCAAGAGTGACGGAAGCCGCCAGCCACCTACGCGCTTGGCGCGCGGCTTCGGGCCGCCTGCGCTGCCGCCTGCGCCGCCAGAGCCGTACGATCCGCCACCGGCAGCGCCCGTGCCGGCGGTGCGTCAGCTGTGGCGGCACAGGCGGCAGCCGGCGGCCGCGTCGGCTGCGACTCGGTTGCGTCGCCGTTGCTTGCGTTCTTCACACTGCTTTCAGCGCCCTCAGAGTTGTTAGCAGCTCCTTCACTCGCAGAGTCCTGGAGCGCGCCAGCCCGCGCCGGCATCTTGGGCATGACCGCACCACGATACTGGGCGAACTCAGGCGTGTTGCGCATTGCTGGCGGGTCGAAGAAGCAAAGGGCCGTGTGCTCCTGCTGGGCGGCGGTGAGCCGGTCGAGCGCTTGTGTGCATGTCTCCATCTGCTTTACCATCTTCATGTCCTCCAGACGCCTCTCCTTGGCCGCCTTGGTACCCTCGGACCGCCACTGGAAACCGTTGGCTGCCTGGCTGCGGCCACTCCCACTGCCACTGCCGTTATCGTCGTATGAGAACTCCAGGTCCACGTTCGCGCACACATCGCCGGAAGAGTTGGCGGCTCCACTGAAGTTGTCCGACACCCTCAGCACCCTCCCGCATGCCACACAAGTACAGTACGCGACCTTGGCCTTGCGCATGCCCGTCGTTCCCTTCTCATTGTCCGCCTCTCGGTCCTTGCGGATGGCCTAATAGACGTCCAGGGAGCAGAAGCACGCCACCGCCCCGCTGATGATATCTTCCTCGGAGAGATTCCTCGTCGTTGGTGCGTTCTTGACGGCGAGATAATGCAACGTAAAGGCGCTCACGCCGGCTCGGATGCGCTTGAACTGCTTCTCCAACCCGCTGGCGTTGCGTTCCACGCGCAATGGTCCTTTGTTCAGCAGCTTCGTCTTCCACAGCTTGTAGATGGCCTCCCACAGCGCGTCCTTTGACCGACTCGTCCCGTTGACCTCATCGCCCGTCACCTCCAAGTACGCCTCGCATAGCGGCATGCGGTCCGCGTCCGTTCAGCCCAAGCTTGACCTCATCTTCTTGAAACGTTGGTAGGTCACAGCAGGTACGGTCCCGGAGGGTACACAGGAACTAGGCGCTGGGAGAGGGGGCTCACACGCACCAGTTGGAAGGCCCCCTTCGAAGGGGCTTGTAGGCTTTTAACGAGGTGGAGAGGATTTCTGAGGACTCCCTGCTGGTGCGGTTGCGTGGAGTGCAGCGACGGCGCGCGCGACGAAGTTCACAGCACGGGCGTGCTGAGATGGGTGAGTTCCCTCGGCACTCACTCGTACCCCTCCCTTGGTTGGGGGGTGATGGGTGCGGCGCTCCAGGGCGCTGACACGTGAGGTCCCCGAGAAAACGTCGGCGGAGACGACCACGGAGAGTATGGATGGCCACCCCACGACGAGTAGGGCACGCTCCTCGCCGGGCCAGGTTGGGGGCCCAAAACACAGGGCGGGGGGGGCAGCGGCTCGCGTTGCGGGATCCACTGCCGACGATGGTCTTGAGCCCACGGCGGTGGCCGCGGCCCACTTGGCGGGCCGAGCGGGGGACCCGGCTTGTGACGTCGGGGGCTCCAGTCGCCGTGGTGGTCGTCTTGCCACTGCGGCGGCGGCGGGCTCCTTGGCGGTCAACACAGAGGTCCCGGCCGCGGACGCGGCGGGCTTCCGTCCAAGACGCGGCGGTGTCGCCGCTGTGGCGCCGGCGGGCTCCTTGGCGGACCGCTCAGGGGCCCCGGCCGAAAACGCGGCAGGCTGCAACCTCTCGGGCGATCGTCTCGCCACGTTGTCGGCAGCGGGCGTCTCAGAAAGCCGGCAGGCGGCACTCGCCTCGGGGGTGGGGGCGTCCGACGACGGCGGCCGTCCGTCAGCCTGCACGGCAGGGGTGCTCCACTTGGAGGACAGGGGCGAACGTTAGGATGCTCGCGTTGGGGACTGAACCGTGTCCAGCTGGGCGACGTGCCCCAGTCACCGCGCATCCGTACACGCCGCTCTTCTTGTGAAGCGTCGTGGTCGTCGGCGGGACGTCGGCCAGGCACAACGCGAAAGAGGGGCCCCCTGTGGAGGCGACCCGGCCCTGCACCAAGTGGTGCCGCGGAGACATGGCGCGCAGAACGCGCGGAAGGAGGGGGTGCGAGCAGGTAATCGCGCGCGGGAGGCGGGGGGGGAGGGGGCATGGGGCCGTTCATGGTCCCGTGCTCACATGGCCCGGAACAGGTACAAGGCGGCGGGGGCGGGCCACGGTGCGCGTTGCGTAGGCGCTGCTCGCGGCGTCTCCGAGAGTCGTTCGCGCGTTTGCTACGCGTCATGCGGACGCGTAAAATGAACGAAACGGGTGAGGGTGTGGGGGTTGGCGACAATGTAAGGGCGGGTGGGTGCAGACGGGTTGAGTGAGGGCGAGTTGGAGCGCGCAGTGCTGCGTCAAGCAATAGCGGCTCAGGCCGTTCTTATACGGAGGGCACGAGACCGCGGGCACGCCCGCGCGCGCCAACACTGTGCGGCAGCCGCCAAAAGAAAGGGTCGGCGACAACCCTCGACCCACCAAATCGGCCCCCCAAGCACCCCAAAGGCCTGCGCATGCGGCAGGAGGAGCAGGCGAAGTACGACAATGGGCGGAGGCCGCCAAGACTGAGGGGTCAACGGCGGTTCTTGTCACTACCACAGGGCCCCTCGCGCCTCCCATCCGCCTACGATGGCGGTCGGCGTGCACACGGGTGCCGACAGATGGCGGGGAACGCAAAACTGAGCGATCCGCAGCGACCCCCGCCGCTTGCGAGAGCCTGCCACGCGGTCCCCCCGCCATGGCAAGACGCATGCGTATCACGCGTGAGCGCACACACTGGACAGGTGCCGCCGAGAAAGAAAGGCTGAGGGGCAGCCACGCCCTCGCCTGGAGGGCACACGCACGCCGCACCCGCCTTTCCAGGCGTTATCGGCTAATGCGCTTCCACGATTGGCGGGGGCGGCCAGATGGAACCGCCACCACACCTGCCGACCCTTGTCCGCGTGGCGCTCACGGCGACAACGCAAGAGGACTGACAGCAGGACCAGTGGCATCCAGCGACGTCTGACACACATGCTCACCCGGCGATCCACTGAGCCCGGTGCCCTGTTCAGTTGATCTCGTGTTCAGGCACTTCGCGAAGACCTCTCAAAACGATATGGTAGTTCCAAAAAACGAGTCGCGGTCGCGGGTCGGCGAGAAACAGCATCTTGAGCACATCAACAGCACGATATCAGTGAGAAAAACTTTAAAACATTTAGAATTGATGAGTCTCGCGCCCAACACGCACCAATCATCGCACTTCATATTACAGCGATTTCGCGCACCCGTCATCCGAAAGAACGGACGACCCCGCGATCTGAGCAACTCGCTCCCGAGAAAAGGTGTCCCCTCGTTGTCATCCCGGTGTGCGGACCGTTTCGGCCGACACAAGTCGACGCCACCCAGTGATATGCCGCATGGTTGACCCGATATGCCAGCCCCACTTGTGATACCACTTCTCAGACATCGCGTCAGATGGCACGACGCCCGGGCGGGGTCGTTTGGCTGACTTATTTTGCCAGATTGAGTCGTGATAGTGCCATGTGTGCGCTCGATTGAGCCTCCGAAGGCCTTTTTGTGGTGCGTTGTGTGCTGGTTCGACAACAGTTTGGGTGATGCGGCCGACTTCTTCATCACGTGGACGGCCTTGCTGTACTCGTTTCATGTTTTCGCCCACGATCCGAGGTGGATCAGCCGCGATTAGTGACCGATCATGCCCGGCGGATCATTTAGCGTTGGCATATCCATTCTCCAGGAAGAAAATGGGGATGACGTGACCCAGCAACGTGAGCCCTATTTCAACCGCACTATGAGACCACTGGAACGACGGAGAAGACAATTCTATTGTCTCTGTCCAGATATAGGGCCTTCAGGATAGTCTTCCCACTCAGCGTGCCACACATTTCACCCCTAAATTGGCCTAATGGAAGATGGGTTCGGCATTGCAGGGTTTGCTCGTAACCATGTTGGACTCACCGTACGGCGACGTCCGCCTGAGCCGTGCGAGGTTTGTCCGCGGCCATTCAGATTTTTCGCAAGTACTCCCGCAACGTGCACTAACTCGTGAAAAAATTAGAACGGGGGACCCTATTCGCATGTTGGATAGTATGGCGCGTCGCCAATGAACGATCGAATCTGAGAAACGCTCACAGCAAGTCACAGCACTTCACAGCACAGAATTGAAAATTGCTGTGATCGCCCTTGCCTCCCACAGTGCCATCCAGGAGCCCTCAGCATGCAATTTTATTTCAAAGCACAGTCACAGCAAGGTCACAGCATGCTGTAAGAGCACGTCTATCGGTGGGCCATCCCACCGTCGCCAAAGTACCATATTTTGGGCAGTTTGGGGATGGCGCTGACGCGGCATCTCTATCGGTGTGGCCTTGTGGCAAGCCAGATTTGTGGTCACGAAGCTTCTCGGAAAAAGTCCGACAGGATCACGAGGCACGAAGGAGAGGTGGATTGTTCAGGACCCTGGGTGATTCTGTTGAGCGTGGGTGATTTGGCTCATATGATAAGTTCCTGTCGCTTGGCGCATCGCCATCGCCATCCCCAAAAGTCAGTTTTTTTTTGGGGGATGGCGATGGCGATATGGGGATGGCGGATGGCATTTTGAGGATCCGATAGAGATGCCTCATCGCCAAAATGCCATCTAAGATGGCTTTTTGGCGCACCGATAGACGGGCTCTAACATGCTGTGGAACTTGCTCGGATCCGAAATTTCTTTGGCGACGCGCCATACCCTGTCCTAAAGGCCAGGGGAATTCAAAAACATGCCCCTCACAGAGCACAATCGCTTCCTCTTCGTACGTACGGTTAACTGCTTCGACCAAGTGCAGCGGAAAAATCATCGTTTCCAGCCAGTACAACGCACTCGACCGCGTTTTTCACCCCATTCAGGGCAATCCGTCGCTGGAAACCATACAAACGACCCTCATGGAAAACGTGGAAACTTGCTCAGAAAAGGAACACGTGGGCGACTTTGAGGCGGCGACGAAAATTGGCAACTTTCCACAGAAATTGCAACCGACTGTGGGCCAAAAGAGATACAAGACCAGGACATAAGAAGTAAGAAGGCCCGCCACACCCCCTCGCCTATGTCGACTCGCCTTCCTCTTCAACAGAACAAATCTGCTTGTGTGGCGCAATGGAACAAGAGGTGGTTTGGGTAGATTTGCACCTCGGGCATGCCCGCCAGCGACCGCAATGACAGACCAACCAGGCTGGCCCGCCTTGGTGTCTCGTCGAGCTACAAACTCGACAGGTCAACTCGAACCGTCTCACAACTGCCGCTTGGTCATCCTTGGCCTTGGCGGCGGCCTCCTCTACCCGCGCCACCTTAGTCTTTCGGCGCTCCTCTGCCGCCGCGGCCTCCTCCGCTGCCTTTTTGCGGGCGGCCTTGATGAGGTTGTACGGGAAGTGGATGGTACCGCGCTGTACCACAGTGGAACCCCCCAACACACGCCGCTTGCCACTGGCCACCCTCTTCTGAGCCTCCGCGAGCACGTCCGACGCCATAGCCGCTACTTGGGCCCGCGCAGAGCTCCCATCGTCAGCAATGCTCAAGTTCTCACGAGCACGCGCCAGCACCACCGCGGTGTCAAACAGCCACAGCCCCGTCCTCTTTAATGCCCCCTCAACCACAGGGGGGGTAAAGGCCCTCCTCTCACAGTGGTAGGCGGCGGCTAGGAGGGCGTCACGCGTGCTCTTCCCGATCATGAGGGCGTCCCACACGTACTGATCGTTGTAGACACGCAAAGACCAGTAAAAACACCCGAAAGGTGCGGCGTCCAGCGGCTACAAGAAGTGAGAGGCGTTTGCGACAAGTAAGAAGAGGAAGACGTCAAGCGACAGGGCCCGCTGCAGCGTCACCGGCGGCGTGGCAGCGGCCAGGCGGGCCTGCCTCGAACGGGGGCACTCGTGCGTAGTTAGTTGTGGGATTGTGCACGCGCAGATTAGAGAACGAGGAGTGGCAGAGCTTGGTCAAGGACCGGACGCAATGCGACAACTCTACTGCCGGCCAGGCCCTTCAGGTGCCTCAGTCGCGAAACGCCTATCTATAAATAGATCAGAGCACTGTCATCTGACCCTAGCGAGGCTCGGGCCCGGACCTGGTCCCGGGCCAGCAGTCCTGAAGCGGAAGGGCCTAAGCATTGGGGCTGAAATCAGCGAGGCCACGTGTGGCCACACTGGTGCGTCGCCCGATCCGCTGAGGAGCGCTGAGAGGCCAGCATTCAACCCTACCTGCCAGAGTTCTGGCAGGCATGGATCAAACTCGATTACTATAAGCAAGAAACTCGGGGCAGTGGGGGGGGTCAGGGATTCTGGTGCAACCCGGGCCCTGTGACACCTATGGCATGACAGTCCTTCTCACCCACCTAACTCCATTCGCTTTTAGCGTCAACGCGACCCTCCCGTCGCTGACACGCCCACAGACTCCTGAAAACACGAATGCAGACTGCCACCTCTAACATGGAGAGCAAGTCTCTTGACCTAAGTATATGTGTGCATCTCTGCACTTTGAGTGCACACAGTCCTACAGGTCAGGGAACTGTTCTCACGACCGTGAAAGATACTGCTGTCTTCCCAGTTTTGCCCGATGCCGTCAATGTCAAGCGGGGTGATCAACTGTTTTTCTCACCTATCTATTCAGCCGGAAAGAGTCGTTCGACCAATGCGCAGTTCACAAAGAATCCGTCATGAATTCGACTACATTGGCCGAAATTGGGAAGACAGCAATACTTAGAGGGGGCATATATCGCGTGCGAACGAGTTTTGCTCTTTTGCAGACATCTGCCTCTATGTCAAATTTTCTCCTACATACGGCGCGAGTGCGGGTACCAATAAAAATATTTTCAGCAGCTTCTTACACTATTAATCGAACATCTTGGTCATCGGGGTTGGGCCAGTTCCCCAATCTCGTCGCGCCCCGTTCCAATATACGATGCACCACCCCTACTGAAACCTTCGAGAGGCGGTCTCCGTGGTTTCTGGCTCCTCATTGGTCAACACACAGAAGTACTCGCATTCAAAGTGTTCCGAACCGTGGCACTCCTCAGACAGTAGCGTGAAGCGGTTGCTGACTTTCGGCTTCGCGCGTCCGGCGTTTTGAGTGACTCAGAGCGCTATCCGTGCCACAACTCCTGAGCGCCTCCTCGAAGTGTCTTCACGGCGGTGCGGCTCACACACGATCTGGTCTCCGCAGTGATCATGCAGAGGCGTGGGACTTGGCGAAAACTGATGTCAAGACGACCCGACCAGGCGAGCCCTTATTCTTCATCCCCTCCTGAAAATGCCTGCCCGAAACAACTCGTCAGCAGTTCAACATCGTCAGGCGGCATTAGGCCATTCTCGATGGCCTCGAGGACTATATTCCGGCCCCAACTTGTCTCCCACAAGCCAATGCGGCGAGCGGCGGCAGCAGCCAGTGCCGCCGACTGCTCGGCACTGCCGACACCAACATGAGTGGTTGGCGCTGAATTAACCGATGCCGGTCGTGCGTCATAAGGCGCGCCAGCGAGGCATTCCCAAAGCACGAGTCAAAAGCGCGGCACACTTCGGCGGCATGCTCCACCATAAGAGGCTCACCGCGACACTGGCTTCCATGCTTTAAACAGCCTTAAAAGGCCACCAGCTGCTCGTCGCCCTCCCGCCGAGGACCAAAGGCCCAGCACTGTAGGCACGGGTTGCGTCTTGACGCACCCGAGTGCCTACAGAACGCTGTCATCCAGGCATAGTCGCCTCTCAGAATCAGCAGACCTGACCTTCGAAGACTGCCCATCAGGAGCCCCCTGGACCGCACGTCGTCGATCTCGGCGACCAACAGAGTGCATATGCGCCGCAGGGCGGCGTAGTCGTCGGAGAGGCAGGGGAAGACACCAATCACAACCAAGTTCCCGACACTGGCCGGCCGGCGTTGGTTTGCCATGCCCAGGTACACCTTTATAGTGCTGGTCCTGCCAGCCTTGTCCAGTCCACACAGGAGCTGGACAGGGGGCCCCACAGGAGCGACGCTGTCAGCGGTGGGTGACCGATTTCCGTCGCTCGCCTCGGCAGCAGCCGTAGCGCGAGCTGGCCCCGCCGCAGTGGTGTTGCTGGCGGTGGCCGGTTATCCGCCACCGCCAGCGCGCACGCCAGCAGCCGCATTTGTCAGGGCTCTGCGTCACCGGCCCGTGGCACAGTTGCCAGTCCAGCATCCGGAAGCGACCCAGTCTTCTCCATTGGCCGCCGCGTGATGACTATCGGAGTGTCAGCGTGCACGCCGGCGGCATTTGGGCCCTCCGCACGGCCCCATCGCGCCGTTGTCCCACAGCGGGCTCCACATACATGCCGAAAAGCTGGCTTCACCGAGCGTTCACTAGGACCCGCGGCACCTCCACTCACACTTTTTGCGCCAGGCCCACAGTTTTTCGGGTCACTTGTCAGTTTACCGCCGCCCGCTGTTGTGGCGGCGAGTGGAGAGTGGACGGGCTGACGGCAGTCCTCAGAGGCAGTAGTGAGGCCACGACCCGAAGTGCACTGTAGAAGCTCCTTGCACACGACTAAGTCGTCGATCAGAGCTTGGATAGCTGCTCTAGGGATGGCCAATTACGCTCCTGAATCGCACGTCTTGACTAGGTTCAGAGGTTCAAGTGAAACGCTGACCTGGTCCGCCCTTAGAGCCGACAGGGCGGCCAACCGGCTGTCCCGTCCGCCCAAGAAGGTCCAAATCCGTCGCCAAGTCACGCCGCTTATCTGGTTTGTAGTCTTGAACTACGTCTGTTGCCGGACCGACAAAGACCTGAACGGCGCCCTCGCAACACAACCTTTTGCTCTCACCCGACAAGCAAAGGCCGACACGGCGGCTGAAACCTCTGCTGGGTCAAAAGGCGTCAGATCGGACAACAACCACGCCAATGTGGTCCGATTGCGGCGGTAGTGGCGCGGACCCAGCTTGCTGCTGTGGCCGTAAGCACCCGCTTATACGCCCCTATGACCCACTTAGAGAACTTGACGGAAATGCTCTCCGGCCTTGTATTGCTGATCCCTGAATTTCGTCCTGGGGGACAGAGACAGAGACTGACTCTGAATAAAAGCACTCTATTTGTTTAAAACGACAGTAAGAAGGCATTGAAGCCAATAGAAAGCCTGCATTTAGTACCAGGACCTTGCATCCAGCAGAACTCACTGTTTGTTGCCGCTTGATCTGATTTTCTTCGCACGCAGCAAGCTGCTCACGCGAGATCTTGAGATTTTCTACTGTCTTCTTGCCAGAAGTGCAGAAAAAAAGAGGAGCTGATGTTGATTTCCAGGCTGTATGGGCACATGTACGCAATCAGGAGCACCAAGTCAGTCCCAGGGGCGCATCTGCTTGGTGGATAGAGTTGGTCCGCAAGTCAGTCTTTGTCCACCAGGACAAAATTCAAGGATCAGCAATAGGTTGTCGGTGAGCACCCAATAGGGCTTTTGCGCCACTGCTGGCCGGGTCTACGCCATTTCCGGCCATTGAGACCGTCGACAGCTTGATAGGTGCCGGTGAGCACGGCTCCACCGGCGCGGGATCGTGAATGGTCGGTGAGCCGTTCGCCTCCGCTGAATTTTCGACAGCTGCTTGTGCAGGTGGTACAGACGGCGGAGTAGCGGGACCCACACGGGTCGCAGCAAGCTGCTCCGCACGTCACGCTCACGTGAAACACACATTATGCCGGTGCCGCCACAACAGGCGGGCTTCTCGCTCTGTCTTGCAAATCCACCACCGCAACTGCAGGCACTTGGGCCCAGGTACGACAGTGGCCGGGCGGTTTGTGGGTACTTGCGGGTGTATTAAAGATGAGGAAAAGGACGCTCGTTCACTTGGGGTTAGTTGAAAGACCTGAGAGATGGGGTGACACTATCCCAAGCTAACGCCGTTGGTGTCTTCCCCTGCAGCGCAGCTGCACTTGCGCACCTGAACGCGTGTCTCAAAATCATGAGCCGCTCGATCCCAGACAATACCACTCAGGAACACCGTCAGAAATTGCTCTGCACGTGGTCCTTGTCGTAAGAACGCATCCTCGCACCTGAGACACACGTAGGCAAGTCCACCCGTTGCCAAAACAAGCCGAGCCTCAGCAGAGGCGGCCACAATGGAAACCGTAAAGCAAAGCAGAGGGACGAAAACAACGCAGGCCCCATACGAAAATGTAAGGAACAGTTCAACGGTCCCGCCATGGGTCCCGCACACTAGCCGAGCTGCTGATCACATTGCGGTGCCCCGCCGCTTCAAAATTCACTGTGCTGATATGCTGCTGCAGCGGCATCAAGTCACTTTCATCGGGGCGCGGGTGGCCAGGGCAGGAGTGAACAGTGAGGCGGCAGGACAAGAGCTCTCATTTATTGTCCAAAAGCACAAGGTAGAGCTGGGGGAGGAGGGGAGGGCGATTGACTGCGCCTGGGAAAAGAATGAAGAAAAGTGGCACTCGTAGCGACGCTTCTTGCGACGATGATTGGGCTGAGTGGAGAGGGATAGCCGTGGAGGAGAATCAGTGCAGGAGGGGGCTGTTGTCGAGATCGGGTCTACCTGGCCGAGAAACATTTTGAAATGTGTCTGACCCAGATGTTCGCGCCTAAACAGAGGTGGCAAGCGCGCTGCATCCACAGTAAGGAGTCCCCATCTGGGACCCACGCTGCAGCTTGAGTGCTCGCGTCCGAGACAGAACGTGTGCAACAGCGGTTGCTGGTTGGGCATCGTCAGCCCGGCAGCTGGCGCCCTTACCCCGTCCTCTTTGTCTGCTCTTACGCATATCGGCGCGCCGCCGACTTAGCTGCAGGGCCGGCTTTCTCGCCGTTGCCGGCGCCGCCAGCACCGAAGTCCTACGTGGACGGTGTGTAGGGTGTTGCGCTGTTGGCCTCATTATTAACGTGGTCTGTAAGTGGAC
>Ga0209831_1003356_pt1 | contig 13279 bp, 12 predicted proteins | sample Maine_Asex4_meta_FD_187451 | JGI IMG/M metagenome (GOLD analysis project Ga0209831, IMG submission 187451) | Marine algal microbial communities from Maine, USA - Maine_Asex4_metaG (SPAdes) (version 2) | ecosystem: Host-associated > Algae > Red algae > Unclassified | place: Maine, USA | collected...
GAACATTCAACTTCATGTTGGTCTTCCAAGCAGAACACAACATCTTGATGCACCCCTTCCACATGCTTGGTGTAGCTGGTGTCTTCGGTGGTTCTTTATTCTCCGCCATGCACGGTTCACTAGTAACGTCTTCACTTGTAAGAGAAACAACTGAATCCGAATCACAAAACTACGGTTACAAATTCGGACAAGAAGAAGAAACTTATAACATCGTCGCAGCCCACGGCTACTTCGGTCGTCTAATCTTCCAGTACGCATCATTCAACAATTCCAGAAGTCTACACTTCTTCTTGGGAGCATGGCCTGTAATCGGCATCTGGTTCACTGCAATGGGTATCTCCACCATGGCGTTCAACTTGAATGGATTTAACTTCAACCAATCTGTAATGGACAGCCAAGGACGTGTAGTCAACACTTGGGCAGACATCTTGAACAGAGCTAACCTTGGTTTTGAAGTAATGCACGAACGTAATGCACACAACTTCCCTCTTGATTTGGCATCTGGCGATTCTGCTCCTGTAGCAATAAGCGCTCCTGCTATCAACGGGTAATCTCAAAGATTGATCAAAAAATGCTCTCCAGCAATGGGGGGCATTTTTTTTGCCGAGCCGAGCGAAATTAAACACCAATTAAATTTGAAAAGTAAGTTAATATTTTAGCTATTCGAGAAAACTTTTTTTTCTTTTGCAACAGTAAATAAATAATTTGATTAGGATACAGAATTAAATTATTTTTCAGTTGACTGAGATTGTGAATGGATATACTGGGTTTAAAACCAGAAAATAGTTTATAAGCGATCGAGCAATAGTTAGAAAGAAATTTTTTATTTTGACAAAATAACAGCAGGGTACAAAACCTATACGGGGACTGTTTTTGCTTGCAAGAGTATTTTTTAAAAAATATAATAGATTCAGTTAGGTTAGCCACGATATTTCTAATTCACGCTACTGTCAAAGAATTTAGCCTTACGCCAGCATTGATATACGCCTGTAAGAAAAAATCCTTCAGCAACTAGTTTGGCAGTTTCTTCTAACACTCCCATCCACATAGTCATTTGTCCCTGGATGTTGCCATCTGCCGTGACCATTGAGACAAACAGAGTATTGTTGCTCAAAATATCGAAGACAACCATAATTGCTCCGAAAATAAATCCCAGCTTAAAGTAGCCAAAAGACGAGCGGAAAATTTGCAGGGTTTTCCATTGGGAGATGACGTACATTAAAGCCAAAACCATATAAAGTCCTACGAGAATATCATCCGCAAGGTCGGTGACTAAGGTTTCCTTGACATCCAGCACTCTATGCAACCACTTATCTAACTGTTCGTGAAATGATAGGGCATCGTCCAAAGCTAAATAGAAAACTCCCAGGCTGACAATGAGCCAAAACCGAGAATTTTTGAGCAGTTGTGAATTTTTGCTATTTTTTTCTAGTTTAAAAATAATTCCTGACAAGGCTGCCACAGCTAATAGCTGTAGACAAGAAAAATATGTGCCAAACTGACCTTCATTAAAATAATGAAAGTTTGATTCTCCTTGACTATTAGCCATAGCGATCGCGAGAACCACTACTAAGGTTTCTATAAAAAGAACAATCCGCAATAATTGCTTGCTAGAAATGTCAAGAGAAGGTAAGGGCTTGCTTTTCATTAAGATTAGGTTAATCTGCAATTAATTGTTAAAGATTAACACGCTTAAAACTCAATTAAATTTGCCCCTCCGATTCCAAACTGAAATTAATTACGTGAATTGGCAATTTACCAAAGATCGATTTTCAGAGACAATATGTAGGCAAAGGAAATTCGTGTCTAAGGCTGAGGAGAGATCGAATTAGAGTGAGCCAAGTAAATAAATTAAGTCACAACCAAATTACAGGTAAAAAATACCATTGGCGTTTTTGGTTTAACGTACCGATTTATCCTTACAGCAAGCGAAGGACAATTCGTCGCGAAGTTATAGCCAATAATATCTGGACTTTCGATCAGCTACAGGGAATCTTTTACGTGGTTGTACCGATTCGGATGACCGTTATTCGCCTGGAGAGTGGAGGACTTTTAGTTTATGCTCCCGTATCTCCGACGAAACAGTGTATCGATTTAGTTCGGGAGCTAGAAGCAGAGCATGGCGAGGTGAAGTATATTATCCTGCCAACTATTTCGGGACTAGAGCATAAAAATTGTGTAGGTCCCTTTGCCCGTCAGTTTAAACTGGCGATGGTATACGTCGCTCCCAAGCAGTGGAGTTTTCCTGTTGACTTGCCCTTGAGCTGGCTTGGCTTTCCTCGTAAACGAACTTTTGTTTTACCTGCAGACAGTAGCCAAACCCCCTTTGCCGATGAGTTTGATTACGCTATTTTGGGTGATATCGACTTAAGACTCGGTCAATTTGAAGAGGTGGCTTTTTTTCATAGGCGATCGCAAACTTTATTAGTTACGGATTCAATTATCTCGATTCCGACTCATCCCCCAGAAATTATCGAACAGGATCTTTTCCCCCTGCTATTTCATAGTCGTGAAAGCGCGCGCGAGGCAATTCTCGACACTCCTAGTAATCGTCTGCGGGGTTGGCAAAGAATTTGCCTGTTCGCCATGTATTTTCGCTCAAGCGTTCTAGATGTACCCTCATTAGGTAAAATTTTGAAAGATGCCTGGAGATCGCCAAATAAATCGCCACGGGCATATTGGGGTTTATTTCCTTTCCAGTGGCAGGCAAATTGGCAAGAAGCTTTTCAACAGTTACGGCAGGACGGTCGTATATTTGTCGCGCCAATCTTACAAACATTAATTCTCAATCGCGATCCTGAAGCTACGATTGATTGGGCAGATACTATTGCCAAATGGAATTTTAACAAAATTATTCCCTGCCATTTTACCGCTCCTGTTATGGCAACCCCAACCGAATTTCGTCAGGCTTTTAACTTTTTAGAAGCAGACTGTCAAAACAACCTGCCCGCAGCAGATTTGGTAACTCTCAAAAAGATCGATGCTGCACTTTACAAACCTCGTCTTGTTCCTCCTCCCAAACCCCCACTTCAGAGATAAACATTCAATCTTGCTTTTTTTAGCGATCGCACTTTATTACTGTGGTTTAAGTAAACCAAAATAGATTTGATTTTCATCGCTCTCAATTTTAATTATCAAATTCTAAATTTGCTATCAATCAGATGTTTTTATAACTATAAATTTATTTGTTATGAAAAAAAAGTAACAATTAGGTAAGTTATAACGAGTATCTTTTAATCTAAAGCGGCTAGACAATATGATCACGATCGAAGAAGCCTTATATTTGGTTGATAATGCGATTAAACCAGAAAGATTAAATTCCGTCCAAGAGCTGATTTTGACCCAATGTTGGTCTGGAAAAACCTATCAAGAAATCGCTGATGCCTCTGGGTACGATCCTGACTATGTAAGAGTCGTCGGCTCGCGACTATGGCAACTTCTTTCCGAATCATTTGGAGAAAAGATTACGAAAAACAACTTTCGCTCAATTCTGAGACAGCAATCAGGCAGGGTGACAGTAAAAAATTCAGTCAAAGGACGTGTTTCCGCTCTTGAATTACCAAATACACCCGTTCCTTTAGATTCATCTCTATATGTGCAGCGCCCTCCAATTGAAACTTCAGCTTATGAGGAAATTTTAAAGCCTGGTGCCTTGATGCAAATCAAGGCACCAAGACACATGGGCAAAACATCTTTAGTGATGAGAATTTCCGCTCATGCTCAATCGAGAGGATATCGTGCTATTCGGCTCAATTTGCTCCAGGCGGAAGACTCAGTTTTGAGCGATTTAGAGCGTTTATTGCGCTGGTTTTGTGCCAACCTCACTTTGCAGCTTGGAATTGAATCGCTGCTAGACGATTACTGGGACGAGGATCTAGGTTTTAAGGTGAGCTGTACTACTTATTTACAGGGGTATATTTTAGGACAGCTAGATAGTCCTTTGGTTGTAACTCTCGACGAAGTCAATCGCCTATTTGAATATCCTCAAGTCGCCCAGGAATTTTTACCGCTACTGCGTTTTTGGCATGAAGAAGCAAACAACGTTCCGATTTGGCAAAAACTTCGCCTCATTGTCACCCATTCTACCGAAATTTATATTTCCCTCAATATTAATCAATCCCCTTTTAATGTTGGCTTGTCTTTGAGTCTGAATGAATTCAACTGGTCGCAAATAGAAGAGCTTGCCAGTAAATATGATTTAGATCGAGAGCAGTTTGAGATTAAACCAGAACAAATTAAGTCTTTGGTAGAAATTGTGGGCGGACATCCTTATTTGATCAATCTGGCGTTTTGTCATCTACTTACTCAAAATAACGACCTCGATCTGATCATTCGCGAAGCTCCAACAGATACGGGCATTTACCGCGATTATTTACGGGGTCATTTAGTTACTCTAAGAGATTATCCAGAGCTTGCCAAAGCTTTCAAAGAGGTAATAAATGCCGAAGGAGCGACTCAGTTAAATTCGATCGCTGCTTATGAACTAGAGAGTATGGGCTTAGTAAAGCTAAAAGGCAACGAAACAACACCCTTCTGCGAACTTTATCGCCTTTACTTTCGCGATCGCATTTAGTCTTTAGCAAGCAAATTTAGCTAGCCGAGGGGAATATCTTTACCAAAGAAGATCCTAAAATAATGTATTCTAATTTATTTTTCAAAAATTTAATAACATAAACTGATTGCTTTGCTTACATTGGATAACGTTAGTATATCTCAATCGATAAAATCTATTTTAAACAGAGGTTGTTTGCCATAAAAACTCCGAAATACAATCGAGATAATCTTGAAACAACACTGTAATTTGTTAGTTATCAAATAGAATTTAAAGGAGCTGTTTAGAATATTCTTCTTTCTAAGAGTTTATTTTAGGATGAGGATAAAATGATTTAATAGTTTATCATGCACTTTTCTGAGTATAAGCGTCATGGATCGACCGCATAACCTATCGGCTCTTGATTTTAGTGAATCATCCTGTTCTGCAAAAATCTCTCAATGTATGCCCCTAGCTCCAAGACAGACATGTAATCTCGTATTTCAGCCACGGCTGCATTAACAAGGTCTTGAACAAACCAGAGTGGAAGACGATTTGTGCAAAGCTCTAGAGCGAAACAAACTGCTTTTACTCTATCAACCAGTTTGGCTGCGGGAACGAAAGCTAGTCGAATTTGGGGCTTTAATTTGCCGATCGCATTTCGTAAGAGGTTTGGTATCTCCTGCTGGTTTTATATCCCTGGCAGAAATCACAGGTTTAATTACGTCGATTGGCTGGTGGGTATTACGTACTGCTTGCGAGCAAATGGTAAAGTGGCAGCATTTATCAGGTAGGTCGGATAGGTCGAGCAAGCCAATTTTTATTAGCGTTAACATTACTGGCGATCGGATTTCTCAACCCTACGCGGGGGATATTATTAAGGAAATTTTGACGGAAACTGGTTTAGATTTTCGGTTGCTTAAGCTAAAGATTACCGAAGCTAAAAAGTCTGGAAGTTCAGCTATCAATAAATTATTTTAGTGCGGGGTATTCTTCTCTCAGCTATCTCCACTGTTTACCAGTCGATACCCTAAAACAGATCGCTCATTTATCAAAGATATTGACACCGATTCCCAGCAGCTAGCGCTAGTTAAAACCACGATCGAACTAGCAGAAGTATTTGGGATAGATTTGGTTATCGAAGGCATCGAAACAGAAGCGCAGAGGGATAAGCTAAACAAACTTCAATGCAAATATGAACAAGGCGATCTCTTTTCCAAACCTGTCGACAAGGCGATCGCTTTTAGTTTAATTGAGTAGCCGATCGAACTGGATCGTCTGCTTTCATGCCTGCAATCGAGGGAAATACTAGCTTATAGAACTTTTGCCAAACCGCATTTTCTATTTTTAGTTTAAATCGTAGTCGAAGCAGTCTTTTATTTCGCACTATAGCGATCGTAATTAGTCTCACTCGCCCAAAGTCAATTTTTAACGAGATTGAATCGATTGGTAATCTGGCATACACAATTTATATACCAAACTATTGTCAGACAAATTGTTGCAGCCAACAGTATAAAAAATGTAGTTTTAGCTGTCAAAATTGACAAAATTATAGCGCTACGTACTTAAAAGACTGATAGTCAGGAGTTGAACTTTTATAACAAAACATAACATTAACTGCGAGCCATTATTATTTTAGTCATTATTTATAAATTAAGATGATGCTTTATTTTGATTGAATGTTTTATAGAGAAAATTGTATACTTAATCAGTAAATTTAAAATAAAGCATTTTAAGCGCAAATGCCTCACAGCTAGTTTTAGCACTCTACCTTAATTTAGATGATTAACGTTCTTATTGTAGACGATCAGAATTTAACTCACAGACTGCTTGAAACTTACTTAAAACCTGAATCGGAAATAAATATTGTTGGTTTTGCTAGTAATGGTCACGAAGCAATAGAGAAAATTCCTCGTTTGCAGCCAGATGTCATTTTGATGGATGTGGAAATGCCTAAGATGGATGGCTTGAGCGCCACAAAAATCATTACTCAGCAGTTCCCTCAAACTAAGGTGCTGATCCTTACAGTTCACGACAATGAAGAGCATTTGGGCAAAGCTCTCAAAAATGGAGCAAAGGGATATTTGTTAAAAACCACAACCCCTCAAGAATTGAAAAATGCTATTTATTATGTCAGTCAGGGCTATTTCCAGTTAAGCGTCGAGCTAACTGAAAAATATCTTCAAAAAATTATCATTACAAAATCAGAAGCTGAAGAGATTTCTGAAGTCAATCACAAAGTTAGCTATCTATATCAATCTTTGGAGAGAATAGAGAACAGTCTGAAGAACAATAATTATAACGGGGATTTAGAGAATCATTTAGAACGGAAAATTGAGGAAATATTGCAAAAGGAGATGGCAATATTACGCGATCGCGATTCTCATCTTCAATTTAAGGTCGATCGCATGAAATACAACCAGGAAAGGATAGAAAAAAACATCAGCTACCTGTTTAAGATTCAAGCAGCCTGTATTATTTTGACATTCTTATTTATTTTGTACATTTTCTTTTCTAGCTTAAGCTTAAATTAAAAAGCCATTTTTCTAGCTGTTTAAATTAATAATTAGACAATAAAATCTATTTATAAAGTCTTAGAATCTTGTTCTATATAATCTAATTATTAGCATTATTGATGTTACCAATCTATCTCAGCTAAACAACATGTTTGCCAGGATTGACTAAAAGGTTTTTATTTAGAGAATTGCGATATGATAGCCGAGATTTAATATTTTCAGTGTAGGAAAGTTCTGTTTGCAAATATTTCCAGATTGACTCACAAGCTTCGTAGCTACCAACAGTAGCTAATAGCCGATCTCCTTGATAGATTCCCCATCTTTGGTCCGCAGCTTGCTTTATTTCGTACGTAATATTAGACATCATTGAGATTTGCTGAGTAATGTTTCCTTGTGTGTACCAACATTTAAAGCCAAGCTTAAGATATATTAATCTATCTTAAGACCAGTATTAGGCTTAAATACCTATTGATTCTATAAAAAAGCTATATCTTAATTATTTCTAAATACTTGTGGCTAAAAATGAATAAAATCTATTTGTCAAAAGCGCGTTCTATATTTACCTAATTTTTGAAGTAATGTCGATCGAAAATTAATCATCAAGCCAGCGGAATATTTCTGCAGCAGTAAGATCCGACTGTTCTAAATGAGGAACATGACCACAAGAGTCAATCCAGACTAGTTTGCTTTGGGGGATAGCTTGCTCAAACTTCACTGCGTCTTTGATACCTAGGATTTTGTCTTGTTTGCCCCAGATAATTAAGGTTGGCTGCTGTATTCCAGAAATGCGATCTATAAAAGAGCCGTAGCCACCGCTTTTTGTAAAGGCAATCAGTGATTTATTCCAGTTTGAACATTTTAAATGTAGTCCTGCACAGGTTTGAGCATCCAGGCTGGCAAAGCTCTTGTCAAAATAGGCAGCGCGACTAATACTCTGGCGAATCTTAGGGTTACGCAGAAATTCAGTGGCAAAAGTATCGATGGGAGAAAACATAAACTTGCCTATAGCGGGTTGCTTTGCTAAACCCGCACTGTCTAATAAAATTAGCTTTTCTACTGCATCGGGATATGTCAAAGTAAAATCAATAGCAGCAGCACCACCCATCGAAGCGCCAGCGATAATCATCGGCTGTTGAATTACTGTTTGCCAGAAATGATATAAATGAGTTTTGATATTTTCGGTATTGAGGGGAATGGTCAAGTTGCGCTGAGAAAAACCAAACCCTAATAGATCGATCGCATAGGTAGATTGTCGATCGGCAAGAATTGGCAACAGACGACGAAATTCTAGCAAAGAACTGTCAAAGCCATGGATCAATAAGATAGGAGTACTACCATCACCTTGATGGACATAGGTAGTAGCGATGTTTGTCTGGCTCAAAGGTGTTGGTATGTCAATCTGCTCGACCTGTTTTGACAGGGCAATAGATGTAGCTTCGGTAAGTTTACTAGCTTCAGAAGGGATATAGCTGGGGAACATCAATCGATTAAAAGAATTTATGTGTATTTGAATGCAGCAATGCCATCCTTTAGTGTCATCTTAATTTGGCAAAAAGTTCAAGGTATTGTCACACAAAAGTCATAGCGCCCATCTAAATTGAAAATATCGAGCAGCAGTCAGCAGTAAAGCTAAATATTCTCAGGTCTATTTATTTTTAACCAAATATCAATTTTAAAGTAAATACTATGACACATTCATCAATCTGGAAAAAAGCGACCTCGTCCTTGTCCCTAGTCTTGCTGGGAGGGGGGATAGCTTTAGGCGGAAACTACTTAGTAAATAGTCCTGAAAGTTTTGCGGTAGAGAGAATAGAAAGAGATCGCAATATTGCCCAAGAAACAGAAGCCGAAGCCGTGGCGATCGCCGTTCCTCAAAACTATGTCAGCGATGTTGTCGAACGAGTCGGCGACTCCGTAGTGCGAATCGATGCCTCTCGTAAAGTAGTAGCTAACATGCCTGCTGCCTTTAACGATCCCTTCTTCAAGCAGTTTTTTGGTTCGCAAATGCCCAATATTCCCAACGAGCAGATCCAAAAAGGCTTGGGTTCGGGTTTTGTGGTTAGCTCAGACGGCTTAATCCTGACCAATGCTCACGTGGTTGAAGGTAGCGACAAGGTAAAGGTGACTCTCAAAGATGGTCAAACTTATGAGGGAAAGGTTATGGGAACAGATTCTCTTACCGACGTGGCAGTAATTAAAATTGAAGCCGAATCCTTACCCGCAGTTACTTTCGCCGACTCTGACAGTTTACAGCCTGGAGAATGGGCGATTGCGATCGGCAATCCTTTAGGCTTAGACAATACAGTAACCACTGGTATCGTTAGCGCCACGGGAAGAACTAGCGCCCAGGTAGGGGTAGCGGATAAGAGAGTCAGCTTTATTCAGACCGATGCAGCGATTAATCCTGGCAATTCTGGAGGACCACTACTAAATGCCAAAGGTGAGGTAATTGGAATCAATACAGCTATTATTCAAAATGCTCAAGGATTGGGCTTTGCTATTCCTGTAAATTCTGCTAGAGACATTGCTGAAGAATTAATCGCCAAGGGAAAAGTCGATCATCCCTTCTTAGGTATTCAAATGGCAGCAATTACTCCAGAATTAAAGCAAGAGTTAGCCAGCCAGCAAAATCTCCAGGTTAGTGCAGAGCGAGGCATTTTAATTATCGATGTTGTACCTGACTCTCCTGCCGAACGCGCGGGATTGAAATCTGGTGACGTAATCACCGAGATTGCAGGTAATAAAATTACCAAAGCCGATGAGGTGCAGCAGGCTGTAGCTAAAACCAAAGTTGGCGAACAATTAAACCTTGGCTTAGTTAGAAGCGATCGAGAATTGAATTTAGCTGTAAAAGTCGGTATCTTGCCTCAGCCAAAAGTGGCTCAACGTTAAGTCATATCTGAGCTTCTAAGTTTTACTCACACCCTCTAAGCGATAAGTATAGATAAACTTATCGCTTTTTTATGCGAACAATCTTGGCGATCGCAAAACCCTGTTCTCCTATCTGTGTTCTGCTCTATTTAAATTAAGCGTTGAATTCCCTACATAAGGACAGTGCTATATGATATATTAGTCACTGTTGAAAAAAACAGTTCATACCAGGGGGTATGGCGGAATCGGTAGACGCTGTAGATTTAAAATCTGCTGACCGTAAGGTCGTGGGAGTTCAAGTCTCCCTACCCCCATATTATTAGATCGCTTACTAGGTATAGCTTTGCTGTGCCAGCTTTATGCTTCTGCTAAAGATCGATCTAGTATTAAAGCTTGCCTTATATTAAATCAGCCCCACGTCAATAAACTCAAACTAATAATAACTAAATCGACAGATATCAGTGTTCTGCTCTGAATCGAAATGGTAACTAACGATAATAGGAGAGCGAAAAAAAGTGGGGGAGATAGCTTAAAATGAGCTTATGCCAGAAACGAATCCACCAGTCGTATATAAATTAAAAATAGTATTACTCGGCATTAGTCCGATGATTTGGCGACGGGTCAAAGTGAGTAGTGACAGCACCATTGCCGATCTGCACTACATCATTCAAATTGTCATGGGTTGGAAAGAAGAACATCTACACCAATTCCTGATTCATGGCGTACATTATGGCATCAGTTATCCTGGCACAGGCGGATTTATGGGCAATGCTCATGAAATCAAACTATCCAAATTTGGCTTGAGAGAAAGAGAAAAATTCAGCTACGAATATGACTTTAATTGCAGTTGGAAACATCAAATCAGAGTAGAAGCTATCTTATCTGGAGAAAGCGATCTAGCTTCACCAGTATGCACTGCTGGCAAAGGAAATTGTCCGCCAGAAGATTGCGGCGGTGCAGTGGGATTTATTAAATTACGCCAACAATATAATCCATTCGATTTCGCCATTAAGATCGGAGAAATAATCATAGAAAAAGGCGTAGAAGAAATTGCCAATCACAAAAAAGAACTAACCGAACTTCATTACTGGGCAACGATTAACGACAAAATAGACTGCACCAAAATCAATAATCTGCTGAGCCAATACGCTACAGGGGATGAAGCTTGGAAAGATTGTCTCAATCAAACAATCACAATCGGATGAAAATAAAATTCAACTAATCATAGAGTCAGATAATGGCAGTATCGAAGTAGTTAATCAAATAGAAGAATGGCAAAGGGACGAACCCCTTCGAGCATCAAACTTGGGCTTAACTCTGGCAGAATCCAAACAATTACTCAAAAATATCCAACAGACTTTAGTTGAAGAACAAATAAATCAATATCAACAGGAGCAATCTCGATGCTCCGACTGCGATCGCCAACTACGACGAAAAGGTTCGCATTCTTTAACTTATCGCACCTTATTTGGGACATTGAAACTCGATAGTCCCAGGCTATTTCACTGTAACTGCAAAGAAAGAGAACAGAAAAGCACAGAGCTATCGCTCAGATCGTCGCGCTAGCGCACGACTGGCGGTTCAAAGAACCGCGTGCCCTTTAGCTACTTTACTCTCAAAGCGTACTTCACCTGAAAGACTGTACCTAGAATCCAAGTTTGCATCTTTAATGTCCTACGGATTAACAGTCAAACTACTCGAAGAGATTCTTCCCCTCGAAGGCAAGCTCAATGCAGCTTCAGTCAGAAATAATCTCCATGCCATTGCTCAAAAAGTTGAATCTGAACTGGGTGAGGAAGAATTTATGTTTGCCAATGGCTGTGAAATGGAATGGAGCAAACTGCCTCGACCAGATTTGCCGATTACTGTAGGCATCGATGGTGGCTATATCCACTCTTGTTCCCCAGAGAAGAATCCTAAAGAATGGTTTGAAGTCATTGTGGGTAAAAGCATTACTGATGCGGGAGAGAAAAAGTGTTTTGGTGGAATAACCAGTTACGACCAAAAGCCCAAACGAAGGTTATTCGAGCTTCTGAAGTCCCAAGGAATGCAGATGAATCAACAGGTAACTTTTCTTTCTGATGGTGGAGATAACGTCAGAGAGCTTCAGCTTTATCTCAATCCCCAAGCAGAACATTTACTTGATTGGTTTCATATCACTATGCGAATAACGGTGATGAAACAAATGGCTAAAGATCCTGAAATCAAGCCAAAATGGCGCGAAAAATTACTCAAGAGAATAGAAAGTATCAAATGGTATATCTGGCATGGCAATGTTTTTGAGGCTTTACAGGAAATAGAGTCTCTAGAAGATTTATGCTATGGGGATTACGAAGATCTAGACGAAGATGCTGAGTTTGACCCCGATCTTGAAATATCTCCCTTGAAACTGCTAAAAAAGGTCGAGGAATTCCAGTCTTATATTGAGAAAAATGCGAACTTTATTCCTAACTATGGCGAGCGTTATCGTTGTGGAGAAAGAATTGCTTCGTCTTTTGTAGAATCAACAGTAAATCAAGTGGTCAGTAAGCGGTTTGTGAAAAAGCAACAGATGAGATGGAGTAAGAAGGGCGCACATTTATTACTTCAAGTCCGAAATTTGGTTATCAATCAGGAATTACGTCAACGCATAGATAGTTGGCATGGGAATTTAACACCCATACCAGAAGCAAGCTAAAAAACTTACCCAAAAAGAGTCATTTATGGGGATGTTCTCTATCATTGAAGGTGTGAGGAGTTGATTTTCTGTACCTAATCTTGGACTGCCCAAATATCATTTATGGGCAAGTTGGTAGTTATGCCTCGTACTGCTCCTCCTCCAAAGATTCCAAATCTAGAAAAACGTTCTCGCGAGCATCTTTTTCCCAAAGAAGTGACAGAGATGATTGCTGCTGCCAAGAAAGTGGGCAGACATGGATTGAGAGATTCAACTTTAGTTTTGATGGCTTATCGTCATGGCTTGAGGGTATCTGAGTTAGTAGCTTTAAGGTGGGAGCAGATTGATTTTACTGCTGGTACAATTTACATCAATCGACTGAAGAATGGTGTCAGTTCGACTCATCCTCTACGGGGTGTTGAACTCAGAGCCTTGCGAAAATTACAAAGAGAGTATCCAGATTCCAATTATTTATTTGTAACAGAGAGAGGTGCGGTAATGGCTGCTGCGACTGCGAGAGGAATTATCCAACGTGCAGGGAAGATGGCGGAATTATCTTTGAGCGTTCATCCTCATATCTGTAGTTTAGACTAACGGAAAGGCTAAAACAGAAAATAAAAAGAGAATGAAGGGCAAGTAGGGAGAAAATGAAAATAACAACAAAATTCAAACTCTCCCCATTATGGAATATGACCGATATCGAAA
>Ga0209831_1003357_pt1 | contig 13277 bp, 17 predicted proteins | sample Maine_Asex4_meta_FD_187451 | JGI IMG/M metagenome (GOLD analysis project Ga0209831, IMG submission 187451) | Marine algal microbial communities from Maine, USA - Maine_Asex4_metaG (SPAdes) (version 2) | ecosystem: Host-associated > Algae > Red algae > Unclassified | place: Maine, USA | collected...
ATTGTAGCTTTTAGTTTGCACGCTGGAATTGTGCAGGTACACCATACCACTCCAGTTTCCCAGGAGATTGAGACCACCTCAAAACGTACGTTGGCTGGCGCTAGACTGTGTTGGCGGCGTCGTCGGAAAACCTCTCGTTGGTACATGCGTCGATCCCTATTTGCGCAGAAGTGTCCTCGGACGGAATATACTCACTCTAGGTACACAGATTATAATCGAAATCGGAGCGTCAACATATTCGAATATCATGCTGATCCTGAATCCGACCGACGAGGTCAGATCCGAATCCAGATACATGATATCATCAAAAACTCAAATCTGAGTGCATATCAGCGCAACTGGAGTATATTCAGATTCTATGAAAAGTGACAGATTCAAAAGCCCCTGGTGGGGAGCAGCCATGTAGACGGAAGGGAGACTGCACGGTCCCTCATTGAGAAGAGGAGGCGCTGTCGTCGTCATCGGTGGCGCGTGGGGAAACTCCAACATAGGGGACCCACTCGCCCCACAGGACTTACATCTGGAAGAACTCAAAGTTCTCGGCCAGCTTCATGTCCGGGAAGGTGACGTCGTCGAACGTTAGGAAGTTGATGGTCACGGGCCGCGCCAGGGTCACAAAGGCGACTACGTAGTAAATGTAGGTAAGCATGTCCGCTTGCCCAACGGAAGGCGGGGAGTACATGGACATCCGCGCCGCCTTCTCCTTGAGAGAGATAGGTTGAGCGGCCGACGGCGCGTCCGACTGGGTGGCCGAAGGCGCCGCCCCAGCGACTTCGGGCGGATGTGCGGGCAGGTGCGTCAAAAGGAGCTCGGCGTGAAACGCCTCCATAATCGCGGGCGTCACTGGAGCAGATGACAGCGACTGCTCCCCGCCTTGCCGGGCCTCCTTGTTTGTTGCTCCGCAAAGGTTTTTAACGTCGGCCGTTGCCATAGGATTGCCGACAAATGTCCCCGGCTCAGCTCGCACCTTCTCCTCCTCCTTGATCACGGCGACACCCTTTCTCTGCCACGGTGACGTGCGCTCCGCACAGTCCTTCACCAGCGGCACGACGCCGAGCGGTCCGTCCAACTTGGCCTCAGCAAACAAATACACCAGCCCAGACATGTAGTCCTTGAGAATGGTGGCGGAGAGGTGCTGGTCGCTGCCGGCAATGGAAAAGCCCGCGCGGCGGCACTTCAGGAAACAGATGATCGGAAGCTTCGTGAACGGGGTCATGCACGTGAATAACTTGCGTACACCCCGCTCAATCTCCGCGTCCGCTGGCCGCGCGTCGCCAGGGTGGATGCAGACAGTGCGTCCGAGGAAGTTTGCAAATGCACACGCTGTGCGGATCCTGGTCATCCACGTCTTAGACGTGGCGTTGGTGCCTTCCGTCGAGTTCTCGGCGGCGCCAGAGCAATCGGCGCCATCCGCGTTGAGACGCCGCCGCTTGGCTGACGCCACCGCCTGCGGCCAGCGCGCGACGACCGACAGCATCCAGAGAAAGACAAACGCCCCACTGCTCTGGGTGTACTGCGTGTACGGCAAAAGTGTAGAAAACTCGACGACCGGCTCGACGGCCGTCGCCCTTCCGGTGCGGTGGCCACCATGGCAACCACTGCTGTCGTCACCGCCATGAACGTAACGATGGGAGCCCCCCTTTGGCGCCGTCACTTGGTTGACGCCAGTCGCGGGCTTGCTGGCGGCCGCCTCTGACGGGGTGCTTTGCAGCATTCGTCTCGGCCCCATTGCTCCAGTTGCGGGGTCTTGCACGTTGCCGACTACGCCAGTAGCATGGAACAACGCCAAAGATCCATCCTCGCACGGAGACATGGAGGGGCCCGCATCGCTGCTCGTCGCCACTCCACAGATGACCGTGGGCGCGCACGCAGCAGGCGTAGGTGCAAAACCAACGGCCGCAGCGACTCGCGCCTGCTCTGCCCAGCGCTCTCTGCTCTCCTCCTCGTTGAAAAAGCTATTGATCATCAGCTGCTGGATAGCATCAGGGATGCGCTCTGCAATGCTGTCGTGTGAACCCGCCGAAAGTGGCTCCGCCGGCAGCGGGACGACTGGGGTAGAGGCCTCGCGCCCCGCCGACGACTGAGCTGCCACGCTCAAACCAAGTTGTTGGAGGACAGCCTCCATGATGAAAGGGGGGAGCCTGCACGAAACAGCAACTCAGAAGCATACAGGGTACAGCGTGTGCCAATACGAACGGTACTCCATCAGTTCCATTGAAATCGCTGGATCCACCGGCCAAACAGTGGACCCTGCCACACGACGCCACACCACTTTGGACCGCACCTGCATTTCACGCTTCTCCCACTGCTTACCGATGTACCGATGTAACCCAACCAGACGACAACGCACCCACCTTGTACCCCAATGGCTGGTCAGGGAGTCCCGTGTCTGCCGGCGGCTGCGGCAGGTGCCTCCAAAAAGGCGGCCACAGGTGCGCGGCAAATAAAGGTCATAAAGGAGGGGGTCCAGGAGAAACGGGGAAGCCTGGGTGGGAACAGGAAGAGACCCCTGATGGCGCGATGAAACAAGAAGCAACCTACAGCGACGGGCGGTGAGGCACAGAGGAAGCACATTGCAGGAGGACGCTGTGTGGCGGTAAACGCAAGCGACTGGATCTCAAGCGAATGGGCGGCGCATCCCAACGGGGATAGACGCAAGATCAGCCACCCAGACGGCCAGACACAGACACCAGCGTTGATATCTCACTGGCAAAAGTCCAGACAAACGCGCTGACACGAGATGGCCGGTTCAGACACTTCGCTTTCCGGTTCAAATTCTTAGGCAGTTCCAGTCCAGTTTCAGCGGGGTCCAACAAGTTGATATAGTTATTGACTGGTCACCTGGGGCCAGGTCACTGAGGTCGACTCGTAGGGTCAGGCCTTGATGAGAGCGGAGCTGGGGGTGCTGCGTGGCTGGAGTGACGGGGCCAGCAACATCTGTGTGAAGGAGGGGAGCGGTTGAAAGAGATGACATGATGTCTCCATTGACAAATGCGGATCGTGCAAAGAGGTGACGACGAGTCTGACTCGAGCACGAAGGAGAGCGACGCAAACATGGACTACATGGAAACTGAGCCAACATCCAGCAGCACTCGTGCGGAGGTGCTCGAGGAAAGCACCATTGCGACCTTGCCGTCGTCCCGCGGCAGAAGTCCATGGACGACTGTAACAAAAAACGCGCACAGGCTGATTCGTCAGCTCACCACCGCCGTGCCGACAGCCGTGTGTCCAGAAAACAGGCGTAGTCGACGAAAGGCAAACGGCAGAGCGGCGACGTCTTCAGAGATTGTGTCTACGTAAGACCATGCGGCCCATTTATTGCTCCACATGACCATACTTTGCTTCCATATTCTTCAGCGCCGTTGCAAAGAGCTTCTTGAATGGGGAAGAGTCGAGGATGCCAGCCGCGGTTGTATGCGCGCCACCGCCGCCCCGCTTTCCCTTTGACTGCACAAGGCTGTGCAGCTGGTTGATGCGGGCGGCCGTCGGTCGGCGTACGGTTTGGCCAGTCGCCCAGACCAGTTCGTCCGAATCACTGTTGATCGCCGCAAGGAGCAAAGGTCAGTGGTTGCTCTCGTCGAAGGAGAAGGTCTGCATTTCCGCGAACGAAGCCTCATGTGGAGGCCTGAAGACCTCCGGGATGACGCCGTGGAGCCAGCCCATCATGACAACGTACTTCTTGGCCTTGTTCTTCATGACGCCCCTCATTCCCTCCGTCCTGACTGCGTTGGCCTCCGCTGCCGCCCCGCCCTGGCTCAGAACGTCGGTGGACCGCTCCAGACCTATCTCGTGGAGCTGCGAACAGGCAAACGAGCCAAAAATGCCAGGGTGATCGAAGGATACGTGCCACATCCTCACCAGGTTAGCTAGCTGCAGGAAGAGGGGCTCTGTGATGAAGCGCTGCGACATCATCTCGACCGGCATGCCCGAGTCGTCCACGAGTGAGTACTTCAAGCCCCTGACCGGCCTCTCTGTGTCAGAGGCCGGTGCGAAGACAACGGACCCTCCCACCGTAGCGTCCATCACCGGCTTCAGCACTGTGCCACTGCCCTTGGCTCTCTTGGTCTGACGATCCACGTGCACGCCTGCAGGCCTGCGCAACGCCGACTTTGGCACCGCCACAGAGAGAGAAGCGGCAATGACGTCGGCCTGGCCCTTCAGTACGGAGCCGAGCGCGGTGTCCGTCCGTGAGTTGGCGGCCGCTTGTGAGTTGGCATGCGAGTCGACCCGGGCATACACCTTGTGAAGAAGATCCTTGACGTCGGCAAGGCCCGCGGCGGTGGCCATCGTGTCGAAGCGCTCCGCCTCCTCCTCCAGCATGGCCTGCACGAGGCTACTTGCGTGCACCAGGGACGTTCGCCGTGGTGTGTCCGAGCGCGCCACGGATGTGCCGTCTGTACGAGGCACGACGAAATGTGATGAGGCGGCGTGTCCTCGCGGGGTAGGCGACGGAGACGCGGTCCGGCATGCATCATATACAGGGGCTGGGGGACAAGAGGGGGTGGCGGTGCGCTGTTGGGTGCGAGATGGGGGCGCGCCACTGCCGCTCATGGCCGCCGCCCCAGGTGTCTGCACCAGGGTTGCAGCGGGAGAGAGAGGAGAAGAAAGAGCCGGAGCGTCTCCAAGAAGCGACAAAGGATGACCTTGCAGGCGACGAGCTCCAGCCGCCGAGGGGCCGTTGGCGCCATTCACCCCCACTCCCACGGGATGGGCAACAGCGGCCTCGTAGTCTGCCAACCCCTGTCGCCCATTCTACGCCTCCCTGCGCACGTGCACCATGGCTGCCAGCATCCGCGCCCCCTTTACCGTACTGTTATCTGCATTAACGCGCAACAGGCTCGTCTTGAGGTATTTTAAAGAGTCGTCTTCCCCCGCCGGAATGGTCCTTTCCGCACATAACGCCGCCAGCGTCTCCCTGTCCGTCAACTCGCTCTGCAGCACCTGCAGCGGTACCGCCGGCAGGTAAGCATTGGTCGACCTCCGGGACCCGCCGCCCGTGCACGCGCTCAAACCAGCGTGGAGGTCCGTCTCGAGCGTGCCGATGCCGCGAGTCTGGCGCCGGGATGCGGTACGGCTCCTCGATGCGGCCGCTCGGCCAGAAAGCCCAGCCGCTGCAGTGGCCGTGGCCTGGGCGGCAGTCGCAGACAACGCGGCGCGACGAGCCACCTCGGCCGACTGCACCTGCAGAGCGGGTGACGGAGGTGCTAGCTGCCGTGGACCGGCCAGCCCTTCTGCCGGCGTCTTCAGGTCCGCCTGGCCCAGCCGCTCGGCCGCGCCCAGGACCGGAACAGCAGCAGCTCGCAGGGAGGCACGAGAAAGGGCACCAGCGGCGCCACTGGGCTGCACACTGCCAGGAAGGGGGGGGTGGGGGGGGGGGCCCGCCAGCGGTCGTGGTGCCTGGATTGCTGGGTCCATGCTCAGATGGGGTGTTGAAGTGGGGAGAATGAGAGAAGTCTGAGAGTCTGTCAGCGCCATCAAGTGCCACAGATCGCATGGCGCGCAAGACATCTGACCACTGCGCACGGGTGCATCACGTCGAGGCCTGCTGTGTCGGCCAGCACGCGGCCAGCTGCCTTCAGGCCCAGTCCTTGCAATTCGAAATTTTGAAGACCGGACCTCGGGCCGAGTCTATGAGCCGCATGGAGGCCTCGGCCAGTTTCGTCGGCGTTGACTCAATCCATTGGGATGATCCAATCGGAAGGCCAGGTCCCAGAGCCGCCAGGCTCCGGGGGGCCGAAGCCGGTTGTCGTCTGCGTGGGCGCGACGGTCGTGTTGACGCGGACGTTTCCTGCGTCGCTGACAGCCGGGGCGCATGGCAAGGTTAATGCGGTCGACCCGGGGGTGTCGGTCATGGTCAACGTTTTTGGGCATCCGACTCCGATGACGCTGACGGTGGAGAAGTTTTGTGTCAAGGATGCGTTAGAGCGCACGCAGGCGGAACGACGGCAGATCCCACTTGTGCTCTCAAGGGGCATTACGGTCTCTCGTGCGCAGGGAATGACTTCGCGGCGTGTTGCTATTGACTGATCGTATTGCGAGTGGACCCTTGATTGTCTGGCGTACTCGGGTATCTCCCGTGCCGTGGCTTTGGATTGCCTTCGCGTCCAAGGCCTGCGCCAAGGTCACATCCGCACATGCACCAGCGGCCTGAAGTACTACCGCGAGCTGCAAGAGCAGGGGAGGCAGTGAAGATGCGCGCTTTTTGTTCTCGTACCCAACCTGTCCACGGCCGACCGGCCCCCCCGCATCAACTAGACGGCACCCAAAGGCAGGCACAAAAACTCAGCCTTCCACTGCACAACCTGGCGGCGCAGCGGCTGTTGCTGGCTCGTGGCACCGATGTCCGCCATCAACTTGGCAACGATGCTGTCCTGGAAGTGGGCAGAAACCCGGCTTCTAAACGCGGCGGACTGGTACAGCAACGCCGTGAAAGGGTAGCGACTGCTGGCCTGACCAGGTGCAACTCGCACAGCGAAAACCGCGTACACACGCAGCTCCGACCGCGCCACGTCCTGTAGCAGTTCTGAGAGCACCGGGCGGGCGCGCCGCCACACAAGACCAGTGCCTGATAAATGGGCACCGTGAGACCTCGGCAGGCGGTCCCACAACTCAACCTGTGGACTGCGGGAGGCCGCATGAGAAACAATCAAAGAGGACATGGGCGGTCAGTCTTTGACTTACTAGGAGAGTACAGTCCGCAAAGAAACAGCACGTGACATGCCCAACGTGGAGAGAGGCGGAAGCAGAAGAGCAAAGACACCTAGTCACTTACCTGATGCACGACAATGCCCATGTGAACGGTGACTTGCAAACGGCCTGCAAGTCACCAACGTCGCCTGGGTACGCCAAACCCGTGTACCCACTCACCACTTGGGCGCCGCCGCGCACAGCCACGTCCTCCTCGATCAAGCTGCAACCAGGTACGCTTGTCTCAAGCGGCTCGCACAGGCCCACTGCGACTTTGCGCCCGTCGTGCAGCAATAGCACCAGTCTCGGAATGTCATAAACGGCACTCTCTTCGCACTGTCCGTGAACCAGCCCCGCATTCGACCTCCGAGAAATCACCGCTGGGGCGCCACAAGCAGAGACTCGCTCTGTCGTCCCACCGGCCACAGCCCTACCGCGGTGCGCTCCAAGACAAGCCGCCCTACCAGCAGAAGCCCGACCCGACGGTCCACTGCCGGTGGATGATGCCCCACCACGCGCAGTCCCAACCAACTGCCCACCGCCGGTGGATGCCGCAACTCGAGCAGTCTCCGCCGGATGTCAAAGGACGATCGCCGCGCCACCACCCACAGCCCCTCCCGGCGGCCAACCGCCAGAAGACATGCCACGACCCGCCGCACTCCGACCAGCCGGCAGCGAGTCGCCGCCATTCGTTGAGCCACCAGCACTTCCCCCAGCAGGTCTTCCGACGGGGGGAGCACGCGGCACGGCACCACCGCCCACCGACTCGCCGCCGCTCGTTGCCGTCCGACGGCGGGCTGCACGGTTGCTACTTGCCGAAGCGCCTCCTGCCGCTCGCCCGTGACCGCCCTCGTCACCGCCAATACCAACATGCACATCGCCGCCAAGCATCGTGTCGCCGTCAGCGCTATCCTCCCCAGCGTTGTTGCCCCGGAGTGGCTTCTTTCGCTCCCTTCCTGCAAGGCAAATGGCGCCGTGCGAAAATTGCGCGATGAGCCAAAGATAGAAAGACTGCTTTTGGATCGCCATCACCAGGATCACTGTAAGGTACGTCTTCTCGTCAATGTGGGAGGTCTTGTGGAGCATAGGCCGCTCAACCATGCGAGGATATACCCCGTCCTTGAACTTGACGACGGCATTCACGCAGGCCGTCGGCATCAGCGCCCTGTACGATCCGATGGTGACCGGCTTCTTGCCCGCGGCCGTCTTCTTCGCGATGAGCATCGCGCACGCGGGCTTGAGCAGCTGCGCCCACTGCCGCAACATTGACTTGTCCGACTGGTAGTACGTCCGCATCTGGCGCAGCACGCTCGAGGCGATTTCGTCAGGAATGTCGATGGGCTCAAGCGCGCCGACGCGCAACTTAGCCTCCTCCGCCGCAGAGCCGATCATGTCCGGGATCTCAAGAAGCCCGGGAACCGTCACCAGCACGACGTGCGGTTGCAACTGCCCCAGCCGCTCCTGGTCTCCCGTCTCAGTCTCAGGCGCCTCGTTCAGAGGGCGTGGCGGTTTCGCCGAGCCGCCCCGCACCGCGCTACCCACCAAAATGCCCGAGAGCGTGGCAGCCGTGGCCCCCAATAGCTGCCCGCCAAAGGCAGGGGAGTTCGAAAAGGCACATGTCCAGGAAGAGAACTCCTTGGGGGAGGACCGCGTTGGGAATTTGAAGGAGCACCAGGGCCCGGGGAGGCGAAGTAGGTCCCATGAGCACCCTCGTCGTTCGGAATACAGTCAAGACCTGCGGGCGGCAGCAGCGAGGACGACGCCGCGGGGACGGGAGGGCGACGGGGGAACGGGGGCTCGACGCGGCGAGAGAAAGAGTCAAGCGCAGCAGGAGCGGGGCCGGCCAGTTCTGGACTAGATGCAATCGCTCGAAGGCTACTCAGCATCATCCGGACCGAGGTTGACATGTTGGCCATCAAGGAGGGCCCCACAGCGACCAAGCGCGGCGGCCCCCCAAGCAGTAGAAGCCCGTTGGTTCTCTCGAGCTTTCCGACAACAACAGCAACGACAAGATCCCCGTTGCCCGCGTCGAACAGCGACTGCTCAGAGTAGTGTAGTGCCTTTCCGGCACAGAGAACAGAGGACTGCGGACAAAACCCCATCGCGGCCAGCGAGGAGGCCACGTCTCCTAGTGACACAATCGGATTTGGAGCACAGCCAGCTTCCCTGCGGACGTGGGGGGGGCTCTCCCAGTGCATCGATTACGCACTATTTCCAGGGCACGCGCAACGATTGTCACGACGACAAGAGTGGCACTCACCGCACAGCCCGCTCATCGTGAGTCTCAGAGCAGGGGCCCGTTCACGGCCAAGTCGATGCCACGCAGGGGGCCCTGTGGCAGCGCCTCCCTGATAGTGCGCGGCGCTGCGGTGATCCACGAGGCCGGGGACAGAAACGCCAGAGGCAGCGGCAACGACGCCAATCGATCGATGCAAGCGAGGCGACCATGTGAATTTTTTTGCCCATGCAGTAGCCCCGGTTGCCCGCATTGTAGCCCCGGTTGCCCACAGTGGCCCCGGTTGCCTACAGTAGCCCTCTTCTTACACCAACCCTACGACTACCAGGGTTCCGCGTGCGGCTGGCCGCGCTCGTGGCGACCGAGGTCCTGGACCGCTTCAAACAGCCGTCCACATGGAGTGCAGCGAGGAAACTCTTTGGCATGGTTGATCGTTGATTTGTGACGACGCGACTCCTTGTGGTCCCGCAGCACTGCAAGGCTGTTGCAGCTTACACCGCACGGGCGACAGCGTTGAAGAAACACTGGCCCGCGGGCCGCCTTCAGGGCCTGCTGCACTTCGCGCTGCTCACTAGCACGAGCCGTAGACGGCCGAATATTGGCGATGCCCGGCGGCGGGGGTGCCACGTAGCGCCGTTCCGGTGCCAGTGGCGGCAACAGCGGGCCCTTGCCGCGGCCAACGACCTCCTTGGGGATGTCCGCAGTCGCCGACGATGACGGGGTTGCACGACCCGCCTTGGATGACGAGGACGCGAGTGCCGACGTGGATGATGAGGATGCGCGCGCCGCCGTGGAAGATGTGAACGCGCGCGCCTCCGTGGATGACGATGAAGCCCGCGCCACCGATGCCTTCGGGGCGGCCGTCACCGCCGAAGAGTCAACAGATTTGGACCCTGAATTGGCAGCCATTGTGTTCCAATCAATTGGTAAAGAAAAGAACAAGAGACAAGAGCAAACCAAGGGGTTCGTCAGGCCAGGTGTTCTTTTCCGTGTGATTGGTGGACTCCACTGAATTTGTATTACGATGCCCGAAGCAAGCCGAACACAGGAGGCGGAACGCAAGCACAAACACAGAGGGTACAAATTCAGGCCAAATCAACAGCCAGAAAGCCAGTAAAGCCGAAAACCACCTGAAGCTACCACATGTAAGACCCGCGATGCCACGTGGCGGGTCGTACGTACTTTGGGGAATCGAAACCGCCAAAAGCGGCGCCGGGGAAGACGATGGGCACGACGGAGGAAGGGTCCGAGGAACTCAGCGGGCGCGACGACGGTCGGGTTTGGCGAGAGGGGTCACGGGGGAAACGGCTGTCTTTTGGTACCGAGTCTGCCCCTCTCGATCCCCCCGGAGGAGCTCCTCCTGTCCGACTGTATACTCTCCTCGGGGCACCCCAGGTGCCCCACAACATGCATGCGCTCGTCGTCCTCACGGTGCGGTACCAGAAGGGCCAAAACCGAGGGGGGACGGGCGTGCGTCGCTGAACCGCGGCACCAGATAGGCAAAAAAACAAGGGTAAACGGGTGCGTGCCGCCATAAACGCGGCACCAGATGCCTCAAAAACGCAGGTAAAGAAACGTGGAGAGTCAGGAGGCTTTCGACACGAATGTCGGAGGCTGCGGGCACTTCCCATTGGACAGTGCGGCACTCGACAGCCCCCACAGCAGGGCATCACCGGCCCAGCCCTGCTGGCACCGGATCGCCCTAACGGATTGTACGGGACGCGGACAGTGATGTCGCGTCCCTATAGGGCTATACAACTGACACCGAATCCCATTGGTGGCGTGGTGCTGACGCCGGGTGATCCGGAGTCAGGCGCCGCATCACGGTGAGTCAGCGTCGCGCTGGATGGCCCCACGCCGTATCAGGGTGATCGGCGTGTCCGTAGCTTCCACCAAAAATGATGGAGGCCGTTGCAGCAGGTGGTGGACGCGTACAGCGAATCGCTAAGGAAGCGTGCCACGTGGAAAGTGAGGTTTGAAAGCGGGTAAAACGTGAAAAATAGGTTGAAAGTAGGTAGCCACGTGGCTTGAAAGGCCAAGGCCTCACACGAAGGCTACGACGCAGGCAACGATGACGGGTAGCGAGCACCGACGAGCTCTGCCGTTCTTTCCCTTTGCCGTCGTCGCCACCATTGGCTCCGTGCAGAACGAGACGGACCACCGGCTTCTGACGAGGGCCGTGTGTGAGCTGGTGGCAGTGACGAACGAGATATTTGCTGAGAGGTGTTCTGGCGGTGGGATCACTGGCGCACAAGCGGCGTCAGTTGCTGAACGGGCACAGAAATGGGTCATCGATAACTACCAGCCGTCGCTCGGTCCGTCGCATACTACGAAGTTGCACCGCCTTGCCGTGCATCTACTTGACGAGTTCCTTCTGCGGGGAAATTTCTTCGACAGGAACACGGTCTACAATGAGAGGCTGCAAAAGCCAATGAAATCGGCGTACGAGGCCACCAACAAGAGGCGTGACCAGTTCGTTGAGCAGCTGCTGTTGAACCAGCAGGTAGCTGCCTTATTGCTGGAGGAAGAGGAGCGCCCAATCGCAGCGGTCTCAGCTGCAACGCCAGCACACGCCGGACGCCGCAGCAGACCTCTTCGATTCTCCCACCGCTGTACTGCGGAGCAGCCTGCGCGCAAGCGCAAATTGCCTGGGCTCTGTACTGTGTTGGAGGTGGAGCACAGTGCTTCCTTGTTCTATTGCGACTCCGTGTACTACGGCAAGTCATCTGCCCCTAGGCGTGGCCGGGTGGCCAACACCATTCGTGCGGCAGCGAGCTTTCATGGCGCTTCTTGGTATGACTGGCTGCAGTACCGCGGGCCCATTGCCAACAGAGTATATTGTCAAGCTGCGCTCGTTGTACAGTCCCGAACTGGGAGACGGAAGCGGCTGGTGGTTCGGCGGGCAAAGGAAGCGGCACCTCGTGAGGGTTGTGTGCTGACAGACTACGGGTGTCAGCGTCTGCAATGGCCGGTACCGTCCGGTGGGAATGCGGCTCGTCTGGACGTCGTGGAGGTCACCGACATTGTGGGCTGGGTTGCAGTGGAGCATGACTGGGAGGACCTTTGTGAGCGGCATGGCGTGCTTTTCATGCCTAACGAGGTACCATCCACCGCTGCAGAGCTGCGCGCCGCCCGCTATTTTGTGAACGCATTCGCAGTCAGCGATGCGGTAGAGGTGACGGATGACGAATGATGGGGGAAGGGGGGGGGCAGGAGGGCGGAGGGGTGAGCTGGGGTGTTGGTGGGGCGGGAGGGGTAGACGAGCAAGGCAGTTGTGCCTCTCGGAGCTTTAATCAATGCGTGTCGCGAATGTCTCGGTTGAGGGAAGTGTCAGAAGCAATGAAGCGTTTGGGACCCGGCCGGTCGCAGTAAAGAAGGTGATGTGTGACCCTCAGAGCTGCTTCTTCTACGTGCTGAACGCTGGTAGCTTCTTGCATTCCAGGGACGCCCCACACAGATTGATGTGTGACCCCCAGACGTGCTGCTTCTACGTGCTGAACGCTGGTTGCTTCTGGCAGTCCAGCGACGCCCCACACAGATCGATGTGTGACAAACCGTCCTGACTGGCCCTGGCACGCTGCAAAACGACGAAGACACACCCAACTTCCTTGTGTGCGTCTCACTTGTAGCCTGCTTCAGCAGGGACTACAACCCCACGAATCTGGCCCGATTTACCTAGTACACCCCACGGGGCCAGCACGTGGGACTTGTAGCCCACGTTCTGGATCCTTCCCCCCCCCAGATGACGTGCGTTCGGTCCCCCCCCCACGGCCGCCGCTCCGAATTGATGTCAGTACTAGTGCCCGTCGGCCGGCTAGCGCCTGATGGATGCTCAGGAAAAATGTGACGGCGCCCTAACCAGACGATGTCACAGGTGTACCCGTGTCGAAGTGAGGTGGACATGCCGCGCCTCTAGATACCCGTAAACGGCTAGCACCTCAGTCATCAAGCCTTCAGAAACAGGGAGAAACGGGTGTTCTTCATGCACAGAGCACCATGAATGCGAAGCTCTATATGAAAGGAGTGCCCGTCGGCTGGCACGCGCCTGTGGTGTTCTCCAAAGTAAAGTCTTGGGGCCCTGTCCAGAAGATGTATGAGGTGTCCCCGCGATGAAACGACGTGAACCTCTCCACACTATTTCTCCTGCACTCCCGTTCATACTCAAATGCCACGACTGCGCCATTGTTCACGCTTTGCACTCCATCTCATCTACCGCTTTCACACCACCCTACTCCACCCAACCTCGCCCGAGAGGACTAGACCCGAACCGACCCAACCCGACCCCATCACACGTAACCCCACCCGACCCGAAGCGGCCCCAGCCAAGCCCACCCCACACCACCGGACCCGACCA
>Ga0209831_1003358_pt1 | contig 13276 bp, 11 predicted proteins | sample Maine_Asex4_meta_FD_187451 | JGI IMG/M metagenome (GOLD analysis project Ga0209831, IMG submission 187451) | Marine algal microbial communities from Maine, USA - Maine_Asex4_metaG (SPAdes) (version 2) | ecosystem: Host-associated > Algae > Red algae > Unclassified | place: Maine, USA | collected...
AGGCTGCGCATGCCCGCGCGCATCGGCAGGCGCACGCGCCGGCCGATGCGCGGGTCCGCGAGCACGTGTTCGGGCAGCCCGCACGATTCCGCTCCGAACAGCGCCACGTCGTGCGCCGCCCAGCGCACACGGTCGTGGCGCGTGTCGCCCTTGGTGGTCATCGCGTGCACCCGCGGCGGTGTGCCCTTCACCGACAGGCTCGACAGGCACGCCTCCAGATCGGCGTGCACCCGCACCCGCGCCAGGTCCCGGTAGTCGAGCCCGGCACGCCTGAGCGCCTTGGTCTCCAGCGTGAACCCGAGCGGTTCGACCAGGTGCAGCGCGGCGCCCACGTTGGCGCACAGGCGCATCGCGTTGCCGGTGTTGGGCGGAATCTCGGGCTCGAGAAGGACGATGTTGAGCATGCGATGTCTTCCGGGGTGTCGAGCGGTTGGCGCGGCGACGGCAAACCGACACCTCGGATGAGCGCTTGCCGCGCGTGTGACACCGTTCTATGGTTGCCCGATCGGCCGCTGGCACCGCCCTTGCTGCAGCCGGTTCGGCGCCACCCGCGCGTCGGTCCGCAGGCAACATGGCGAAACACACGGCGAGACACACGGCGAGCATTCGCATGAACGGTGACGAAGACGGACGGGACGTCGGACTCGAACGTCGACAGTATTACTGGTCGACGCCCGGTCCGTTCAATCAGGCGGGGAACATCTTCCTGTTCTTCGGAGGGGCCGATCGCGGACGCACTCTCGAGGCGCTGGTCGGCTCGCTCGGCACGGGCGAGCCGCTGCTGCACGTGCACGGCGAGCGTGGCAGCGGCAAGACGCTGCTCGGGCTGGTACTGGCCGACCGCCTGGCCGAGCGCTACAACATCATCCGCGTCGAGCACCGCACGCTGAGCGTGGGCGGGCTGCTGCAGCAACTGGGCATCGAGCTGTGCCCGTCGATGACCGGACCGGTCGGTTCGATGCGGCGCAGCAGCGAGATGACGCCCGCGGCCCTGGCCGTGGCCCGGGTGGCCGTCGCCTCCCAGCTCGTCACCGGCACGCCGGGCAACCGTCCGGTGCTGCTGCTCATCGATTCGCCCGACGCGATCGATGCACCGGTACGGGCCCTGCTCGACGAACTGTCCGCGCTGTGCCGGGACGGGCAGCGCATGTTGCAGGTGGTGCTGTTCGAACGGGCCGAACCGGATGCCGCGCGATCGGTCCCGGCGCGTTCCGCCAACGATCCCGGAACCGCGCACCACTGGCTCGGACGCCTGACGCTTGCCGAGACCGGCGAGTACCTGCGCCACCAGATGACGCTGTTCGACTACAACCGCCGCGACGCGTTCAGCCACGAGATGGCCTACTTCATCGCCGACCGCTCCGAGGGCGTGCTGCGCTCGATCAACACGATCGCCCGCAACGCCTTCGTGATCGCCGGGCTGGAGAACGAGCGCGTCCCGCGCATGTCGCACCTGCTGCTCGCGGGCCTGCCGCCGCGTGGCGACACCGATCCGCGTCCGCCGTTCGTCAGGCGTCACCGGCGGGCGGTGTTTGCGCTGTTCGCCTCCTCTGTTGTAGCCTCGCTGCTGTCGCTGATCATGCTGAGCGCCCGCTAGACGCTCGCACCACCACCGACGATGCACCGCGTGCCAGGAAGGCGCGCGGCTGAAGACGGTCCGACACGGACCACGAACAGGGACCGTTCATGTCGACAGCAAGCCCGCGGCGCTCGTGCGCCGCCCACCTCGCCGCCGCCTCGTTGAGTGCCGCCTGCAGCCTCGCGGCCGGCTGCGCCGCATCACCACCGGACGTGCCCCCACCCGCCGGGCCCGCGGCGCCCGCCAGACCGTTGCCGATCGAGGCGGCCGGGTTCGACGGTGGCGACCCGACGCTGCAGCAGGAACTGTCGGACTGGCGTGGCGAGCCGTCACCCGCGCTCGCGACACCCGGCGAGGTGCCCGCGTCGGCCCCCGCCACCCCCGCCGCGTCGGCAACGCTCGGCGATGCGGGTGCCCGCCACCGCGTCAGCGTCGATGCGGCCCGCGTGCCGCTCGACTCGCTGCTGTTCCTGCTGGCCCGCGAGGCGGCGCTGGAGCTGCACCCGCACGCCCTTTTCGACACCCCGATCACCTATCGGGCCGACGACCGACCGCTGGCCGAGGTGCTCGACCAGCTCGCCGCCCAGAGCGCGTTTGCGTGGCGCATCGACGGCGATCGCCTGGTGGTGCGAACCCCTGCCGCCTACGCGGACAGCTACCCGGTCGACTACCTCAACGTGGAGCGCACCACACGCGGGCGGGTCGGCCTGGCCACGCGGGTGGGCACGCTCAACAGCGGCGGGCAGGGGGGCATGGGCGGCGACGGCGGCGCGATCGCCAACAGCTCGGACACCTTGATCGAGAACGTGTCCGAGCACCGCTTCTGGGCCTCCCTGGCCACCGATCTGGACAGCCTGCTGGCCGACGAGGCGTCCGGCGGCGCACGCGCCTCCCTGAACCGCGACGCAGGCCTGGTGACCGTGTTCGCATCCCCCGGCCTGCACGCCACGGTGCGCACCCATCTGGAGCGCGTGCAGCGCCTGGCGCGCCGCCAGGTGCTGATCGAGGCCAGCGTGGTGGAGGTCTCGCTGTCCGATCGCTACGAGGCTGGCATCGACTGGCAGGTCCTGGCCAACGGCATCAACGGGTTGAGTGCCGCCCAGGTGTTCGGCGGCCTGCCGGGCGTGAACGCCGACAGCGTGGCGCGGCTCGCGCCCCCGGCCGCCCTGGTCGGGCTGGTGCACGAGGGCTCGGCCGGCAGCGTCGGGGCGACGCTGTCGCTGCTGGAGCGCTTCGGCAAGGTCCGCATCCTGTCGCGGCCGCGGATCATCGCGCTCAACAACCAGTCATCGGTGCTCAAGGTGGTCGACAACCGCGTCTACTTCACCGTCAACGTGGAGCGCCGCTTCGACGACGATCGCGAGGAGATCACCACCGAGAGCGAAATCCACACCGTACCGGTCGGGCTGGTGATGAACGTCACCCCGCAGATCGGCGCCGACGACGAGGTGATGCTCAACGTGCGCCCGACGCTGTCGCGCATCCTCGGGTTCGTCGATGACCCGAACCCGGAGCTGGCGCTGGCCGATGTCCGCAACGGCGTGCCCGAGATCCAGGTGCGCGAGCTCGAATCGATGCTCAGCGTGGCCAGCGGAGACGTCGCCATCATCGGCGGGTTGATGCAGGACGCCACCCGCGATGACGACCTGGGCGTGCCCGGGCTGTCGCGCCTGCCGCTGGTCGGGCGACTGTTCTCGCGCACCGCACGCACCCGCGAGCGCAGCGAGCTGCTGATCGTGCTGCGTCCGACCGTGCTGCCGTCCGGCGGGGCGGGCCGTGCCCGGACCGGGGCGAGCTCGTGAGCGGATCGCGCCATGCCGCCCCGGTGCGTGCGAGGCGCGTGCTGCGCACCGTCGATGCGGCGCGCCTGATCGTGGCGCCCGACGCCGTCGCCTGCCTGGACATCGCGAGCGCCCGCCGCCACGCGGTGGTGCCGATCGCGCTCGACAAGGCCTGCCTGGTGCTGGCCGCGCGTGCGCCCGAGGATGCGCTGCTGCACGAGTCGGTGCGCGCCGCGGTCGATGGCTCGCTCGCCCTGCGCTGGCTGGGCGCCACGCGCGGGTTCGTCGATGCGGCCCTCGCTCGGGTCTACCGACCGGTGGCGACGCTCGACGAGCTGCTGCGCGATGCCTCTCCGGGCCACGGCGAGGATGCGGACGATGGCACCCGTCGGGTCGTGCCGCTCGTGGACGCCCTGCTGGGCGAGGCGTGCCGCAGCGGTGCCTCGGACCTGCACCTCACCCCCGATGCCGACGGGACGCGGGTGCGCCTGCGCCGTGACGGGCGGCTGGAGGAGCTGGCACGTATCGGCAACGCCGTGCACGCCGCGCTGGTGCAGCGCATCAAGGTGCTCGCAGCCCTCGACGTGGCCGAGTGCCGGCTGCCGCAGGACGGGCGCCTGCTGCGTCTGATCCAGGGTCACGATGTGGCGTTCCGAGTATCGAGCTTCCCGGTCGAGGGGGGCGAGAACGTCGTCCTGCGCGTGCAGGACCCCGGTCGTCGCCCGGCCTCGCTCGAAGCCCTCGGCCTGCAGGACGGGGAGGTCGCCGTGCTGCACCGCCTGCTGGCCAGGCCCTCGGGGCTGCTCGTCGTCGCCGGGCCGGTCGGCTCGGGCAAGACCACCACGCTGTACGCGCTGCTGGGCGAGCTCGACGACGGCACGCGCAACCTGGTCACGCTGGAGGATCCGGTCGAGTACCCGCTCGACGGCGTGGTGCAGGCCTCGGTGGACCCCGCGCGTCGCATCGATTTCGACAGCGGCGCCCGCGCGCTGCTGCGCCAGGATCCGGACGTGCTGATGATCGGCGAGATCCGCGATGCCGCCACCGCCGAGGTGGCGTTGCGCGCCGCGCTCGCCGGGCACCGCGTGCTGGCGACGCTGCACGCCGAGGATGCGCTGGCCGGCATCTGGCGCCTGCTGGATCTGGGCATCGAGGCGGCGGCGCTGGCCGGGTGTCTTGCCGGCATCGTCGCCCAGCGGCTGCTGCCGTGCTCGGCCGGTGGGCGGTTCGCCGTCACCGAGACGCTGGTGCCGGACGGGGCGGCACGGCGCTCGCTCGCTCGCGGTGGCGCGCAAGGGTTCGCCGAACACGACGCCGGTATCGAGCGCCGTCGCTTCGCCGCCGTCCTGCACGAGGCGTTGCGCGACGCCCGCTGCGGCAGGGCCGACGTGGGGCGGGTGTTCGGACCCGACACGCTGGCCCGTATCGACGGTATCGACGCCGTCGCCGGCGAGGCGACCGATGCCACCCGTACCGGTGGGGGGCGCTCGTGAGCCGCCGCGCCGTACCTGCGCGCCTGTCGGACGAGGCGCTGGCGCTCGCCTGCCACCGGCTCGCCGGGCTGCTGGGCTGCGGTGGTGCGCTGGCGGCGGCGCTGCACGCGATCGCGACCGATGCGCCGGATCGGCGCGAACGGGCGGCGTGGCACGAACTGGGCGAACGGGTCGCGGCCGGTGCACCCTTGTCGAGCGCGCTGGCCGCCCAGCCCGCCACCTTCGGCATCGACATGGTGGCGCGCGTGCGGGCCGCCGAGGCGGACGGCTCGCTGGGTGCCGCGTTCGAGGATCTTGAGCGGCTCGCCGTGCAGCGTGGCGAGCACCGCTCGCGCCTGCGCGCAGCGCTGGCCTACCCGTTGCTGGCAGCCGTCACGCTGTCGCTGGCGATGGGATTCCTGCTGGTGCGCATCGTGCCGCTGCTGGTCGACGGCGTCGGTGCCGGCCTGCCTGCGGTGCCCGCCTGGCACGCGCAGCCGCTGCTGCAGGCCTCGCGGTGGCTGTCGCACCCCGCCGGGGTCGGTGCCGCCGTCGGTAGCGTCGTGACGGGCGGCGCGCTCTTCTGGTACCTGGCGAGCACCGGACGCGGTATCGGCGGGGCGGGGCGCATCGGCGCCGCGTTCGAGCTGTCGCGCATCGCCGGCACGCTGTCGCGGCTGCACGCCGCCGGCCTGCCGCTGGACGAGGCGCTCGATATCGCCGCGCGCGGGTGCGCCGGCTCGCGCCGTCGCGAAGGCCTGCTCTCGGCACGCCGTCGCCTGGTGGGCGGTGCAAGCTTGAGCGATGCGCTGTCCGGTGCGCAGGCGGTACCCGCCCTGTTCGTGCGCTTCGTCGCCGCCGGCGAGTCGGCCGGCACGCTGGACGCCGCCCTGTCACGCGTCGCCGATCACCATGAGCGCGAGGCCCGGCGCCGGCTGGCGAGCGCCGAGGCGCTGACCGGACCGGTGGTGCTGGCGGTGTTCGGTGCGGTGCTGCTGTGGGTGATCGTCTCGGTGCTGTTGCCGGTCTACGAGCGCGCGCTCGGTGCGGGGTCATGATGAGGAACGGCATGCTGCGGGCGAAAGCCCGGCTACGTTCGTCGCCGCTCCGGGCGCGGTGCCGCACGGTGCTGATACTCGATGGCGATCCGCACGGCGCCGCGCCCGCCGTGCGGACGAGCTGGTTTCGCGGTGACGTCGGCCGGGCCGTGGATGCCATGGATGCTCCGGATGCCGTGTCCGCCGTGCAGGGCACGCTGGCCGACGGCTGCGCCCGGGCACCGGTTCGTGACGGCGAGCCGGTGACGCTGGTGATCCGCGACGCCCCCCTGGACATCGAGCGGCTGGCCTCGCGGGGGTTCGCCGCCACACCGCTCGGGGCGTGGCAGCGTCATCGGCTGGCGCGCACGCGGCGTCGTGAGCGTCATGACGGGCAGGTGCCCGCTACGCTCGCCTGGCTCGGTCGGCACGCCTCGTCCGACGCCCGTGCCGCCGTGCAGCGCGAGACGATCGACCCGGTGTGGGCCGAGTGGCTCGAACCGCTGGTGCGGGACGGGCTGGTCATCGCCCGGACCGTGTTGCCCGAGCAGCTGCTGGCGGCTGCGCACGCACGACGTGCCGTGCCGCGCTTCACCGCGTTGCTGGAGGCGCGACACGTGCGGCACGTGCTGGTGATCGACGGTGTGGCCTGCTTCTCGCGCCGGATCGCCTTGCCGGATGATCCGCACGCGATCGCGCGCGACATCGTCGCCTCGCTGACGCACGCGCTCGATCGCTGGTCGCTGACCCGGGTGGCGCTCGACGCGACCGGCCTGCCGGCGGGCGTGACGAGCGTGCTGGACACGCTGGTCGGCGAGGTACCGGCACTGATCGAGCCCGACGCCGGTCCCGCCACGACGGGTGCGGGCGGACCGTGCCCGGATCGGACGCTGGCAAGGCTTGCCATCGATGCGGCGGGGCGCGCTCGCGAGTGCGTCACGCTGGCACCGTTGGGCGATGCCTGGCGCGAACGGACGACGCTGCGTCGGCTCGGCCTCGCCTGCGTGGCGGGGTGCGTGCTGGTGCTGGGCGTCGCTGCGCACGCGATCGCGCTCGGCCCGGATGGCGTGACGCGTGCGCGGGCGCTCGATGCGCAGCGCGCCTCCGTGCACTCGAGCCTGCTGGCGATGCGTGCCGGCACCGCGGCCCTGCACCCGCAGCCCGAACGGGCCGCACGCTTCCTGATCGCGTTCGAACGACTCGGCGAGTCGGTCGACACCTCGCCCGACCAGCTGCTGGTCGACATTGCCCGGGCGCTGACCCGGCACGAGGGTCTGACGCTCGACGCGATCGCCTGGTCGCACCGCGCGCTCGATGCCGACGAGGATCGCGACGGAGCCGGCTTCGACGATGCGGTGTTCACCGATGCCTCCGCCCTGCCGCTCGCGCACCGCGGCGACGCGGCGCGGCTGGCGGTCGAGCTGGACGGTCGGGTGAGCGATGCGGCCGCGTTGCGCGACGCGCAGGCGCAGGTGCACGCGTTCGTCGACGAGGTGCGCACCATCGCGGTGCTGCACGACTGCCGGATCATGGCCTCCCCGCTGAGCGGCGCGGCACGCGGGGACGGGGCACCTGTCCCGAGTGCGATCGACATCCCGGCGACCGCACCGGTGTGGCGGGTGCGCTGCGTTTCCGCACGGGGCGCGTCGTGAGCCGCCCGGCCGTACGCCGTCGCTGCGCGATGACGTGCGCCGTGTTCGTGTTGCTGCTCGGCGTGATCGTGCTGGATCGGTGGTCGGTGTCGCGCGAGCCGTTGGCGCGCGATCGATTGCGCCAGGCGCGCATCGACCTGCAGCGTGCCGAATCCCTGCACGCCACGCTGGCAGCCTCTCCGACCCGGCTGCAGGCGATGGAGATGTCCGAGGAGACGCTGTCGCTGGCGATACTCGAACAGGCCGGGCGAGCGGGCGGCCTGCCGGGCGTATCAGGGTTGCAGTACAGGCTGTCGAGCGAGGGGGGCGAGATGCGTACCCTGCGTCTGACGGTGCAAGCTCGCGTGCTGGACGAGGACATCCTGCTGCGACTGCTGGACACGCTGCGCACCACGAGCGTGTCGCGCCCGCGCCGCGTGGCCGGTTGTCGCGTGCTGAGAACGCCGGCGCCCGAACGGCACCGGGCCGGTAGCGCAGGCACCGCTCCCGCCGACCTGGCGACCCTGGCGCTGGAGTGCGCGATCGACTGGTCATGGTGGCCGGTCGCATGACACCGCGGAACCGGTTCGTGCGACTGATGACGGCCTGCGCCATCGCATTGTGCGCGGCTGCTGCGAGCCTGCCGGCAGGCGCCTCCGGCACGGCTGCCATGGCGCCACCGTCACCGCTGGACGGGTTGCGCCTGTTCCTCGCTCCGGAGCAGCGCATCCGGACGCGGACGGGCGGCCCGTCGGCACCGTCGGCGCCGTCGGTCCCGGCCGTGATCGAGCCTGCTCCCGTCGTTGCACCGCCTGCGAGGGATGCCGGATCGACCGGGACGGCCGGTGAGACCGGTGAGAGCGGCGCGTACGGGCGTGCGACCGTCCGTGGCCGACGCGGCGTGCAGCGTATCGAGCGCGGTGTGCCGCGCCGCGCGGTCGACTGGTGAGGCGTGGCGTGCACCCGGTGCGGGAGCGCGGTTTCGTGCTGCTCGCGCTGCTGTTCGTCGGCGTGCTCGGCGGCGGCGGCTGGCTGGCCGTGCAGGGCGGGGGGGCGGCACCGGCGCAGGCGTTGCGGGCGGTGGCGGACCTGGCGCGTGCGCGCCGTGCCGTCGAGGCGCTGAGCGCGCACGCGACGCTGTACCCGGACCTGTACGGCCCGACCGGGGCCGGCCCGGGCCACCTGCCGTGCCCGGACCGGCACCAGCCGCCGGACGGCCGCCTGGATCCGGTCGCGCTGCCGCGGGCCGGTCCCGACCCGCCGTGCGCGGCCTACCCGGCACCGGCCGGTGCACTGCCGCTGCACGTCAACGTCGTGCGCCTGCGCGCCGGCATCGATCCGGCACCGGGCGGCGCCGCGGTACTCGGCTACCGGGTCGATGCGGCGGTGATCAACAATCCGCTGGACCGGCTCGTGAACGCTCGCACGATGCCGGCGGTCCCGGCCCGCGTGCACCTGCGAGGCACGGGACGGCCGTTGGCGCTGCGCCGCGGCACGCTCGCGCCGGGCGTGCAGCGACGCATCGCCGCCTGGCTGGTGGCGCGCCTGGGCGAGCGTGTCGCGGTGCCCGGGTGCGAGGGCGTGTCGCCGTGCCCGGCGCTGGTCGCGCTGGGTGCGCTCACGGGCACGGGCGCGGTCATGGACGACGGGGCACTGCTGGAGGGCGTGCCGCTGGCACGCCACTGGTTCGTGCGCAACGGCTGGCAGGACGATGTGCGCCTGCGCATCGCCGTGGCCTGCCGGCACGACATGGCGGCGTGCGGTGCGCGGATCGATCCCGACCGGCCGTTGCACATCGACTGGCAGCCGTCACCGGTCATGCCGGAGGCGAGATGATGCGCACGAGGGTGCCACGCGGCTTCTCGCTGGTGGAGATCTCGCTGGTGCTGGTGATCCTGGGCATCCTGCTGAGTGCGGCCACGGTGCCCCTGGCCTCGCTGGAGGGCCAGCGCCGCGAGCGGCGCGTGCAGGCGGACCTGGTGTCGATCCGCGACGCACTGATCGCGCGATTGATCTCGCACGAAGCGCTGCCGTGTCCGATCGGACGTGTCACCGTCGGTGCGCGCGTTCCCGCGGCGAGCGCCGGGCAGGCGTCGACGGTAGCGGTGAGCGGGCGCTGCGCCACCTTTCGCGGTGGTGTGCCGGCCGCCACGCTGTCGGTGGCGGGGGCGATGGATGCGACCGGTGCGCTGCTCGACCCGTGGGGCCGGGCCTATCGTTTCGCGCTGAGCGACACCGATGCCGACGGGCACGGCACCGCCGGCCTGCCGGACTGGAGCGCACCGGGCGAATCCGGTGAGGTCGGCATCCAGCACCTGCGAGGATCGCTGAGCGTGTGCGAACGGGCGGTGGCGCGCTGTCCTCGCGAGGCGCTGCGCGCGAACGACCTGGTGTTCGTGGTGCTGTCGCACGGTGCCGATGCCGGCGCCACCGGCCTGCAGCGCCCCAACCTGGCACCGAGCGGCAGCTTCACGCTCGCGCCGCGCTCCGATGTGCCGGATCTGCAGTTCGACGATGTGCTGACCTGGGCCTCGCGCAGCGAGCTGACGTGGTGGCTGCTGCGGGCGGGACGGTTGCCGTGACGGGGCGTCAGTCGCCTCGCCGCCCGGACGTGAGGGTGCGCCTCGTCAACGCCTCCCCTTTCATCCGGCCACGAGCTCGCTGGCCCGGGAAGGCGTCGCCTCCAGCCGCCGCTCCCGATCCGCCCGCGAGAACAGCGTGAAGAAGTTCTCGGTGGTGGCGTCCGCCAGCGCCTCCAGCGGCATGCCGCGCAGCTCGGCCACGCAGGCGGCGGTGTGGCTCACGAAGGCCGGCTCGTTGCGCTTGCCGCGGTGCGGCATCGGCGCAAGATACGGGGCATCGGTCTCGACCAGGATGCGGTCCAGCGGGGCGCGCTGCGCGACCTCCTGGATCGCCTTCGCGCTCTTGAACGTGACGATGCCGCTGAACGAGAGGTAGAAGCCGAGCTCCAGCGCCTGTTCGGCGAACGCCCAGTCCTCGGCGAAGCAGTGCATCACGCCGCCCGCCTCGTGCGCACCGTGCTCGCGCAGCGTCTCCAGGGTGTCCGCGGCCGCCGCGCGGGTATGGATGATCAGCGGCAGCGAGGTGCGCCGTGCCGCCTCGATGTGGCGGTGGAACCGCCGGTGCTGCCAGCCCAGCTCCCCGTCCGCACGCTCGGCCAGCGTGCCTTCCAGCTCGCCCTCGTGGCGGAAGTAGTCCAGCCCGGTCTCGCCGATCGCCACCACCAGCGCATCCTCGGTCGAGGCCGTCAGCTCGTCCACGCTCGGCTCGTGGCCTTCGGTGGTGCACGGGTGCACGCCGGTGGAGGCGCTCAGCCCGGGATGCGCGTGCGCCAGCTCCAGCACCCGGGCACGGTTCTCCCAGGTGGTGGCGATGCTCAGCGCGTGACCGACATCGTGCCGCACGGCGTTCTGTAGAATCTCGGCGAACGAATCCTCGAAGTCCGGGAAATTCAGATGGCAATGCGAATCGACGAGAATCATGTTGTCGGATCCGGGGTGGAGCGGGCGGGCGACGAGTCTAGCGAGGCCTCCTCCGGCGCTGCGTCACAAGTGTCTGCCGGATCGGTCACGTCCGGCCCCTCCGCCCCGGTGGACGCCCCGGTGGATATGGCTGTCGAGGGTGCGACGGACATCCCGGCACTGATCGAAAGGATGGGCCGGGCTGCCCGCCGCGCGGCCGCCGTGCTGGCGGTCGCCGACACCGCGGCCAAGAACCGTGCGCTGCTCGCCGCCGCCGAGGCCATCGCCGACACCCGCGCCACCCTGCTGGAGGCCAACGGCGCCGATCTGGCGGCTGCGCGCGAGCGCGATCTGGCGCCGGCGCTGCTCGATCGGCTCGAACTCGACGAGGCGCGCATCGAGGCGATGGCACGCGGGCTGCGCGACATCGCCGCCCAGCACGATCCGGTCGGCACCCTGTCGGCCGACGTGCGCCGCCCGTCGGGCCTGTCGATCGCGCGCATGCGCGTGCCGATCGGGGTGATCGGGGTGATCTACGAGTCGCGACCGAACGTCACCGCGGATGCGGCCGGCATCTGCCTGAAGTCCGGCAACGCGGTGATCCTGCGCGGTGGCTCCGAGGCGGTGCACTCCAACCGCGTGATCGGAGCGGCGGTGCAGGCGGGCCTGGCGGCCGCCTCGCTGCCGGGCGACTGCGTGCAGCTGGTGCCGACCACCGACCGGGCGGCGGTGGGTGCGCTGCTCGGGCTGCGCGAGCACCTGGACGTGCTCATCCCGCGCGGTGGCAAGTCGCTGGTCGCACGCGTCGCCGCCGATGCCAGGGTACCGGTCATCAAGCACCTGGACGGCATCTGCCACGTGTACATCGACGCCGGTGCGGATGCCGCGCGCGCGGTGGCGGTGGCGGTCGATGCCAAGACGTTCCGCTACGGCATCTGCGGGGCGATGGAGACCCTGCTGGTGCATCGCGACATGGCCGAGGCGGTGCTCGCGCCGCTGGGCGCGGCGCTGGCGGCGAAGGGGGTGGAGATCCGCGGCTGCGAGCGCACCCGTGCGCGGTTGCTGCAGGCGAACCCCGCGAGCGCTGCGGACTGGAACACCGAGTACCTCGGCCCGATCCTGGCGGTGCGCATCGTCGATGGCCTGGACGACGCCATCGCGCACATCGCCGCCCACGGCTCGGGCCACACCGACGCGATCGTCACCGAGTCGATCTCGCGGGCGCGCACCTTCGTGCGCCGGGTGGACTCCAGTTCGGTGATGGTGAACGCGGCGACCTGCTTCGCCGACGGTGCCGAGTACGGACTCGGCGCCGAGATCGGCATCAGCACCGACCGGCTGCACGTGCGCGGGCCGGTCGGGGTGCTCGGGCTGACCACCGAGAAGTACGTGGTCAACGGCGACTACCTGACGCGTGGCGGCGGCTGACGTGGGGGTCGACACGGCGGTCGGGGCGGCAGCCGAGGCGGCATCGCCCCCCGGGCGCATCGGCCTGTTCGGCGGCACCTTCGACCCGGTGCACCACGGCCACCTGCGCTCGGCGCTGGAGCTGCGCCAGGCGCTGGCGCTGGACACGGTGCACCTGCTGCCCAATCACCGCCCGGTGCACCGTGGCATCACCGGTGCCTCCAGCGCCGAGCGGCTGGCGATGCTACGCCTGGCCACCGACGGCGTACCGGGACTGCAGGTCGATGCGCGCGAACTGGATCGCGACGGGCCGAGCTACACGGTCGACACGCTCGAAGCGCTCGCCGCCGGTGCGCCGCAGGCGGTGCTGGTGTTCTTTCTCGGCGTGGACGCGTTCGACGGGTTCGCCGGCTGGCACCGTCCGGAACGCATCCTGGCGCTGGCCCACCTGGTGGTGATCGACCGGCCCGGAGCGACGCTGTCGCCGGCGGCGAGCGCCATGATCCGGCGGCAGCGCCGCCGGGCCGGCGTGCGCATCGCGGATGCGCGGGCCGGCGTGATCGAGCGCCGTTCGCTGACCCGGCTGGAGATATCGGCCACGCGCATCCGCACCGACGTGGCGGCCGGGCGGGACGTGCGTTTCCTGCTGCCGGACGTGACGAGGGCGTATATTGTCGACAACCGCTTGTACCGCACGGACGCCACCCCGACTTTGCAGGCATGATCGGATCACATCCCCCCATCGGTGCCGACGCTGCGCTCGGCCGGAGTCGCCCTATAGCCGCCCTCGACAGTGCCGCCGTGCTGAGTCTCGCCACCGAGGCGCTCGAAGACCTCAAGGGTCTCGACATCACCGCGATCGACATCCAGAACAAGACCAGCATCGC
>Ga0209831_1003359_pt1 | contig 13273 bp, 8 predicted proteins | sample Maine_Asex4_meta_FD_187451 | JGI IMG/M metagenome (GOLD analysis project Ga0209831, IMG submission 187451) | Marine algal microbial communities from Maine, USA - Maine_Asex4_metaG (SPAdes) (version 2) | ecosystem: Host-associated > Algae > Red algae > Unclassified | place: Maine, USA | collected...
CGGGCCGCGATGGCGGCGATGGCGGCGATGGTGGTCGTCAGGATCGCGGTCGACATGAACAGCGCCTGGGCGGCGGCGAGCAGCCACACGTTGCGCACACCGTCGCGTATCGGCGTCATGGGTCGGCACGTGCACGTCGCGAACGGGAGGGGCAGCCTGCACGAGTGCTAGTCTGGCGTAAATGACAGATACACATCTTCGGTGCCGCCGACGCCTGCGCACGTGAACGCGCTCGCCGGGTTCGACCCCGTCGACGCGATCGCCGTCGCCCTGTTCCTGATCGCCTGGCTGGGGCACTCGTACATCGTCAGCCGATCGCCGCTGCGCACGCGCACGCTGTCGTACGCCATGCACGCCTACCGGCTGCGCTGGATGGGCAATACCGTCCGGCGCAAGGTCAAGATCGTCGATGCGGCGATCCAGAACGGCCTGCAGCAGGGCGTGCTGTTCTTCGCCTCGACCTCGATCCTGCTGATCGGTGCGCTGCTCGCGGCACTGGGCGCCGGCGAGCAGGCGGTGCGGATGCTGGGCGACCTGCCGTTCACCAGCACCGACACGCGCACCGAGTGGGAGGCCAAGGTGCTGCTGGCGGCGGGCATCTTCACCTACGCCTTCTTCAAGTTCGCCTGGAGCTACCGGCTGTTCAACTACGTGATCATCCTGATCGGGGCCGGACCCGAGGAGGACAACGCGAACCCACCGCCGGACGAGGCGCAGCTGGACGAATGGGCCACGCGGGTCGGCCGGCTGCACTCGATCGCCGGGTACCATTTCACCGCCGGCATCCACGCCTACTTCCACGCCCTGTCGGTGACGGCCTGGTTCGTGAACGGCTGGGCGTTCATCATCGCCACCGTGTGGGTGTCGATCGTGCTCTACCGGCGCGCCTTCGGCTCGCGCTTCCTGCGCATTCTCACCGATCGCGAAACGGACACCGATCTGTCGAGCCCTCGCACCGGAGGTTGAGCCCCGGTAACGACGGGGTGATGCCACCGGCGGTCCGGGCAGCCGTACTGATGGCGGGTCGGTGGATGGGCCTGCAGATTGCCTGTGGACAGGCTTGTGGACAGGCCCTTGGCAAGCCTCCGGGTGGGCCGCCCGTTCGATTCCCCAGGAGCCCGTTGCATTGAAGACCTCATGGCTGGCAGCTGCCGGCGTCACCCTGGTACTGGCCCTGTGGATGGCCAGCGGCCTGCTGCGTGGCGAGAACGACACCGATGAGGTCTCCGCCGAGGCCACCGACGAGGAACTCATGCGCGTCGAGGTGATCGTCGCCGAGCCGACGCTTGCGCAGCGCACCGTCGAGGTGCGCGGCACGGTGGCCGCGGTGCGCCGTGTCGAGCTGCGCGCCGAGACCGCCGGGCGCGTGCTGGAGCTGCCGGTGGAGCGCGGCCGGCGCGTCGTGACCGGTGCCCCGCTGGTACGCCTGGACACCGGCGTGCGCAGCGCCTCCCTGAACGCGGCCCGCGCCCGGTCGACCAGCGCACGGGCGGAACAGACCGCCGCCGAGTCCCTGTCGCGGCGTGGCCTGCAGGCGCAGCTGCAGACCGATCAGGCGCGTGCCTCGGCCAGCCTGGCGCAGGCCGAGGTCGACCGGCTGCAGCGCGAGATAGACGATGCCACGGTGCGCGCACCGTTCGGCGCACGGGTGGAACGCCTGCCGGTGGAGCTCGGCCAGCTGGTCGAGCGTGGCGATCCGGTGGCGCTGCTGGTCGACGACAGCGGCTTCGAGGTTCACGCACGGGTCGCACAGCAGAGCGTGCACCGGCTCGAACCGGGCCAGCCGGTCACGATCACGCTGCTCGACGGCGAATCGCTCACCGGCGTGCTGAGCTGGATCGGCTCGGTCGCCGACACCGCCACCCGCAGCTTCCCGATCGAGGCGCGCATCGCCCCCCCGCACGACGCGCTGGCCGACGGCATCAGCGCCACCGTGGCGATCGCGGTGGAGCGGGTCGAGGCGCTGTACCTGTCGCCCTCGACCCTGAGCCTGGACACCGACGGCGCGCTCGGCGTGAAGGTGCTGGACGACGAAGATCGCGTGCGCTTCGTGCCCGTGGAGCTGCTGCGCACGAGCCTCGACGGCGCCTGGGCGACCGGCATCGCGCCCGGCAGCCGGGTGATCACGCTCGGTCAGGGGTTCGTCGGCGCGGGCGAACGGGTGCTGCCGACGGTCGCCGGCGCCGCCCCTGCCACGCCGGCAGCCGCTGCCGCCATCCCCGAATGAACGCGCTGATCGATGCCGCGTTCGCTCGCTCGCGCACCGTGCTGCTGCTGCTGGTGTTCCTGGTGGTGGCCGGCAGCCTGGCCTACGGCGCGATCCCCAAGGAGTCCGAGCCGGACGTGCCCATCCCGATCATGTACGTCTCGATGGGGCACGACGGCATCTCGCCCGACGATGCCGAGCGCCTGCTGGCGCGCCCGATGGAGGCCGCCCTGCAGGGCATCGCCGGGGTGAAGCAGATGAGCAGCACCGCCAGCGAGGGGCACGCCTCGGTGCTGCTGGAGTTCGATGCCGGGTTCGACGGCGACCAGGCGCTGGCCGATGTGCGCGAAAAGGTCGACGGCGCGCGCACCGACCTGCCGGATGCGAGCGACGAGCCGAGCGTGGAGGAGGTGAACCTGTCGCTGTTCCCGGTGCTCAACGTCAGCCTGTCCGGCCCCCTGCCCGAACGCACCCTGATCGCCATCGCCCGCGAACTGCAGGGCCGGCTCGAGGCGCTGCCCGGCGTGCTGGAGGCGCAGATCGTCGGTGAGCGCGAGGAGATGCTGGAGATCGTGGTCGATGCCGCGGTCATGGAGACCTACGCGATCGATTTCGCCGACCTGATCGCGCTGGTGTCCGGCAACAACCTGCTGGTGGCGGCAGGCTCCATCGACAACGGCGCCGGCCGGCTGGTGCTGAAGGTGCCCGGCGTGATCGAGAACATCGACGACGTGATGGGCCTGCCGGTCAAGGTGGGCGAGGCGGGCGTGGTGCGCTTCGGCGACGTCGCCTCGATCCGCCGCACCTACAAGGACCCGACAGGCTTTGCCCGCCTGGACGGCCAGCCCACGCTGGTGCTGGAGATCTCCAAGCGGCTGGGCGCGAACATCATCGACACCATCGCCGCGGTGCGCGCCACGCTGGCGGCGGCGGCCCCCGCCCTTCCGCCGACACTCGCCATCGGCTACAGCCAGGACAAGTCCGAGCAGACCCGCACCATGCTCGCCGACCTGCAGAACAACGTCGTCTCGGGCGTGGTGCTGGTGATGATCGTGATCATGGCGACGCTGGGCGTGCGCTCGGCCCTGCTGGTCGGCTTCGCCATCCCGGGTTCGTTCCTGACCGGCATCCTGGTGATCTGGGCGCTGGGCTACACCATGAACGTGGTGGTGCTGTTCAGCCTGATCCTGGTGGTGGGCATGCTGGTGGACGGCGCGATCATCGTCGCCGAGCTGGCCGAACGCAACATGGTCGAAGGGGCCGCACCCAAGCCTGCCTGGTCGAACGCCGCCAAGCGCATGGCGTGGCCGATCATCGCCTCCACCTTCACCACGCTGGCCGTGTTCGCCCCGCTGCTGTTCTGGCCCGGGCTCATCGGGCAGTTCATGCGCTACATGCCGATCACCGTCATCGCCTGCCTGCTCGCATCCCTGGCCATGGCGCTGGTGTTCGTGCCGGTGATCGGTGCACGCATCGGCCACGGCGCGCTGCCCGCGGGCGTCGGGCTGTCCGAGGACAGCGACGTGCGCGGCCTGACGGTGGAGGCCATCCTGGCGACCGGCACCGGCCTGAAGCGGCGTTACCTGGACACGCTGCTCGCCCTGCTCCACCACCCGTGGCGCACGCTGTTCGCGGTGCTCGCGTTCACCCTCGGCAGCTACGCGGCCTACGCGCAGCTCGGGCGCGGCGTGGAATTCTTCCCGGGCGAGGAACCGGCCTCGATGGCGATCTCGGTGGCCGCGCGTGGCGACCTGTCGATCCACGAGAAGGATCGGATCATGCGCCGCGTCGAGGCACGCGTGCTCGATCACGCCGAGGTCGAGTCGGTCTACACCCGGACCGGTGCGGACAGCGGAGCCGGTGGCGGTGCCGCGGACCGCATCGGTACCGTCACGCTGGAGCTGATCGACTGGGACCGACGGCGCAAGGCGGCGGTGATCAGCGAGGAACTGCGCGCGGAGCTTGCCGACATTCCCGGCGTGCGCATCGAGTTCGTGGCCAACGAGGGCGGGCCGGACGGTGGCGCCAAGCCGATCACGCTCGAGCTGGGCGTGGACCCGGCGCGCGCCGGGGTGACGGGGGCGGCCCTGGAGGCACGCCTGAGCGAATCGGTCGCCCTGCTGCGCGCGGCGATGAGCGAGACGGGCGGCTTCGTGGATGTGACCGACACGCTGCCGCTGCCCGGCATCGAGTGGCGCATCGAGGTCGATCGCGAGGAGGCGACGCGCTACGGTGCGAACGTCGCCCTGATCGGTCAGGCGGTGCAACTGCTGAGCTCGGGCATCCGCATCGCCGGCTACCGCCCGGATGATGCCGACGACGAGATCGACATCCGCGTGCGCTACCCGCGTGCCGAACGCCACCTCGACCAGATCGGCGCGCTGCGGGTCTCCACATCGCGCGGCATGGTGCCGATCGATCACTTCGTGCGCATCGCGCCCGCACCGCGTGCCGGTACGCTGGAGCGCATCGACGGGCAGCGCACCGTCACGGTGGCCGCCGACGTGGCCGAGGGCGTGGTGGCCGACACGCAGTTGAAGGCACTGGCCGCGGCGCTGGAGGGCACGCCGCTGCCGGACGGCATCAGCATCGCGTTCGCCGGCGAGGCCGAGGAACAGGCGGAGACCATGAACTTCCTGCTGCTGGCCTTCGTGGCGGCGCTGTTCCTGATGACGATGATCCTGGTGACCCAGTTCGACAGCCTGTACCAGGCGCTGCTGGTGCTGTCGGCGATCCTGTTCTCCACCGCCGGCGTGCTGATCGGGCTGATGGTGACCGGCCAGACCTTCGGCATCGTGATGGTGGGCATCGGCATCATCGCGCTGGCCGGCATCGTGGTGAACAACAACATCGTGCTGATCGATACCTGGAACGGGTTCCGGGCGCGCGGTGCCGGCGCGCTCGAGGCGTCGCTGCTGACAGGGTCCGTGCGTGCCCGTCCGGTCCTGCTGACCGCCGTCACCACCGTGCTGGGGCTGATGCCGATGGTGCTGGCGATGAACATCGACTTTCTCGCCCGCACCGTCACGTTCGGCGCACCGTCCACCCAGTGGTGGACGCAGCTGGCCAGCGCGATCGCCGGCGGGCTGGCGTTCACCACCCTGCTGACGCTGCTGCTGACCCCGTGCCTGCTGGTGCTCGGGAGCCGGCGGAATACTGCAACGGTGTAACAGGATGCAGGAGTGTGACGCGCGTCACGATGCCGTACCATCGACACGGGTTCGAGCCCGATCGGCCTGATCGAACTTGACCGACCCCCGTTCGAGCTTACCGAAGGCAGGGCAACGCATGTCAGACGAGCGGCGGCGGCGATCGGGTGCACGGTATCGGCTGGGCCGTGGTGCTGACCGGCTCATCAAGCGCCTGCTCGGCGGCTATCGCAGCCTGCACGTTCTGCTCGGCGGGTTCGCGCTGCTGCTGCTCGTCTGCCTGGGGTTCACCGTCTGGCTGCTGATCGCCAATGCCGACCGGGTCGTGCAGGGGGTCCTCATGGACGTGGCCGACCGGGTCCAGCAGGAGACGCACCGCGAGATCCGGCACTTCCTGGGCACGCCGGATCAGATCAACCGCCACACCTTGCAGGCGTTGCGACGCGCACGGGTGCAGGTCGCGGACGAGGGCGGCATGCACGCGCTGTTCTGGGATTCGCCGCGAGAGCCCGGTCAGCCGGTGTCGGGGGTGTACTTCGGTGCCCGCGACGGCTCGTTCACGGGTCTGGACGCGAACGAGCGCACGTGGCCACCGGCCGGGTGGCGCTACACGACGGCATCGCCGGCGACCGGAGGGCGGATGGTGTACCTGGACGCGGATGCGACCGGCAGCATCGTCGGAGTTCCCACGGTGTCGGAGCCGTACGACCCGCGATCGCGTCCCTGGTACGAACAGGCCGCCGGGCAACCGGACGGCGAGCCGGTGTGGACCGGCGTCTACGCCAACTTCGACGACGGATCGCCGACGCTCACCCGCGCCCAGGCGCTGCGCGACGATGACGAGCGGGTGCTCGGCGTCGCCGGTGTCGACCTGTTCCTCGGTCACCTGCAACGCTTCCTGAGCGGACTCGCCCTGGGCCCGAACGGCGAGGTGTTCATCGTCCAGGCGAACGGGGATCTGATCGGCTCGCACGCTCACCGGACGCTGCCGTCCGGCACCGCCGATGCGGGCGCCATTGCCGATGCACGCCCGGCACGGTTCACCCGCGCGGCCGCCGCGTACGTGACGGCGCACCATGGCGGCTTCGAGCGCATCGGCCCGGACGTTCGCGACACCGTGGTGCTCGACGGCGAGCAGGGCTACCTGCTGCTCTCCTCGAAGGAGTTCGGGTCGGGCCTCGACTGGGTGGTGGGCGTGTTCGTGCCCGAGGGCGACTACCTCGAGACGTGGGGCGTGCTGGCAAGGCGCGCTGCGCCCCTGGGCCTGCTCGGGGTGGTGCTGTCGCTGCTGACGATGACGGTGTTCGTGCACCTGGTGGTCCAGCCCCTGTCGCAGCTCAGCAACAGCGCTGCCCGCATCGCCACGGGAGACTTCGACCTGCCCATCGCGGTCGACTGCGACAACGAGGTCGGTGACCTGGCGCGCGCGATCGACGACATGCGCTGTCGCCTGCGCGATTCGTTCGAGCGGCTGACGGAGCACAAGCGCCGCGCCGAGATCACGCTGAGCTCGATCAGCGACGGCGTGATCACCGTGAACGTCGACGGCACGGTGCGCTACATGAACCGCGCCGCGGAGCAGCTGGTCGGGCAGTCGCTCGAAGCGGTGCGTGGTCGCGCGATCGATGCGGTGTTCGACGCGCGCGACGAGCGTGACGAGCGTGACGGTGCCGCGGCGATCCCGGAGCTGCTGCAACGTTCGACGAGCGGTGCGCACGGGCTCGGACGCTCGGTGACGGTGACGGCGGGCGACGGTCGTACCCGTACCCTGTATTGCCACACCGCCCCGGTGATCGGCACGAACGGCCTGCATCACGGGGTGGTCCTGAACTTCAGCGACCTGACCGGAGAGCTGGCGCTGCGCAGCGAGCTGGCGCACCAGGCGACGCACGACTCGCTGACCGGGCTGGTGAACCGGCGCGAGTTCGAGCACCGTACCGTCGCGGCGATCGAACGCGCCCGAACCGGCCACGTGCAGCACGTGCTGTGCTGCATCGACCTGGATCGGTTCAAGCTGATCAACGACGCTGCCGGGCACGAGGCCGGCGACGAGATGCTGTGCCAGAGCGCGCGCCTGCTCGAACAGGCGCGACGCGAGGGCGACACGGTGGCGCGGCTGGGTGGCGACGAGTTCGGCCTGTTGCTGGAGGACTGCACCCTCGACGAGGCGAGCGTGGTCCTGGAGCGGCTTCGCGCACGGTTCGAGGCGCACCGGTTCCTCTGGAAGCACAGCAGCCACGCGATCGGTATCAGTGCCGGGCTGAGCGCGATCGGCACCGACAGCCCCGGCAAGACGCAGGTGATGCGCGATGCGGACAGCGCCTGCTACATCGCCAAGCGCGGCGGTCGCAATCGTGTGCACGTGCACCGCGAGAACGATGGCGAGATGACGAGCCTGCGCAACGATCGCTCCTGGATCGAGCGGATCGGGAAGGCGTTCGACGAGGAGCGCTTCGTGCTGTACGCGCAGCACATCGTGCCGGCCGATCCCGCCGCCGAGTCGGGCCGCCACATCGAGATCCTGCTGCGCATGATCGACGATGCGGGCAAGCTCCTGTCGCCGACGCAGATCCTGTCGGCGGCCGAACGCTACGACCTGGCCACGCGCATCGATCGATGGGTGGTGTCGGGTACGCTGGACTGGCTGCTCGCGCAGGACGACGGTGACGCACTGCCCGATACCTGCTCGATCAACCTGTCGGGGCAATCGCTCGGTGACCGGACGATGCACCGGTTCCTGGTCGCACAGGTCGAGCGTGCCGGTGTCGAGTCGTCGCGACTGTGCTTCGAGGTGACCGAGACGGCCACCATCGCGAACCTCTCCCGGGCGCTTGCGCTGATCGAGGCGCTGCGCGAGCGCGGCTGCCGGTTCGCGCTCGACGACTTCGGCAGCGGTCTGTCCTCGTTCGCCTACCTGAAGAGGCTACCGGTCGACTACCTGAAGATCGACGGACTGTTCGTGCGCGACATGCTCGACGACCCGCTGGATTTCGCGATGGTGCGCGCCATCCACGAGGTCGGTCGGACGATGGGCATGAGCACGGTCGCCGAGCACGTGGAAAGCGATGCATCGAGGCAGGCCCTGCACGGCATCGGCGTGACCCTAGCGTAGGGCTACGCGATCGGGGTGCCCGAACCGCTGCACGCGCTCTCGTTCAGCCCCGGACGCGCTCCCGCGCCGCGACCGCCGTCGCATCCGGCCGAGGCGTCTGCAGACGCCTCTCAATCTGCTGGCTGAGCAGATCGATGTGCCATGAAAGGGGTGTCATGACACCGACAAGCCCCGGTACCATCGGTGACGCCGCTCCGACACGCTGTCGCATCGGAACCGCGGGTCCGTTTACCGGACCAAGCACCCCAACTCCGGAGAACCGCAGCGATGGCTCGTCGCCCGACCGCCCCCCGTCACCGTGCCGGCCCGCACATGCCCCGACGATTCGCAGGTCGCCTCGCCGCGTTACGCCCCCTGGCGATCACCGCCACCGCGCTGTTCGCGAGCGGCGCCGCGACGGCCGCCGATGCGGCACCGACGCTCCTGCCCGGCGGCATGGTCCCGGCCGACAAGGGCGAGGAGCGTACGCCTCCGGGATTGCAGTCCCTGCAGCTGCGCATGACGTCCGGCTCGCGACCGGCCACGGTGAACGTCGAGCTCGTCAACCGGGGGGATGCGCTCGTGCACGTGCTGCGCGACGGCACCCCCTTCGACGACGTGCCCGCCGGCGACGTCCTGCGCATCCTGCCGGCCGGCAAGCACGCGACCCTGCCGCAGGGCATTCCCTACACCGGACCGGTCTACGGCCGCATGCCACCCGACACGAGCCGCTATCTCGCCCTGTTGCCGGGCGAATCGATGCGCGCCGAGATCGACCTCCAGGCCCTCTACCGCGTACCGTCCGACGGTGCCTACCGCATCGGCTACCGCGGCACGTTCCACCTCGCCGACCCCACCGCCATGCGCGCGCTCGCGCTCTCGACCTCGGACGCAGGCGCGTACACGCACGCGCATGCATATGCACATGCACATGCGAACGTCGATTCGTGGCGCCCCGAAACCGACCAGCTCGAGCTCGATCTGGCCGCGACGCCTCCGGCCGCGCAGACCCGGGCGCGTCCGCCGGCGTTCGCCGGGTGCAGCGCGGCTCAGCGCACCCTGGTGGAGACGGCGACCCTGTCCGGCGAGGCGGCGGCCAACGAGGCGTTGCAGAGCCTGCGCGAGACGCCCGTGGACGCGCGCACCGACTCGCCGCGCTACACCACCTGGTTCGGCATCCACACCGCACCGAACTACGACTTCGTGACCACGGTGTTCGAGCGCATCTCGACGGTGCTCGCCGACGAGCCGATCGCCTACAACTGCTCGCCGCAGAGCTGCTCCGGCGAGTCCACGGTCGCCTACGTGCAGCCTTTCCTGCGCGAGGACGTGAACCTCTGCCCGCTGTTCTTCGACGATCAACTGGACGATGCGTTCCGTGCCGGCACGGTGGTGCACGAGCTGTCCCACCTGCTGCGCATCGGCAACACCGACGACTTCTCCTACGGATCCGCCGCCAGCGCCGCGCTGGCCCGCAACTCGCCCATCGAGACGCTCGCCAATGCCGACAGCTACACGCTGTTCGCGACCAACGATCGGCCGTTCCTGCCGATGATCGATGACGGCACCGCCGGCCCGGCGATCCCCGAGGTGCCCGACGACGTCGACCCGGACGACAACTTCCTGGCGCTGCCGGCGGGTTTCACCGCCCGTGGCACGCTCGGCGCCGATACCGTCCAGCTGTTCCGGGTGACGGGCGCGGTCGGGCTGGAGCTCACGTCGGTGTCGGGAGACGCCGATCTCTACGTGTACGACGATCCGGCGCTGGACCCCGAATCGCTGGTGTGCTCCTCGATCGAGTTCAGCAACGCTTCCGTGCTCGACAGCTGCGAGATCGTCGGCGAAGGCGACCGGTTCGCGGCCGTGTACGGGTTCACCGAAACGAGCTACGAGCTCGCGGCGATGGCGCCCTCCACCGACGGTGCGACGATCCTGCCCGGTGCGGTCGAGCTGGCCGGCGGCGAAACCGTCGGTGGTGACGTCGGCGAGCGCGAAGCCTCGATCTACACCGCGATCATGCCGGGCAACATCGTGCTGAACACCTTCACCGGCGATGCGGACCTGTACGTGTTCCGCGATTTGACCCTGTCGGAGGAGGCGCTGGTCTGCCGTTCGGTCCTCACCACCGCGCTCGACACCTGCGAGTTGCCCGGCACGGGCCGGGTGCACATCGGCGTGCTCGGCTTCGCCGCCAGCAACCGCTTCGAGCTCACGATCGAGTCGCCCGCCGGTGACGATCCGACCGGCTCCCCCGCAGGCCCTCCCGCAAACTCGCCCGCAGGTCCTCCCGCAGGTCAGGGCGGGGACGGCGCGGTCGTCGCCGACAGTGGCGGTGGCGGCGGTGGCGGCTCGCCCGGGGTGCCGACCCTGCTGCTGCTGTCCGGTGCGCTGGTCGGCGCGCACCGGCGCAGGCGCGCGCGGGTCGAGGGCGGCCGGAGCGGCGACCGGTGACACCCGTCACCGTGCGCGACCAGCGCACGGTCGCCGTCGCCGCGCTGCTCGTCGCCTCGCTCGGTGGCTGCACGTTCGGCGAGAGCACCGGCGACACGGTGGCGGCATCCGGGGGGCCGGAAGGCGATGGCCTGCGACTCGACATCGCGCTCACCGACGCCGATCCTCCGCCCGGCGCACCGATCCCGGTACGGGTGAGCGTGCGCAACGACGCGGCCGTGCCACTGCCCCTGTTGCCCAGGAACACCGCGCTGGAGGAACCGCTGCAGGCCGATGTGTTCCGGGTTCGGCTCGAAGGTCAGCCCCGGCCCTACCTCGGCATCATCGCCCAGCGCCTGCCGGTGACGGCTGCGGACGTGGTGACGCTCGATCCCGGGGAGAGCCTGGAACGCACGCTCGATCTGGCGGCGCACTACCGGATGGATCGATCCGGCACCTACGAGGTGCGGTACGCACCGCGAGCGCTGACGATCGATCCGGGTCTCGGCATCACGCTCCCGCCGATCAAGCCCGGGACCGACACGTTCTCCATCACGGTGCGCTGAGCACCCGGCCTACCCCGGTCCCATCAGCCCCTTGACATGCAGGGCGGCCGAGCGCCCCACAGGCAGAACCCCATCGCACGGATGCGTTCGGCATCAGGGCCTCGCACACCACCACTCGGGATGACCCACGACGGCTCGAAGTACAAGCTGGCCAGCCCTTCGAGGGTCGGAGGATCCTCAGCGGCGGATGGACCTGATGGCACGAAGCCCAGGTCCACCGTGTTCGAGTCGAGCCGGGCGAGATTCTTTGCCAACCCTGCGCACGCCACGATCTCCAGCGTGATGCCCTGGCCCTCGAACTCGCGGGCCAGCTCCAGCGCGAATGCGTGGCAGGCTCCGCCGAGTCGCTCGGAGCATCGGCACCGATTTCGTGCCCTACTCGCTGATCGGCGCCCTTGCGCTGCAGTCGCAACCCGCGTCCTACGGTGGCGAGCACCCGGGCGGCGAGGACCGCGCCGGCGACATCATGTGCTGGACGGTCGGCGGGCGCACGCAGTTGCTGTTCGATCCGAACTTTGCACAGCTGATCGAACCGTTCGTGATTGCCGGACGCGACTGCGTGGCCGAGTACCAGGATCGACTGTCGACCGTGCGTCGCTGGCTGCCCGGTTACGGTGGAACGACACTGGCCGAACGGCCGTTCAGCGAGGGCACGTCGGCGGTGATCACCACGATGATCGCTGCCAGCGATGTGCGGGACGCGACGACCAAGCGCGAGAGCGGTGCGCCGAAGATGTCGGTGCGGCGCTAGCACAGCCCCATCAGCCCCTTGACGTGCAGGGCAGCCGAGCGCCCCAGCGCCGGCAGCGCGTAGCCGCCCTCCAGCATCGACACGATGCGCCCGTCGCAGTGCCGCTCGGCGACGTCCACGATCCGTCTCGTCATCCAGACGTAGTCGTCGTCCGACAGGTCGAGACTCGCCAGCGGATCCTCGCGGTGCGCATCGAAGCCGGCGCTGACGAACAGCATCTGCGGGGCGAACCGCTCCAGCGCCGGCCACCAGGCCGCCTCGATCGCCGCCCTGAACTCCGCACTGCCGCAGCCGGCCGCCAGCGGCACGTTGACGCGCTGGTCGGGCACGTTCTCCCGGTAGTCGCCCGGGTAGAACGGGTGCTGGAAGCTGGAGCAGAACAGGATGCGCGGGTCGCCGTCGACGATGTCCTCGGTGCCGTTGCCGTGGTGCACGTCGAAATCCAGGATGGCGACCCGCTCCAGCCCGTGATGCACCAGCGCGTGCCGCGCCGCGATCGCGATGTTGCCGAACAGGCAGAACCCCATCGCGCGGATGCGTTCGGCGTGGTGGCCGGGCGGGCGCACCAGGCAGAACGCGTTCTCGACCTGCCCGCCCAGCACCAGGTCGGTGGCCAGCACGCCGGCACCGGCACCCAGCAGGCCGGCCCTGAGCGAGTGGGCGTTCATCGCGGTGTCCGCGTCCAGCTCGATGCGTCCGGTGCGCGGCGCCTTGGCGTGGATAAGGTCGATGTAGGCCGCCGGGTGCGCGTACAGGAGGTGCTCGCGCGCGGCCGGCACCGCCTCGTGGTGCTGCAGGAAGTCGTACAGCTCGCCCTGCATCAGGGCCTCGCGCACCGCATCGAGGCGTTGCGGACACTCGGGGTGACCGGGCGATATCTCGTGCCGCACGCAGTCGTCGTGGCTCACCAGCGCTGTCTTCATTCACCGATCATAGCAACGAGTCGTGGGACACGAGGGCCGGAGCGGTACCATCGGTGCATGCCGACTCGCCACCTCGACAAGCTGCTCGACCCGGACTCGATCGTGCTGATCGGTGCGAGTGCGCGCGAGGGCTCGCCGGGTCTGGCCCTGACCACCA
>Ga0209831_1003362_pt1 | contig 13271 bp, 16 predicted proteins | sample Maine_Asex4_meta_FD_187451 | JGI IMG/M metagenome (GOLD analysis project Ga0209831, IMG submission 187451) | Marine algal microbial communities from Maine, USA - Maine_Asex4_metaG (SPAdes) (version 2) | ecosystem: Host-associated > Algae > Red algae > Unclassified | place: Maine, USA | collected...
CGGTGTGGGCGCGAGAGGGGGGAGCACTTGGGCCGGTGGGGACTATTTGAGAGGTGCTCTCGGTTGGGAGAGGCGGGCAAACCTTAGGACAACCAACAAAGCACGTTCGCACACACACACACAAGCTTAAGCCACTCAACCACTTCACCGTGGTCCCCAAACCCCTATCCCCACTGCGATTCAACAGCTCCCTCCTGTTTTCGGCCAAGGCATGTTCTCGGGCTCCTACGCCTTCCGCGCTGACGTCTGACCTGCCCTGTTTGCGGACCAAGGTGTGCTCCTACGGGTCAATCTTCGACAAGGAGACGACTCCCGCTTCTTAGGCCTTTTGCACCGGATGCGACAGGCGGAGCTATCACTAGACAACGTTCAAATGCTGAACTCAAGGGTCCGTCGATCAACTCCTGCTGACGTCGTGACGCTTTTTTCTAAGAACGAAAAAGAGCGCAAGCACAACGCTGAGCGCCTTGACCAGCGCAAGACTCCCTTGGTCGAGTATCACGCTGGTGACGACTGCAAGCAGCTCTACAAGGAGCAGGGCGTCGCGCTTTTGGCCGCTGTGACGGCGGCACAACTTGTTGTGACCCTAAGTGTCGGAGCCGTCATCGTCCCGCTTTCAAAGCAGTATTTTAATGTGCACGGGCTGTGCGCAGGCTCCCATGGTGTCGTTGTTGACTTTCACTTTGCATACGATGCGACTTTGCGTCGCGAGGAGCGTCTGCCTGTAGTCCAGTTCGCCCACAGGGGCGCAAGGGGCTCAATGCGCGTCAACATCCTTTGTCAAAACTTCGAAGCCGCTTCTGCCCAGGAAAAATGCGTTATGGCAGCTGCCGTACGGCGTGAAATTCCTCTGCAGCTCGGCTGGCGCCTCTCAATTCACAATGCTCAAAGCCTCACTCTGAACCGCGTCGCGTTGTCTTTGTGCTCGGTCTTCAATTGCGCTATGGTGTACGTTGCGTTCTCGCGCGTTTGGCACCTTGAGGATATCTTTTTGTTGTAATTTGACGCTTCACTGGTGCGTGCTTGTCCGGAAGCTCTGGCCTTCCATGACTCGTTGCGTCCGCTGATCTTATAGCAAACGTGGATTGATCAAAATGCATACGGTGAGTCTCCTGTCCATTCGCTCAGGCATCCCGCATACGTTCGCGCACAGTTGCTCGGAGTCCTGGACAGTAGTGTACTGTAAACGCATATTAATCTGCATGTCCTTCGCATCTGCACGTAATACCTTTCAGAACAAGATATCTTCCTGCATGCGCGCAACGGCAGCTGCCCAGCACTCGCTGGGAGCCTCGCGAACACGACTGACAGTTGCAACGAAACAGCCGATGCATGAATAGATGACGCCTGAGCACTGCATGTTGACTGTTTCTCCTTTCCCGGTAGGTACGCAGAGCAGGGCCATGCCCTCTTGCAAGGCTATCATGCAGGGTGTCTTTCACTGTCCTTGAATAGAAGGGGGCTTCATTTCTGAGAGTGCTGAAGGTAGGAGCCTGTCTGACGCGGGCGGAAACGACCATGCGTTTTTGCTGAGCAGAGGGCTTCGCGGGTGAGCTCCGCTCGTGATTTTGGACATACCTTTTGTGAGCAAGTCTGCAGTTGGCCGCTATCTGGCTTTTCGTTCTTTCTATCCACCATTGAATTTGTTTCGGCACCGCTCTGTCGACCGTGCATGTTCCTGCGTCAGGCGATGCTCTGCACGATCCTGCTCTTCGTCGCCCTCCTCCTTGTCCAACTGTATTACAGTGGTGCTCAAGTCGCCACCCCCGCCGTCCTTTTCAAATGCGGAGTCGATCACGCCGGCAGTCGTGCTTGTTGCGTCCGTGAATGCGCCGCCTGCCGCTTGTACCCGAAGCCGGTCTGAAGGGGCTCCCTGTGCCGGTACATCGAATGTTGACGGCACAAGGAGGCGCTCATTGGTCGAAAACGCCCCTTTCGTGCGACCCACCGTCCCACCGGTTGAGCGTGACGGAGGGAGTGACGAAGAAGACGACAGGAAAAAGCATCGCTCGGATGAGAATCAAGCCGCTGCAAACAGTGTGGAGGTGAAAGCTGCTGCGCACGCAGTCGTGTACGACGCGGACGCTCAGGAGCGTAGCAAGATGAAGCTGGAGTGGTGGAGCTCCAAGATGAAGGAGGTCGTCTCGGAGCTCCTATTTCGCTGCAAGGACGCTCATGCTAGCGCAGAGACCAGCCGGGAAGATGGCAAGAAGTCGAAGTGGACGCGCTCGCACCGTGTTTACAACGACTTGATCAATGTCTTGAAAAATGCCTTCATTCTCTAGGCGGCGAAGGTGGCGCCAAACCATGATGTGGACGTTAACGCAGGTGTCTTCAAGCTGTTGCGATGCATGACGACGGCAGCTGTCCACTACATTCGGGCGTTTCTCGACAGCCGGCGGCTGGGGCACGCTATGGCCGGTGGGAGCCGCCCAATCAAGATATGGACGGTTCGCAACGACATGAAGCCGCTGAGGCTCCATTTCACGATCGTCACGCTGCCCGCAGCAGAGGGCGCTGCGCTACTCTCCCCCGACTGTCGCTCGCGCAAGAATCCGTTTTCTACCAAGATGGGCGTACACACTCAATGAGAGCAGTCTGTTGGAGCTGACGCTGGCACGCACGAGGGAAGCCCGATGACGCACCAGGTCGTCAAGAACTTCAAGCGGTATGAGCGAAAAAATTCTCCGGCAGCCGGGGAGACGCGTGACACCAACGCCCCCATGACGGTGGCCATCATACGTGGCCTCTATGACAACCTCATCACAAAGCACCTGGATATCGGCGATCTCGACGACATCTCCGAGACCTCCATCACTGACGCCAAGCAGCACTTCCAGGCAGACTCTGTTTACGCGTTTAGATTCATGACGCTCGCTCGGCCCAAGTCAACCTTGAGCTTGATGCACTAGGACCTCAAACTACAGAGCGATAATCGAGCCCGTAATGTTGCGTTCGTGGAGGAGTAAGTTTTTTCTCTTGTGTTGTTCCTGGCGCGTATCATATTACATCGGGTGCGGCGCTGTCTTGGTCCTTGGCGTTATGGCCGCTAGGCAAAAACCTCCCATTCCTGCTTCTCGTCCTGCGCTGTCTTCTTTCATTTCTGCGAAGGTACAAACAGCCGCTCTTCATTGATGTGACCTGCAAAATTGTCAAGAGCGCGGACGCACCTGACGACGTCATGTCTGTACGGTTCTTTAGATTTTTCAACGCACCGACAGATGAAGGCGAGGCTGAGGTCGGAGTCGGAACTTGCATTTGTTGTCCTTTTGAGTGGTGCAACCTGCTGGAGCTTCACGGTGACTCCCAGAAAATTGCGAGCAGGACCCTTTTTGTGACGGGCTCGCGAGAAACATCCGAGACTTACCCGTGTTTTTCAATCTGTCCAAGGGTACCAACTGGAAAGTAACGGCCGCTTCTCGCCCAATGGCGAACGAAACCCTGGCAAACGGCTGGCAGTCGACTGGTTGACGTTGGCCTCGACCTGACGCAGAGAGCCATCCTCAATGGACCCTATGGTTTTCACCGCGGCGGCACGCAAGTTTTGATGGTTGAGATAAGCAAGGCCGACCTCATCATGCGTCTTGGTGGGTGGACACGTCGCTCCGATAGCTTCCTGTTCTACGTCACCAATACGAGTGTTCGCGGCGAGCTCTCCACCACTTCGCCATCGTATGGACAAGACAAGATGAACCGAGCAGCGCACGCGGCCATCGACGCGCAACGTAACTGCGTGACCCGCTTAGTGCTCGAGATCGTCGGTATGCTCGAATCGAACGATGCCATTGAGGCGGTTCGCGCGTGCTTGGATTCCAAGGCACCGCGCTCTCCAAGACATACGGCACACAATTGCGTTAACCGCAGCACACGGCGGCACCGGCAAGCGGCTGTGCGAGTGCGGGAACCTGTTTGGGCGTGCAAAGAAGCGGTCGCGCTCTTACTCTGCTACTGTTGATGCCATGCAGCGGACAGCAGCAGGCGGCGGGCCTCATGTCACCAAAGCCGGTGACAGCGACGAGAGCAGCGGCCGACAAGCCGGAGCGGCTGCTGCCGTAGATCGATACCACATTCGGGTCGAATTCATTCGTAAACGGAGAGAAGCGTGCCACAAGACCAAGAAATGAGCACTTGCGAGCGAAGCAAAGCTGAAGACATCCTAAAGGTGCCCAATGAGACAGAATCTAGGGGAAGCGCGAAGAACCGTGGCAGTGCCACGGCTGAACAAACACGGATATCTGTTTCGTACGCCTCCTGCATGCGATCGCGCGTACTGCCTGAGCCGTATCAGCCGCGATCTGGGATGACCATGTGTCATCAGCAGGTTTTGTCAGGGGATGGAGGTGCCCTCCCGGAACGAAGGGGGTCCTCTCATGTGTTTGGGAAATGAACGCTGTCTTGTTTCGTTGGTATCCATGTGCAAAACTGGATGTCATGAGCCACTTTTCGTGTGAAAATTCTGTTTTTCTTGTCCAAGGGGCACTTCCTGATTGGCCTTCAAAGAAAATGGATCATTGAGCAACACACCCCGACACGGGCTTTGGCGCGATCGGAGCGATCTTCCATTCAGAGGTCCCAGTGTGCGCCCAATGATGTCCAAGATCGATGCGACATCCGTTCATTTGTCCAAGCTGGTCGGCACGGCTCATCTCGAGAGGGCGATCCGGTGATGCTGCTTGACACCGAAAGGACAGCGAGTGGGCGGCGCGCAGCGATGACTGGAGCGTGAGCGGGCCCAGGAGAGGCGGTTTGCAGGCAGCTGACGCCCCGTGGTGAAGCGTATCCGACGGCCTGGCAAGAAACGCTGTTACTTCATGGGTGCGCACCAGGGGCTTCGGAATAAATATTCGGATGAAGCACCGTTCTGTAAGCAGTGGCTTTCTGCTCGTAGCAACATCTTATGTTCATCAGTCTGTCCACAAAGAGTCTGAGCATGAGGTGAGCTTTCCAGCAGTGTCTTCCGTTTTGCTCTCACATTGGATGGCGAGAAGATTCCAACGGATATATCCGAATATATCTGGAAATGTCCCAGATTCTTCTAAAACTTCCGGATTCTGAAAGGCCCTGGTGCGCATCGCCTGAGCAGACGCTGATTTGGGGGTCTGAGCCAGTCTCTCGTGCGTGGTTCAGGTCCTCTTCGCCTATTTCGTCGCGCGGGCGGGGCGCCATGGTCCACAGGCGGTGACCCGCTGTCTCAGGGGGCAGATGGGCGGATGATGGGAACGTTTCCCGCGTGTGGGGCCGCAGCCAGACGAGATTGGTTGCAGGGCAGGTGGGTCCTTGAGGCATTCAGGCCCGGTGCACCGGTTCGGCGGACCTGGGGCACTGTCCGCGTGCACGTGTCCGCCGGCTGACGCAATGCCTCTCAGTACGGTCGGCCCAGGGAACACGCAATCCGTCGTCCCGCGCTCTTTATGACGTTCTGGGGGCCCAGGGGCAGCGTCTCGCGCTCGGATCTGCTTTTCGACGCTGTTCCCAGGAGCGTGGGCCGATCCGGGCGCCAAACAGGGTGTTGTCCGTTTCCAGCTCAGGCGATTTGAGGGACCAGTCGCAGTGTTCTCCTGCGCCCGCGCGGCGCCTGACGCTTTACGCGCGCGGCGTCATCGAGCGGCCCCGAAGGCCACCCTCTGTGCTAGTGCTCGTTAGGCGCCCTGACCTCACCCCGGCAATCTGCCTCCTGTGTGGCGCTCTCGCTCTGGCACCTTCTTTATCCCGCCGAGACCGTGACACCCGCCTGTTACGCCCACCCCTCCCTCCAAGATGACGGGCGGGAAGAGCGTGAAAGACTCTCGGAGACGACGTACACAACGCACCCAAAACGCTCTTTTCCACCCGCCCTGCCTTTGTCGAACATACGAGGGCCTCTGGGACTATCGCAACATTCACTCCCCGCCCCCTCCCCCCCATCCACCGTATATGCCGCATATGAGGTCAGAGGGACCTACCCCCCTCTTCTGGCCTTCAATATGGCGACGATGGAGGGCGGCCTCGGCCATTTCAGCGGCCGCGGTCCCTCTATGGTCGACACCGTGCACGTGGCGACCCTGGCGACCCTGATCAACAACGAAGGAGAGTGCGCCACCGAGGCGGTTGGGAGCTGGACGGTGGGCATCGTGCCCCAGGTGACCTTGTCGGCGGACCTCTCCCTCACGGCGGTGGACACGACGACCGGCCACTGCTGAGCTCTCCTCGACTTCCTCTGGCTTTTCCTTCCGGCTCGCCGCGTCTGCCACCGCGGAACCGATCTGGCCCGCTATGGGGTCGCCCTGGTTCTCCGAGGGGCGGCAGCTTCTACCGTCCAAGTAGTCCGCCGCGTCGCCCGCCGGGCCCTCCTCGCCCGCCCGGGTGCTCGCCATCCCGGCGTGGGGGTGGTGACAACCACCGCCCGGGGCACTCCTCGCGCCGTCCGCCGGGCCCTCCTGGCCCACCCCGGCGCTACCCATCCCCGCCTTGGAGTGCCGAGAATCGCCGACCCTGGACGCCTCCTCTCCGTCTCCCGGGGCCCCCTCCTGCTCCGCAGATCTTTTCGCCTCCTCAGGGGTGGTGCGAGGACTCCCCGTCGCCGTGGCGTGCAACCCGCCCTGTTATTGCCTACCTGCCGCCCGACACTCAGTCATCGTGGAAGGGCGACGACCGCGCGTTTCCTTCAGCGCCGCAAGGGTACGATTGCGTGCTTGCGCACACTTCGACGCGGAACACCGTAGCGCCCTGGACTTGGTCGCCCTCGCCGCAGCCGCAGTTGCCGCAGCAGACGCCGCAGGACCTGGGGAGTTATGCTGTGTACGAGGTGAAGGAGTCCCAAGCCCAACCTCCTCTGGTCTATCAACTCTTCTCTGTGGCCCGACCGCACCCGCGCGCGGTTTCGAATTTCCCGCCGCAGCCCTACCTGCAGGAACCTAACGTATTCTCAGGGCGATGGGTTCGAGTTTGCGGTGGACGGATGACGACGGCGTCCTTCTTTCCAAAGCCTACTTAAAGGTGTCTACTGACGCTGTGCATAGGACCAGTCGGAGCAAGAAAGATGTGTGGGCGGCGTTGCATAAGGTGTGGGACGATTAGATGCGCCAGAAGGGGCCCATGCGCGTGGAGCGCAACGAAAGCACACTACAGAAGCAGTTGAAGCGCATCCGCACGGGTGTGAGCACGTTCACCTCGCACTACCTCGCTGTCAAGGCGAAGCCAACGACGGGGGACCTTACGGAGGAGGATATTATTAGCGGTGGCGCTGCGCGCTCCTGCTCGCTGGACGTGTATGACGCCATCCGCACTGATCGGGAAAAAGACAAGCGCGATGACACCACCCGCAAGCGCGAGGCGCAGCTGGCACCCTGCACGTGGGTGGCCTGCTGGTGGGTGCTCCGGCAGAGTGACATGTTTAGCAGTGCCGCCATTCTGGCGATCTAAGGAGCGGACTTCGAGACCGCGTCTGAGGACGAGACGGGCAGCGGGAGCGGCGGCGGCGCCAACAAGAGAAATGGTGGTTTTCAACGGCGCCTGGGTGGCGTCAAAGCCTCCAAAGCGGCGCGCCACGAGGACATGCAGTATGAGAAGCAGGTGAAGGCGAGCTCGGACGCGCTGGCCAAGCTCACCCCGCCGCAACACGATCGCACCGCCCTTCGTTGTTTAGATTCGCCATTAATGCGGAACACACTGGAGGCGGCGCACTATCGCCAAGCTGTTGCAAACAAGATGCTGTTGTGCGCTGGGGTGACGGTGGGGTCGAATAGTGGTGCGGAGGGGGCTGTGGGCGTAAAACATTCTGCGGAGGGCCTTAGCTGTGACATGGCTGGCCTGATTGTGCGCGACTCGACGCTGACGGCGCCGCCAGGTGCCAGCCCTGCCGCCAGAGCCCCATCGCCGCCGGCGCGTGGAGCGCCGATGGCGCTGGGCCCAGCTGCCGTAGCAGTTGGGTCTGCTCCGGCGGCGCGGGCGGCATCTTGCGGGGCGGAGCGTCCTGCACAACGCGCATCCGGGGCTAGTCGCAAAGCCCAGGCTGTCGAGGATCAGGCAGCCAATGCTTTACTTTTCTGAATACTGCGGTCCACGTGGGAACTGGAAAACGGGGGCGAAGGCAGCACAACGGACAGCGGGGATGCCGATTGAATCTGTAGTGTGTATCGTAAGGGCACATTCTGGTTAGTTGTGATCAGCAGCAATTGTTTTCCTTTTCCCGCTTGGCAGGGTCCTTTTTTTTCCAAAACACTCGGCAGTCCTCGTCCACTTCTCCACCCCTTCTTCCGACGCACTTGGAAGCTTCTTCTTTATCTCTACCGGGGAACATACGATACAGGCGCCGCCTCCGATCTTGGCGAAGAGTACGGCGGCAACCTCGGCCTACTCGTTGGCATCCGGTGAACCCCACCCCCATCACAAACAAACGCTTGTACCCTCCACCGGGCATGTGGGGCGGCCACCGCGGGCTCCATTGCATGCCTTCGCATGTCGACAGAGCGCGTGGCAGAAGCCGGTCCACTGCGAGGGAGCGCGCGCGCGTGGCGGGGACGGGGCCTACAGGGAGGGAGCACGCGCGCAAGGCAGGGGGTGGCGCCCCGACAGAAAGCACACGCACGAGGCAGGAGGCAGCGCACCAGGGGGGCGCCCGAGAGCGACTGCAGTATCAGTGTCAGTGTAGTGACTGTGGTGCTACATACTGTGACCCTTTCTGGTGCAGAGTCAACAAGAAAGAAAAAGAAAACAAAACCCTGCCCAACTGGAGAAAAAAAACCATTGTATGTCAATTCGCTCTACGAAAGGTGCGGGGCCAATAAATCGCCGCGGTCGCTCCACATGTATGTCGTGAGGACGGCACGGAGTTGCGCATGCTTATCAGCATTGCGAGTCTGTCCCCGGGCGTCAAAGTCGGCGGCCATGCCGCCCGCCGGCGGCTGGTCGACAGGGATGAAAAGGGGGAGCGTGTTGGCGCCAGCGTGCGCGCCGCCAGGTGCAGGTCCTCCGGTGGCAGCAGCCGCGCCGACAACCGCCCCACCACCCTGCCCACTGTCCCCGCCAACTGGCTCGTCATGAGGTCTACTTCCCTCCGCACTCCCAGATCCCACGTCTTCTCCTTCCGCATCACCAGCGACCCCGCCCTCGTTAGCCCCCTCTGCGCGTCTGCGGCGACTCAGAAACCCCTCGAGGCGGATCTCAACACACATGTCGTGCAAACTACAAAGCGCTTTGAAGGTCAGAATCAGCATCTTGACCGACCGGTACCGCCCAGGGTGAAAGGCGATGTGGAAGCGCTGCGTCAGCACACCAAACAGGCGCTCGACATCTTTGCTCACCGCGTCCTGGAAGCGTTGGAAGACCTTGTGTTCCTCAGTGGTGGGCTTTGGATGCGGGGACATGAGGAACGCATAGCGAGGATTAAAGCTATCGACCAATTGGTACGGGAGCAAGCGTGTTGTCCCATTCAGCGTGTAGGATTGTTTGCGCGGCGGCCACCGGCCAGCCGTCATGTGTAGGTACCTAGGTGCCTGGTGCATCACATTGATGTCACTCAGGCTCCTGGGCGCACTCACAAACAGGTGCCATATCCACAGGTCCTCGTCGCACACTGCCTCCACATCAATGCCGCGTGAGCCCTTCCGAGACTGGTATCTGCCTGCCATACTTCTGGGACACTGGTGCCACGCCCAGTGGCTGCAATCAAGAGAGCATATACATCCCGGGAAGCCACGCTCCGCGTTACGGTCCATCATAATCTTCAGCTCTGCAAAGTTAGGCCGCCGTAGGTAGGTAGACTCGCAGTATGGCACGATACACCGCATCAGGCACTGGACCTACAGGGAAATGGTTGAGCGGAAATTCGCACGTCCTCGTCAGCGCGGTCCGCCGCCTCCCCATACGCGAGGACGCGTAAGGCAGCGACCACTCGTTATAGCGGGTGCGCCTGCGAGTGGCCTGTCGCGTTGATACGCCGCACAAAGAAGGGCGTGTCCTTGACCGCCAAGTAGACACGCTGAAACACGGCGTGCTCCACGCGAACACGTTTCTCAAAGTCTTGCTCATTGTCAATGGGGCCCTGGCCGTCGACCCCAAAAGTATCACGCTGGTTGTTGTTGACCAAGAATCAAAGTCGCGCGCCTTGTTAGGCCGTCTTCCAGGAAGGGAGCCGCGGTAGCGGTCTCGTCCGCCAATACGCCATGCACGTACTCGCGGCCGTAGCGCCATCAGCGCCGTTACACGCGCCTGCAGAGCCGCGCAAATGTCCGCGCCATTTCTCTCAGATAGCAGCACTGAAATAGCGCACGGCCCGTCCTCGATGGGCTCCATACCCGCCAGCAAACGCGCCGAGATTCCCCGCGCGCCCCGCGCCGTCGGCGAGTGTCCCCAGCGACCGCCGTGCGCCCGGCGGGGTGCCCGCCCCGTCAGCACCAGTGACCGACCCCGCCCCACAGACAGCTGGTGGGAGCGGCGGTGGGGATGGCGGGGGCGGGGACGGCCCCGTCGACGGACCCGTCGACAACGACCTCGGCCGTGACGACGCCGTCACGCGTCTGGGTGCGACCGGCGGGGACGCGTCCATCAAGGCTGGCGGCCACATAGACGCCGCGCGACAATTTGCCGCATCTGCCGTGCGGTCAGCGACGGTCGAAGTCGCCGCCGCCGCCGCCGCGTGCGAGGCGGCCGGCGACGTGGGGCCGGTGGGCCCCTTGCGAGACGCGAGCACCCTGCTGGCAAAGCTGCTCGCAGCAAACCCCGTGCACGCGCGGTGCACCACGTCGTACGCGTCGGCAGCGCTGGGCGACTCCGAGTCGGCCTCGACCACAGTGCTGCGAGCCGTCGACGCGGTGACCGTGCCGCCGCATCGACCACCCGCTGCCGTCCTTGGGGTCGGCGGCACGGCAGACGCTGCCGCCGGCGCTGCGACAGGTGCCGACAATGCCGCGGTGGTCGCCTGTCGGCGCCTGTGCGCGCGCGCCCGTCACTCCGCAAGCAGCGTCTTGTCCGCGGCCAAGGGCTTGATCCCCATGGCAACCCCCGACGCGGTGGACCACCCGGGAAACGACGCGGGTGCCGGCGCAGGGGGCGCGCCGGCGAGCCGCGGCGGCGGCACGCGTGCTCGCCTGCGCCGATGCGGCGGCTGCGGGACAACGGGGCACAATGTGAAAACGTGTGCAGCCGACGCAGCCGCCAAGGCGGCGCACGCGGCGCGTGTGGCGGCCGCCGGGGCGGCCAAGGGCGCCGCGGCCGGCAGCGGCCGTACCAGGTGCGGTGCCTGCTACGCGCGGGGCCACACGCTCGCGAGCGCAGCGTGTCCGCTGCGTGCCGTCGCCCACGGCTGGTCGGACCACAATGAGGACCGCGGCCGCGACTTGGCGTGCGCCGTCCAGTACCGCATGACGGGAGAGGTGACGACGACGGTGGCCGTGTCGGTCGACCGGTTTTTTGGCGTCTGGCGGCGGAGGCTTTCGCGGCCGCCCACAGACTGCGTGCCGCCAGCAGAACGCCCGCCGACCACCTCGGCTCATTGCAAAACCGAGGCGTCTGTCGACGCCGTCACAAACACGGCGGCGGGCGCGGCTGCGCTGACAGAGTTGGCTACGGCGCAGACGCAGCATCTGCGCCTCGTCTCCGTCGTCATGGACGGCACGATGCCGTACCTGCTCGAACGCGTCGACGGTGGTGGCGGCGGGCTGGGTGCGGGTGGTGGTGGCGGCGGCCGACGCACGCTCGACGATTTTATGGCGGCCGTGCCGGCGTCGCTGACGGGCAGCCACGGGCTTGCCTGGAAGCAGGTCGCTTCGACCGTCTCTTGCCGTGGTGTCCACGCGTTTGGCGGCGCCCCCCGGCGGGCGTGTGCGTCGTTCTCGGGGCAGGGCGCACACGCCAAGCAACGTGGCGATGTCAAGGCAGCAACCGGTGACGGTGAATACACCGCCTTTGTTGCCGCGTCGGCGGCAGTGGCGGCGGCCGTAACAGAGCCAGAGCAGCTGCCGTGCAGTACACTCCTTGCGGCTCCGGGCGACACGGCCGGCTCGGCGACCGTGGCAACATCGTTTGAAAACCACTATGTGACGCACGTCACGTCGGCGGTCAAGGCCATTGTAGAGTGCATCGTCCTCGCGGTCTACCCACAGACCCCGGGCGGGTCAGACGGGCACCCCCACGCGGCACTGGTCTACGCCCTCGTGTCCGGCCTGCACGCTGCCGACGGCAGCCCCCCGCCGATGGTAGGGTGGCCGGCGGGCACACCTGCAGCGGACGGGCAAGCCATGGCGGCCGCCGCGACGCTGGCCTACGACAGCGTGCTCGTGTACACGGATGGCGGCGGTCGGCGGCGCTCGCTGCTGCACCTAGACACGTTGGCCCTGCGACAGCGGTCACTGCACGTCTACCCGCTGCTGCACTATGCCCAGGCCCTGTGCGTCGGCGCCGGCATCGAGGCGGCTGACACGGCACCCGGCCGAGTCGCTACGTGCACCGCGTACGCCCGCGTCAGCGGCATGCTTCTCCGCCGGCGTCTGGCAGTCAACGGGGGGTCCATCCCACCACAGACGGCCGACGGTTTGTTCGTGCAGACGCTGCTCCGCCGCACGGGCATCATCCGCGCCGCGACCGTCGTTGGCCCCTCCATCGTGTCGAACGGCGTCGGCGTGCACTTTACGATACGACACCCCGCCTCTGCCGCGTCGACGGCGGCCGCACGGCGGGCGCGCCGCCGGGCGGCCAGTGACGGTCGCGGGGGGGTGGGTGCGACCGAGACGGAGAGTGTGCGGACGCAGCTCGACCGCATGGCGTTTGCGCCCGATGCTGTCAAGGCGCTCGTCTTTGTCGGGTGGGACCCGAGCGTCGCGTCCATCGTCGCTGCCTACTGCCCCGGCGCAGTCCCGTATGCGCTCTCAACGGCACCGCACCTGCACGCGTACCGGGCGTATCGGGCGCTGCGGATTGCAGCCGACGCGCTCGCGCGGGTGGCCATGGCCGCGACCGCCGCTGCCGAGTGCCACGTGCGGCGCAGCGGTCGGTTACTGCCGACCGTCGACGCGCTGCGAGCAAAGGTGGCCCAGATTGTTCGTGCGTCCAAGGCCACCGCGGCGGGCCTACCCGTCGGCGGCGGTGACGCGGTGTGCGGGACGACCAAAAAGCGCGGCCATGGCGCGCTCGGCGCGTCGACCGGGGCGGAGGGATCTCCCCCAAAGCAGAGTCGTGGAGCTTTGCTGGGCCCGACGGCGGCCACACCGGCGGCGCAGGCGTCTTTGCCGCCTTTGGAGCACGCACCGACGGAGCTGGCCGCTGCGCTGGATCCCCCCCCCCCCCCCCCCCCCCCC
>Ga0209831_1003369_pt1 | contig 13258 bp, 14 predicted proteins | sample Maine_Asex4_meta_FD_187451 | JGI IMG/M metagenome (GOLD analysis project Ga0209831, IMG submission 187451) | Marine algal microbial communities from Maine, USA - Maine_Asex4_metaG (SPAdes) (version 2) | ecosystem: Host-associated > Algae > Red algae > Unclassified | place: Maine, USA | collected...
TTCGTGAGTTGAAACGCGTTGCCGAGGTCGCGAGCATGGGGGAGGGCCACGTCGTAGTCGTCGGGTTCGAGTATCGGCAGCATCATCTCACCGATGACCGCGGCTGATCCGTCCATGTAGACGAGCAGATCATCCCAGGTCGCATACGACTCGACCGTCAGATCCATCGTCATCGATCGCAGGAACCGATCGAAGGCCGTGGTATCGATGTCGAAGGCCCGCACCGTGTGCACCACCGCCTTGAGGACCGGATCGTCGGACTTCCCCGTTGCGAGGTCGTCGAAGAAGCGCTGCCCGAAGTCGGCGAGCGTTGAGGCACGCACCTCGGTCGGCACGTCGCGACCGCCCTGCGACGGGATCTCGTCGACGATGTCGTCCGCATACCGAGCGAAGGCGTAGAGCGCATGGACGTGGTGTTGCTTGATCTTCGGGAGCACCTTGGTCGACCAGTAGTACGTCGTGCCGTGGCGCTTGTTGAACTGACGGCACAGTTCGTAGCTCTCGTCCAACGTGACCGGGCCTGATGGAAGGAGATGCGTTGTCGGTGTCGGTGGTGTGCGTCGGAACGGGAGTTGCATCGCTGCTGATCGTAGGAGTTTGAACGCCGAGTCGGGAACGCGGATGGATCACGCAGGGCGAACAGTGTCGCCTGTGGAACGCCCGGTACTGGCCGCGTATTCGTCGACGCGCTCGGCAGCGAGCTTGCCCGAGACGAGCACCATCGGCACGCCGACCCCCGGGAGTGTGGACGAACCGGTGAAGACGAGGCCCGGCACCTGCTTGGTGACGTTGTTCGGACGGAACGGTCCCGTCTGGAAGAACGTGTGCGCCAGCGCGAACGGCGTGCCCTGCTCCATGCCCATGTCCCGCCAGTCCTGCGGGTCGTAGACCTCCTCGGTGACCACATCGGTCGGGTAGCCGAGCGATGCGACCTTGGCCTGCAACGACTGCACGATGGTGTCGCGCTCGCGCGACCAGTCGATCGTGCCACTCAGGTTCGGCGTCGGTTCCAGCACGTACAGGTTGCTGTGGCCGGCGGGGGCGAGCGTCGGGTCGTCGAGCGAGTGCAACGTCACCAGGATCGACGGGTCGGGCATTCGAACACCATCATCGATCAGTGCCTTGAAAGAGCCGTTCCAGTCATCGCCGAAGTGGATGTTGTGATGCGCCGCCTCCGACGGCGGCATGCCCTTCACGCCGGCGACCCAGAGCAGACACGATGGGCTGTACTTGCCGTTCAGCGCCTTTTTCGGCACATCGACGCCGTCGAGCAGTTCGCGATACGCGACCGGCAGGTCGGGATTGCAGACCACGGCGTCGGCTTCGAGCAGTTCGCCGCCCTCGGCTGCCGCGCCTTCGCGCGTCGCACCCAACTGCACGCCGCGGACCGAACCGTCGGCGAACCGGACGATCTGGTTGACCGGCGACTCGTAGCGAATCGTCACACCGGCCTTCTCGACCGCCGCGGCGAGGCCGACCGCCATCATGTGCATGCCGCCCTCGGGGACGAACACACCCTCGACGGAGTCCATGTAGGTGATGACGGCGTAGATCGCCAGCGCCTCGTACGGGGCGAGACCCGCGTACATCGACTGGAAGCTGAAGATCTGCTGCAGCCGCTCGTCGTCGAAGAACGAGGCGACCTTCTTGTCGAGCTTGCCGAAGCCGCCGAGCTTGAGGATCTTGAGCCCATCGCGCCATGGCTTCATCAGGTCGAGCGGTGAGTTGAGGTTGGTGTCGATGTACGAGCGCATCTCGGCGGTGTAGAGCTGCTTGAGCCAGTCGGCGAAGTCACCGAACGCAGCCGCCTCCTTGTCGCCGGCGAAACGAGCGATCTCCTCGGTCATTGCCTCGCGGCCGTGCTTGACGAGAAGTGTCGAACCGTCGGCGTAGCAAGCGCGATACATCGGGTCGACCGGCTTGATCGTGAGGTGATCAGCCATGTTTGCACCTGCTGCCTGGAACGCTTCCTCCAGCAGGTTCGGCATCGTGAGCACGGTGGGGCCGTTGTCGAGGCGGAAACCGTCGCGAATCACCATGCCGGCTCGGCCACCGGGCAACGCATCGCGCTCGACGATCGTGACGTCGTGGCCGGCTTTGCTGAGGTGGGCAGCTGCGGACAGGCCGCCGAGGCCGGCTCCGATGACGACGACGTTCACGATGCTCCTTGGAATTGACGAGTGGGTCGGACACCGAGGCGATGCGGGGGCACCACGCCGTGTCAGACGATGCGTTGGCTGACGAACTCGGCCAACAAGATGAGTTCAGTCTTGGCCAGGTCGGTGATCGGTGCTGTGTCGAGCGATGTGACAGCGGACTCGGTGAGTTCGCTGATGTGTGCTTCGAGTTCGTCGAGACCGCCGGTCTCGACCATCACCTGCTGGACCCGAGCAACGGTCTCGGCATCCATGTCGGGGTCGCCGACGAGTTCGAGCACGGCCCGCTGGGCATCGGTCGCGCGTCGAGTGGCTCTGGCGAGCAGCGGCGTGGGCTTGCCCTCGATCAGGTCGCCACCCACGGGCTTGCCGGTGATGGCCTCATCACCGAAGGCGCCCATCACGTCGTCGCGCATCTGGAACGCGTCGCCGAGGGGCAGCCCGTAGTTGCTCAGATGGGGGAGCAGCTCGTCCGCCCGTTCAGGAGCAGCCAACACCGCGCCGAGATGCAGCGGACGCTCGATCGTGTACTTGCCGGACTTGTAGCGGCAGATCCGGTCCGCCTTCGCGACGTCGCGGGTCCGACTCACGCCGCCGAGGATGTCGAGGTACTGCCCGATGTTGAGCTCGATCCGCAGCTCGTTCCAGATCTTCGACGCTTCGAGCGATGCCTCTTCGAGCAACTGGTCGGCGTAGACGAATGCAAGGTCGCCGACGAGAATCGCCACGCCCTCACCGAACCGGCGTGACTCGCCGGCCCAGCCGTGCTCGGCGTGCTGCTCGGCGGAGACCGTGTGGGTGGTCGGTTGGCCGCGACGAGCGTCGGCATCGTCCATCACGTCGTCGTGGAACAGTGCAAAGGCGTGCATCAATTCGAAGGCGGCACCGGCGTCGATGTCGATCTGGTCGGCGTTGCCGCCACCGGCTCCGACGTAGCCCCAGTGGCAGAACGCGGGCCGCAGACGCTTTCCGCCGGACAGAACGAGACGGCGGATCTCGTCGATCGGGTGAGCGAGTTCGCTGTCGAAGCCGGCCCACCGGTTGCGCTCGGCGGCGAGGAACTCGTCGAGCCGGGTGGTGACCCGCTCAGCGAGCTGCAGGAGTGACGCGGGGGCGCTCGACATGATCGCAAAGGGTACTCGGGAGCGGTGACCGGGCGTCAGGCCGTGCGCACCGGCGACGTCGTTTGGTGTGGTGACTCAGGTGTCGAGGTCGGTGGTGACGGCCTCGATCTTGACCTGGGCGTTGGAGATCTTCTCGCGACACAGGGCGATCAGCTCCGACGCTCGGGTGACACGGTCAGCGAGGTGGTCGACATCGACGTCTGACCCCTCCAGTTCGCGCAAGATGGCGTCGAGTTCGTCGAGGGCGGCGGCGTAGCCGGGCGTGGGGGTATCGGTCATGGGGAGTCCTCGGGGTGCGTTGGCGTGTCGGGGGCGGCAGCGGTGACCGTGCTGGTGACGGTGCCGTCGATGAGTGTTGTCGTGATCGTGTCGTCGGGGGAGAGGTCAGCAGTCGAGCGGACGATGTCGCCGTCGGCGGTTCGTGTGATGGTCCAGCCGCGAGCGATCTGGACGGCCGGGTCGAGGCTGCCGACACGTGCGGCCAGCACATCGAGGCGTTGGCCGGCCCGGTCGAGGACCGCAACCGGGCGCTCGAGGAGGCGTGTTCCCTGACGGTCGAGGTGGTCGCTGGAGCGGGCGAGGATCACCGGAGCGCTGCGCACCAGCCGGTCGACGCGCATCGACAGGCGCTCGTCGGACCGCTCGACGGCGGCGTGCGTCCGGCGAGCGATGCGATGGCCCACCTCGGACAGCTCGTTGGTGGCTTCGGACAGCGCCGTCGCGCTGCGCGTCACGATGGAGGCAAAGGTGCGCTCGGCCTCGGTGGCGTAGGCGGCAACGCGCCCGATCAGCTCGCCGGCGACAGCCGTGGGCGTCTTCAGCGCGGTGTGTGCGACGTCGTCGGCCACACTGCGATCGACCTCGTGGCCGAGACCCGTGAACACCGGGACCGGACAGTTGGCGATCATGCGGGCGATCTTCTCGGAGTCGAACACGGCGAGTTCGTTGCGGGCGCCACCGCCGCGGATCACCACGATCGCGTCGAGACTGCCGCGCATCGCCAACCGGGCGATACCGGCAGTGACCATGTTCTCGGCCAGGTCGCCCTGGACTCTCACGTCGGCGACGGCGAGCTGAAAGCCGAAGCCGCTGCGCTGCAGTTCGTCGTGGAAGTCGTGCCAGGCAGCGGTGCCGACACTGGTGACCACGCCGACGCGTAGCGGCACGTCGGAGATGCGCCGCCGCTTGTTGGTGTCCATCAGACCTTCGGCGACCAGGCGGCGGACGACCTCGTCGCGAGACTGTGCGATGTCGCCGATCGTGTACTTCGGGTCGAGGTCGGCCATCTTGAAGCCGAGCCGACCGCCTGGTGCCCAGAAGTCGAGGTGCCCGTGGATCCGGACCTTCATCCCGTTGCGCAGCTCGAGGCGGAACTTGCGCAGCATGCCGGCAAGCCGGGCCTTGGTGGGAGCGAAGAGCTGGACGTTGACGACCGCCTTGCCGCCATCACCGTCCTCGATCAGATCGAAGTAGGTGTGCGGGCCACTGTTGCGCAGGCCGCTGATCTCGCCGCGCACCCAGATGCCGTCGCGGAAGCCGCGTCGCAGCTGTTCGTTGATCGCGTCGGCCAGTTCGGCGACCGTGAAGGTCGGGTCGGCCACCTCGTCGGCGATGTCATCGTCGAACTCGAACGCTGGCTGGTTCATGGTGACTCAGGTTCTGCGGCGTCGCGGACGTGTGAAGCGTAGCACCGGTCAGTGACGTGCTCCAGGTGAGGTGAGGGCGCTCAAGCGCCGAGTTGACGAACGGATCCGTCGGCTGGTGTTTCGTCGTCGTCGACATCTCGGGCGAGCGCGAACAACTCGCCGTCGACGGGCAGGTTGCGCTCCTGACGGATCCCGTCGAGTTCGCGCAGTGGCCGTTCGAGTGCTCGCCGCCGTGTGCCGGCGAGGGCGTCGAACTCTTTCTCGACGCCCTCGAACCGCTTCTTCACCTTGTCGATCTGCTCGGAGTACTTCGACCACTGTGTGCCGAACTTGCCGATGAGCTGCAGGATCTCGTCGCTGGTCTGCTCGATCATGAAGTTGTCGAACGCCTGGCGGATCACACCGAGGAACGCGAACAGGGTGAGCGGCGAACACAGCACGATCTGCTGCTTCATTGCATCGTCGAGCAACCCGGGATCATGCTCGTGGATGAAGCTCGTGAGCTGCTCGTTGGGGATGAACAGCAACACCGAGTCGACCGCCTGGCGGTCACCGGTCTTGCCGTACTCCCGCTTGGCGAGTTCCTTCACTCGCATCCGGACGTCGCGCAGGAAGTTCTTGATGTGCGTTTCGCGCTCGGCGTCGGTGCCGGCTTCGAGGTAGCGCAGATACGAGGCCATCGGGAACTTGACGTCCATGTAGAGGGCGTGGTCTTTGGGCATCGGGAACGTGTAGTCCGGGCGGCCCGTGGCGCCGTCGATCTGGTTCTGCTTGAAGTAGTTGGTGTTCTCGACGAACCCGGCCATCCGCAGCACGTCTTCGGCCATCCGCTCACCCCACTGGCCGCGCGCCTGCGGGTTGGCAATGGCAGTCCGCAGTGCCTGTGCGGACTCGGCCACGGCTGCGGCGACGTCGGCGTGCGCTTTGAGTGAGGTCTCGACCTGGCCGAACTTCTCCGCATTGGTCCGGCCGAGTGCGTTGACCATGTCGGTCAACTTGGTCAGTTCGGTCCGCATCTCGCCATGGACCTGATCGAGGCGGGTGTCGATGACGTCCTTCTTGGATGCCAGGTCGGCACTGGCGTGCTGCTGGACCTGTGCTGCTTTGTCACCCAATTGCTCGCGCTGCATCACTGCGCTCTGACTGAGCGCCGCCGCGACCGCAGCGTCGCGTTCGGCGCTGGCCTGATCACGCACGACAGCAACGGCGTTGTGGACCGCGGCGTCGATCGACCGTTGCAACGACTCGTTCGTGACCGACTGGGCGCCGAGCTGCTGGGCGAGCTCCGCCGACGCCTGCTGTTCGGCCCGACGAAGTGCGAAGAAGTACGCCGCGGCAGCGGCGCACCCGGCCAGCACCACGCCGAAGAGGACGAGAACGATCGACATGTGGCCCACGGTAGGGAGTGGGTGTCACAGAGTTCGCGGATGCATCCTGACCAGGGATGATGCGGAGATCGCACTCGGCCTACGCTGTCATGGCGGTACGGGTATCGCTACCCTGCTCACCGCATGCCGTATCAGGAGCCGGAATTCCTTCCATGGGACGGTCGGCGCGTGCCGATCACCTTCGTTGCGGGGTACTTGGGAGCCGGAAAGACCACCGCAATCAACGAGTTGCTCGCCGTGACGGATCGACCGATCGCGGTGCTCGTCAACGACGTCGGCGAGATCAACATCGATGCCTCCCTCATCGCCCGCCGGCACGGTGACACCGTCGAGCTGACCGACGGCTGTGTCTGCTGCAGCCTGGTCGACGGTTTCGGTGCAGCCTTCGATCAACTCCGTGCCCGAGAGACCCCGCCCGACCATGTGGTCGTCGAGTTGAGTGGAGTGGCCGACCCCGACCGGATGACTCCGTGGGGGAACTCGGCCGGCTTCGTCCTCGACGGCGTCGTGGTCGTGGTCGCAGCCGACCAATTGCTGGCCACGGACCAACCGGCCGGAGTCACCGATGCCATGACCTCGCAGGTTTCCAAGGCGGACCTCATCGTGCTGACCAAGACCGACCTGGTCGATGCCGACGACCGGCGTCGCGTCGACCAGCGAATTGCGGATCTCGCCCCCGACACCCCGACGTTCGTCGCGGGCGCCGACGACCCGTCGGTCGGTCGGTTCCTCGCGCTCGGAGGCCGCCGCCCCGAAGGTGTCGCGGCGACGGCGACGCCGTCGCTGTTCGACGCCCACACTGTTTCCACCATCGCATTCGGTCCGTTCGCGGCGCCGGCGGAGATCGACGGAGCGCTCGACCAGGAACTCAGCGCCGTTTCTGGCACGGTGATGCGCGCCAAGGGCATCGTCGCGACCGACGACGACGGACTGTTCCTGGTGCAGCTGGTGGGTCGTCGGCGCGAGATCACTCCGCTCCCCATGGCCGAGTTCGCAGCACCGACACCGCTCACCATCATCGCCTTCACCTGAACGCATGCTTTGACCAGCGCTCTTCGACCGCGTCAGCCCTGTCGAAGCGGATGGGGAGCCGGTTCGAGTTCGGGGTCGAAGATGTCTTCGATGCGCACGTCGAACAGTGCCGCGAGGCTGAACGCCAACGGCAGGCTCGGGTCGTAGCGGCCCGTCTCGAGCGCGTTCACGGTTTGGCGCGACACGCCCAAGCGGTCAGCGAGCGCCGCCTGGCTGAGGCCGGCTTCGCCGCGCAACACCTTCAGTCGATTCCTCACGCGTGCTTCCGGTTTCTGAGGGCCAGCGTGCTACCCCAGGCAATCATCCCGACCGAGTAGATGATCCACGGCGACACCTGGTTGAAGCGGTTCGGGTCAGCGTGCATGCCGAGGAAGCCCACGGTCATCGCGGCGATCATCGCGGCACCGAAGCCGACGGCCATTGCCTCGAGTTGATTTGCTCGCTCGAACTCGTCGGCCCGTCCGAGCGAGCGTGCAATCGCTCGGGCCGACCACAGCGCAGGCAGCAAAGGCAGAAGCAGGATGAGGCGCTTCGGCATCGCCGGATCGTCACCGACGAACACTGCGGTGGCGATCACGACCATGCCGTACACGACGATGCCCGAGAAGAACTCGCGGTGATACGTGCGCAGTCGAACTCGGTCGCCCTCGCTCATCTTCGGCTCGTCGATCACTGCTGTTGGCGAATCGTCGTCTCGTTCTTTCGCGTCGTTCATGGGCTCAATGTAAAGCACACTTGTCTAAAAGTCAAGGGTGCTTGTCATTTGGTTCCATCGGAACCTTCGCGATCGCCGACAGAACGAGATGTCAGAATGAAGCAATGGCACGCACGGCAGTGATGGTGGTCGAGGGGATCGACGATGGCACCTGGGTGCCACACCTCGCCGACGTGCTGCCGGGCTTCGACGTACGCCTCGTCGCCGACCCTGATGTCGCTGATGCTGATGCTGATGCTGATGCTGATGCGGTGACGCACGTCGTCATGTGGAAGCTGCCCGCCGAACGCCTGGCCACCTACCCGAACCTCGAAGCAATCCTGCTGATGGGGGCCGGCTACAACCACCTCGACCTCGAGACGCTGCCCGACGTACCGCTCATCCGGCTCATCGACCCCGCGATGGCGAACGACATCGCGCTCTATGTGCTCAGTTGGGTCATCCACTTCCAGCGCGACTTCGATCGATTCGCCGCCATGGCGCGCACCAGCACGTGGCGCGGGGGCGTGTCGCCGGTGTTCACTCGCGACTTCGTCGTCGGCGTCTTCGGTGCCGGGGTGATTGGACGAACCGTGCTCGACACATGCGCTCAGCACGGCTTCAACACCGTCGGATGGTCGCGCTCGGAACATGACCGTCCAATCGAGCAGTTCTTCGCCGACTGCGACGTCGTTGTCGACCTCGTGCCGTTGAACGAAGCGACTCGCGGTGTGATCGGTGCCAGCGAACTCGCTGCACTCGATGACGGCGTGCTGATCAATGTCGGTCGCGGTGCCACGGTGGACACCGATGCACTCCTCCAGGCGCTCGACGGCCCGCTGCGCGCCGCCGTCCTGGACGTCTTCGACACCGAACCGCTACCCAGTGCTTCACCGCTGTGGCAACACCCGCTGGTGACCGTGACCCCGCACGTTGCGGGACGGTCGGACCCGGTGACGGCGGCGCCAGTGATCGCTGCCAGCGTCGCCGCGCTGCGGGCAGACGCACTGGTCGAGGGTCTTGTCGAGCGCTGACCCGAGCGGAGCTACCCGTCGACGGCTTCGTTCACCCGGAACGTCGCCCGCTGGCCACGGCTCAAATGGTCATCGACGTCGCACACGAACTGGTAGACGCCGGGCTCGTCGAATTCGATCGCCACGGCTCCCGAGGCGCCGGGGTCGAGTTGATCGACTCGATCGATCAATCGGCCCTTGTCGTCGAGAATCTGGAGTTCGTGGACCAGGTTGCCCTCGTTGACGAGCCGGAACTCGACCAGTTCGCCCGGCAAGATCGTCGTCGCCGAATCGGCGCCGAACAGGTACTCAGTCGCCGTGATCTCGACGGTCTGTGCAATCTCTCCACTCGGCTCACCACCGGTGTCGCCGCCGCACGCCGCGAGCACGAACAGCACCATCGCCGCAAGGCCGAGACCGCGCCACCGCGACGGCCACCGCCACCGGGCAGCGCGGCGATCGGAATGGCGAGACCGGGTCGACGATGTCACGAATCGCAGCCTATTGACCAGCGGGCGTTTCTTCCCGCGACGCTCACTGCTCAGCGCAGCGGGATGACGAAGCAGCGATCGTTCAGCGAGCCCAGCGCATAGGTCACGTAGTCGACGCCGTCTGCGGCGTACAGCGTTCTGCACGACTCGCTCCAGGCGAGCGCTTCGGGCGACGACATCCGATGGGCGACGTGCATCACGCCGCCTTCGTACACCCGATGTTCGGCCCATGTTCCCGGAAAGTCCTTGGTGCAACCGACCTCGATGGTCGGGATGCCCGACTGTGACATCGTTCGAACCCGGTGGCGATGGGTGTGGCCGGCGGAGTAGGCAAGCAGTGCAGTGCGCCGTACTGCGACGTCGTCGAGCAGGTCGCTGCCATCGGGATGCAGACCGAAGTAGGTCTCGCTGCGTCGGCCGCCCACTGTTGCGACCCACTGCTGGTGGTGGCCCATGGCGATCACCGGCCCGGCTGCGTCGGCGCAGACGGCGTCGAGCCAATCGGCCTGAGTCGGTGTGATCCGGCCTGTGGTCTCACCGGGTATTGCAGTGTCGAGCAGGGCGATCGTCATCCCGGGCAGGTCGATGGTCTGGTCGCCGGCGTAGGCATCTTGGTGGTGGTAGCTGTCATGGTTACCGCGCACCACATGGAGTCGGTCGCCGAACGGCTCGCGATAGCACGCCTCGAATGCCGCCCATTCCTCCGGTTTTCCGTCGACGGACAGGTCGCCCTTCACGATCACGGCGTCCGGTTCGAGGGCGAGCATTTCGGCGACGGCCGTGCGGTTCATCACCTCGGGGTATGGCTCGGCGCCGTCGGGGACGCGGCGGACCGGGCCGGTCGAATGCTCATCGAGACGGCCGGCCTCGACCTCGCCGAAGTGGACGTCGTTCACCGTGGTGAATCGACACAGCAGTTCGCCAGGAGGGCGGGGCAGGGTACGCACGGTCGTTCCGCTTGCTGCACCGCCGAGTGTGTGCACGGTGTCGGGCGCAAGGCCGACGTGGCGCTCGACCCGCTCCCCGTCGTGGACGACAACGGAGTCGTCGGTGATCGTCGTGATGTCCATGTCAGGTCAGTATCACGATCGAACCAACGACGCTGTCGTGCCAGGTCTGGCGCCTGCCATCCCACAGCATCCACAGGTAGCCGAGGAAGAAGATCTGAACCGAGACGACCAACGCGAACAGTTGACGACCGGTCGCCGCGCCCAGTCCGATCGGCTCGCCGGTGAGGCTCCCGACCACCTTCACTCCGACGATCCTGCGACCCCATGTCTGGCCGGTCGCGCCCAGGGCCCGCACGTAGATCGCGAACACCACAGCCAGGTCGGCCAGGGCGAGCAGAACCCCGAGCACGAGCAAGGACCCATCGAGTTCGCCGGGCAGACAGACGACGTCGCCGTCCAAGCGTGCGCAGCCGGCGAACGCGCTGATGATCACCAAGACAGCGGGTACAGCGAGGACCGCTGCCAGGAAGCTGTACAGGAGGTAGTCGAGCAACCAGGCGCCGAGCCGCAGGCCGAAGTTGGCACGCCGGAACTTGCTGGTCGGGTTCGGAGTGTAAGCCTGGTAGCCGGGGGGAGGTGGAGTGGCACTGTGGCCGGGTGACCGAGGCGCGTCACCGAATCCAGTCGGGGCAGCCGGTGGGGCAGGTGGCGGTGGCGGTGGGATTGCGCCGCTCGCCACGTGCGAACCTCCGGTCAGCGCCAGGGACGGAGCCGACGAACCGGCAGCGGGCGGACCCAGGACCGGCTGCTGAACCGCCACGCGGTGTTGCGCGGTTCGCTGACCGGGCCGAGGACAGCGGCCTTGGGCCACAGCACCTCGACGGCAGCCATGATGGCGACAGCCTCTTCGTCGGACGGCGCAGCTGCGCCGGTCACGGTGAACGGCACGGTCACAGCGGCACGTTTCCGTGCTTGCGGCGAGGCAATTCCTCGCGCTTGGTCGACAACATCCGGAGCCCGGCCACGAGCTTGCGGCGCGTGTCCGCCGGGTCGATCACGTCGTCGATGTAGCCGCGCTCGGCAGCCGCGTACGGGTTGGCGTACTTCTCGGTGTAATCGGCAACGAGTTCGGCGCGCCGCTCCGCCGGGTCGGCTGCTTGCTGCAGTTCGCGGCGGTACACGATCTCGACGGCACCCTGCGGGCCCATCACGGCCAGTTCGGCGGTCGGCCACGCGAACGCGAGGTCAGACCCGATCGACTTGGAGTCCATCACCACGTAGGCGCCGCCGTAGGCCTTGCGGGTGATGATCGAGATACGTGGCACCGTTGCCTCGCAGTACGCGTAGAGCAGCTTTGCTCCGTGGCGGATGATGCCGCCGTACTCCTGATCGACACCGGGCAGGAAGCCGGGCACGTCGACGAAGGTGATCAACGGAATGTTGAACGCATCGCAGGTTCGCACGAACCGGGCAGCCTTCTCCGCGGACTCGATGTCGAGCACGCCCGCGAGCACCTTGGGTTGATTGCCGACGATGCCGACCGGTTTGCCGTCGATGCGCGAGAAGCCGCAGATGATCGACTTCGCGAAGTGCGGGAAGTACTCGAAGAACTCGTTGTCGTCGACACAGGTCCGCACGACTTCGGCCATGTCATACGGCAGGTTCGGGCTGTCGGGCAAGATGCTGCGCAGCTCGGGACAGTCGCGGTCCGGATCATCGGTGCACTCGTCGGCCGGCGGCTCTTCGAGGTTGTTCGCCGGCAGAAACGACAGCAGGAATCGAACGTCGTCGAGGCAGGCCTTCTCATCGTTCGCAACGAACGTGGCGACGCCGGACTTGCTGGCGTGGCTCATCGCTCCACCCAACTCCTCGAGGGTCACGTCTTCACCGGTGACGGTCTTGACGACGTCGGGCCCGGTGATGAACATGTGGCTGGTCTCGCGCACCATGAAGATGAAGTCGGTCATCGCAGGTGAGTAGACGGCGCCGCCGGCACACGGGCCGAGGATGACCGAGATCTGGGGGACGACGCCCGACGCGAGCACGTTGCGATGGAAGATGCCGCCGTAGCTGGCGAGGCTGACCACACCCTCCTGGATGCGTGCGCCGGCGCCGTCGTTCAGTCCGATGAGCGGAGCGCCGACCTTGAGCGACAGGTCCATCAACTTGTGGATCTTCTCGGCGAAGACCTCGCCGAGTGCACCGCCAAACACGGTGAAGTCCTGGGAGAAGACGAACACCTTGCGGCCGTCGACGGTGCCCCAGCCGGTGATCACCCCATCGGTGTACGGGCGCTCCTCGAGACCGGACGCCTGGGCACGGTGACGGGCGAGCAGATCGAGTTCGTGGAAGGAGCCGTCGTCGAGGAAGTAGTCGATGCGCTCACGGGCGAGCATCTTGCCCTTCTCGTGTTGCCGATCGATCGAACGTTGTGATCCGGCGTTGTGTGCGTCCTCGCGTCGCCCGGCGAGGTCATCGAGTTTTTCCTGCATCGTCACGTTCGGAAACCTAGCGCGGGAGCCCGACGCGCAAGAATGCATCCATGTCCGATGCTGCGACTCCTGCGTCCGAGTCGGCCTCGACAGGTGCGGCGCCGTTCGACCTGGCGATCCAACCGCCGATCACACCGATGCTGGCCAAGCTGGCCCGAAAGATGCCGGCCGGCAGCGACTGGCTGTTCGAGCCGAAATGGGACGGTTTCCGCTGCATCGTCTTCCGCGACGGTGACCGCGTCGAGTTGTTCAGTCGAAAGCTGAAGCCACTG
>Ga0209831_1003371_pt1 | contig 13254 bp, 4 predicted proteins | sample Maine_Asex4_meta_FD_187451 | JGI IMG/M metagenome (GOLD analysis project Ga0209831, IMG submission 187451) | Marine algal microbial communities from Maine, USA - Maine_Asex4_metaG (SPAdes) (version 2) | ecosystem: Host-associated > Algae > Red algae > Unclassified | place: Maine, USA | collected...
ATATGTGCGCCTTATTCTTATAAAAAAGGAGGAATAGATTGGTTGATTCAGAAAAAATCAGGAGAAGGAGTTGGTTTGTTGCATGCTTATGATTTTAGTAAAGAACAAATAGATAATCGGCATCGTACTTGTACGATTGGGTTTTTGATAGCGGCCCCTTTTAGAGGTTCAGGTGTGGCAAAGGAAGCAGTCTTACATTTGCAGGAATATTTGTTTCAACAAATGGAAATGTTGTATTTGACGGCCTACACGAAACAGGATAATGAACGTAGTATTCGTTTTTTAGAAAAGATGGGCTATGTAGAGACGACTTTAAAATATGCGGGGAGTGATAAGCGGTATTATCAGATTGAATTAAGAATTGAGAATGAATAATTAAGAATTAGCTGGCGCAAAGGCTATTGCCTTGTGCCGACTATCGTTAAGGCTATTGCCTTGACAAAAATTAGATGAATAAGAACGAACGCTAGCATAAAAAAGAGCGACCACCATTCGGCAGCCGCTCTTTAGGGATTTAAGTTTGTGATTGCGGCGTATCCCATTCTCATTGAGATACACCGCTAATCACGGTCGTTCATGGAATTATAATTGTCGCTTAGAAAAGATGTCAGAAAGTCAGACCGAAAAAATAAATTTTCTATCAGCAATCAGATTCTTGATCTACAAAATAAAGATGCCGACTCACAAAATTTTCGAAACTTGAGCAATCTAAATATTAAACCTGTACAAGTATTTAAGACTTTAAAAGTCGGTAGAGTTCATCATTTATGGTCAACTAGATCTGACTTCTGACAGAAAAATTTATTTTTCGGTCTGACCGCTGACCTCTTTTTCTAATCTATGACAATCATGGTTTTGGTTAAGATGCCAGCGGCGGACTCTAATTGATAGTAGAGTACCCCATTTGCTGGAAGACTATTGCGCGATACTAAAATTTGATTCTCTCCTTTTTCAAAAGCTGCTGTTGATTGGTATACGACGATACCTGATACATCCATTATAGAGAAACGGACACTAGCTGCTTGAGGTATATAAAACCCGATGGTCGTATTTTCAGAAAAAGGATTCGGTTGATTCTGGTATATTTCAAACGGTCGTTGTGTACTAGGTTCTGTAAAAGTCAATGCTACGTCTACTACTTCCTCGTCTGCCGTATAGGCTTCGATTAGTGTAGGTTGGTTGCTCAATGTTAAAAAGTCACTTAATTGACCCGATTCTTTTGCTTCAAATACGAGGGTAAATGTAGGTGCTTCTGTCAGTGTATTATCCATTAGTGAGCGATTCCAACTAACGGATAGGTAGCCTTGGTTTTTCTCATAGGTACCTAGATGTTCTTTGGCAAGAACGCCCTTTTTCGATTGGATAAATTCTAATGCTTGATGCTGTAAGGTAAATTGATAACCTACTATAGCAGGTTCTTTTGCGATAAATTGGATGTCGTATATTTTTCCAGCTTCTATAACTTGATCTTGTACTTGTAGTTGAATAGGGCTTACATTAGAACGAGGTTCTGCTTGCATTAGGGAATTAGTTAAAGCATTGCCTGTTACATCTCCAATTTTTACGCCTATAAAATCAATAGTCGTATCTTCCGTAGCTTCCCATATTCGAAAATTTTCTTGAAATCCTTCTAAGGGATTTGCTTCATTCATGGAATAAGCAGCATTGACAAAACGCCAACTTTCATTATTCGGAAAGTCTGGTAAAATATCTAAAATCACTTGTCGTACCTGTACCAAATCATAAGCGGTAATCGTACCTGATTTATTGACATCCGCTGCAATATATTTATAAGGAGAATCGAAAGATTGAATTCCCAAAATATGTTTCTGCATGATTACTAAGTCTAAGGTAGAAACCCCATTTAGTACTTCCACATTCTTTCTAGGGGTCAATAAATAATCTACACCAGTAGCAGTCTCAAAAGAGAAAGTACCATCTATACCCGTCATTTGCATGGTAGAGGCCGCATTTGTATCCGTTATATACATTTCAACACCCTCTACTTTATTGCCTTCTAGAGTCGATACCGTACCAGAGATTTTAGCACTACGGCCAAGCGCACAATGGTTTTCTGAATCTTGTATCGTTATATTGGTGCTGCAACTAGCGAAATTATTAGAAGCATCGAATACAAATAAAATCACTGCCGATTGCCCTACATCTCCACAACCCATAAAGATAGAAGTAGGTAGTAAAGCGACCTCCCCGAAAGAAGCAGGCGGAATATTACTCACAGATTTATGCCATATTCGGTAATTTAAATCGGTATCACAATTATCAAAACTATTACCATTGAGCCAAGTAGCAGGTACACTTACCTGCTTATCGGCCGTAAGGTCAATATTTAGATTATTACCATTGCATATTACGACTGGCGGGTCACAATCTCTAAAAAGATAGGTTTCCTCTTCCTTGCTAGAATTACCACAATTATCAAATGCCTCTACTTGTAAAGTATAAGTTTCAAAAGGAGAGACAGCGTATTCAACCTGAGTCCCAGTACCAGATACTACCAAAATACCACTTTCAAAAAGTTGGTAATTGAAAGTGATGTCTGTATTAAAGGTACAGTCTTCTGCGCTAATACTAAAGATGTGTAATTCGGTACAATCGGTGCCGCCAATTATACAATCGCTTTCTCTAGAGATAGTAATAATAGGGGCTTGACTATCCGTTACTTTAATAATCTGAGTATAAGCTAATTGCCCATAATCACCTATAATTTCTCCTTCAATCGTATCTTGTGCAGTAAACGTTCGGTCAGACTGATGCGTTACTCTACTATCTTCTCGTATATCTCTAGGCAATGGAAAAATGGATTGCCCATTTACTAATTGGCAAGAGTTCGATATTTGCCATCTTCTAAAGACTTTATAACAACCGCCACCTGTACCAGAAAATATTTCATCTTTATATTCCCAGCGTATCAAATCACATAAACCCGAACCTACAACGAGCGGGAACTCTGGTACCACAGAACCACATTGGAAAGTGGTATCTGGTGGAAAAGTAACCGACCAACCTGCTCTGTATTGCACATGGATATTTTGTTCATACCAAACAGATACATTCCCATTATCATGGAAATCTACAGAGCGATAGCGTCGTTTAATTCTTTGTTCTCCACATAGACCGATGACCAATTGATATTCTTGTTCTACGATTATTTCATTACAACTAATATTATCTTTACATACTGGATTTCCGAATGTTTCATTGAATAAAATTGCTCGTTCTGCATCTACAGGTAACCATTCTTGTTCATCAAAATTTTGGTTATGGTTATGGTCCGTTTGTGCCCCAAAAACATCTGTATGATATTCATCACAGAAAGCAATAGTATCTGGTAAAATAGCACAAACAGGTTGTAAATGATCTTCTGGAAAAATATTTACCCAACAGAAATTATGATTTCCTGCTTTATCAATTGCCAGCAATTGTACCCGTACCAATTCGTTAATGTCACAGCAACCTACTTCTATAAAATTTGCCCAACCATTAAAAGGAATTCTACCTCCATAAGTATCTAAAATAAATTCATTCACCTCGTCCTCAAAAATATTAATATTGCCACAAACCGAACGCCTTATAAACAGGTGTTCTATACCACAATTATCTTTAGTACCATCATCAATATCTTGCGGACGGATAGGGAAGTTTCCACTAGTCATACTCACTCTAAGCTCATCTGTACAAATAGGAGTTGGACTCGTTAAGTCTTTTATTTCAAAATAAATATGACAAGTATCTGAACGATTATCACAAGCATCTATATGTACATAAGCTGCACTGTATTTTCCAATAGGAATAGCCGCTGTTAAATCAGGAAATAAGTCAGGACTGCCCTGTTCTGGAAATAAACCAACTAATCTAGTGGTAAAATCCTGATCGCAAGAGTCTAGACCTCCTGGGATAGGAATAGTACCAGGAATTCCATCACAACCTATATGTCCGTTTTCAAAAACATAAGGATTGGTTTCGCTACCAATCACCCCTATACCCGGTTTGAAGATAGTAGGACCAATCGTATCAATTAAAGAAATAACTTGCGTATCGGCAGGCATTACAGACTGCTCGTTTGCACAGAAATTACGCAAAGACCAATAGCGAATAATGTCTATTGAATTGCCACAATTTGGAATTGTATCATCTCTAAAAACTACATCTAAAAAGCAAATTTCGCCCCCATCAGTTACTAAATTTATATCAGGTATTCCATCCCCATTGGTATCAAGTCGAGGCCAACCAGTGATAGCAGGAGAAGTAGATACATTACAATTAATCATGGTATCTCTGGGTGCATACAGGTTCTGTGCATTTGGTCGCCTCACTAGTAGTTTTTGAAAAGCAAAAGCACTATTGCCACAAAGGTCTGTCGCAACCCATTTGGCAAAAAATGTTTTATTAGTATCACAAGCCCCTAATACAATCTCAGGAACAATGACCTCTAAACTTGCCAAATCACAATTGTCAATAATAGTTGGCCTTCTCAACATATCCGCATTGATTTGAATATCTTGACAACCGTAAAAGGTGTCTACCCCTATGGTATCATTTCGAACACCAACGAATATGGGTTTGATGCCATCTACAAATTTAACCGTAACTCGACAAGAATCTCGAAAGGCTTGTCGGCAGGTTCCTGATGTACAATCTGTTATTACTCTAGTCACAAAAATATCATGGAAATTATTACAACCAATATTACCACCTGCTTTCGCATCAAGCGGATTTTGAGCGGTAACCAATACAAAGCCTGTATCTGTTCTCGCACGAACCTCGTAAGTTTGTGTGAGCGGACCACTGGAAATAACTGGACAATCTTCAAAGCTTTCTAAAATATCATCTGGACTTAAAAAAGTTTTACATCCTTGTCCGATGGCTGCTTGAATGGTATCATTACAAATCAAATTCGGTGCAGCAATAGAAATAAAACAATTGGTAATTATACTGGGATCGGCTAGTAAAGTATATTTTACACTATAAATGCCATACGTCAATGTTAAGAGCGTATCAGCATTTGTCTTTAAAGTATCTTTATGTAAACTTACTGGTTGACCATTTAAATCCTGCCCACAGAATTCTACAAGTACATCACTGTCTTCTGCAATCGTACAAAGGCCATTGTCTGGAATATCTAAACCGGGTACAGTCAGCGTAAAAGTAGAAGTGAGGGTTTCACAATCTGCTTCTATCCGAATATCTGTTTTAGGTTTAAAAGTCGTAACAGAGTCGGGTAGACAAGAAATAATGGCTTCCCAGCCTAGTCCTGCATTACCATCTCCATTCGTTTGGAAGTTGAAGGTAAGACAACCAGTTGGATTCACACTCGGATTACAATTAGAAATAACCCAGCCTCCGTTTACTTGTGGAACACCATCTCCAGTAGCACCTGCTACAATGATTGGAGATAAAGTATCTGGTCCATCAAAGACGCGTAATTCGTCACCAAAAGATAAATTGAATTCTGCAAAAGTAATCAGTAAGTTTCGACCATGACTAGGCGGACAAATAGAGATGACATTGTTCCTAGTACTATCGGGTTGGTCATTATAAACGGGCGTACCGTCACTTTTAAAATAAAATATATCCTCGCAATTGGGCAAGGTAATACCAAGAGAATCTGTTCGGCCGTCTGGAATTGTATAGATAGTTGTATCTACCATTAAGGCCGACTGTAAATTGTTAGCATTCGGAGCTTCTTCTATAATTTTTGCTCCTCTTGTTGTGAATTGTGGAACAATAGAAGAAGCAGCTACAACTCTTTGATTGCTTGTAGTTAGTACGTGGTTATCTAGAAATTCGTCTCCACGCTGTAGCTGCCATATACTAGCTACAATAGTCAATAATAAAGATGCGTAAGTAAGGATTCTCATAGGTATTCCTTTTTAATAAAAAGTCGGTTGTACCCTGTTACACGTAGTGCTAAGGCTTTGCTTAACAAAACAGAAAACTGGGTGACATTTAGTGAATCAGTTATAATGTTGTTACTTAAGTAGGTTGTTATTAATAATATTAACCTCTTATAAGTTGGTTTTGGTAAGAATACTGTAAGATTAGATAAGTAATGTAGTAGAGTAAAATTGTTAGATGGCTTGATTGTTAGATTGTTGTGTGACAATGCGTTACGAGAACAATCAGTAAGTACTCAATGATGAATGGTAAATGATAAATACCGAATAAGAAGTAAAACTTGCTATATAGCGTCTAATAAATTCATCATTCATCATTTCTCATTCATCATTGAGTACTTACAACAATCAAACAATCTTACTTTATTACATAAATATAATAGCATTGATAAACGGCACTTTTGCAAGTACGGTCATCAATAATCATCGCTCAGATTGATGTTTGGTGTGTAATAGTTTTGGTTGGAAACTAAGTCCTTTTTAGAAGGACTAATAGAAAGAATTGTAAGGTGTAAGATAAGTAGGACGAACCTACTTGTTTCAAAAGAACACAGGAACTAAAGTCCAAGAATAAAGCTTAAGTTTAAAATGAAAGGTCAACTAAAGCTTATATTTTAAAAGATTGTAGTGTATAGTATGTGTGTAAGTAGTTAAATAGGCTGTTGATTGGCTGGTTACATTTATTCATTTATGAACAAACAGGTAAACAATTTATCAACTTAGTTATTTGTGTTCTTTTGATAATACAGTAAGCGTACTGTTGTGTAATAAGTTTGTGTGTAAGTGTAGTTAAGGTATCTCAGAACAACTTTTATCAGGTTGCCGTTCTGAGCATGGTTTTAGTGCGCTTACTATATCAATAAATACTCGAATTTTTCCAGCATATAGAAAGTCAACTCCGTAGTACTAGGTAAATGAAGGGTATGCGCTTATCCATTAAGATAGGTATAGCAATACCACTTCTTTTTAGACATCAAAATTTAAAACGCTAATTAATAGTAAGACACCCAAAGTTATAATAGTGTTTAAAATTAATAAGGTCTTCTTTTGTGCTAAAATAATAGATTGGGAAGTCCTTTATTCCAATAGTCGTTAATATACTATAAGAAAATGAACTAACTTTCTACAACTGTCAAGAATAATTTAATTTAGGTAAATTCGGAAAGTGAAAAGGCTCGCATGTAAAGCGAGTTAAATTGGTGGTTGACACTGCATGTGCAGGTCGCTTGCCTTTCGGCAACATAGTAAAAATCGATTTCTTCATGGGACAATTTAGTAATACGAATGAGACCGCCCATGTTCTGGAATAAAAAAATCTAAACAACAATAAAATTTGTATTTTTTGTCGCTATCTTTTTTTTTGTTCTTATTAACTTGGGTACCTATAAGTCTCATTTGTTTAGTTTTCTCATAGGATATTTTTATAATGTCAAATTCTGTTCCAAAAGAGTATTTTATATTAAAAAATATAAATATAAATTATTTTTTAGCTATATAAACTAAAAAATTATGTAGGCAGACAGAGTTATTACGATTGATAAGTTGCTGTTTGTTAAGGAAATATAACGACAACTAAATAATCTTATTAATTAATAAATTCTATCTGCCTACTTAGGAGTTAGTTGTCAGAGAACAAGTACCTGATTAAAAATAAACTAACCACTAAACTTTACAGCATTAAATAAAGTCTGTACTTGTTAACTCTCCTAACCAGAATTGGTGTCCACCATAATCGCCACCGTAACCAATAGTTCTGTGAAGCGTTTTCTGAAAAACACCATCATCTATCGTGATTTGCAGCATACCGGGTTCGCAGTTTTTATCTTTGATAAAAGGAGCTGCAACTACACACAATCTATGTTTATTAAAAGGCTGAGCAGCAAGTACCGTTTCTACGCCTTTTGCATTTGTGTGTGTTACTTGCACGGTCGTATTAACGCCACTAAGTGGCGTAGCGAATAATAGTTTATTTCTATCCTTCACTAATACATTACCTAAGATTCGGAAATATCGTTTTTCGGTAGTTGCCGTAGTAAGAATAATTTCATACACCCCATTCTCGATTTCTGCCACACCAGACTTAATCATTTTATCCTGTGATTTGAAATGCGTTATCAACGTAGATTCTTCTTTAGAAGAAAAATATACCTTAATTTCACCAAATCCTCTTTTATTGCCATCTATTTGATGTGTTTTATTGTAAAACACCTTGCCATCAGACATACGAACTACTCGTACGGTAACTTCCTCTTTGTTCTTGCTATACAGCTTATTACCATCTCTCCAATCAGAACCATTGGCAAAGGTTTCATAGAAATAAATTCGACCGATACCCGCCCAATCAGTTGTGGTATAATAATCTCTAATATCCATAAATAATTTCTCTCCGGGGATATTGATGCAGTAAAACAATTTCTGGTTGGACATCCATTGTCGGCAATCTGTTCCTTCAATAGTGGGCATCAATTGCTCACAAATAGAGAAGAACATTTCTCGGTCGGGATCAACTAATCCTTCTTGCATTAAGCCATAGTACTTGGCATTAAAATCTTTGCCAAAAAATCGACCCGTCTTTATTTGGTACTCCAATGCTATTTTATGATAAGCTTCAGAGGCCAAGAAATAACGTGCATGCTCTAATACTAGAATACCGCCTATCGTACTTTGCAAATCTTGCGTAATCAAGGCATTATCCTGAATTCTAAAATCATAATTATACCCGTGCGTTGAACCATACACCAAACCATTATCAGCTAGTTCATCTTTGATAAGATTGGAGACTCCTTCAGAGAAGAATTCTTCTAATATCTCCGTTCCTTGATCAAACTGATACTTTTTACTGGCAAACAATAATTGTTTTCGATTCGCATGAAGGAGCTCGTGAATAAAATTATGTTTGCTCGGAGACAAATAAATAGTATTAGTAGATGGAAAGTATACATCATGTGTATGTGGTTGTAATCGTACTAAACCTGGTAAAGCCGCCTTCCCGTAATATTTTTCAATTAAAGGTTTTATTAATTGGAATTGTTTTAAGTCTTCCCCTTTCAAATCTACCTCTAAATCATAAGTTCCTAACTTCCGACCATTATCAAGGATGATAGGACCATAATAAACAGGTTCCCCTTCTACGCCATCCACAACAGGCCAAAAAGCCAAGGTCACTTCCTTATCTGTCGTTTCTTTGAAGTCGTGTATAGAAAGAGAAGGTAAAACATTACCTGTGGGTGCTACCTTGTAAAATAGTTTTTCATTCTTGCTATCTAGCACTGCATAATGCACCCCATCAATATTTGCGGAACGTTTAATCTCAATAATACACGAATACGGTAAGTTATTAGTGACTGCTACTACTTGAACTAACTTTTCTTGCTCAATGCTAATAGGTGTTGCCAATCTAGCAATCATGCTGGATCGATTAGGTCGCTCTATGGTAGAGTAACCAAGACTACTAATTTTCATATTTACAGTTTTGGGTTAAAGGACTTAGTATCATCAAATTGTCTATCTACAGTGGCTAGTTCTTTGGTCCTTACTAGACTAGAACTAAGTTTATAAAGAAGAACAAATTTAGATGTTACGGTTTCCTTTAAATGTTCTACTACCCTAAAAGGGTAATGGTTAAATTAAATTTAATTGTATTAAATAATATAGCATGTAATTAGATACAGTAATAGGTCATCATCGAACTGGGTAGATCCTTTTCATTAGAATGTTACACATTCAATTCATTGTAATTGGACAAGTAGGGTTTTTATAGAATGGCAGGTACTACTTTTTCTGGTAAGTAACGAAGGAAAAATAAAAGGAACATTTTACTTTAAAAACCAATCCCTACAAGGGTTTGAGTTACATAAAATGTAAAAGTATTTTATTTCTGTTCCTAACAGAAAAAGATAATAGAAGAAGAGCGTCTTTTGGGCTGATTGGTTAGATCCTAGGTTTCTAGGATGGAAATTAATTGTTTCATTTTTACAGTTTTTGGTTAAAAGATTAAAATGACTATTCAAGCCGTCATTCAAAGTATGGTTCTACCCTAAAACGGTTATTAATTAAATATAATTTCATCATATTTATTTTTAATTGATTAATGTCGGAAATTTAGCATTTTAACAATTGAGGAAAAAGAGGGAAGGGTAGCTAGACAATCAGATGGAAAAGGGATAAGTATACACGAAAAATAACTTAAAAATACATTATTATATTACATTCCTTAACACCAAACTTTAGGAACGCTTTTTTTGTTAAAAGAACGTCCATCGCTCCGATCAAGGGTGGGGAGATTTGTTTTGGTTTAGCCTTGAATCATATTTTAGAGGGCGCAAATTAGTTTTGTTTTTTGCAAAAAAATAAAACCAATTTGCGCCCTCTAAAGAAAGACGTCAAATATACTTTTTACCAGATACCAAGCTGAAATTATCAAAACTGTAATATGGAAAATACAATATACGAAAAACTAGGCGCAGAAAAAATGCAACAATTAGTAGACAAATTCTATGAATTAGTAGGAGAAAACCCAACTATTAGTTCGCTTTTCCAAACGGATATGGTCGTAGTAAAGCAAAAACAAGTCGCCTTTTTAACCCAGTTTTTAGGTGGTCCGTTATTATATAATGAACAATTTGGGCATCCTATGATGCGGATGCGCCACCTGCCTCATGCGATTACAGAGGAAGCGGCAGTAGAATGGTTGAAGTGTATGAAAACGGCTATTGATACCTTAGATATAGATGCAGCATTTAAAGAAACTTTATTTAATTGCTTTCCTAGAGTAGCGGCACACATGGTGAATAGGTAAGTTGTTTATTTGTTTAGAATGTTTATTTGTTTATTAGACCAAAGACCAAACAGGCTGAGCGTTAATACGAAGACTTTCAAATTTTTCAAAACTTGGGTAGTCTAATTCGTTGATAACCAAAACTACCCAAGTCTCGGAGACTTTGAAAGTTTGGAAAATTATCATTAACGGTCAGCCTGCAAATACTAAAGACCAATAACTAAAGTTCAGCTTAAGAGTAGTTAAAGCTAGAGGAATAGTATTTTTAATAAACCTTAATGATAAAAAGACCCTTACTTTTCTTATTTATTATTTTGCAATTCCAGTGTACGAATAACAAAGCGTCGCATAGTACTACCAAAGTAGCAACTACTGCTTTTAAGCCACATAAGGAAGCAGTCGAAGTAGAAAAAACAATACTCCCAATTGATATTCAATTAGCAGCAGATGCACAAGTTTCTTATCCAACAACTAAAACTACCATAAAAAAAGCCCGTAGCAATTTCGCTAAACAACAATTAACAACGGACTCCTTATCTACTTTATTTACCAATCTACTAGTCAACCAAATTATCCCTTATTGGTATCAAACACCTTGGTCTTTTGAAGGACACACAGCGATACCTAAAGAAGGGCATATCGCATGTGGCTATTTTGTGTCCACCACTTTAAAAGATATGGGACTACATATCAATCGTTATAAACTAGCCCAACAAAACCCTTTCAATGAAGCTCGTACTTTGGCTCTAGACAAACCAGTGATAGAAATATATAATGAAACCATAAGGGCTAATATTAAGGAATTACAGCAGCGACTAAAAGATGGTATTTATTTTATAGGATTTGCTCAAAGTCATGTGGGCTATCTGTTCAAACAAAAATCGCAATTGTTTTTAATTCATTCCGATTATCTAAGCGCGGAGGGTGTACGTATAGAAGCTGTAGAACAATCTGCCGTATTCGGCATGTTCCATCAATTGTATATCGCAAAAATTAGTACAAATGAGCAGCTTTTAAATAAATGGCTATCCCAAGAAAAAATCGACGTGCAGGTGGAGTAAACTTAAAAGAAAAAGCGATATTGTGCTTTTTTGGAAGTAAGGAAGGTTGTTTATTTGTTTAGAATGTTTATTTGTTTACTAGCCACGCTGCTAAACAAATAAACCATTAATGGATTATTCATTTTTTGAACGATACTCTAATAAACAGTTAAACTTCTAAACAAATAAATAACCTACCTTATCTAATTCTTAGCATGAAAAATACAGCCTTTAATCTTTCTGCTTTTTTAAAAATAAGTGCGGAAAAACTACTTACCTATTTGAACAACAGCCAACAAGGCAAGGGTAAAGTTTTACAACAAAAGCCAGCCTCGGAATTGGCGCAGACCATGCAATTGCATCATTGGATAAAAAATGGTGGTATATCTCCAAAGGAATTTTCCGAATTAATGGATGTGTATTTGGAGAATACCCAACACATGCACCATCCTGCTTATATTGGGCATCAGGTAGCGGTGCCACACCCAATAGCAGGAGTAGCAGGAATGATTAATGGGCTTACCAATAATCCAATGGGGATTTATGAAATGGGACCTTCAGCAGCTACGATGGAACGAGTGGTCATTAACTGGATGTTGGATAAAATAGGTTGGTTTAAAGGAACAGATTGGGCAGATTTTTCTAGAATAGAAGGTAATGGTGCTGGTGTTTTGACCAATGGCGGTTCCGTAGCTAATTTAACGGCACTATCTGCTGCACGAGCGGCCATTGCACCTGAAGCATGGGAAGAGGGTAGTCCGAAAGACTTGGTTATATTAGCACCAGAAGCAGCACATTATTCGATTGCAAGAGCCATTTCTATCATGGGAATGGGTAAGAAATCGTTGATACCTGTTGCAGTGGATGCCAATGAACGCTTGCGCCCAGAAGCTTTATTGCCTGCTTATGAGCGTGCAGTAGCGGAGGGTAAACGAGTGATGGCAGTGGTAGCGAATGCTTGTGCAACTTCTACAGGTTTGTATGATCCATTAGATGAAGTTGGGCATTTTTGTGAAACGCATGGTTTATGGTATCATGTAGATGGCGCACATGGTGCTTCGGCGGCGGTATCTCCAGAGGAGGCGCATTTTATGAAGGGGGCAAAGCGTGCGAACTCCTTGATTTGGGATGCGCATAAAATGTTGCAATCGGATGCGCTTTGTGCGGCTGTATTGTATAAAAATTATCAAAGTTTGGGGCAAACTTTCCAACAAAAAGGAACTTATCTATTTCACGAAAAAGACCAACCTGGTTTTGATTTATTGCCTTATACATTAGAATGTACGAAATCAGGTTTGGGGATGAAATTATTTTTAATTTTAGCGGCAGAAGGGGAAAAAGGAATGGGCGATTTTGTGCATCAGCAGTATCAAATAACCAAAGAATTCCATAAAATAATTAATGCCCACTCAGATTTTTATTGTCCTTATATTCCAGAATCAAACATTCTTTGTTTTGAATATACGAAGTATGGCAGAAATAATACTTTTCAATTACACTTGCGAAATGAACTAGTGAAACG
>Ga0209831_1003374_pt1 | contig 13251 bp, 16 predicted proteins | sample Maine_Asex4_meta_FD_187451 | JGI IMG/M metagenome (GOLD analysis project Ga0209831, IMG submission 187451) | Marine algal microbial communities from Maine, USA - Maine_Asex4_metaG (SPAdes) (version 2) | ecosystem: Host-associated > Algae > Red algae > Unclassified | place: Maine, USA | collected...
GACGGCGGCCATGATGGTTCGGGCGAAGGTTGCCCCGGCCAAGGGGGGAACCGTCGGCGACGGCGGCAGGGGGGGCCGCGGCCGACCTCGGAGGGGGCCGGATCGGCGGCACACGGCCGCGGGGGCCGTGGTGGCGATGGCACGGGGGGCTGCGCGGGCGCCGGCTGGGGCGGTCGGGTCGACGGAGCGACGGAGCTGGCGGCGGCAGTGGGCGTCGGAGGCGGGAACGGGGCCTGGGTTGGGGGAGGCGGGCGACGGGAGCGGCAGTCGGCGGGGGAGAGTGGAGGAGGTAGGCGTTGGGGGGGGCGGCTGTCGAAGGGGGCGGCGGCGGGTGCGGCTATCGGCAACATCTGCCAGAGCGGCAACGGCGAAGGGAGCTGTCGGCGGGGGCGGGCAGAGCGGACGACGGCAGATGCGGTGGTCCGTGGCGGAGCGCTATGCGGACGGCGCAAGCGTGGATGGGGGCGGGGGCGGGTGTATCATATCTCTGCTCGCAATTGGAAAATTGCCGCAAGTAGCCCCTTTGACGGTCCCCAGCCCATGAATTATGGGACTTGGCCTGTGGCACGCTCTTTGGGGGGTTACTTCCGCATTGTTCATTTTTTACCGTTTGTTTGCTTGCCTGGCTCATTTGTCTGCCGGCATTCATTACGATCGCTTGTGATGGGACGGTCGATCGACCAGTGCCCTCGGTTCTATTAAATCACCATGGGGCCGTGGTCGCCGTCGTGGGCACCACCCGGCTATCCATCGGATGCCCTTCAACAAAAGGTCTTTCTTCCTCGCCGCGACGGCGATAGAACTCGCTTTATTGCCTGGCAACGGTCGGTCTCAATACACTAGTAATTGCACCAATGATATTAATACCACATTTGGTGGAGCTGCAGGGGATACCCTCGCCTTCATCGTGCCTCGCGGCACGGTGTTCCCGAGAACTTTCTTGCTGCCTCGTGGCATTGTGACGGTGTTCATACGTTCGCCTGGCGCGCGGCGCGTAAGCCATCGACTTGTGGGCGTGGTGCCAGGGGCATCATGGTTGACAACTTCGACGTTGGTGCGCAGGGCGTTAGCCAAGTCGGAACACTTTGATGTTCGCGACCCCGTCCGAACGGAAGGAGCGACTTGCAAAAGCCGACAGGATCAATGCGATCCGCCCGGCAAGTAGCCGCTTCAAGACACTCTTGAACTACAGAACATCCTTCCTGATCCGCCGTCGACTGACATACACGCCTAAGGAGGCACAACGGCCGCATCGTCTCAACAAATGTTTAGACGGAGCGTTCCATTGGCAACAGCCATTGACGGGAGCTCTGCCCCTGGGCATCTTCACGTTCTTGACGACCTTCCGCCGCGCGTGCGACGCGGCTTGGATGACGCACAGTCAAGCCCTCGCGCTCACGGTCTTTCGACTAGCCGGCAACGCCTAGATGGCCTTCCCCGGTGCGCTTAACAGCATCCTCGGTCGTACGCGTTATGTCATCCTTACATACGGAGACGCCGTCAACTGGCTTCTTTTGAAGTATGCGACACACGCAACTATGGCTAACGCCTACCAAGACATCAGTACGATGAAACAACAAGACAACGAGGCGCTTACAGCCTTTGGTCACCGTGCGGGAACGCAATGCGACCTTCTGAACGGTTTTTTCGACATCCAAGACGTTAAGGACGTCTTCATAACGGGTCTTTCGGACCTTGTGCAAGCGCACTTTCGGGTCATGAATGACAAATTCCCGGATCGGAATCTTTCTCAGACGGTTGCTGCCGCCCAGATGTACTGAGACGGCACCAGCAAGCTGCGCGTGCAGCTCACGCTGACCCACCCAACGGCAATCAAAGTCGCTTAGGCGTCACAGGACCAGCGGACTACGACGGAACAAACGTTCACACCGGTTCGCAACCGGCCGCCCCCTCGTGTCTTTGTCCCTCAAGCCAATGACGCTGACATCTGCTTCAGTTGAAACACGCCGGGGCACTCCGCCGCACATTGTGCCGAGCCATATCGTCCTCGCGAGCGTCGCCAACCGCCTATCGGCGTTCATGCCCTTGCCGACAGTAGCGTCGAAGAAGACAAGATCGAACATCCGGCCGACGCCGTCAAGGACTCGAAATATGCCGAGGCCGGGTGCCCGACTTGAAGTTGCCCGGCGGGACGCGAAAGCGTACGGTGACAAGATTTTTGCGCCGTGCCTTACGGCACAACGACATCGCCTCCACGCTTGGCTCGTGCATGCGCGTGATGCGGAGCTGCCGCCCTGTTCTTGACACGGGTGCCGAGGTGAACATAGTGCGAACTAGTGTTCTTCCTGCGGACTGGATGGCTAACGCCGAGAAGTTGACCACGCTTCTGAGCATCCGAGATGCAAACAACAATCGTCTCGTGACGAAGCATGCCATTTATCTGTACGACGACACCAAAGATGTACGTCTGTTTAACCGATTCCCCGTTTCCGACAACTGGTCAGGACCGTGCATCCTTGGCATTGAGTTCATTGATCAAAACATTGTGGCGATCTTGCCGCGTTTGCGTAAGATCGTCTGGCAGGAACACGTGCGCTGCACGGAGAAACTGCCCCGGCCAACGCCAACCTTGGGTTGTCTGTATGACAGTGCCTGGGACCGCCATTGGCAAGACAAACACGCAAGGGTGCGAGCCTGTCAGCGGGTCCGTGTCGACACATGACAAGAGAAGAGGAAAATGGCCACATGTGACACCCCCGGTATGGTTACCATGTCACCGAACGCTCGGTTATGCCGACTTATGTCAATGGCGGTCGCCCGCGGCCTTGCCATCGTCAAGCTCAAAGAACCTTTCTTAGTCAAGTTGTGCAACTTTGGCAAAGACCAAGTCAAAGTTCGCAAGAATTCAGCCTTGGGGTTCGCAGAGCCCTACCAAGGACCGATGTTGTCCGCCGTCTTGGATGACAACAATCCAAAGGATGGAACCGATACTTCATCGGGCGACGCGAGTCTTGACCCACTCGAGGACCTCGACCTCAGAGAGGCTCCCGAGTACCTGCAAACGCAGATTCGAGACGTGCTCCAGACACATTCGTCTATGTGTGATGGAACCCTTTGCGTTATCCGTGCTACGGAACACTCCATCGTCACTCCTCCAGAAGCTCTGCCCATACGGGCTCAACCCTACCGGACCGGGCCGTTCAAACGGCAGATCATCGCTGATCAGATCAAAAAAATGTTGAAACTCAACGTCATTCCCCCTAGCCATAGTGCTTGGGCGAGTCCCGTGGTAATTGCACCAAAGAAGGACGGCAAAGCCCGATTCTGTGTCGACTATCGTCGGTTAAACAACATCACAAAGAAGAATGCTTATCCCTTGCCTCGAATGGAAGACTGCCTTGACTCCTTGGGAGATGCCCAGGTGTTCACGTTTCTCGACTGCACCGCGGGGTATTGGCAAGTGCCATTACGCAAGGACTACGAAGAGAAGACGGCGTTCACAGCGCATTGTGGTATATACCATTGGTTATCAATGCCTTTCGGCTTGAAAAACGCGCCCGCTGCCATTCTGCGTGCATTGGATATTATCCTCTCGGGCTTGAAGTGGAAGATATGCCTTGTCTACTTACACGACGTCATCATATTCTCCACGAACGCGGAACAACACGTCAAGGACGTTGATACCGTTCTGCACCCTCTCCGCGAAGCCGGGGTTACCCTGAAGTTGGAAAATTGCACATGGTTCTTTGACGAAGTCGAGTACCTCGGACACACTGTGCGCCTCTGCCAACTACACGTGGATAACAAGAACGTCGATGCTCTGAAGCACGCCCAGTTCCCAACGACGAATACCAAGCCGAAAAGCTTCTTGGGTATGTGCAACGTCTATCGACGTTTCGTCAAGGACTTTGCCAATTGAGCGAAGTCCCTAAACGTCCTAAATAGGGCCGAGATCCCACCGGATCTACCACCGCCGACAGACGTGGCCATCGCCGCATTCGAAGAGATTCGCAACGCACTATTGTGCCCACCTTTTCTTGCCGTGCCAAAGGCCGATCGGAAGCTCGTCGTCGACGTTGACGCATGCGCCGATCAAGTCGGTTGTACACTGCTCCAGGAGGAACCCGGCGAACTGCTTCATCCTGTCGGATATTGGAGCCGAGGCCTCACTGCTGCTGATAAAAACTTCTCCACCACGGTGCGCGAGTGCCTCGGCGTCGTGTGGGCTGTCCTCAAGTTGAGGCACTTCCTCGACGGGCAACGGTTCTTCATCCGAACGGATCACCAAGCACCTAGCTGGATCTACAGCATGACCGACTCAAGCGCACGCTTGATGCGCTGGCAACTTCTCCTTTCCGAATACACATTCGATATGGTGTACAAATCAGGTGCATCGCACCACTTGCCCGACTTCCTGTCGCGCGCCTCTACGGTGGCGCCGCCAGAAGATGTCCATGATGATATACCGTGCCTGGCATTGGACGAGACGGCCAACGGCTTAAGAACGGGGAGGTACACGGGTAACGACACATTGGAACCAATGGAGTTCGACGCTTTTGTCAAAGCACAAAAAACAGACGACTACTGTGTCGAGATGTCCACTCGCGTGCAGCGTGTAACGGCCAAGGCCTTTTTCCGCAACGAGCATCACGCTCTGTATCACCGGACGCCATACGGCAACCAATTGGTCATACCAAAATCATTACGCAAACGCGTCTTGTCGCTCGAGCACCACGCCACAGTGGCAGCCCATCCCGGTATGAACCGGATGTATTGCACCATGCGAAAGGCATATTACTGGCCTTTGATGGTAACGGAAATTCACACCACCATCACCAAGTGCACAACTTGTGCTCAAAACCGCCTCGCCTTGCGGCGACACACCACGCCCTCGACGCTGTTCCCGGCTACTGAGCCCCTCAGGGAGTTGTCTGTTGATATCTTTGGGCCCATCACGGCCTCCAAGAAAGGCAATCGCTTCATCCTGGTGATTACAGACCGCATCGCGAAGCTCACCAAGTGTGTTGCCTTACGACGTATTCCGGCCAAATCCGTGGCGTCAGCCATCATCGACGCGTGAGTGTCCGCCTACCGGCGCCCAAACCGGATCCTATCGGACGAAGGGCTCCAGTTCATGTCGAACTTCTTCATTGCTGTGATGAAAAAGCTTGGCATTGAAACGGTTCGCACGACGTCGTATCATCCCCAAACCAATGGGCAAGTTGAACGTCACCACAGTACCATGGCTACTCAGCTACGACACCACGTCGCCGACGACCCATCACGATGGGACGAGCTACTGCCGGTGATCACCATGGCATATAATAGCCAACCGCACCGATATACGGGTATCGCTCCATTTGAGCTCGTTATTCCAAGGCGGATCCCCGATCTCACCGTCCTCGACTTGCCCCCGGGCACCTCGCTGACCAATAAGGGAACGCTCAAGGATGGGTTACCCCTAGCGCGCAAAAGCGAGTTCATGGCCCGCCTCCGCAGGTAGATCCCTGTCGTCGACGAGACCTTGCGTAAGACGCAACAACGTTACAAACTTAACTTCGACCATCGGGTCGCAACCCGCAATGCGGACGTCAAGATCGGCGACAACGTATACAGGACAAACAGCGATTGGCAAAACAAGCTGCAAAGCAAGGCCATTGGACCCTTGGTGGTCGTTGACGCGGACGCGGATGCCTCCACGTTTGTCATTGACATTGACGGGGAGGAAAAACGTGTCAGCAGTGACCATGTCACACCAGCTCCTCGTCCAACGACGACGGACACGGTACCGCACCCCCTACTAGATGGTCTGAACCAACGCAAGCCTCCCCCGGCAACCGCCGACGAGTGTGTGATTGACAAACTCCTGGGCTTTCGCCAGACGGGCGACAGCTGTAGCGCTAAGGCGCTCTGGCTCGACTACGGGTCGAAGGACGACACCTGAAAACCCCTGGAAAGCCTCTCACGGAACCTGGTGGTGCGCTTTCTGCGACAGAAGAAGAAGCATGTACCGGGGTACGAGTGGCGAACGCCAACACGGCGAAGTCGCCGACAAGCCGGGCTCACAACCGTGGCTAATATCGTGATGGGCTCCAAGTGGATACCCACTATCCAACGTGTCCGTGTTACCGGTGACGGAGTTATCCATGCCATTGTCTGGTGGTTAGATTTAACTACCGCCGACGCAATTTAGGAAGTAATTCCTGTCGCGTGGCTTCAGTTGACTCTACCCACCATGACGTGCAACTCTGCGTACGACCCGCATTTTGCCTTGCGGCATTTCCCTCGGCTAAACCGTTCTTACGGTCCGTACACTTACGTGTGGCCAAAATCCGCGCAAGCGACAATGATCGAAGCCAATCCCTCGGTCCCAGCGCTCCCAAACGGGTTCCTCGTACCACCGGTACAACACATGGATTCAATCCTTCGTCGCCTGGTGACCTCCACCGAGGAAGCGACCGTGGTCATCCCGCAATGGACAAACACCAGTTGGTACGCAACCGCCAGACGCGCATGCTTCGAGTACGAAGTACATTTATCAACAGATGCAAGGGATACGAATCCCACACCATGGGTCATGCTGGCTTGCCACTCTCTTCATCGCTATGATGACAAACAGAAACACTGGGAAGTGGATACAAACATGTCAAACGACAAACAATCACAAGACGAAGAAACATCAACACCGTAAAGGCGCAAGCCCCAGACATTAACACACCCTCCCGCCAGGGACAGCCGAGCAATTCACTTAGCAGTAAACCCTACTCCTCCTCCTCCTCATCGCTGCGACGCGAGTCGCGAGGGCAAAGGTGCCGACAGCCAACGCTGGCCCCCGACTCATGGGAGACATCACGCGCGCGCGTGTTGCGTGCCGACGGCGGGGCCCCGCCCGACAGCCCCCCGTCCGCATGGGCGCGACGCCCCAGGAAGCTCTGAGCGTTGAAGCGCGTCGGCGCTACCGCCTCCTCTGGCTGAACAGGCTTGAGGTGCGGAGCAAAGCGCTCGTAGTTGGCATCGCCATTAACGGCGCGAGCCACGGCCTGCCCAAATATGGCAAAGGCCGACTCAACCCCTCGCCCGTCCGCCTGCTCCACAGCACGGCGCAAGCCGGTCGCTTGATACATCCAGGCATGTGCCACCGCTGGCACAACAGCCTCACGGGGCGCCTGAAAACGCACGTCGCGCACGCACGCCGACCCAAACAGGGCAACCGCTGCGGAGGAAGAGGCAAGCGTCGGCCAAGTGGCCTCGATGGCCCGTGGCGGCGAGATCTACCGAGAGCGATCGCGACGAGGCGACCGCGAGCGATCGGGACGCGGCAAGCGCGGACGGTGGTAACCACCACGATCGCCACTGATGGCATAAGCCCCCCCCGGATGGGTCTGTCGACCGCAACGCCAGACCCCGAGGTGACTTGGAGGAACCGGTGCAACATGGGCAGGCGCTTTCGGGTCAGGTGCCCAGTCGAAGTCAACACACGCGTGTCGAAGACAAAAGCTGACCTCCTTGGTCGCATCGACCGTCACGCGCACGTGCCCCGCCTCGCGGGTGTCTCGGTCCCGACGGACCACGTCCGTAAGGACGACCCCCCAAGGAAACACGTCCATTGCGCTGCGCGTCTTGCCATAAAAGGCATGTGCCGCCTCGCCGTCAGGCGCCTCACGTAGTTTGCACGTGTCCAGGACGTCCAAGTGACGAAATGTCTTCTCGTCCAGGCGGACACAAACCTTGTCCTCTTGAAGGGTGCGAACCCAAGCAGCAAACAGATTGCAATAGTACTCAGAGTACACAATATTCCAAGCAGAGCTATACTCGTTTCGCAAAGAGTCCGCCAGGTACGACACCACAACCGGGGTCGCTACTCGAAGATCGGTCTTGGGCTCCCAGTCGGGGACTGGCGGAAGCCAACGAGACAAGTCAAATAACTTCGGCGCCCGCAGGAATCTGGCTGACCACTCGGTCGGCAATAGCCCGCGCCTGCGGAAGAACCGTGTGTCCGCCGCACGGCGATGGTCGGTCGCGAACAGCGGCAGCCGAAAGGGGTTCGGTAGCTCGCCTATGCGAGGGCTTCGATCTTTATCCAACGCATCGTTCTCCTCCGCCGCCACCAGCGTAAGCTGATTCAGGTACTCCGCCAAACCGGCATCGTGGCCGATCGGGACCGCGAGGTCCGTGGCCACCGAGCGCCCGGGGAAGACGGCCTCCGGACAGGTCCACAACAAGCGGCAAAAGGAGTTCGCCACCGGCTCGAAGGTCTCGCTCCCCCGTACGAGAAACAACAAAGCGTTGGTGTACACCAAACGGTGAAATGAGTGCAAGGGGACTTGGTACCGAATACCTTCGTTGCAAAACGACATGACTTCGTATATACGGCGCTGTGGCCCATTGTGTCCAAAGAACGGGTCCCCATGGACCTCGGCCACGCGGTCAACAGCATGGCTGGGAGAGTCGTGTTCGGCCAACACGTCGACATAGCCCGGCAGGGCCTCGTACCGCGCGTGAGGACGCCAATTGTGCGCGCGAGCGCGCTTGCGAATGCAAATATCACACAGACCTTGGTCAGCGAAGAACGGGACCCCATTCACCACCTCGGTTGGGCCAACGTGCGCACAGAACATGCCGCTAGGACTAAACTGTCGCAGCATCTCCGGATCGGTGGACCGTTCGACGTCGAGTCCGTCACCCTCCACCGCGTGAGTCACGCGCGCCTCGCCGTTGGCGTTGCCGCCGTCCACCGCCATCGCTGCGTGGTCCGCCATGCTGGTACCTGGGTGCTAACCCGCCCCCGTACGTAGCCGCAAGGTAAATTGCCCCCGCCGCCGGCCGTTGTCGCTGCGCCGCAAGGCAAATCACCCGCGCCCCCGGCCTTGCCGCCCTTGCCGCCGCCGCACATAGCCGCCTCGCTCGCCACCCGCGCCAACGGGCTTGTCGCCCTCGCCGCCGGCCTTGCCGGCCTTTCCGCCGTTGCGCGCCGCCGCCAGGCTTGCCGCCCTTGCCGACTCTCCGCCCTTTCCGGGCTTTCCATCCTTGCCAACTCGCCGCCGTTGAGCTCCGCCGCCGGGCACGCCGCCCCCCCCCAACTCCTCGCGCACACTCACCGGGTCTTCAACCTCGCGGTTTCCCACCTCGCGGTGGAGCATCCCAACTCAAGCAATTCCAATCGGCCTCAACCTGTACGCGAGCACGATGACACGGGATGGCCCTGCGCCGACAAACGCGGACCCGCACAAGACACGGTGGCAATAGGTCTCAGGGTACGCAGCCCCCCCTCGGTAACACGGACCCGCATCCCGGCTTTCGCCTTGTCGCCGGGGTAGTCAAAACCCCGACGAAGTAGGCACCACCCGGCACCGACGACGGTAACTCCAGCACTTGCTGCATGACACACCCGCACACCGACGGGTCTTAACTCCGACACTCGTCACCCGGCACCCGGCCGCGTGGCCCACACTCAGGCGCAGACCCGCCTGCGCGGGCGTGCGTACGCGTAAGCGTCGATCTGCCCCGCGGCGCAAGCTGCTCGCCACACACGCACGCGCGTGCGTGGCCGGACGGTCGCGACCGACGACGGCGAACCGCCACCTCCCCCCGATCGGGACGGGGCGGCGCCCCTCCACGACTCCCGCCGCCTGGGCGGTTGCGCCCGCGCGGGCCAGTAAGAGTCCGCGATCGCCCAATCGGGCTTGACCATCCTCGGATCTCACCGGGACTGTTCGAATCTCGCATTGGAGGTATGTAGCAAATCCCTGCTCGCAATTGGCAAATTGTCACAAGTAGCCCCCTTGACGGGCCACAGCCCATGTATTTTGGGAATTGGCCGGTGGCACGCTCTTTGGGCGGCTACTTCCGCATTGTTCATTTTTTACCGTTTGTTTGCTTGCCTGTCTCTTTTGTCTGCCGGCACTCATTACGATCGCTTGTGATCGGACGGTCGATCAACCAGTGCCCCCGTTTCTATTAAATCACCATGGGTCCGGGTCGCCGTCGTGGGCACCACCCGGCTCCCCATCGGATGCCCTTCAACAAAAGATCTTTCTTCCTCGCCGCGACGGCGATAGAACTCTCTTTATTTCCTGGCGACGGTCGGTCTCAATACACTGGTAATTGCACCAACGTCATTAATACCACAGCCGGAGCGGTGGTTGGCCGAGGCGGCGGTCGGCGGCTGCGGCGCAGGGGACGGACGGCGACAGCGGCGATGGGGTCGGACGGCGACGGCGGGGACGGGGGCCGGTGAGGACGTGGCGGCCGACGGAGCTGTCCGTCGGCGAGGGTGGTGACGGTGGCCGTCGGCGGCGGCGCTGGGGGGCGGCGACAGCGGGGGCGGCTGTCAGGAGTGGCTACGGGAAGGGCGCTCGGCGACGGTCAGGACGGGGGCGCCGGCGGCAGACGTCATTGGTGGGGGCGGCGGCCGTGGGGGTGACGGTCGCCAATTGCGGGAACGGAGGCGAGGGCGGGGACAGCGGTCGGCCGATGCGGCGGTCGGCAGGAGTCGGCGGCCGTCGGTGGCACCAAGGGAACCAGCGTCGGCGGGGGCGGCGGTGGGGGCGGCTAATGGGGGGCCAACGGCAGATGACGTCGGCTGCCGACAGCAGCAGTGGAGGGGACAGCGGCGGCGGCAAGGTTTGTGCCGGCAGGCGGGGTGGGCAGGGACGGCGAGGGCGGCCGAGGACGGTGGCGGTGGAATGGTGAGCGTGGGTGGCGGCGGCGGACACCGGCGGTGGCGGCCGACGGCGGCGGGGGCGGCGTGGGAGGAACGGGTTGCGCGTGGCCGCGAGGGCGTTGAGGGCGGCAGTGGTGGCGTCTGCGGATGGCGGCAGGGGAGGAGGGGGCGGTGGCCGACGGTGGTGGCGAAGGGGGGGGCGGCGGTTACGGGGACGGAGGAGCCGGCGACGACCGACAGCCGCGAGGCCGGCGGCAGCCGTCGAGGGCGCGGACGACGGCTGTGGGGGCGGCGAGGACGGCAGGGGTTGCGGTGCGTGGGGTGGGGGCGGCGGCCGTCGGCGTGCGGTGATGCGGCACAGGCGGCGGTGCGGGGGGGGGGGGGGGGGGGGGGGGGAGCGGGCGCGCACTGGCGCTGGCCATGGTCCCCACGCGGGCTCTCGCGCGGCGGCCGGAGCGGCCGCGTCGCAGCTTGCGGAGGGTCTCACACGGGGCCCGTTGGCCCCGCCCCGCCTCGTGTGCCCCCTCAATAGCCCAGATTCCATTATTTGGCCAGTGTACGTGAAATCGCACCGCGTGCCCGACGGGCTTGAAAGCGCGTTAGGCCACGAGCCACTGCATGATAGATACGTGACACGTCCAAACGATTCCGACACTGGGCCCGAGCTGGCACGCGGCTGTCCTCTGCAGAGAGGTACCTTATGCCATCCGTGGGTAACCGTTGAAACCAATGTATGATAAGTCGGAGAATCTGAGGACAATATTAAGTGCCACATGTCACGCATTGAATCCCGTGAAGCTGCGATGGACCAATCAGAGCACAGGATCCGTTGGCCCTAGGGCCAACGAGATGCCAACGGAGGCTCCGTTGGCCACTCGTGGGCCCCGGGGCCAACGCCTCGGACACCGAATCGGACGCAAGTCCATTTGCGTTTTAATTCAGTTGACCTCGGTTGGCACCGCCGCGTGCACGTTCAACATTGATAACGGCCCCGAAAACTGGCCAACGGCGAATTTGAGACACGTTTCTGCATTGTGTGTCCAATATGGCGTTGGCCCACGCCCAGTTATCCTTGTGGGCAAATCGGGCTTGGCTACAGGGAAGCGCGCATTCAAATCCCACCAGGACTAGAAGCAAGTGTGAAGTCGATGATGTTGAGTGGGTGCATTATTTTTCAAGGCACCGCGTTCCCAGGCCTGCGAAAGCGTGCCTGATATCTTCCAGGACACCTCAGCCGCAGGGCCTTCCCAGGCACCCCCGATGGCGCAGCCGACAAGGCCCGCACGGCACCTCCCAGGGCAGCTCCCGCACTTCCGGAGGGCGCCCACAGACTCACACTCCAGGCGCCGCTCCCCACAAAAATCTCCCCCGGAGCTCAACCCCTAATGGGTTCCCCGCTGAAAGATCTACAATCAAGTACATGCAGTGTCACCACACAAATACAAAGACTTACGACTTACGCAAGAGCCAATTGTCCCTGGGGGACTGCGGAAGTACACTTCACACTCCCCCCAGTACCCCAGGGATAATTCCTCTCACCCGGTCAAATTCCTGTCATCGAAAGTCCATGTAAGGCGCTCCAGGGACGATCTGACCGAGGGGTCTAAAGCCCTTTAGACCCCTTTCATGCAGAGGGGTCTAAAGCCCTTTAGCCCCATGTCCAGATGTCGGTTTTTCAACCGACCTCCGATGGGGCCAAAGCAGTCCCGCGAGGATGCCGGAGGCATCTCCGGGTCTCCCTGGTGCCCGTAGGACTCCATTCAATCCATCGGGCACCACCCCCACAATGACCGTTCTCACGGCGGGGCTAAAGCCCTCTAGGCCCCTTCCAAATCTCGGATTTTCAACCGACCTCGGAAAGGGCCCAGGAAGGACCGGGCACGTGCCCTGACCACGCCCAACCCGTCCGGGTGCCCGTACGACCACATCCGGCCCGTCGGGCACCACCGGAAGAGGGCCCAAAGCACTTTAGCCCCATCGCCACGTGTTGCACCGACATTACGTGTTGCAACGGTACCACGTGTTGCAACAGCGCCACGTGTTGCAACAGCGCCACGTGTCGGTCCCGGAACGATCTTCCAGGCCGCGACATCCGGGCCCGAATTCTTGAAATCGGCGCCCGGGCCCGCCCAGCCGGATGCGCTAAAGCCCTTTAGCGCCCCAAAGCCGGGCAGAGTGACGACGTGCGTTAGCACGCCGGGTCGGGCTCAAGCGCGCCCGCCGCCGCGCCCAAGTCGGGCCCGACACCCGCTGCGTCACGGAAGGCCTTGAACGCCGGCCACGGCAGCGCCTTGGTGAGCCCGTCCGCGGGCATCTCAGCGCTCGGCAGGAAGTAAAAGGTCACGTGGCCGCGCGCCACGTAATCGCGCACCATGTGGTACGCGACGTCCACGTGCTTGGTGCGTCCCGTTGCCTCGGGGTTGTTGACGAGCGCCAGGCACGCCTGGTTGTCTTCCCCCATGGGAACGGCACCGCCGTCGACGCCAAGCGCCGATAAATGCTTTCGTAGCCAAAGGGCCTCCTTGGTCGCCATCGCGGCGGCCACGTACTCGGCCTCAGCCGTCGACGTTGCCACCGTCGACTGGCGCTTGCTCGCCCACGAGACCGGCCCGCCGTTGAGGGTGAAG
>Ga0209831_1003375_pt1 | contig 13246 bp, 6 predicted proteins | sample Maine_Asex4_meta_FD_187451 | JGI IMG/M metagenome (GOLD analysis project Ga0209831, IMG submission 187451) | Marine algal microbial communities from Maine, USA - Maine_Asex4_metaG (SPAdes) (version 2) | ecosystem: Host-associated > Algae > Red algae > Unclassified | place: Maine, USA | collected...
GGTTTATGGAATTTTTTGCTCGTTCTTATATCGTTATTAATCTGCCAAGTGCTGCGGTCAGATCACATCTATTTTAATCCATCTTTCTAATAAAATGCTGACGATTAAGTATGATGATCGATGAGTGGAGAAAAAAGTAAAAGTGATATTATGCTATTAGATCTTTAGGTATCATTGCTGATATTGCTAACAGCTATATGATTAAGGTTGGGGTTATTTACAAGTCTTTGACATCATAGATATTGGTTTACATATGCGAGATTATCACTATATATTTAATCCAATTTACAAAGAATAATAATTTGAAATTTTTAAATTATTTAGAATAGTATAATTGAAATATGCGTTCGGTAAAATTTTATTTGGTTAACCTAAGTTAATCGTTTTGGCTTCTCTTTAAAATATCATGATAATTTGTGTAGATTGGTTCTGAATTAAATTTGAAAAACTATGCACATGAATTTTATGACTAAAGTAAGGTATGCCACCTTATTTTCAATTTTGCTATTATGCTCGTTTAGTTATAGTCAATCGACTATATCGGGAGTAATTACAGATGAAAATACAGGCGAAACCCTTATCGGAGCAAACGTATTAATACAAGGAACTACGGATGGCGCGACAACTGATATTGATGGAAGCTATACACTTTCCACTAATCAAAGCCCACCATTTAATCTCGAAATAAGTTATACTGGATTTAGCACGCAGACAGTTCAGGTCACGAGCCCTAATCAGACGATTAATATGGGACTGACCGAGGGCATTTTGTTTGGAGAAGATATTATCGTGTCTGCTTCTAGACGACGAGAGAAAATTCAAGAAGCACCCGCATCAGTATCAGTATTAACCGCAAGAAAACTTGAAGTATCAGCCAACGATAATGCAGCAAGAGCCATTATCAATGAGCCAGGCGTATATATTCAGCAGCAAGGAGCTGGTCGTGTCAATATACAGCTGAGAGGTGATGGCGGATTATTTGGCTCAGCATCATTTCCTATATTAGACTACAGGTCTCTATCTGGACCAGGTCTTGGAACATTTGACAACCTTAACTCACCTTTGAATAACATAGATATTGAGAGAATCGAGGTCGTACGAGGACCAGGATCAGCATTATATGGCCCTGGAGTCACATCTGGAGTTGTTCACTTTTTGTCAAAGTCGGCTATAGATAAGCCAGGGACGACAGTCGAATTAATCGGAGGTCAACTCAGTACATACGGGGGCTCTTTCAGACATGCCACGAAGGTGTCAGATAAGTTTGGTTTCAAAGTTAATGGCGGCTTGAAAAGAGGCGGTGAGTTTGTATATGATCCCAATAATACAATTGATGCTGGGTTTATCGCGCGAACACAATCAACCATAGTCAGTCCAGCGATAACTGGTGGAATCGTCGATGCCACTAAACCTGCAACAACCTTATTGACAGCGGAAGAACTGGATCCTGATGATGATGGGAATCCAATACAAGATTATTGGCAGTCATTCTTATTGAATGCTACATTAGAATTCAGACCACAAGATGATTTATCTGTTATTCTATCTGGAGGTACTAATAATGGATCATCAGTTTTTTATAATTCTCAAGGTCCAGGTTTAACACAATCAACAGAATATTGGTCTCAAGCAAGAATACAAAAAGGGGGGCTGTTTGCACAGGCTTTCTGGTTATATGCTAATGGTGGTACTGATGATAAGCCAACAGGTTTATATCAAACAGGTGCATCTACTAGAGTTGAACGAACCCAGTTAGAGGCTCAAATACAATATAATTTTGATACGCCAAGTTTATTGAATGCCAACTGGACTGCTGGCTTTGATTACAGAAACTCTATAGCCAATACCTTCAATCAAGTGTATGGAAGAAATGAAGAAGATGATGATTTTGGAATTTCTGGAGCGTACTTACAAGGTAAATTTGCCTTAGGTAATAAATTAGATTTAGTCCTTGCTGGTCGATATGACAAATTTAACTTTTTAGATGAAGGTGCATTTGCACCACGAGCAGTATTTGTCTTTAAGCCATCACCTAAACATACATTTCGTGCTGGATACAATAGAGCGATTGCAGCTCCGACACAATTACAGGTCAATATTGATTTTCCAGTAAGTACTGTTGTTCCAGGTGCATTTGACATTTGGTTAGTCGGAAATAAGGAGGCACAAACATTTTCAGATAATCCAGAAATAGTATTTAATGGCGCCGTACCATTTCCAAGTTTACCAGTAGGCACGCCTGGCATTCCTTTAGCTTTTGTACAAGGAGCTGTAACGGGTGCAGTATTGCCCGCAGTTGCAGCAGGATTAGGAGCTAATCCTGCACTCGCACCATTAGTACCTGCCATTACAGAATTCTTATCTAATCCAGCTAACTTCGCCTCTGGCACAGCTGGAGAGTTTGTAGGTATCAATTTATTTAATGGTCAGCCACTTGGACTAATAGATGCTCCTAAAGCGCAACTTAGAATAGAAGATACTTATGAAATAGGGTACAAAGGATTAATCGATAATAAGCTGGGTGTGAGTCTTGACGTATATAATAGAACAGTAGATGGAGCTACATTATTTACAGCAATAAGCCCTGGCTATTCTCTTCAGAACACGGGTAATTTGGCAGCTGACTTAGGTAGTTCAGTTGGAGCAAGCGTTGTCCCATTATTAACAGCATCATTAACACCATTCATAGGAACTCCAAATATACCAGACCAAGCGACATTAGAAGCGATCGTCGGCCAAGTGGCTGGATTAATAGGTGGTGGTTACGCCGCTGGAGGAGCAGGATTTTTAGAAAATATTGCACCTCTGAATGCTGGATCTGTATTAGCGACGACTCCTACTAATAATGTTCCGACTAATGGAGTGACACACTTAGCTGCTGGATATCGAACATTTGAAAAGTACAGCTATACAGGAGTTGATTTAGGGTTAAATTATTTTATAAGTAATGATCTATCTCTTTTTGGGAATTACTCTTGGACCTCAGATAACGAATTCAATCCAAGAATTGTTGGAACAGAAGGAACTGCTCTAACATCTATTGCACAGCCAACGAATAGGTATAGGTTGGGCGCAAACTATACACCAGCATGTGGTATCAATGGCAGTGTATCATTTCAGCATGATGATTCATTTACAGCATTCTTAGGTCAATATTCAGGTGCAACGGATGTGAAGAATCTCGTAGATATGAGTATAGGATATAAATTTAATACTGGATTATTCCTTGGAATATCAGCTCAGAATTTATTTGATAGCAAATACAGAACTTATCCTGGATTTCCACAAATCGGAAGAAGAGCATTAGGTACATTGAGATACACTTTTGGCTCTCAAGAAGATAATCCGTGTGGAGACGGACTCTCGACTCCATCTAAGCCGACTAAAACGATGAGTACTAATCCTAAGAAGATGGATACTGATGGTGATGGAGTAAAAGATCACAAAGATCTATGTCCAGAGATCCCAGGTCTAAAGAAATTCAAGGGATGTCCAAAACCAAAAATAGAAATGGATGCTGATGCAGCTGCTGCAAGAGTCGCTGCTGAAAAAGCAGAAATGGAAGCTGAAGCTCGCAGAAAAGCGGAAGCAGAAGCTGCTGCTGCAAGAGCAAAGGAGCAGGCAAGACTAAAAGCTGAAGCCGATGCTATAGCTAAAGTAGAAGCTGAGAAAAAAAGAGTAGAAGAGGAAGCAAGAATGAAGGCAGATGCAGAAGCTAAAGCGAAAGCTGATGAAGCTGCCAGAGTCGCTGCCAGAAAAGTAGAAATAGAAACGAAGACGAGAGACGTATTCAGTCGTGCTTTATCTAATCTTAAGTTTAACTCTTCAAGATCGACTTTCAAAGGAGAGTCACAGGCGATCATGGACGAAGTAGCAAGCATCATGGGACAGTACCCAGAGATGAATGTGAAGATAGAAGGCCACACAGATTCTCAAGGTGGAGAAGAAGCTAATGCTGCCTTATCAGCTAAAAGAGCTGGAGCTGTCATGCAGTACTTGATCGATAAGGGTGTCAGTCCGACGAGACTGTCTGCATCTGGATTCGGTGAGTCAAGACCAATAGCTGATAATAATACTGCTGCAGGAAGAGCGGAAAATAGAAGAGTCGAGTTCATCGTCAAGTATGATTGATCACTTTTAATAGATAAATTTTGATTCAAATCATTTTTTAAAATCATTTATTGTTTATCACTTGAGAAAATTTTATTTGTCTAATACAGATTAGCCGAATAAAATTTTCTCATATTATGATACTTCCATATTTTTTGTAGTTTCGACGCGAATTAAATTTGAAGAAACTATGCACATGAAATTATGGAGTAAAATGAGGTATTGTACCTTGTTTTCGTTTTTGCTATTATGCACACTAAGTTATAGTCAATCGACTATATCAGGAGTCATCACTGATGAGAATACAGGCGAAACCCTCATCGGAGCTAACGTGTTAATACAAGGAACAACTGAAGGCGCTACAACTGATCTTGATGGAAGTTATACACTATCTACAAGTCAAAGCCCACCATTTAATATCGAGATAAGTTACACTGGATTTAGCACACAGACTATAGAAGTCACAAATCCTAATCAAACAGTAAGCTTAGGATTGACAGAAGGTGTTTTATTCGGAGAAGATATTATTGTTTCTGCTTCTCGTCGAAGAGAGAAAATTCAAGAAGCACCTGCTTCAGTATCAGTACTGACAGCAAGAAAGCTTGAAGTATCAGCTAATGACAATGCAGCACGAGCCATCATTAACGAGCCTGGTGTATACATACAGCAGCAGGGCGCAGGACGTGTCAACATTCAGCTGAGAGGTGATGGAGGTCTATTCGGATCAGCATCATTTCCTATTTTAGATTACAGGTCACTTTCTGGTCCAGGTCTTGGAACATTTGATAATCTAAACTCGCCCTTAAATAACATTGATATAGAACGAATAGAGGTCGTCCGGGGACCAGGCTCAGCACTATATGGTCCTGGAGTGACTAATGGTGTTGTTCACTTTCTTTCTAAGTCAGCTATAGACAAACCAGGGACGACAATCGAATTAATCGGTGGTGAGCTAAGTACATATGGAGGTTCATTCAGACATGCCACTAAAGTGTCAGATAAATTCGGATTTAAAGTCAATGGGGTTTTAAAAAGAGGTGGTGAATTTGTTTATGACTTAGATAATGGGATCGATGCAGGTTTCATTGGTCTGACTCAAAGTACAATTGTTAGTCCAGGTATTTCAGGTGGAATCGTAGATGCTACGCTGCCTTCAAGAACATTACTAACACCTGAACAAACAGATCCAGATGATGATGGTAATCCGATTCAGGATTATTGGAAATCATTTGTACTGAATGGTACATTAGAATTCAGACCACAAGATGATTTATCTGTGATCGTATCTGGTGGTACTAATAGTGGTTCTTCAGTATTTTATAATTCTCAAGGTGTAGGTTTAACGCAAGCCACAGAATATTGGTCTCAAGCAAGAGTACAGAAAGGAGGTCTTTTCGCTCAGGTCTTTTACTTATATAATGATGGAGGTCCAGATGACAAGCCGACTTTCCTATATCAGACAGGTGCTACAACAAGAATTGAAAGAAATCAATTAGAGGGTCAGTTGCAATATAACTTTGATACACCGAGTTTACTCGAAGCGAATTGGACGGCAGGAGTTGATTATAGATCATCTACAGCTAATACTAGAAATCTCGTGTATGGGAGGAATGAAGAGAATGATGATTACGGAATCATAGGGGCATACCTTCAAGGCAAATTTGCTTTAGGAAGTAAATTAGATTTGGTCTTGGCTGGTCGATATGATCAATTTAACTTTTTAGATGAAGGTGCATTTGCACCACGAGCAGTATTTGTCTTTAAGCCATCACCTAAGCACACCTTCCGTGCAGGATTCAACAGGGCTGTCGCAGCACCTTCTCAATTGATTAACAATATTGATTTCCCAGTTCGGACGATCATACCTGGGGCATTTGATATCTGGTTACTCGGTAATAAGGAAGCCCAAACTTTTTCAGATAATCCTGAAATAGTATTTAATGGGGCAGTACCATTTCCTAACCTACCAGTAGGCACTCCTGGTATTCCATTAGCTTTTGTACAAGGAGCTGTAACTGGTGCAGTTTTGCCTGCTGTAGCAGCAGGATTAGGTGCTAATCCTGCACTTGCACCATTAGTACCTGGAATAACAGATTTTTTATCTAACCCAGCGAATTTCGCATCTGGTACAGCTGGAGAATTTGTGGGGATCAATCTATTTAATGGTCAGCCACTTGGACTGATAGACGCGCCTCAAGCGCAGCTTAGAATAGAAGATACATATGAAGTGGGTTACAAAGGATTGATCGCTGATAAACTGGGCGTGAGTCTTGATGTTTATAACAGATCAATTGATGGAGCCACATTGTTTACTGCAATCAGCCCTGGTTATTCTCTTCAAAACACAGGTAATTTAGCTGCTGACTTAGGTAGTGCGGTTGGAGCAAGCGTTGTTCCATTATTGACGCAGTCATTAACACCACTCATAGGAAGTGCAAGTATTCCTGATCAGGCTGCACTAGAAGCAATCGTTGGTCAAGTAGCAGGGATTATCGGAGGAGGCTATGCAGCAGGTGGAGAAGGGTTTTTAGCTGGTATTGCACCCCTCAATGCAGGATCTGTATTGGCAACTACACCTACAGAAGAATTGCCAAATAATGGCGTGACCCATCTTGCCGCTGGTTATAGAACATTTGAAGAGTACAGTTACACTGGACTTGATCTTGGATTGAATTATTTCCTAAGCAATGACTTATCTTTATTTGCAAACTACTCTTGGACTTCTGATAATATATTCAATCCAAATATTGTCGGAACAGAAGGAACTGAGCAAACTGCGATAGCTCAGCCAACTAACAGGTACAGATTAGGTGCAAACTATACACCTGCTTGTGGTGTCAATGGAAGTGTATCGTTTCAGCATGATGACTCATTTACTGCATTCTTAGGTCAGTATTCTGGTGATACTGATGTCAGAAATCTAGTTGATGCGAGTGTAGGATATAAGTTCAATACAGGTTTATTCTTTGGCGTGTCTGCGCAGAATTTATTTGATAGTGAGTACCGTACATATCCTGGATTTCCGAGGATTGGAAGAAGAGTCTTAGGTACGCTGAGATACACATTCGGTTCTCAAGAAGATAATCCATGTGGAGATTCGTTCTCGACTCCATCTAAGTCGACTAATGCGATGACCATGAATCCTAAGAAGATGGATACTGACGGTGACGGTGTGAAAGATCACAAAGATCTATGTCCTGAGATACCAGGTATCAAGAAGTACAAAGGATGTCCTAAGCCTAAAGTAGAAATGGATGCTGATGCAGCTGCTGCAAGAGTCGCTGCTGAGAAAGCAGCTATGGAAGCAGAAGCTCGTAGAAAGGCAGAAGCAGAAGCTGCTGCTGCAAGAGCTAAAGAGCAAGCTAGACTTAAAGCGGAAGCTGATGCTAAAGCGAAAGTAGAAGCAGAGAAGAAAAGAGTAGAAGAGGAAGCAAGAATGAAGGCAGAAGCAGAAGCTAAAGCTAAAGCTGATGAAGCTGCCAGAGTCGCTGCCAGAAGAGTAGAAATAGAAACGAAGACAAGAGAAGTATTCAGTCGTGCTTTATCTAATCTGAAATTCAATTCTTCAAGATCGACATTTAGAGGAGAGTCACAAGCGATCATGGACGAGGTAGCAAGCATCATGGGACAGTATCCTGAGATGAATGTTAAGATACAAGGTCACACAGATTCTCAAGGTGGAGAGGAAGCGAATGCAGCTTTATCAGCTAAGAGAGCTGGAGCTGTCATGCAGTACTTGATCGATAAAGGTGTCAGTCCGACAAGATTATCTGCATCAGGATTCGGTGAGTCTATGCCAATAGCTGATAATAAGACAGCTGCTGGAAGAGCAGAAAATAGAAGAGTTGAGTTCATCGTGACATACGATTAATTTTTAATCAAGTAACATAAAGTATCAAAGACCCACTGTTCTCGCGAGCTGTGGGTCTTTTTTTTATTTTGGGGTATGCTCAGCCAAGCAATGTCCTAACTTTCAAAGATCGCTGAGCTATACAGCTACATCTTATCTCAATCACTTAGCACTACTTGAATGGTCTGATTTCTTTGGGGATTATATTCTATCTATTTTCCACAGTATAATAGTACCGGTATACTATCATCACTATAAATAGAGAAGCTGCTTATCTATAGAGTCATAGTCCAAGCCACGTTGAACCCATTAGTTTTTTCAGTATTTTGACCAGTCAAATCAAGATTAGCATTAATGACAATCAGATAGCTCTTTTTCATTTCGATAGAAATACCAGGTGAAAATGTAAGCTTGCTGAGATTGCCTATTTCCAAACTACTATTTTGATATAGGAATGAAGCAATCAAATAGATATTCTGCTGATTGATATAATGTCCATAATCCAAGGAAATAAATATATCCGAATTAGATATATCTTCAGCAGCATGAAAGTAATCTTGGTATTGGACATTTAAGTCAATCGATGCGTCAATACTGAACTCATAAGAACTAATCAAACCAATACCATAATTACTGACTTGATCTGCGGCTCTTAGACTGCGATCTATTGTCGTAATGCCATAAGGCACATTAATGCCTGCCATAATACCGAGGCCAAGTGGACCCTTAGTCATAAGTTCTCTTTTCACAGACCATGAACTATAATCAGAAGCGATGATGGTGCCGACTTCCCATAGATCAGTGAGGGTATAAGCCATTCTAAATGATATGCCGGACTCTACTGATATGGAATCAAGACTACTAAAAGTATTTTTTAATTCACCTTGATCATCCCACGATTTGCTGCTGAAACTATAGGTTACATTTGGCTCAAATTCTGCAGATCCCTTAGGTATTGGCGCATGATTAAAGGAGTTTATTTTAGAAGCTGTCAAACCTCCTATCTGAGCATACGTGTGAGATAGTGAACAAAAAAGCAATATAAGGAGTAAGTACTTTGGCTTATTATAATATCTCATGAAGCATATTAGTTTTAAGAATTGCCTTACCATGAGGCGCAATATCCTAATTCTGTTATTTTTAGAAGAATTATCAAAGCATAGGATCATTCTAAATAGCGTATGGACTTATCGTTTTGCTACTTGAGTATGATCAAGATTAACCATGATAATTTTAGCTCTGAGTAAAATTTCTTCTAATATCGATTATATTGAGAGACTGACAAAAGGCACATGAAAATAATAAGAACCCCCGAGGAAAGATTTGAAAACCTTCCTGACTATTCATTTCAGCCGCACTACATAGATATAGCTGATAATCTCAGAATGCACTATATAGATGAAGGGCCATCAGATGGAGAGGTCGTCCTGCTTCTTCATGGCGAACCAAGCTGGTCATACTTATATCGCAAGATGATACCAGTCTACACTGATGCTGGGTATCGTGTGATTGCACCTGATCTCATAGGCTTCGGAAAGTCAGATAAGCCATTGGAGATGGATGACTATAGCTATCAGTCACATACAGACTGGATGGTCGCGTTTATCGAGGCTTTAGATCTGAATGGTATCAATTTATTCTGTCAAGACTGGGGTGGACTCATAGGTTTACGTATTGCTGGATCGCATAATGATCGCTTTGCAAGGATCGTAGCTGGAAATACCTTCTTACCTAATGGGAAAGGTAAACCATCCGCTGAATTTCTGCAGTGGCAAGAATTTTCTAAGACAGCTCCCATTCTGCCGATCCATAAGATCATGCAGAACTCTACTGTGACAGCTCTATCTCAGGAGGAATTAGATGCATACTGGGCACCATTCCCTGATAAAACTTATATGGCGGGAGCTAAAATATTTCCATCACTAGTCCCGACTTCAGAAGATGATGTAGCTATCCCGACTAATCTGAAAGCATGGGAAGTATTATCCAAAAGCCCGAAGCCATTCCTGTGCCTTTTCAGTGATAAAGATCCGATCACAGCTGGTGGTGATAAGATATTTAAGAAGTATATGGCTGGAGCAAAAGATCAGCCACACCAGACGATAGAAAATGGCGGTCACTTTCTACAAGAAGATCGCGGGGAGGATATTGCCAAAATTATGATAGACTTCATGAAGCACTCATGATACAGATCACTATTACATCAGTGTATATTATGATGTCAATTAGCTTATGGAGATTTAGTAAGTTACGTACCGAAATGTTTATAAATAGATGAATAGAACCAGAATCAGAATATTAGTTTCTGTCGTCATATTAGCGATACTGATAGCAATAGCTGGCATGGTCTATTCTTCTAATAATTCTGACATGTTAATATCCAGTGGTATAGAGGCACAGCTGGAGGAGAATATCGCATTTGAACAAGCATTATTATCAGAGTCAGAAAATATAACGGTTTATACTATTGGGACTGCTGCGCCGCTGCCAAGTGCGAGAAGTCAAAGTTGTACAGCCGTCATAGCTAATGGACAAATACTGATCTTCGATGCAGGGGATGGCGCTGTGGCCCAGATGGAGAAAATGAACCTACCTGTAGATAAGATCAGCCGTGTATTCATATCACACTTTCACTCTGATCATTATGTAGAACTACCATATATGATCAACCGAACATGGCTCAGAGGTAGAACTTCTAAACTGGATGTATATGGACCTCCTGGGATCAAACAAGTATTAGATGCCACTGATCTATTTTTGGAAATAGAAACTAAACATAGAGAAAATCATCATGGTCAAGACATCATGAATTCAAATGTAGCAGGTACGATTCCTCATGTCATGAATGTTCAGGATAACGGTGACATGATCGTCTATCAGGAACATGGAATTACAGTCACAGCATTTGATGTGGCTCATGAACCAGTAAACCCAGACTATGGGTTTATGATAGAATATAATGGAAAGAAAATTGTGCTGAGTGGAGATACAGCAAAGAATCAAAATGTTATAGATCATGCAAAAGACGCAGATCTTTTAATTCATGAAGCGATGCTGAAGGATCTTATCGGTGAGATAGCTGACATCAATTCTGGATTAGGATATGAAAAAAATGCTAAAATATTACATGATATCAAGGACTATCATTCCAGTCCAATAGAAGCCGCTGAAGTGGCATCTGAAGCTAATGTGAGTAAACTGGTATTGACACATCTGGCGCCTACACCTGACCGTAAAGTTTTAGAAAGGATGTACAAGAGAGGTATGTCAGATATTTATGATGGACCAATTGTACTGGCTAATGATGGAGATAAATTTGTGATAGAATAGCGGTCATGACTTAGATATTATTAGATGTGATAAAGATATAAGTAGATTAATAAAAAAAAACTGCCTTTGGAAAGGCTGTTAAAAGATAAATTAAGTCATGTAAAACGTCTATGGCTTAGATGATAAGACACTCGAAGAGATGACTACATTTTCAAGCGTGCCGATAATAAGTGAGTTAAAAAATTAAGAAATATGAAAGCAGTGTTATGTAAAGAATTGGGTCTACCTTCTTCGCTGGTGATAGAGGAAGTAGAGGCTAAAGCTCCAGGACCAAAAGAAGTATTAGTGGATGTGAAAGCATGCAGTGTCAATTTTCCAGATACGCTGATCATTCAGGGTCTATATCAGTTTAAGCCAGAGCTCCCTTTTTCTCCAGGAGGAGATATAGCTGGAGTGGTGTCAGCTGTAGGTTCAGAAGTCAAAAATTTTAAAGTAGGAGATGAGGTATTCGGTGCGACTGGTCATGGTGGATTTGCAGAGCAAGTGGTCGCTCACAAGAGTATGTTATTTCCTAAGCCACCATCGATGGATTTCACACTTGCGTCATCTTTTCTCATGGCATATGGGACATCTTACTATGCGCTGAAGAATAGAGCAGAACTGAAAGAAGGGGAGAGTCTCGTTGTATTAGGTGCTTCCGGTGGAGTCGGCCTGGCTGCAGTCGAGCTGGGGAAGCTGATGGGCGCTAAGGTCATAGCTGCTGCTTCTACAGATGAGAAGCTTTCACTGTGTAAAGAGATGGGTGCGGATGAAGTCATTAATTATACGACTGAAAATCTAAAAGATAGAATTAAAGAACTAACTGATGGAAAAGGAGCTGATGTAGTCTATGATCCAGTAGGTGGAGAATATACAGAAGCGGCTCTTAGAGCTACAGCTTGGGAAGGCCGATTCTTAATCATTGGATTTCCAGCAGGTATCGCTAAGATTCCGATGAATCTTCCTCTGCTGAAAGGATGTGATATTAGAGGAGTATTCTGGGGTCGGCATGCACAGGCAGAGCCTGGGAAAGCCATGGAAAATACCATGGAATTAATTAAATTTCATGCTGAAGGTAAATTAAAACCTCACATCGATAAAACCTACTCTTTAGAAGAAGCGCCTCAAGCCTTAGAAGATATGATGAATCGAAAAGTGAAAGGCAAGATTGTTGTTATTCCTTAAGTTATATAACGACTACAACGTGATAGTGATAACTCAATTTTTATATTAGTAGATAAAGTAAAACTGAAGTTCAATGAGATTAGAAAATAAAGTAGCCATAGTAACAGGAGGAGCCCGCGGCATAGGCCAAGCGATAGCAGAGCTATTCGCCAAAGAAGGTGCAAAGGTGATCATCTGGGATCTTCTGGATGCAGGAACTGATACAGCAAATGGAATTAATTCAGCAGGAGGCGTTGCAGAATTCACTAAGCTCTCTGTCACGGATCATGAGGGTATCGAAGCAGAAGTAGCCCGCATCGCTGAGAAGTATGGCAGAATAGATATATTGATTAATAATGCAGGTATCACCAGAGATAAGTCACTCTCTAAAATGTCAATTGACGATTGGGATGCCGTCATAGATGTGAATCTTAAAAGTGTCTTCTTATGTACTAAGGCAGTCCTACCGCACATGAGAGAGCAGAACTATGGACGGATCGTCTCTGCATCATCTACGACTGGTCTATGGGGTAATTTTGGTCAGACTAATTATGCTGCTGCGAAAGCTGGTATCATAGGGATGACAAAGACTTGGGCACTCGAGTTAGGTAAGTATGGCATTACGGTGAATGCGATAGCACCAGGCTTTACACTGACAGACATGACTAAAGAACTGCCGGCTGCGATGATAGAAGGGGCCAAGCAGCAGATTCCGATGCGGATGGTTGCTGACCCTATTGATATCGCATATGGTTATCTCTATTTGTCATCGGATGAAGCAAGATTTGTGACAGGAAGTACATTATGTATTTC
>Ga0209831_1003376_pt1 | contig 13244 bp, 13 predicted proteins | sample Maine_Asex4_meta_FD_187451 | JGI IMG/M metagenome (GOLD analysis project Ga0209831, IMG submission 187451) | Marine algal microbial communities from Maine, USA - Maine_Asex4_metaG (SPAdes) (version 2) | ecosystem: Host-associated > Algae > Red algae > Unclassified | place: Maine, USA | collected...
GAGCCAAAGTACAGTTTTCAAAAGTTGGAGTGGTTACGCTTTTGAAAGTGTCTGCTTAAAACATGTGGAACAGATAAAAAAAGCCTTGCAAATTGGAGGTATTTATTCAGAATCTTCTGGATTTGTATTCGCAGGGAACGAATATCTCCCAGGTATTCAAATTGACTTACTCATTGATAGAAATGACCAGGTTATCAATATTTGTGAAATGAAGTTTTATCAAAAAGAATTTACTATTTCCAAATCCTATGCGGAACAATTAAGAAAAAAGATAACTGTTTTTAGCGAGGTTTCTAAAACTAAAAAACAAATTTTCTTAACGCTGATTACCACTTTTGGAGTACTTGAAAATAAGCATAGTCAGGGCTTAGTGGATAATCAATTATTGATGGCTGTTTTATTTGAAAAATAAGCCCGATAAGAAAAGAAGTCAGATGTCAGACCGAAAAATAAATATTTCTGTCAGAAGGGAGACTTGGGACGTATTCCTAGACGTAACTAGACGTTTTTTTGAAACACAAAAGGAACAAAAGAAACAAAAGAGTTTTCACAAAAGTTTTTTATTCTTGAAGCATACCTATAAAACGTAAAAGATATAGCAAACTTTTGTGAAAACCCTTTTGTTTCTTTTGTTCCTTTTGTGTTTCAAAAAAACGTCTAGTTACGTCTAGGAATACGTCCCAAGTCTCCCTTCTGACAGAAATATTTATTTTTCGGTCTGACATCTGACTTCTTTTCTATCATTTAAGCAAATTCATTTTTATCACCCGTTCTAAACTACTCAATGGTATAGATCCATTCGCCAGCACCAAATCATGAAAGACTCGAATATCGAATTTATCCCCCAATTCCTCTTCCATCTGCTTTCTTAATGCACGTATCTTTAACTCCCCAATTTTATAAGAAACCGCTTGCCCTGGCCAACCGATATATCTATCAATTTCGGTGGTTACTTCATGGATAGATAAGGCGGTATTTTTGGTCATAAAATCGAGTGCCTCTTCCCTACTCCATCCCATATAATGCATGCCGGGGTCAACGACCAAGCGACAGGCGCGCCACATTTCATAAGTTAATCGCCCAAAATCTTGATAGGGTGTTTTGTAAATACCTGCCTCCTTGCCGAGGTATTCTGTATATAAGGCCCAGCCCTCCCCAAAAGCACTGATATAAACGCTTGTTCTAAAAGCAGGTACATCTTCTAGTTCTTGAGCAAGTGAAATTTGTAGGTGATGTCCGGGTACTGCTTCATGTAGGGTAAGCGCAGGTAATACATATAAGGGACGGCTGTTTAAATTATGGGTATTCACCCAATACTGCCCTGCTCGTTGGTCTTTAGCAGAACCGCTTGAGTATCGCCCACTTGTATAATTAGGCGCAATTGCATCAGGTACAGGATTGACGGTGAAAGGCAAGCGAGGAAGTTTCCCAAAATAACGAGGTAAAATTTCTTCTGCTTTTTTTGAAAACCATGCGGCTTGCGCTAACAATTCAGGTCCTGTTTTAGCGTAAAATTGTTCGTCTGTTCTTAAAAAGTCTAGAAATTCTGCATACGTTCCTTCAAATCCTACTTCTTTTATAATGGCTTCCATTTCTGCCCGAATACGAGCGACCTCTTTTTGTCCTGTCTCGAAAACTTCTTCGGGAGTCATGTCGAGTGTAGTGAAATATCGCACTCTTTGTTCATAATAGGCTTTACCGTCTTTATTATTGCTCACGCCTACTGCTGCCCTTGTATTGGGCAGATATTCGTTTTCTAAGAAAGTTTTAAATGCTTGAAAGGCTGGAATAACTTGCGATGTCAAAATGCTTAGACCTTCCTCATCCTCTTCTTTAAAAGTAGCTAATGGCTTGGCTAAAAATAAATCTGCTATTGGCGTATCTAGATAATCTTCCACATAACCAATACAATTTTCTACGATGATTTTTGGAACGACTTTATTTTCTTTTAACCCTCTTTTTAATAGGTCCGTCTGTTGCTGAAGATAAGCAGGAACAGCTTTTAATTTCTTTAAATAGGTCGTGCGTTCTGCTTCTGTATTTAGCCGCAGACTTTGTGTACGATAGACCATGCCTGTCAAAAAGCCACCTTCTGCATTCAAGGGCATCAGGTAATGTCCATACTCCAATTTGTATAATTCGTCTTCCAGTATCAGCAATAATAATTCTTGGTTAATCTGCTCCGACTCTGAAAGAGCAGTTTTATCTAAGTTTTTTAAATTGGCTATCTGAATACGGAGGTGATTTTGCTCTTTTTTAATCGTGGATTTGGAAATGACGGGCCATTGACCTGCACTATGTTTATATTTATCTCCCTGAAAATTTTCTTGTGTGGTTATAATATGTGAGAGTTGTTGACTGGCAGTTTGCCCCGTCAAAAAGGTAGCACTTATTATTAAGAACGAGCTAAAAAATAGTTTTTTCATTATTTCTATTATTTGCTCGTAAATATAAAATAATGAATTGAGAATTAAGAATGGAGAATTGAGAATTTGTTAGACGTAGGTTAGACAGGGCAAATTAAGAATGAAGAAATGCAAGAACAGGATTTATAGGATTTAAAGATTAGCAGGATGTTTAGCAGTAGTACGATTACAAATCTTACTAATCTTTAAATATTATAAATAAATAAATTAAGAATAAATAAATGCAAGAACAGGATTTATAGGATTTAAAGATTAGCAGGATGTTCAGCAATTATACGTTCCAAAATCCTATTAATCTTTAAATCTTATAAATCCTGTTCTTGCATTTCTCTATAAATCTTTTCGCTTCAAAATCCAGTAACTCACGCCTATATAAAAACACATCCATACAAAGGCGATAGCAGCCTCCTTAAAGGACACATAATCTTGAATTTCTCTCAGGGCATATCTGGGAAAAGGAATAGGAATTAAACGATGAATCGCTTCGACAGGCAAAAAAGCAGCAATTGGTCGATAGAAGTCAGGTAAATGAGGATAATTTTCTAAAAATAAGGATAAAAAAGGTTCTAATATAAAAGTGTACATAAACAAACCAACAATCACTAAACCCGCTCTTCTAACAATTAAGGTTAATAATAAAGCCAGTAGAAGATAAATAAATACATCAAAAAAATAAGCTAATAAAAAGGAAGTAGAAGAAAATAGATAAGGCGTAGAATCAGGATGTCCATAAATACCCCCTGTGAATAAACCTATTAAAAATACAAGGCTGGTACAAAATAAAGCAATCGCTCCGATAAAGAGAATTTTGGATAATAGCCATTCTTTCTTCGATAAACCATCAATAATATTTTGTCGTAGAATACGATAGTTAAACTCATTAGAAATGGTAATAATTACCAAAAAGGCAGGGAATATTTTAAAAAATGAAGCGACATAGGTCAGATTTTGCCAAATATCGGGGAAGTCATAGATGGGCAATAAAGTTGGGTTAATGCCTCTAAAATCCGCTCCTTCTTTTTTTAAATATTCTAAAAAAAGCATACCGCTTGCACACACCGCTACCGTTATAAAGGTAGACAAACCCATTAGTATCCAAAAAGGTCGATAATGCCTCAGCTTTAGCCATTCTATTTGCAGTAGTCTTATCATTTGTTTTCTTTCAATAGGGTTAAAAATTGTTTTTCCAGACTACCATCTTTTTTCACAAGATGACTCAACACTATCTTATTATCAAAAAGATATTGACTTACCTCTGTTGTACCTACTCCCTTTGCTGGCGATAAAATATATAAATCTTCTTTTTTTTCCAATTTAGTAATCCCAGAAAAATCAGACAAAACTGTTTGCAAAGCCTCCATATCTGTTGCTGCTACTTCTAAAGTAATTTGTTCTCGCAAAGCTTCTGCTACACTACCTTGAAATAGCTTTTCGCCTTTTCTTAAAACCATAAAATCGGTACACACCTTTTGTACCTCATCCAGTAAATGACTTGCCAGAATAATCGTTTTACCCGATTGCGCAATTTCTTTTATCAGTTCTCTAATCTCTACAATACCTTGTGGGTCAAGACCATTTGTTGGTTCGTCTAGGATTAAAACAGGCGGGTCTGCCAACAAAGCAGCACCAATAGCTAGTCGCTGTTTCATCCCTAAAGAATAGGTTTTAAAAGGATCGTCCTTCCGTTCAAACAAGCCTACTTGTTTTAAGATAGGGTCAATTTTATCAAAAGGACATTCTTTTATTTTGGCAATAAATTTTAGATTTTGTGCAGCCGTCATATACGGTAAGAAACAGGGGATTTCTAGTATCGCTCCTATTTTTTTTCGACTTGTAGCAGAGGGCGGTTCTCCAAACCAGCGGAAGGAACCACTTGTAGGGGTTAATACACTTAGTAACATACCCAAGGTGGTTGTTTTGCCACTACCATTAGGTCCCAATAAGCCAAAAACCATTCCTTCTTCTATATGGAAATTCAGCTTATTTAAGGCGGTGATGCGCTTATATTTTTTGGTTAAGTCTTCCGTTTGTAGGATGTTCAAATTGTGTGTTTTGGGTGTTTGAAATGTTTATTTGTTTAGTAACGATGAAAAAATAAATAGGTCGTTTTTAAAATGAGTTCTTTTTTTAATGGGTTGAAAACATATCAAAAAAAGACTCAATTTAAAAACAAAAAGACCTATTTATTTTTTCATCAATACTTAGGTTCTTTATTTGTTTAATAGTAAACCTCCAGACTACCGACTTTGATTGTCTCTCCTTGTGCTTTACGTTCTTCTTCCTTTTTCTTTCTTTCTGCCTCTTCTGCTGCCCTTTCTGCTTCTCTTTGTCTACGTCGTTCTCGTCTTGATTTATCTCTGCTTTGGGACTCTTGGAAATAATCAAATAGTACATTAAAACCTGTTTGTGTAGAGGTATCTTGCCTTATACTTTCATACACTTTTGGTATTTCCAACCAATTAATACTACCCTCTACATAAGTCATGTAGGTTTCTCCCTCTATGGTAGCTATCGACATCCACTCTTTGCCAGATTCAATACCCATTATTTGTGCTTGAAACTCTGTATCTTCTACCTCTAAATAAAGTTCATATTGTTCCTGTTCCATTAAGTTAGTCGATAATTGAATTAGGTCTATACTGTCCCTATATTCTGTATCTAACTTATAAAGTGATAATTTCTCAATATTTTTTATCAAGCGATTAAAAGCCGTGTCCTGCTGAAAATTTATCATTCTCAAAGTACTTGGATAAAAGTAGAAACTAAAATCAATCTTATCGTCTTCTTTTAATTGTTCTAATAATGCGTTTTGAGCAAAGGAACTAGGCAATAAATAGAAGGACAAAAAAAGTAGAGAAAAAAAGCTTTTCATAATTTACGATTGTAAATGGTGAATGATAAATGGTAAATGATGAATGATGAATGGTAAATGATGAATGGTAAATACGTTGTGCAATTTACCATTTACCATTCACCATCCACCATCCACCATTTCTCATTCATCATTTATTTCTTATCTCCTCCACCTATTTTACTAAATTGTTCTAACCCTTTAATGCCCATGACTTTAGACAATTTTGCGATACTATTCAAATCAATTTCTCCGTAAAGCGTCATAACGACAAACTGCTGATTACCACCTACTATCATCATTAGTTCTTGGATAATATCTCCTTCTTCTCTAATCATAAACTGCACATTTTCTTGTGCATCTTCTATGGTCATTAATTCTTCATAAGAACCATCTGCTGCAATTTTATCTACTGCATCAAAATACATATCTCGGCTACTTACATTGTCCTCTTTCACTAAACCTTTAATGCCTTTTAGTTTAGACATTGCTTCTAGCAATTCTGCTTGATCTGGGTCATCCGCATCTATCTCCGCAAATAAAGAAAACATTCTGCTAGTCACACTAATTTTAGTGAAAGAAGTATCTCTTTGGTATTGAGAAAAATGTTTGCTGACTGCATTACTTTGCGCGTATAAGCCACTGCTACTAAGAACTACGATTAATACAAATAATATCTTTTTCATGATTGTTGTTTTTGAATTTGTGTTATGCTATTTGAAATTTGGAATTTTATAAAGCTATGGTTTAACAATTCTGAAATTCTTATAAACACCTGCTTCATTAGTTAAGCGAATGAAATAAGCACCAGATGGTAAGTCATTAAATTGCAAAGTATAAGGTAAGTTGACTCTATCCATTTTTTGAATAGATTCGCCCATAAGCGAGAAAAATTCCAGCTGATAAATCGCATCTAAATTCGCTTTATCTTGGATATTTACCTTGTCTAAAACGACATTTGGATACACCTTAATTTCTTCAAATTGCGCTTGTTGGTCGTCTATTGTTAAGGTTGGTTTACCTATCGTATTTTCCTTAACCACCAATTCTTTAGTATTTCCATCGTCTACTAGTTCAAACCAATCTCTACTATTCTCACTCAGCACTTTGGTAAATTTCATCATATTCGGCAAGTCTATATCTCCATACAAACTAGCCAAAACAAAATGATCTTTATCCCCTACAATTAATAAAAATTCTCGTACCTGATCCAATTCTTCTCTTATTAAGATTTGAACATTGGTATTTTTGTTTTCGAGTGTTACTAATTCTTCGTAATTACCATCGGCTGCTATGGTAGTCGCTGCATGTCTATATAAGGTAGCAGCATCCGCTATTTTTTCGCTATGCAAAGCAATAATACCTTCTAAATCTGCAATGGCAGCAAGAACTTGTTGCTCTTCGGCAGTTTCGCCTTCTGCTTCTTCAAACAATTCAAAAGAGCGTTCGGATACAATAAATTTCTCAAAAGTAGGATCCTCCATATATTCCGAAAAATAATTGGAGATGGCATTGTCCTGAGCAGCTAAACTACTGCTCAGGAATGCTATTAACAGTACGGGTATTATCTTTTTCATAAATTAAATATTGGTTGATTAGACTTGTTTGTAAATAAGAATTGAGTATATGAAATTTATATTTTTTCTTGTAAGGAATGACTTTTTTCAATGAATATCCTACGTTATTGATTTAAAAAAATCATTTCTTAGAAGGAAAAAGATATTTTCATATACCAATTTGTTATTTACAAACAAGTCTATTGATAATTGATTATTTTGATTTCGCTGTAGCTTAGAGTATTGATTAAAAAATAAAAGGGGTCAAAAATTTTTCGATCTGGATAAACTTGTCCGATAGTTTGTTTGTCGTATTCTCTCCTCTCTATTCTCGCTTCTCTATTCTAATTAATTCGTTTTAATTTTTTGTTGCGTACTCGTAAATTTTGACAACTTATAGGTTGCACTAGTCCCTTTATTTAGTTTAGAAGACATTAATAAGAGCGAATGTTTAGCCGTTTCAAAAGCTTCTCTTGCAGCCAATTCCTCTGCCTGTTGATGTGCCGACCAAGTAGAAAAACCGACCATTGAGGCAATTATTAATAACAAGGAAGCCGCAATGGTAGAGGCATGTCTAAAGAATAATTGACGAATTGTTGCCCCTTCTTTTTTATCAATAGCGGATAAAAATTGTTGCTCAAAAGCTGGAGACATCTCTAATTTTGAGAATTGTTTTACTTGTTCAAAATATTGAAGCTCTGATTCCGACAACTCCTCTTTTTGATTGGACAAGCTTTTTTTAAGTCGTCCTTCCTCTTCGAGGTTCGTCTCTCCATTCCAATATTTTTGAAGTAAGGATGACTTATTTTTGAAGTCCATAGTTTATTAATTGCAATAGTTTTGACTTTATTTTTTGTCTAGCTCGAAATAGATTCACCTTTACCTGATTTCTATCTAAAGCTAATATTTCTTCTATCTCTGCATTGCTATAACCTAGTAGCTCTCGTAAGCGAAATATCTCTTGTTGCTTCTCTGGTAAATCTTGTAACAAGTCTTTTATAGACTGTATTAAATCCGCATTTTCCGCTTCCCTATCAGGGAAAGAATTGGCAACAAAAGAATAAGCGATGCTATCTAATTGCTCTACTTTTCTACTACTAGCTTTTAACTTATCATAAGCGGCATTTCTAGTCAATCGAATACACCAAGCTTCTATGTTTTGAATAGCTGCTAATCCTTCTCGCTTATTCCATAATTTCAAAAACACTTCTTGAACAATATCTTCCGCCAATGCGGTATCATACACGATACTCAGTGCATACCGATACAATTTTTGTTGTAACGGAAAGATAACGGATGTAAATTGTTCTTTAGTCATTTTGAAAGGAAGACGATTGAGACAAGCTCAGGTTACAAGCTTCGACATTTTTTTTATGTCGAAGCTTCAACGGCATAGGAAACCGTCTTCCACAAGGTAGGAGAGAAATAAAAAATAGCACAGATAATTATGCAAAATGATGCTTTTTGTCGACTGAAAGCAAAAAGTGGGTCATGAATCTGTTTTACTAGGCTGTATCAAATCCCATAGATTCCCATACAAATCTTCAAAAACCAATACCTTTCCATATTCATGTTCGCTAGGTGGTCGAACGATTTTTATCTGATGAGCTAATAGGTTTTTATAGTCTTGTTCTAGACTGTCTGTAAACAAAAACAGAAATACCCGTCCACCAGTTTGATTCCCTATGCGGCTACGTTCCTCTTCATTTTTTGCTTTCGCTAATAATAAGCAACAACCTGTTCCGTCACCCGGTGGCATTACCCGCACCCAACGCTTAACGGGTGTTAATGGGGTATCTTCTATTAATTTAAAATGCAATTTGTTAACGTAAAAATTGATGGCTTCGTCGTAGTCGGCTACTACTATGGCGATGTTAGCTAGTCTTTGCTTCATAATTTTTATTGTAAGTTTATCAATTTAGTAGGGATTATGTAAAAAGTAAAAATTTGAATTTTATTCAAATTTTTACTTTTTACACAACCCCTAGTATTAATCAAAAAAAATATCCATGTTTAAATCATCCTGTACTAAAGAATGTAGATAAGTAGTGTTTTTTAATCCATAGGTAGTTAGCAAGGCTAAATAAACAGCCTTTCTAGTACCTGTTTCCGTCTTAAAAGTAGCTATTTTATTGCGTAAATTAGCTGCGTAAGATTTGGTAATGGTATAAGGTTCTTTAGCAAATTTAATCTCACAAATTGTAATTACTTGGTCTCTACGATCTAGAATTAAATCAATTTGTGTATTATCAGATGCTTGTTTGCTACGCCAAGAAAAAATATTCGTTTGAATACCTGATATGCCTAGTGCTTGTTTAATATACTCGTTATGGTATAAGCAAATTTGTTCATAAGCATAACCACTCCATGCTCTATATCGGGGATGATCAATAGCTGTTAACCAAGTATTTTTATCTAATGGATTAGCAGGTTCAATAAATCGTAAATAGAAAAGAGTGTAAAAATCAATTAGTTGAAAAAGACCATTTTTTTTCTGTTTTTTAAAAGGCGTATAGACTCTTATAAAACCACTTTGTTCCAATTCTCCAAGAATCTGGGTCGTTCCACCTCCATTAGAAATTTTAGCAAGTTTTATAATTTCTGCTCTAGTTAGTCCTTTCGCTTTAGTTGCCAAAACTCGGACGATTTTAATGTGCCGTTCCGCATTTTTAAAGAGAGCTAAATATAGATTATTAAATTCTAAACGAAGTAAACCACTTTGAGAAAAACAGAGGCGGTCAACAGCTTGGGCCGCACTTTCTGATGGATTCACAGCATTAAGATAAAAAGGAATGCCGCCCATCACCATATATAATTGAATAACTTGATAGCGGCTAATTGCTGGATTCTTAATCTTTAATAAAGCCTCTGCTTCTTTCAAACTAAAAGGATGTAAGTGTATCCTTGCAGTAATGCGGTTATGCAGACCACCGTGATCATTAATTAAATTATTAATCATCCAAGAAGCAGCAGAACCACAGACAATTAAAGTAATGTCTGTTCGTGCAGAAGCCCAACTGTTCCAAAAATGTTCTAAAGCAGATATAAAATCTGCGTCGTCTGTATCTAGCCAAGGTAATTCATCAATAAAAACCACCTTTTTATCTACTGATAAACTTTTTAAATACCCTTTTAAACGATGAAACGCATACAACCAATTTTTAGGTGGATCTTCATATTTTGTGGCCTGTTCTAACTCATCAAATGTGAGGTGGAAATTCAACAGTTGATTGTCTGTAGTAGAAGTATGCGCAAGTGCAGTTAACTGAAAAGCTATCCTATCTTCATAAAAATTTCTGATTAAGAGGGTCTTTCCTACTCTTCTCCGTCCATAAACTGCAACAAATTCTGACACTTGGCTTTGATCAATTTGCTGTAATATTTTTAGTTCTTTAGCACGTCCTATAAAATCTCTCATTGAGTAGTTTTAGCTTTTTTTTGCTAAATATAGTAAAAAACAATTAGATTTAGCAAAAAAAAACTAAAACTATTTTGAACAAATTAGTTTTTAATCGCCACAAATAGTAATATTCGTCTATAGTCTATAAAACTATGAATGTAGAATAACCTGTGCTAATTTCATTTCAATTGATTTCAAACAGTACAAGTTATTTTTACGCAATCAATTAATATATATATGACATTAGTCAATGCTTTTCCTTTAAACTTAAAAGACTATTTTTGGTTGTTAATTGTTTAAAGCGTTTCTTAAAAAGCCTTTTTTAGATGGAGTGAATTTGATTTTTTTTTGCAAAAAAAAAATCAAATTCACTCCATCTAAAAAAATAAAAAATCCTAAAAACAATGTATGACATCCTCATTATAGGCGGCGGCTTAGCAGGATTAGTTAATGCAATTCATCTTTCTAAAGCGGGTCTAAATGTAAAAGTCATTGAAAAAAATGAGTATCCCAAGCATAAAGTATGTGGAGAATATATTTCTAATGAAGTGTTGCCCTACTTAAATTATTTGGGTATAGACCCTTTTGCGGCAGGTGCAATAGCTATTAAAAGATTTTCTTTGAGTACGCCAAATGGAAAAAGTATTTACACCACTTTACCTTTAGGTGGTTTTGGCATTAGCCGCTATACTTTAGATCACATTTTGTACCGCAAGGCATTGGAGAATGGATGTATCATTGAAAAAGAAATAGTAACAAAAATTGATTTTTCGGAGGATTTATTTAAAACCACTACTCGGACTGGGAAGGAATATTTTTCAAAATTTGTAATAGGTGCTTTTGGCAAACGCTCTAATATAGATGTACAATACCAAAGGGCATTTATTCAAAAAAAAGCTCCATTTTTGGGTGTAAAAGGTCACTACACGGGCGATTTTCCAGATGACTTGGTGGCTTTACATAATTTTAAGGGCGGCTATTGCGGTGTGTCAAAAGTAGAAAATAATCGAATTAATATTTGTTATTTAACAGATTTTAAATCATTTAAAAAGTATCGAAATATTGAATTTTTTCAAGAAGCAGTACTTTTTAAAAACCCACATCTCAAAGCACTTTTTGCGCAAGCACAACCAATTTTTGAAGCACCTCTAACCATCAGCCAAGTATCCTTTTGTCCAAAACAATCCGTGGAGAATCACATTTTGATGAGTGGAGATGCCGCAGGAATGATTCACCCATTATGCGGTAATGGAATGGGAATGGCTATTCATAGTGCGCTGTTACTGTCTCAGTTATTAATTCGTTTTTTTAACGGTGCAGTCTCTAGTCGTACTAAACTAGAGTTACTATATACGAAAACATGGCAAACTACTTTTAGAAAAAGACTGATAGCAGGTCGATTATTCAATACGGCTTTCAAAAGCGACCCAATTTTTGAACTTGGATTATCTGGCTTATTGCTTTTTCCCAAATTATTACCCTTTTTCATTGAACAAACTCACGGTCAATCTCTTTCAGTAGGAGATTGAGATTGATTATTAGGTACTCAATGAATAAATAAGCAAATGGCGAAATGTAAAAATGATTAAATGGGGGTAGCTTGTCTGTCAAAAATGATCTATCTTTCCAAAGATGCGCCATTTATTTACTCATTTATTCATTCTATCATTTACTCATCAGCAGCACCAATACCCTTTTATGTTCATAGATACTACTTCCAGAAGCACCGAAGTTGAAATAATGGATGATTTGGAAATGGAAGGAGAACTACTTCGGCGTTCTTTAGACACCTTAGATGTCATTAATAAATGGTTAGGGGGCAATCAAGTTACCTTAAAAGGACTAGATGTCTTGTTAAAACCATTACCTTTAGATAAGACTATTAAAATAGTAGACATTGGCTGTGGAAGTGGCGATATGTTGCGCCTAGTTGCTGATAAAATGCGTAAGGCGGGGCGAAAAGTGGAAATTTTAGGAATTGATGCCAATGCATTTACTGTTAATTACGCCAGAAAAAAATCAGTTGATTATCCAGAAATTAGTTATCTATGTGAATCTATTCCTTATGAAGGTTTTTTTGATTTAACGTATGATATTCTATTGTCCACCTTATTTCTACATCATTTAGAAACGGAAAAAATTTTAGATTTCTTTAAAAAAAGTACGCCTCAAATTAGTACAGGCATCATCGTCAACGATTTGCATCGAAGTCAATGGGCTTATTTTTTATTTAATCTGCTGACCTTATTTGTTCCTAATCCAATGATTCGACAGGATGGATTAACCTCTATTTTAAAAGGTTTTAAAAAAGCAGATTTACAAAACTTTTCCAAACAACTCCATTTTTCAAACAGCACCGTCAAATGGTGTTGGGCCTTCCGCTATCAATGGATTATCCAGCTGCAAAACAGAACAATTATTTAATGGTAAAAATAAAAACAGTTGCTAAGGCTTTACCCGAATTTAGTCGAACTACTGACCAAATCATTCCTTATATAAAAACTTGGTTGACAGGACAGGAAGAACGATTTCAAAGAAAAGTATTGAAAATTTTTAAAAATGCTGCGGTAGATAGACGCTACTCCATCATGGATGAAAAGGACATGTTTTCCACACACGAATTTGAGGCTAGAAATGACCGCTACATCAAAGGCGTATTGGCATTATCAGAAACCGCCCTCCAAAATGCTTTAAACAAGGCAGCTTGGGATGCGAAAGATTTGGATTATATCATTACGGTGAGTTGTACAGGGTTTATGATTCCTTCGGTAGATGCCTATTTAATCAATCGTTTGGGTATGCGCCAAGATGTTGTACGGCTACCTGTTACGGAAATGGGTTGTGCAGCTGGTGTGTCAGGCATTATTTACGCAAAGAATTTTCTACAAGCCAATCCTGGAAAGCGAGCGGCAGTAATTGCCGTAGAATCTCCGATGGCTACTTTCCAACAAGGAGATTTTTCTATGGTAAATATCGTGAGTGCCGCCATATTTGGCGATGGGGCGGCTTGT
>Ga0209831_1003377_pt1 | contig 13243 bp, 13 predicted proteins | sample Maine_Asex4_meta_FD_187451 | JGI IMG/M metagenome (GOLD analysis project Ga0209831, IMG submission 187451) | Marine algal microbial communities from Maine, USA - Maine_Asex4_metaG (SPAdes) (version 2) | ecosystem: Host-associated > Algae > Red algae > Unclassified | place: Maine, USA | collected...
CTATGGCCACCCAAGTACGCGCAAGAATGGTCAGTGCACGCGGCCCATTTATGATGCAGAAATCTTGGAAGTACCCCCGACATTGGTTTGCACCCACCACACCCGCTGGTCGCGTCGTGGACGCACGCACTACCCAGTGTGTGGACTTCTATGGCCACACACTGATATGGCCACCCAAGTACGCGCACGATTGGCCAGTCCACGCGGCCCGATTGGGATGCAAAAATGTTGGGGGGGCCCCCAGATTTGGTTTTCACCCACCACACCCGGTGGTCGCGTCGTGGACGCACGCACTACCCGGTGTGTGGACTTGTATGGCGACAAACTTCTATGGCCACCCAAGTAAGCGCACGAATGGCCAGTGCACGCGGCCTGTTTGGGTTGCAGAAGAAAGTTGGAGGACCCCCAGCTTTGGTTTTCGTGACGGTCCGTACCATGGCCCCCACACACCGGGATCCAGATTCCTCGGAAATATGCCCCACTAACGCCTATTTCAAATTGTTCCGTTGGCGACCCACTTGTGATCATCTCGTGGCTCACCAACCACAACCGCAATCCCAATACTTTTCTGGGATTCGTAACCCCCTCGAGCGGGCCCCTACTTAAGGGCCTAAATTTGTGTCAACCCAACTTGGATTATCGACTTATGTTACTTTGTGCCCCTGACTCCGGGGCGCCGCGAGAGTGTCACGTAGCACCCTTCCCCCCCGCTTCTACTCAAGGCGGTATTCGAAGCTTCGGCCGTCCTCCGGGTTATGGGCCCAGTGGGCCCTAAGGAGAGGGCTTTCCGTGGGTCCTTTCATGGTGTCTGAGGAGGGTTTCCCGAGGGTCCTTTGAGGGAGTCGGGGGAGGGCTTTCCGAGGGTCCTTTGAGGGTGTCTGAGGAGGGTTTTCCGAGGGTCCAAGGGGAACGGATGGGATAAGAGGGTGAGGCGTGAGTGTCGCCTCGAGGCCTTCGACGCGGGCAAGTAAACTTCCGGTCACACAACTCGTATTTGTCGCTCGGGGCGCCTTCCCCCGGTCGACGCCGTGCGTGTGTGCTCTTCGGGGTTTCCTTCCGGGGCAGGTATTCCCCGACAAGACTACCAAGCGACACGGTTTGGCTCGCCCTCCCCCCCAACCGGGCGGGGTAAGCTGAGCGTGTTGTCACAGTTTTTACGCACAACACCCGCTGGTCGCGTCGTGGACGCACGGACTACCCGGTGTGTGGACTTCTATGGCCACATACTTTTATGGCCACCAAAGTACGCGCACAAATGGCCAGTGCACGCGTCCCGATTAGGTTGCAGAAATGTGGGGTGGACCCCCGACATTGGTTTTCACCCATAACACCCGATGGTCGCGTCGTGGACGCACCCACTACCCGGTGTGTGGACTTCTATGGCCACATACTTCTATGGCCACCCAAGAACGCGCACGAATGGTCAGTGCACGCGGCCCAGTTGGGATGCAGAAATCTTCGGAGGACCCCCGACATTGGTTTGCACCCACCACACCCGCTGGTCGCGTCGTGGACGCACGCCCTTCCTGGTGTGTGGACTTCTATGGCCACATACTGCTATGGCCACCCAAGTACGCGCACGAATGGCCAGTGCACGCGTCCCGATTGGGATGCAGAAACGTTGGGGGGACCGCCGACATTGGTTTGCACCCACCACACCCGCTGGTCGCGTCGTGGACGCTCGCCCTTCCCGGTGTGTGGACTTCTATGGCCACATACTGCTACGGCCACCCAAGTACGCGCACGAATGGCAAGTGCACGCGTCCCGATTGGGATGCAGAAACGTTCGGAGGACCCCCGACATTGGTTTGCACCCACCACACCCGCTGGTCGCGTCGTGGACGCACGCCCTTCCCGGTGTGTGGACTTCTATGGCCACATACTGCTATGGCCACCCAAGTACGCGCACAAATGGCCAGTGCAAGCGTTCTTGTTGGGTTGCAGAAGTGTTTGGAGGACCCCCGGCTTTGATTTTCACCCACCACTCCGGCTGGTCGCGTTGTGGACGCACGCACTACCCGGTGTGTGGACTTCTATGGCCACATACTGCTGTGGCCACCCAAGTACGCGCACGTATGGCCAGTGCACACGCGGCCCGGTTGGGATGCAGAAGTGTGGGGTGGACCCCCGACATTGGTTTGCACCCGCCACACCCGCTGGTCGCGTCGTGGACGCACGCACTACTCGGTGTGTGGACTTCTATGGCCACATACTGCTATGGCCACCCAAGAACGCGCACGAATGGCCAGTGCAAGCGTCCCGATTGGGACGCAGAACCGCTCGGAGGACCCCCGACATTGGTTTGCACCCACCACACCCGCTGGTCGCGTCGTGGACGCACGCACTACCCGGTGTGTGGACTTGTATGGCCACATACTGCTATGGCCACCCAAGTACGCGCAGGAATGGCCAGTGCACGCGGCCTGGTTGGGTTGCAGGAATGTTTGGCGGACCCCCAGGCTTGGGTTTTACGCTCAACACCAGCTGGTCGCGTCGTGGACGCACGCACTACCCAGTGTGTGGACTTCTATGGCCACATACTTCTATGGCCACCCAGGAACGCGCGCGAATAGTCAGTGCACGCGGCCCGGTTGGGATGCAGAAATGTGGGGTGGACCCCCGACATTGGTTTGCACCCACCACACCCGCTGGTCGCGTCGTGGACGCACGCTCTTCCCGGTGTGTGGACTTCTATGGCCACATACTGCTATGGCCACCCAAGAACGCGCACGAATGTTCAGTGCACGCCGCTCGGTTGGGATGCAGAAACGTTTCAGGGACCCCTGACATTGGTTTGCACCCACCACACCCGCTGGTCGCGTCGTGGACGCACTCACTACTCGGTGTGTGGACTTCTATGGCCACATACTGCTATGGCTACCCAAGTACGCGCACGAATGGCCAGTGCACGCGTCCCGATTGGGATGCAGAAACGTTGGGAGGACCCCCGACATTGGTTTGCACCCACCACACCCGCTGCTCGCGTCGTGGACGCACGCACTTCCCGGTGTGTGGACTTCTATGGCCACATACTTCCATGGGCACCCAAGGACGCGCACGAATGGTCAGTGCGCGCGGCCCGGTTGGGATGCAGAAATGTTTGGGGGACCCCCGACATTGGTTTGCACCCACCTCACGTGCTGCTCGCGTCGTGGACGCCACAAAGGAACCTATCGAATCCAGTGGCAAGCGCGGTGCACAGGGCTTGAGGCGCTCCAACAGAAGCCTGTACGGCCTGGAGGCGCACATTGGCGCGGGCACTCTCGTGCCGTTTCTTTGGTGCCAATCAATCAGCCAATCAGAAGCCTAAAGTGCACCTCAATACGGCTCATCTGGGGGGGGTTTACCGCCGAGTCCTGGCTCACGATTCTTGCGGTGACGCTCGCCTTTGTCAGCCGTCCTCGTCACATTTCAGGGTCCTATCACCATACAGCCACCCTACCTCTGATTGGCCCACCAAATCAGACCCAGATTTTCGCGTCGTCGTCCTCCACGAATCAGTCGACTTCCTGACCGCAGGTCTGGGCGCCATCAAATATCCTTGTCCATTGTACGCCACACATCCTGCGTCTTCGTGACCACAGCTTTGGGCGCCACCAAAATGTCCATGCAAGCAATATCATGATAGGTCCTCTTGATTGCCAGGTGCCCCTCGACTCCACCCCCATGCAGGCCACTGCCGAGATCACCTGACGTTAGCAGCCCTGGGTTGTCCCGTTTCACCCCCATCGCGTGGCCAGCAGGGGCCCCAATACAGCGCTGCAGCTGTGGTCGCGGGCCTGGTCCGCCGCACCACCCCGCTCGCCGGCACGGTCCGCCGCCTCGCCCCGCTCCCCGGCACGTTTGGCCGCCACGTCACGCTCGGCCGCTCCGCCCCGGAAACCGGCACGGTCGACCACCCCGCCCCGCTCCCCGGCACGGTCGGGCGCCCCGCCCCGCTTTCCCGCACGGTCGACCGCCTTGCCCCGTTGCGTGCACGGTCGGCCGCCCCGCCCCGCTGCGGTCACGGTCGGCCGCCCCGCCCTGCTACGGGCACGGTAGGCCGCCCCGCCCCGCTCCCCGGTACAGTTGGCCAGCCCGCTCCGCTGCGGGCACGGTCGGTCACTTCGCCCCGCTCCCCGTCATGGTCGGCCACCCCGCCCCGCTCCCCGGCACGGTCGGCCACCCCGCCCCGCTCCCCGGCACGGTCGGCCGCCCCGCCCCGCTCCCCGGCACGGTCGGCCGCCCCGCCCCCGGCGCCGGCACGGCTCGCTTCCTCGACCCTCTCGGTGTCTCGGCATGTCATACAATGATTCGGTGTCATCCCGCTCAACGGCGCTACACTGCGGCTTCATCGAGGACGCACCTGTCTTCCTAGACCGTGCGGCCGATATCACAGAGCCCGGAAGCGCGTCGCTGGCGCAACTGTTCAACTCGGCGCGTGATGCGTGGATGGATGCTGCAGCGGAGGGCGTCATGGACGAGCGTGACTGGGAGCAGGACCCCGACGAGACGGCGGCCAACGACGGACAAGTTACCGATAACGAGCAGTAGGAGAACGCGGTCGCCGTCGACGGCAACGGGGAGGACATGAACAGCGCTCCATCTCGGCCCGCAAAAACCCGGCGAAGACGACGACCTAGAATCCTGTTCGACAACAACCACGCCGACGCCGGGGACGCCCGCCCCAGTCGCGTGCCAAAGCTGGGGGCCGCTCCATTAACGGTGCCACGAACGCCGAAGTCGGGCGCGGCGTCGGCTGTCCCCGAAAGGTTGTTTCAGAAATCTCAAGTCCCTCACGAGAAGGTCCGCCGGGACCGCTGGGCGTCTCCTAGAATCGTGGATTGGTCACGTTTCAGGGACTTACGAGGGCTCCTGTCCAAATTCGAGAGCGTTGCATCGCAAAAGAGGAACATGTGAGATGTCGAGGGCACAACTGATCCCGCCGGAGTGCTAGGTTTTTTGTGGAACGACTGTAAGTGTACAATAAAAGTCGGGGAGGGGCAGCAGCAAGCCTGCGGACAGTGCAGCGGGGACCGGCGGTAACATCCCGGCGGCCGGCGCGGCGGGGACGGGCGACAACACCACAGCATCGGGCGCGGCGGGGACGTGCGACAACACGCCAGCGGCCGGCGCGGCGGGGACGGGCGGCAACAGCCTGACGGCCGTCGCGGCGGGGGTGGGCGGCAACACCCGAGTGGCAGCTATCGGCGCTGGTGGGACGCCAAGTGGGGGCGTGTCGGTTGCGCTTGCTGTTGATGCGACGCAGCTCGTGGGTCAGACAGGCCAGCAGCGGGGAGATCCGCTGCCGTCGCTTTCACCGCACCCCCAGCGGTCGTCTCTTTTTGTCGACAGTGTGCTGGTGGGCTCGGGTGTCCTGCTGCCCATGCGCTCGCACTGTGGGCGGGATCCTGTGGCACGCCATCTCATCTTCACTTGTCAAGTGACAGTGCTCGATAACCAGACGGGCGATGAGAATGGGTTCTTGGTTGCTCCCGGGCACGGGACGGCGACGGTGCCTCTGACGTTTGGTACTGCTGCCCAGAGTGGCAGAGAGTTTCTTTGGCAAGCGTCCTGTATTGGGTAAGTGGGTGCATAAACTGGAAGGAGTGCGGGGCATACTTTTTTGTGTTGTGCGAGCAGTGCATGACCTTTCTGATCATGCCACTCCGTGCGCCTCTTTCTCCCTTTTCTGTGTCTCATGTGCGCTGCAGTCCGCGTTTGAAATTGTGCGACAGGCCCGCGGACAGCTTCCAGAAAGGCCGTCTACTGGGCACTGCCATCATCTGGCGGTGGGCCGTACCCGCCGTGGTCATGGAGCATGCTGCTCAATTGCAGCAAGAGGTATCTGTGGTCGAGGTGGTGGCCGTCTGCGTTGAAGACGGGTGTGGAAGGGAGAGGTACCCTTTCTCGGCATTGCTATACCAGTCGATGATGTTTGAGCGATACAAGGCCGCGCATTTTGGTACTCGGCCAGCTCCAACACACATGGATGGGATGGGGGGTGAGAGGGGCGATGGGAGTGACGGGGCCGTGACGCGTCAGGTGGTGCTGTGGGACTATCGATATCTCTCCGAGTAGGCTCTGTGGTTTCTTTTCTATTCTCCATGATTGTCTACGCCTGTACGGCAATCTATCCCGCACGGAAACGCCGCTCAGCGCGGACCCGCTCGTACCAAGCCAGTGCATTGGCGCTCGTCTTGAAGTGCTCCTTGGTAAGCCCACGGACACCCAAAGAGGCAAGCGAAACGGCCCTCGACAAAGCTGCGTAGACCAACCCATCCAAAGTCCACTGCGTGCAGGAAAAATCAACAGCCACCTCGAGGATCGTCATCCCCTGCGAGCGGGACCCCGTCACCGCCCACGATAGCAGAATGGGTACTTTCCATCGACACGCCAGCTCCCTCTCCTCCGCGTCCATCACAGAAAACTTCACAAACGGCATGCAAAGCGGCTCTTCCACACCCTCAAACTTGCAGCAGACAGACACCCCCGACAAAAACGAGGTTACAATCCCGTGCGCTCCAGTCTTCACCCCAACGAACGACATCGTGCACACCACCCGAGCACCGACCTTGACAGTCACCGTGTCCGCCGCCACCTGGCTTAAGTCCTGCGAGTCCCCAGCGCCGCGCGACCCCTCCGCGCCGGTCAACGCGTCCAAGCGCAGCGCTTCCCCCTCGCGGCGTTTCCCCACCTCAGACTGCATCACCTCGTCGCGACAGGTGAACGTGCCCCTCGCGCCGACCAGTGTTGAGAGGTCAAAAACGAACTGCGCCACATGACCGGTGTGACTGGCCTGGGGAGCTGAACATCACCATTTCAACACTCCCCCCAGCTCCTCAGGGCCAGGCTCGTCTGACACACGACTCGGAATTGCCTCTCCTGCAAATTCCTCCGTCCCCCTCCTGGGGCGCAGCCCCGGCGAAACTCGAACTTGCGACCTCTCAGAACTAAATCCAGCGCGAGCTGGGCCCGTAACCTGTCAAAAAACACGCGCACTTTAGACCTCGGGCTCCACTCGGCCCTCGCTCCCCGCGCTCTTGTACTCTCGTGGTGCCCCCGCGGTCCCACCCCGCCGTGCCGGTCGCGCCTACCTGCGGTGCGCGCTCAGGTATGCTCCCGCGGGCGCCGCCGCACACGCAGGCGGAACAACGCAATACAACGCAATAAAACTCACTCCTTACACCATCGGGCCATGCCACAATTATCAGGCCGTGCCACAGAAAGCCCGACTTACCTCAGCAATGCGGCTGACACGTCTTGGGCTTGCGGCCGCCACCTGGCGCCAACACTCCCCCACGGCCGCAACCCAGCCCGTCACGCTCGCGTCGCGTGCTCTTGGGCTCGTACGCCCAGGCGAGACCGTAAAGCGGCGAAGGCGGCCACAGGCAGCGGCTTGGTAAATCCGTCGGCCGCCATCTCCGTCGTCGGCGTGTGGTAGAATGCCACCTCCCCGCGTGCAACGCGGTCCCGCACCATATGATGTGCGATATCGATGTGCTTGGCCCGCCCGGTACCCTCCGGGTTAGCCACCATAGCCAGGCAGGCGTTGTTGTCCTCCCCGATCTGGATCGTCGTGATCGGCTCCCCCAGGTCCGCCAGGAGCTTGCGGAGCCACAAGGCCTCCTTCGTGGCCGCCGCGGCGGCAATATACTCCGCCTCGGCCGTGGATGTCGACACCGTCGGTTGCCGCCGGCTGGACCAGGACACCGCGGCGCCGTTCCAGCAGAACAGCCAGCCCGTCGTGGACCTGCGTGTCTCTCTGTCCGACGCAAAGTCCGCGTCGCAGCAGGCCTCCAGCCCGCCGCCGCCGCCAAAGCAGAGGCCCAGTTCGAGCGTGCCCGCGAGGTACCGCAGGACCTGCTTGGCGGCGCGCCAATGGCCCTCCTCTGGCGCGTGCATACAGCGCGACAGCACGCCAGCAGCAAAGGCGATGTCTGGGCGCGTTGTGGTCGCCAGGTATAACAGGCCGCCCACAAGCTCCGCGAACGCAGGCCCCCCCGCGTCCAGCAGGTCAGCCCCTGTGCGCGTCAGCACCGTGCCGGGGGCCATGGGCGTCGTCGCCAGGTTGGCGCTTCCCAGCCCGTGCGCCCCGACGAGGGCGCGGGTGTAGCCTGGGCTCGTCAGCGTGAGGGCGCCGGCCGCCCGATCACGGGTGACGCGCATTCCGAGGAAGTCCCCCACCTCCCCCATGTCGCGGGTGGTGTAAACCGATGAAATGATGTCCTCAACTGCCTTGATTCCCGCCCGATCCTTGGCTGACAGAAGTACATCGTCCACGTGTACGAGGGTGAAAATTACGCCGTGGACCACGTGGGTCCAGACAAAGAGGCAGGGGTCCGCGGCTGCTTGTGCTGCGCCCGCGTTCACCAATGTGGTGGCAAAGTGGCTGCCCCACAAGCGGCTGGCCTGATTGCAGCCGTACACGGCGCGGAGGATGTAGCAGACCAGCTTGTTGCCGCCGACCTCGTAGCCCTCTGGCTGCGCCACGTACACGTCCTTGTCCAGCATGGCATTGAGATAGGCGGTCTTGATGTCTAGGCAGTGGATCTCCATGCCCCTTGCGGCGGCGAGGGCGAGGCCCGCGCGCACCGTTGCCTTTGCCGGTGTGGGCGCCCCCACCTCGTCGTAGTCGACGCCGGGCTTCTGGGTGAAGCCCCGGACCACAAACCGCGCCTTGTACCACACCACGTTGCAGGCCGCGTCGCGCTTTAGGTCGAAGACCCAGCGGCTGCCGGTCAGCTTAGCGCCTGGCGGGAGGTCCGTCATCTCCCACGCGTTGTTTTCCGCCAGCGACCGCAGTTCATCCTGCATGGCCTCGCGACACAGGTGGGCGTCGGGCCGTGTGATGGCCTCCGTCACCGTGGCCGGCACGGTGCGCAGGGCCTCGCTCGTAAAGGCCGTCATGACGGCCTGGCTGGCTGCCCCGGGCTCGTCGTCAAAGTAGGGCTTGGGTCGCCGCAACCACTCCGGGTAGCTCCCGCGCCCAAACGTTGAGGTATTAGGCCCGCCACGTTTCGGATCCGATGAAGGTTTCGGGACTTGGTCGACCGGCTCGGATGGACTTGGAGTTGGTGGCGGGCTGTCGGGTTGGCTCGGCGTGCTGTCCGGAGTCCCAGTGGTGGTGTTTGATTGGTCGTCGGTTTCGGCAGTCAAATCTGCGCCGCTGTCAGGAGCCATGCCCGCCGGTGGGGCACTCGTTTTCCCCGGTGCGCGCACCGAGGTCTCTTCCGCAACGATGTCACGCCGCACCACGACTTTGCGCGACGCGGGGTTGTAGACGCGGTACGCGCTACCCTCGGCTGCGTACCCGACGACGCGACCAACCATGGTGTTCGGCTGCAGCTTCCGCTGCTGTCTCTTGGGCTTGAGCGCGTACGCGACGCTCCTCCACACGCGGTGGCAGGCTACGTCCGGCCATTTGCCATGGAAGAGCTCAACAGGGGTAGCCCTGCCGTCGCTCGTCGGCCCGCGGTTGCGCGTGTACACGACGGCCATCAGCGCCTCGGCCCAGAGCTCCTCGCGAAGCTCGGCCTCCGCCAATATGGAGCGGACGCGCTCCATCAGTGTCCGGTTGAGGCGCTCGGCTTTCCCGTTCTGCTGCGGGGTGAAGGCCGCCGTCGGCTCGAGGCGGATCCCCCGTCGGGAGTAAAGTTCCTGCATATCAGCAGAGACGAGCTCCCCAGCACCGTCACACCGCACGAGCTAGATACGTGCGCCGGCCTGGAGCTCCAGCTGGTTGATCCAGGCCTGGACCGCCTTCCCAGCCTCGCTCGTGGCCTTGAGGGCGGAGGCCACAACCAACCCCGTCGCGTCGTCCAGCACGGCGACATAGTGCCGGGCGTTGCCCAGCGAGGCTGAGAGGGGCCCACCGAGGTCCATGTGGATCAGCTCCAACTTCCTGGTGGCCGCGTCCTTGGTGTGGAACGGCTCGGCGTGCTTACGCCCCACAACGCACGGGTGGCACAGCGCCCCCTCTGTGGACGCGATGTCGGTCGTCCGCAACAACGCCATGCCCTCGATCAGGGTACTGACGGTGCGGAGGTTGGCGGCGCTGAGGTGGCAGTAGCGCCTGTGCCAGAGGCGCGCCACCTCGCTGGACGCCTTGCCATAGGCCGCGGCGGCCGTCGACGTATCCTCTACCACCACTTCGTACTGGTTACGGCGATAGGGGGTCCCCGTCACCACCACTGTGGACTATGAGAGCACCGCGCAGGTGTCGGCAATAAAGTTGACCGCGCCTCCGTGCCGGGTGACTGCCCTCACCGACAGCAGGTTATCCGCCAAGCGGGGCACGTACAGCACTTCCTGCACGGCGAACGGGACGCCCGTCCGGGTGGTCAAGGGCAGAGACCCCTCGCCCACAGCCTCGGCCGTCTCGCCGTTTGCCAGCGTCACAAAGACCCCGTCGGTCGGGATGTAGTTTGCCAAATTGGACGACTTGTTGGTCATGTGGTGACTTGCTCCGGAGTCAACTATCCACGTGTGTTGCCCATGGCTACGCGACTCCGATTGGCTGGCCGCTTCGGCTTAAGCTGCCATAGGAGAGCGCTCCTTCATTACAGCAGTCGTGAACGCCACCGCCCCATAAGGGCCATCGTCGGGACCCCGACCGCGAGCGCCGCCGCCGCCATCCCGCCGCTTCTTGTCTGCCGCCAGTTTGCGGCACTCGTGGCGGCGGTGGCCCGGCTTGTTGCAGTACCAGCAAAGAACCTGCTTGGCGCCAGGCGTGGCTGACGCTCGTGAGCCGCTGCGGCCGCCACTGCTAACGGGGCGATAGGCGCCGTACGCCACAGAGGGCTCCCCGCCGCCCTTGTGGGCCGCCTCCTTCTGCTCCACCTCCACGGGTAGCAGTGCGGGGAGGAGCTGTTCCCGCTGCAGGGACATTCCCGCCGCCAGCAGAACAGTCGTTACCGTCTTATAGGCCGGGGGCAGGCCGGCTCACACGTGCATCACCGCCGTGTCCTCCTCGACCGGGTGACCAGCGCCGCCGAGCTCCGCTCGTAAAGTCTTGGCCCGTCCAACGTAGGTCATCAGCGCCTCGTTGTCGCCCATGCGGAGGGTGGCGAGCTCACGCGTCAGCTGGACCTTTCGCGCGCTGGTTTTGCTTTGGAACGCCTCCGCCAGAGCCTCCCAGGCCTGGCGGGCCGTGCGCGCCTCCACCAGGGTGGGGAGGTGCTGGGCCTTGACGCCAAGGATGATCTCTGCCAGCGCCTTGCGGTCCTTGCAGTTGTACCTCTCCAGCGCGGCTGCCTCTCGCTCCGGCGGGGGCGGCTCCTCTATAGGCTGTCCCAGCTCCTTGGTCACAAGGTGGGCCTGAAAACGCAGAGCCCATGTATTGAAGTCCTCGTCCAGCTTGGGCACCCGGCAGAACGACCGGTCCGCCGCGTCGGCCATCAGCCCCTCCATCTTGGCAAGGGCAGGCCGCGGAAGGGCGCGTCCGACACGTGGGGCAGCGTCGGATGGGGGGCGTTGTGTGGGTGAGTAGCACCGCGAGCGTGGGGTTTACGCGCGGGCTGGGCCCATAACCTTTTGAGAGGTCAAAAAGCAACTACGCCACATGACCGGTGTGACTGGTCTCGGAAGCTGAACATCACCAGTTCAACAACCAACTCCGCGAGCCGCTTGTTGTTGTACGCTTGTGCTTCACTGCTATTTGCGCGAAGGCGCTGGAAGTCCGGCCACTCGTCTGCCTCGTCCGCCCACACCGAGTTTAGCAGGGCCAGATCCTCTTCCCGGCAATCGCCAACTCGCAGGAGGGAAAGGATGGAGAGTAAGGGGTCCCCCCACGCCTGGCGGTGCTGTATGACGAGCTCTACCACATCTCCGTACGTGGAGAAGAAGCTGTCGTCCCTTGCCCGCTTCGAGTACGCCCCCTTCTGTGCTGACGTGTCGGTCACCCTGAAAACGGGCAGTTGCAGAGGATCACCCGCAGCTGCCAGAATGAAAAGGACCAAACATAAGGTAGAGAGAAACGTATGGTTAGTCCACTGGCATACATCCATCGTCAATAATGACGATACCATTTGCATCCACACAGAATCGCGTCGCCAGCTTGGGATAAAAACAGCAGGGAGCACGTACCAATAACGGTGCGACCGCCGAAATGTCGGCATTACATTGTAGGAAGAGCCGTGCGTCGAAACACGTACTCGAGGCGGTCGAACCACCGCCCAGGGATGGTGAAGGCTTCGTCGATGACGACGAGCCGGGCGGCGGTAATGTCCTTCTTCGCCTCGGGATTGGCAAGGATACGCGAAAGTATGAGCACCTTGCACACATCTCCGACCGACACGCGCAAAAGGGACGACACGGTTTGGCCACCAACGAGCTGAGCGGCAGAGCCTGCCCAAGCAAGAACCACAACAGCGTCATCCCCCAGCTTCTGGCGCGCCACGCTCACGATGAGTGACAGTAGAGTGCTCTTTTCGCATCCAGCAGCCCCCACAGCAGCAACATTGCGGCCCCCGAGCACGTATCTAGCGACCTGCAGCTGCAACTCATCCAGACGGGAAGCGGAGTTCATTGTTGCGCGTCAGCGACAGGGGAGGGGGAAGGCCTTGATGACCGCTTGGACCGCTAGTCCCAACGAAAACGAACCGGCCAAGCGTCACTGCTGGGACGGCGCATCGTGGGCGGAACGGAGGCAAGAAGGCGGTCGCAACTCGCCTCTCCCTCGAGAAACGTATGCTTCCGCAACGCTCACGGTTGGCGATTTTGAGATGCCTAAGTACGGCCGTTTTTTTATACTCTGGCCACCCCTCTCCTTTACAAGGGTGGATCATGCGGTCGCTGTCTTCGATGCCCAGGGGGTCATCAGGGCACCCTTTCGGAGGCATCCACGAGGGGTCTCTCCGTGCTCTGAGCGTCTGCTCTCGTTTCCTGAGTCCACCCTCAACCCCAGTTGCCCCCCAGCCTCAATAAAACGCAACTCATGTGGTCCACTGCAGTGGCTTTCAACGGCCGTACCGAGTCTACGTGCCCTACGAATTTTGGGCGTGCTCAGCGTAGCTGTAGTTGATGCCTGCTCCCCGCCCTGCCCCTGCTCGCAGATGGTGAATCCACCTACCGCCCTGCCGGCGACGCCACCCCTGCCCCCCCCCCGCCCCCCCGGGCGGGCGGGCTTCTGAGATTTCGGCGGCGACTTCGATAGATGCCGTAAGTGCGAGATGCCTGCTGCTACGCGCTTACGGGGGCGGTGGAGGGGGGTGACAGCCTCAGTTGGGAGTTTTTTTTCTTTTTTTTTTTTCTTTTACGTATT
>Ga0209831_1003379_pt1 | contig 13226 bp, 8 predicted proteins | sample Maine_Asex4_meta_FD_187451 | JGI IMG/M metagenome (GOLD analysis project Ga0209831, IMG submission 187451) | Marine algal microbial communities from Maine, USA - Maine_Asex4_metaG (SPAdes) (version 2) | ecosystem: Host-associated > Algae > Red algae > Unclassified | place: Maine, USA | collected...
ACCGTTATCATTACGATGAAGAAGGCAACCTGATTGAAAAAGAAACCCCAAAAGGTAGCTGGCAATATTATTGGTATGGCAATGGGATGCTAAAAAGTGTACTCCGCCCCGATGGTAAAACAGTTGATTTTGAATATGATGCGCTTGGACGAAGAACAGCAAAGATTTTTGGTGTCTCCCCTTGGGGGGAGATGTCCAACGGACAGAGGGGGGAGGATGTCTCCCTCTGGAGGGAGATGCCCGAAGGGCAGAGGGAGGATGGACTCATCACCCGCTTCATTTGGGATGGAAACGTACCCTTACACGAATGGACTTACAACTTAAAAGACCGTCCCAACTTAGTAGTAGATGAACTCGGCTTTTTAGTAAAAGATAAGGAAGAACCAACCGACAAGTTTACGACTTGGCTATTTGATGAAGGCACCTTTAAACCTGCCGCCAAAATTGTAGATGGCGAACAATACAGCATAATTACCGATTATCTCGGCACGCCGGTAGAAATGTACGATAGCAAAGGTGAAAAAACCTGGCAGGCAGAATATGATATTTACGGTAAGATTCGTAAATTTGAAGGGCGTTCTTTGAATGATTGCCCATTTAGGTATCAGGGTCAGTATGAGGATGTTGAAACGGGCTTGTATTATAATCGGTTTAGATATTATTCGCCAGATAGTGGAACTTATATATCCCAAGACCCGATTGGGCTTAGTTCTGGCGAACCAAACTTCTACGCTTATGTAAAGGATAGTAATAGTTGGATTGACCCACTAGGTCTTAATGCTATTCCAGAGTCAGCTCAAGCTTGGGAGCATCGATTTAATAATCTTCCACCAGGAGAAAAATTTAATGCAGCACAAGGAAAATTGGACAAAGTTGCAACAAGAAATGGTTGGGAATTAGATTCTAAATTAACTCGTATGAATGGGCGTAAAGTTTACACTGATGGAAGTGGAAAATTGTTTGCCGCAGATACTCAACACGGACGTTTTGAGTATCATAATAAAAAAGGGACACATTTAGGAGAGTTTAATATAGATGGAGGAAAAACGAAACCAGCAGGAACTCATAAATTGAAATGCGGATGATAAAAACAAAAAAGTTAGTTGATTATAAGGAAACTATAATCGAAAGAGGTATAGTATTACGTTGTCCCGGTTTACCACCTTATGAGAATATCGTTGATTTCATGGCTTGCGAAACAATTGGTTCTAATTCATTTCAACTAATTGTCTCTTCAGGATATAAAGCAGGCTTAAGATATTGTCTTTTTCCTGAGGAATCAATTCCAAAAGAATACGCATCAGGACTTAATACTAAATGGTTAATTGATAATTGGGATTCATGGGGATACGTAGATTGCCCCTTAAATGAGGTGAGAATTTTTAAAAATACCGTGCCTATTTCATTGGATCAATTTAAGTTGTAAGATTGTGTAACCTGATAGTTCGGAAATATTTTCTATGCCGATTATAAATAAAAATAAATAAAGCCACAGCGAAGTTGTGGCTTTATTTATGCTCAAAAACTTCGTTTTCAGAGCATTTTAAAAAAAAGTTATTAACATTGTAGCGTTCCGCTTCAACCTCTTTATTTATGGGCGTTCCGCCCTTTTTTGCCTATTTCTTTTTTTTCGCTGTATTTCTAGTATTTAGGCGTTTATTTCGCCTGCGGAAAGGTGCTTTTTTTGGGCTTTTTTCTTTTTCTTTTTTGGGCTTTTTTTGGGGTTTGAATTTTGGGCTTTTTGCAGTCGGTTTTTTAGGCGTTTACTTTGCGTTTGTAAAATGGATTGCAAACTTAATAGCTGTTGCTTTTTTTGCCTTTTAAAATACTTTTAAAGCGATTTTAATTTGCTCTTTTTGTATTGCTTCGCAACACATTTTTTTTGGCTTTTTTTTACCGCTTTGCGGTTGGGCTTTTTTTGTTTTTGCGTTGCAAAAATGAGGGCTTTTTTATTCCTGCAAGGCAGGAAATGGGCTTTTTTTTGGCGAAGTTTTCGCCAATATTTTGACTTTTAAAAGACTGAAAACGGATTAAAATGTGATATAATTCGCTTAAAAATCAATATTAAAAATCAAAAATTTTTGCGAGTTTTTACGCTTTAAAATCGAAATAGGATTGCGGTTTTAAAGCCGACAAAATGGCGTAATTGTTAATAAGTCAAATATTTATATTTTGTTTTTAAACTGGATTTATATTGCTGTTTAAAATCAAAAATTAATCGTTTTTGGAACGAAAACAACTTTTATCTTTAAAAAAAGGCGAAACACTTTTTTTAAATCACTTTTAAACCGCTTTTGCGGTTTGGGCTTTTTTCTTTTTTCGCTCTGCTTCGCAGTGCTTTTTTTGGGCTTTTTTTCTCGCCTTTGGCGTGATTCTGATTTATTTTTGCGAAGCAGAAAAGGGCTTTTTACGCTCTAATCGAGCGATTTTTTTTGCGGTTTTAAGTGTTTTACAAGTCGGTTTTTACAGGCTTCTGTAATTTATAGTTTAATTTTTTTTTGGCTTTTTTAGGGCTATTATTTACCATTTTTTATAGTTGTTTTTTGCGTTCTGTTTTGGTGTTTTTTTGGGCTTTTTTCTTTTCTTTTTTGGGCTTTTTTTTCACACCTTTCCGCAGGCGAAATAAACGCCTAAATACTAGAAATACAGAGTTTTGCGTTTTCATTTTTTGTTAATAGAAATTTCTTTTTCTCTCTTTTTTTCTTCCGTAATTAGTGTTTTATAAAACACTTTTACGATGAGAAATTTAACAATTCACAATGCCAATTTTATCACTTTTAAGAACCCATTTTTAACTATTGATATTCTCGGTGGCGTAGATTTGAGCCAAGTAGAAAGAATGGTTTGCACGCTTCGAGTTTCGTACCTAAAAAATGCCATTTACAGAACAACAATTGATTTGTATAATGACAACCAAACCGATAAATTAATACGAACACTTTGCGACAAATGGGAAGTAAAATTGTTAGATGTTTCCAAGACTTTATATAATCTCACTTTACAGTTGGAGGATTACAGATTAGAAGAATTAAAGTTTAACGGAAAACATAGAAAACCACAATTTTCACTTTCAATTGAAGACAAAAAGCAAGCGTTAAAAACGCTTAAAAGTAAAAGCCTACTTAAACAGCTAACCGAAAAATTAAACACAACTGGAATTATTGGCGAAGACGAAAACGCAAGCATTTTATTTTTTGCGTTGGCTTCGCACAAATTTAGCAATCCGTTTTCTGTGTTGTGTTTAGCAAAAAGCGGAATAGGTAAAAGTTATATACTTCAAAAACTGGCAGATTGTATGCCAAACGGTTCGTACAGCTTCCACACACAAATATCTGCAAATGCTTTGTATTATTTTAATTCACAAGAAATACAAGACAAAGCACTTTTAATTGAAGATTTAGAATGGACTACGCAAATGCTCACGCCTTTAGCAACTCTACAAAGTCAAGGAAAATTAGTAAAAACAAGAGCCACAAAAGACAAAGACGGAATGTTACATTCTACCACTTTTGAAGTAAACGGAAATTTATGTTTGTTGGCTTGTGCATATTCTGATAAAAATTACGAAAGTTTATCGCTTCCTTTTTTAATGATTCATTTAAACCACAGCCAAAGCCAAGATATTGCAATAATGAATTATCAAAAAAAGTGCAAAGCTGGGTTGGTAGCACCAACAAGCATTTTACAAACACAATACGAATTAAAATGCCTAATCGCAACGCTTCAAAATGTTAGTGTTATCAATCCTTTTGCCACATTAATAGAATTACCAAACGAAATAGCACACCCAAGAAAAAGCCTTTTATTATTGCTCAATTTTATAGAAGTAATCACGTATTTTTTTCAATATCAACGAGAACAAACAGCCGATGAAACCACAGGCGAAGTATTTATAAAAACACATCCAAACGATATTGAATTAGCTTTTAAACTACTCAAAAATAGTTTGTTCCGTAGAGCTGACGAATTAAGCACCACCGCAAGAGGTTTTTATCATTGGCTTACCGATTTTTTAACCGAAGCAAAAACAAATCAATTTACAGCTTTAGATATTAGAAAAGCAAAGGCAATCCACCCAAGAACTTTAAACCGATACTTGCAAGAACTCAAACTTTACAGCTATGTAAAAGTAGTTGGCGGAAACAAAAACCGAGAAGGCTATTTATACAAACTAACCGAATTTGGCAACCAAACAGACGTACAAAACAAGATTGAAAAAGCACTACAAACCAATCTTGAAAACATAAAAACAGCCTACGAAAAGCAAAACAGTAAGACAGTTAGCCAAAACCCAATGACCAACTTACAAACGCAACAATAACAAGGCTTTAAGAGTAGGACGACACAAAAATAAAAAACAGATAAAATGCAAGAATTTAAAACCTATTTACAAAACAAAAATTTAAGTTCTGTAACTATTAAAGAATATAAAAGGCAAAAAAATCTTTTTAAAAACTGGCACAATGGCGAAGCCATTAACTGCCAAAAGAAAGATATTTTAGAATATTTAAGCTATTTAAAAAACACAAAAAAACTACAATCTATAAGCCGAAATAATGCCTTAATAAGTTTACGCCATTACTTTGATTATCTGCTACAACAAAACGAAGTAGCTACAAATCCAACCACGTTAATAAAATTAAGAGGATTAAATAAACGCAAATTAAAACACATTTATAATCTTGAAGAACTAACAGAGCTTGCCGATAATTATTATCAATTAGAAGTAAAAAAAGCCGAAGAAAATCTAATATTAAAAGCCAACAGAAACACAACCAAAAACAGTTATTTAGCACAGCTTCGTAACTACAATATTTTACAATTATTTATACATCAAGGTTTAAATACAAGAGAAGTTTTAGAACTGAAAACAGACGATATACAACTACACAAAGCAACCCTACAAATACAAAAAGGAACACAAAGAGGAAACGCAAGAAACTTGCCTTTACACGCCACACAAATAGGAAGTTTAATGCAATATATAAACGAAATCCGCCCACAGCTTGCCAAAAATAAAGAAAGCAACCTTTTGTTTTTGCCAACAAAACAAAGTCAAAAACCTGCTAAAAATGTTGCAACAGCACTCAAAAAACTATCTGCAAGCCTTAAAATAATAGATACTAATTTTAGCAATTTTGCACAATTACGAGCTTCGGTAATTACGTACTGGATAAAAACCTACGGATTACGAAAAGCACAATATTTAGCAGGACATAAAAGTATAGTAAGCACCGAAGAATATGTACCAAATAATATTGAAGATTTAGCCGAAGATATTACAAAGTTCAATCCGTTTTGAACAGCTACAAATCCATACAAAAAGAGTACATTTTTTGGCTTGATACTTTAGGTTTTAATCAAAAAACAATTACCAATTATGGTAACCGAGTAAACGACTTGTTTAAGTGGTTAAATACTCAAAATATTACTTCTATAAATCTGCTTAATCAAAACCATATTACTACCTTTTTTGAGTATCAAGAAAACCGAACAGACAGCAAATTTAAAGGACGTTTAAGTACCTCATATTTAAACGATTATTTTAGTGCTATTGATAAGCTGTTAGAGTTTTTACACCAAATGGGAGCAACAAACACACCAATCCCAACCAATTACAGAATAACGATTGATAATGATAATCGAGTAAAAAAAATACAACCTTTTACTATTGAAGAAATAAAGATTTTACAAACCCAAATTACAGAACTTTACCCAAATTACGATTACAAACACAGAGAACTAAAACAACAACAATTACAGCTTGTTTTTGTGTTGCATTATGGTTGTGGTTTGCGAATGAGCGAGGGTTTTAAACTCACAGCAAAAGACATAAATTTTAACAAAAGAACGCTTTTTGTAAGGCAAGGTAAAAACTACAAAGACCGCATTATTCCATTGAGCGAGAGCATTTATAAAGCCTTACAAGATTATATTTACAATTTTAGAAACCTTGTAAAATGTAATCATAATAGGCTATTTGTACAGCAACAAATTACACTTTGTAAAGACTTACAGCACTTGCATAAAAGTTGCCAAAATGAGAGCATACAAAACAAACGTTTATCGTTCCACATTTTACGCCACTCAATCGCAACCCATTTACTGCAAAATGGAATGGATATAGAAAACATTGCACGTTTTTTAGGACATAACAGCTTAACCAGTACCCAAATTTATACGCATATAATTAACCGATAATCTGCAACATTTTTTTATCTTTACCGTAGGAAGTTTTTTAGCTTTTTGCGGTTTTTTTGTGTGAATATGTTCTTTGTTTTTTTGTGGTGTGTGTAAAAACGGTTTTTAAAATTACTTGACCTAAAAATAAAGTAGTTTAAAAGAACGTAGCTATAAAGAGTTTAGATATTATTCGCCAGATAGTGGAACTTATATATCCCAAGACCCGATTGGGCTTAGTTCTGGCGAACCAAACTTCTACGCTTATGTAAAGGATAGTAATAGTTGGATTGACCCACTAGGTCTTAATGCTATTCCAGAGTCAGCTCAAGCTTGGGAGCATCGATTTAATAATCTTCCACCAGGAGAAAAATTTAATGCAGCACAAGGAAAATTGGACAAAGTTGCAACAAGAAATGGTTGGGAATTAGATTCTAAATTAACTCGTATGAATGGGCGTAAAGTTTACACTGATGGAAGTGGAAAATTGTTTGCCGCAGATACTCAACACGGACGTTTTGAGTATCATAATAAAAAAGGGACACATTTAGGAGAGTTTAATATAGATGGAGGAAAAACGAAACCAGCAGGAACTCATAAATTGAAATGCGGATGATAAAAACAAAAAAGTTAGTTGATTATAAGGAAACTATAATCGAAAGAGGTATAGTATTACGTTGTCCCGGTTTACCACCTTATGAGAATATCGTTGATTTCATGGCTTGCGAAACAATTGGTTCTAATTCATTTCAACTAATTGTCTCTTCAGGATATAAAGCAGGCTTAAGATATTGTCTTTTTCCTGAGGAATCAATTCCAAAAGAATACGCATCAGGACTTAATACTAAATGGTTAATTGATAATTGGGATTCATGGGGATACGTAGATTGCCCCTTAAATGAGGTGAGAATTTTTAAAAATACCGTGCCTATTTCATTGGATCAATTTAAGTTGTAAGATTGTGTAACCTGATAGTTCGGAAATATTTTCTATGCCGATTATAAATAAAAATAAATAAAGCCACAGCGAAGTTGTGGCTTTATTTATGCTCAAAAACTTCGTTTTCAGAGCATTTTAAAAAAAAGTTATTAACATTGTAGCGTTCCGCTTCAACCTCTTTATTTATGGGCGTTCCGCCCTTTTTTGCCTATTTCTTTTTTTTCGCTGTATTTCTAGTATTTAGGCGTTTATTTCGCCTGCGGAAAGGTGCTTTTTTTGGGCTTTTTTCTTTTTCTTTTTTGGGCTTTTTTTGGGGTTTGAATTTTGGGCTTTTTGCAGTCGGTTTTTTAGGCGTTTACTTTGCGTTTGTAAAATGGATTGCAAACTTAATAGCTGTTGCTTTTTTTGCCTTTTAAAATACTTTTAAAGCGATTTTAATTTGCTCTTTTTGTATTGCTTCGCAACACATTTTTTTTGGCTTTTTTTTACCGCTTTGCGGTTGGGCTTTTTTTGTTTTTGCGTTGCAAAAATGAGGGCTTTTTTATTCCTGCAAGGCAGGAAATGGGCTTTTTTTTGGCGAAGTTTTCGCCAATATTTTGACTTTTAAAAGACTGAAAACGGATTAAAATGTGATATAATTCGCTTAAAAATCAATATTAAAAATCAAAAATTTTTGCGAGTTTTTACGCTTTAAAATCGAAATAGGATTGCGGTTTTAAAGCCGACAAAATGGCGTAATTGTTAATAAGTCAAATATTTATATTTTGTTTTTAAACTGGATTTATATTGCTGTTTAAAATCAAAAATTAATCGTTTTTGGAACGAAAACAACTTTTATCTTTAAAAAAAGGCGAAACACTTTTTTTAAATCACTTTTAAACCGCTTTTGCGGTTTGGGCTTTTTTCTTTTTTCGCTCTGCTTCGCAGTGCTTTTTTTGGGCTTTTTTTCTCGCCTTTGGCGTGATTCTGATTTATTTTTGCGAAGCAGAAAAGGGCTTTTTACGCTCTAATCGAGCGATTTTTTTTGCGGTTTTAAGTGTTTTACAAGTCGGTTTTTACAGGCTTCTGTAATTTATAGTTTAATTTTTTTTTGGCTTTTTTAGGGCTATTATTTACCATTTTTTATAGTTGTTTTTTGCGTTCTGTTTTGGTGTTTTTTTGGGCTTTTTTCTTTTCTTTTTTGGGCTTTTTTTTCACACCTTTCCGCAGGCGAAATAAACGCCTAAATACTAGAAATACAGAGTTTTGCGTTTTCATTTTTTGTTAATAGAAATTTCTTTTTCTCTCTTTTTTTCTTCCGTAATTAGTGTTTTATAAAACACTTTTACGATGAGAAATTTAACAATTCACAATGCCAATTTTATCACTTTTAAGAACCCATTTTTAACTATTGATATTCTCGGTGGCGTAGATTTGAGCCAAGTAGAAAGAATGGTTTGCACGCTTCGAGTTTCGTACCTAAAAAATGCCATTTACAGAACAACAATTGATTTGTATAATGACAACCAAACCGATAAATTAATACGAACACTTTGCGACAAATGGGAAGTAAAATTGTTAGATGTTTCCAAGACTTTATATAATCTCACTTTACAGTTGGAGGATTACAGATTAGAAGAATTAAAGTTTAACGGAAAACATAGAAAACCACAATTTTCACTTTCAATTGAAGACAAAAAGCAAGCGTTAAAAACGCTTAAAAGTAAAAGCCTACTTAAACAGCTAACCGAAAAATTAAACACAACTGGAATTATTGGCGAAGACGAAAACGCAAGCATTTTATTTTTTGCGTTGGCTTCGCACAAATTTAGCAATCCGTTTTCTGTGTTGTGTTTAGCAAAAAGCGGAATAGGTAAAAGTTATATACTTCAAAAACTGGCAGATTGTATGCCAAACGGTTCGTACAGCTTCCACACACAAATATCTGCAAATGCTTTGTATTATTTTAATTCACAAGAAATACAAGACAAAGCACTTTTAATTGAAGATTTAGAATGGACTACGCAAATGCTCACGCCTTTAGCAACTCTACAAAGTCAAGGAAAATTAGTAAAAACAAGAGCCACAAAAGACAAAGACGGAATGTTACATTCTACCACTTTTGAAGTAAACGGAAATTTATGTTTGTTGGCTTGTGCATATTCTGATAAAAATTACGAAAGTTTATCGCTTCCTTTTTTAATGATTCATTTAAACCACAGCCAAAGCCAAGATATTGCAATAATGAATTATCAAAAAAAGTGCAAAGCTGGGTTGGTAGCACCAACAAGCATTTTACAAACACAATACGAATTAAAATGCCTAATCGCAACGCTTCAAAATGTTAGTGTTATCAATCCTTTTGCCACATTAATAGAATTACCAAACGAAATAGCACACCCAAGAAAAAGCCTTTTATTATTGCTCAATTTTATAGAAGTAATCACGTATTTTTTTCAATATCAACGAGAACAAACAGCCGATGAAACCACAGGCGAAGTATTTATAAAAACACATCCAAACGATATTGAATTAGCTTTTAAACTACTCAAAAATAGTTTGTTCCGTAGAGCTGACGAATTAAGCACCACCGCAAGAGGTTTTTATCATTGGCTTACCGATTTTTTAACCGAAGCAAAAACAAATCAATTTACAGCTTTAGATATTAGAAAAGCAAAGGCAATCCACCCAAGAACTTTAAACCGATACTTGCAAGAACTCAAACTTTACAGCTATGTAAAAGTAGTTGGCGGAAACAAAAACCGAGAAGGCTATTTATACAAACTAACCGAATTTGGCAACCAAACAGACGTACAAAACAAGATTGAAAAAGCACTACAAACCAATCTTGAAAACATAAAAACAGCCTACGAAAAGCAAAACAGTAAGACAGTTAGCCAAAACCCAATGACCAACTTACAAACGCAACAATAACAAGGCTTTAAGAGTAGGACGACACAAAAATAAAAAACAGATAAAATGCAAGAATTTAAAACCTATTTACAAAACAAAAATTTAAGTTCTGTAACTATTAAAGAATATAAAAGGCAAAAAAATCTTTTTAAAAACTGGCACAATGGCGAAGCCATTAACTGCCAAAAGAAAGATATTTTAGAATATTTAAGCTATTTAAAAAACACAAAAAAACTACAATCTATAAGCCGAAATAATGCCTTAATAAGTTTACGCCATTACTTTGATTATCTGCTACAACAAAACGAAGTAGCTACAAATCCAACCACGTTAATAAAATTAAGAGGATTAAATAAACGCAAATTAAAACACATTTATAATCTTGAAGAACTAACAGAGCTTGCCGATAATTATTATCAATTAGAAGTAAAAAAAGCCGAAGAAAATCTAATATTAAAAGCCAACAGAAACACAACCAAAAACAGTTATTTAGCACAGCTTCGTAACTACAATATTTTACAATTATTTATACATCAAGGTTTAAATACAAGAGAAGTTTTAGAACTGAAAACAGACGATATACAACTACACAAAGCAACCCTACAAATACAAAAAGGAACACAAAGAGGAAACGCAAGAAACTTGCCTTTACACGCCACACAAATAGGAAGTTTAATGCAATATATAAACGAAATCCGCCCACAGCTTGCCAAAAATAAAGAAAGCAACCTTTTGTTTTTGCCAACAAAACAAAGTCAAAAACCTGCTAAAAATGTTGCAACAGCACTCAAAAAACTATCTGCAAGCCTTAAAATAATAGATACTAATTTTAGCAATTTTGCACAATTACGAGCTTCGGTAATTACGTACTGGATAAAAACCTACGGATTACGAAAAGCACAATATTTAGCAGGACATAAAAGTATAGTAAGCACCGAAGAATATGTACCAAATAATATTGAAGATTTAGCCGAAGATATTACAAAGTTCAATCCGTTTTGAACAGCTACAAATCCATACAAAAAGAGTACATTTTTTGGCTTGATACTTTAGGTTTTAATCAAAAAACAATTACCAATTATGGTAACCGAGTAAACGACTTGTTTAAGTGGTTAAATACTCAAAATATTACTTCTATAAATCTGCTTAATCAAAACCATATTACTACCTTTTTTGAGTATCAAGAAAACCGAACAGACAGCAAATTTAAAGGACGTTTAAGTACCTCATATTTAAACGATTATTTTAGTGCTATTGATAAGCTGTTAGAGTTTTTACACCAAATGGGAGCAACAAACACACCAATCCCAACCAATTACAGAATAACGATTGATAATGATAATCGAGTAAAAAAAATACAACCTTTTACTATTGAAGAAATAAAGATTTTACAAACCCAAATTACAGAACTTTACCCAAATTACGATTACAAACACAGAGAACTAAAACAACAACAATTACAGCTTGTTTTTGTGTTGCATTATGGTTGTGGTTTGCGAATGAGCGAGGGTTTTAAACTCACAGCAAAAGACATAAATTTTAACAAAAGAACGCTTTTTGTAAGGCAAGGTAAAAACTACAAAGACCGCATTATTCCATTGAGCGAGAGCATTTATAAAGCCTTACAAGATTATATTTACAATTTTAGAAACCTTGTAAAATGTAATCATAATAGGCTATTTGTACAGCAACAAATTACACTTTGTAAAGACTTACAGCACTTGCATAAAAGTTGCCAAAATGAGAGCATACAAAACAAACGTTTATCGTTCCACATTTTACGCCACTCAATCGCAACCCATTTACTGCAAAATGGAATGGATATAGAAAACATTGCACGTTTTTTAGGACATAACAGCTTAACCAGTACCCAAATTTATACGCATATAATTAACCGATAATCTGCAACATTTTTTTATCTTTACCGTAGGAAGTTTTTTAGCTTTTTGCGGTTTTTTTGTGTGAATATGTTCTTTGTTTTTTTGTGGTGTGTGTAAAAACGGTTTTTAAAATTACTTGACCTAAAAATAAAGTAGTTTAAAAGAACGTAGCTATAAAGAGTTTCGGTATTATTCAGCAGATGAGGGGATATACATAACAAAAGATCCAATTGGATTAGCAGGCAATAATCCCAATCTCTATTCCTACACAAAAAACAACAATATCTGGGTAGATCCTTTCGGTTTAGAATGCAAGATTGCTGCAGTTAAAAAATTATCTGATAAAGTAGACAATAAGTATAAGCAAATTTTTAAATGCAAAGAATTTGTTGATAGTTTAAAAAAATTAATGCAGAAGGAAGGAATATCAGGAGAAGTATTAGAATTGAAATCTATTAGAAATATATGGTCTAATAAAATAGGTAAAAATATAGCAGAAAATGGAGAACATGTGGCTATAAGAGTTGATGATGTAGTTTTTGATAATTTGAATCCTCAAGGCATAAAATATGATGATTGGGCTGAAGACTTAGGTGTTGGCTTTCCAGGTATGTCTTCTTCATCTCCAGTTACTTTTTAATTTTTATAGAATATGAAATTAAAGCTTTTTTTAGAGTTTGTAGAAAAACGTCCACAAATGTACTTTGATAAAGTTTCATTAGAAAATCTAAATAATTTTTTAGGTGGGTACTTCGTAGCAAAACAAATTAATAACATTCTTGATGATGATGATAACAGATTTTTAAAAACTTTCTACAGTTACTTGAAAAATAAATATAATCTTAATGGAGAAAGTTGGAAAGATTTGTTGTTAGATAAATATCAAAATGATGACATAAAAGCATTTCACAAATTCTTTGAACACTTTGCCGAATTTAATCATTTTAAAGAATAGTCCCAAAGCTGGGTCAAGTATTCCTTTAAGGATCCAAAAGCTGGCGTAAGTGTTCTTGAAAAGATCACTTGTGTCATAACGATAAAGACAAGTTTGTAACTTGTCAACCAATACTTATTATTACAACCAAAGCACATTTCCAAAAAAACAATTGTAATTTTAGTTGTTTGAACTATAAATATAAATTTAAAAATACATTAACTTTAAACAATAAAATCAAAAATATAAATGCACCAACTTTGCTACTTATTATTATTACTAATTTTAAATGAGCCTATGTTAGAAACCAAAGACGGTATCTATTTAGAAACCACTGCCACTATTACCAATATTGAGTTTAAGCGGTATGGGGCAAGGTCAATTGCTATTGCTTCTGTTGA
>Ga0209831_1003380_pt1 | contig 13226 bp, 6 predicted proteins | sample Maine_Asex4_meta_FD_187451 | JGI IMG/M metagenome (GOLD analysis project Ga0209831, IMG submission 187451) | Marine algal microbial communities from Maine, USA - Maine_Asex4_metaG (SPAdes) (version 2) | ecosystem: Host-associated > Algae > Red algae > Unclassified | place: Maine, USA | collected...
ATTATTTTGTTCTTAGTTTTCTCTTTGAAAACAGGAGTTATCTCCATATAATGACTGTTTTCAAAGAGGAAAATAAGGATAAAAGAATCAGCCAAGAATGAATATTTATTATTACAGCATTCCTTAGATACTATAAAAGTAATTGAGGGCGTACATTATCCTATTAATGAAAATGTATATATTCCGTTTAAAAACAAGTACATCTATTTTTGCTTTCTCCTTTATCTTATTGATGCTTCTTGGTTATCAGATGCACGCACAAGACATACAAATCCTATTGCCCAACCAATATAATGGAAAAGTAAAACCAAACAGCCGTCAATATACGGAATCCTTTTATATCTATGAAGCGGCAGTTAGTCCAGTTATTAATCTCAAGCAATTTAAGCGATATAAGCGAGAATACAACCTACCAGATTCCGTAAGTATCATTTTGCCTGAAATGACCAATACTATTGATACTAGCCTATTAATTGGATTCATTCGAGCAAAAGAAACCTCTACAGGTCATTTAGTTTTATTAATTGCTACTAATTATACAACAAAGGAAGTCACCTTCTACATAGATTCGAACCTTGACGGAAATTATAAAAATGATAATCCAGCAATTACTATTTTGGCAGGAACACCCCCCATAAATATCGAATTATCACCGCCAAATGAGATACCTTTTGATTTATCTTTGGGCGTTCCTAAGCGACTAAGTAAGGAAGAACAACAAGTAGCCTTGATAAAGGATTTAAATAGAAAGGAAAAAAATAATATCAGCAATTCTCTCGCTTTTGAACTACATGGAGGGGTTGGTAGTAGTAAATTAACCTACCAATTTGATGACCTAAATAGGGGTTTTCCTGTTTGGTATAATGTCAGTCAATCCGAAAAAAATATAGGCGTAGCCTTGAGTTATGATTTTCCTTTACTGCGAGTCGGCCTTAGTGCTACTTTTCAACATCTTTTTCAGTACACCTCCTATCTTAATACTCGTTTTGCCGAGCAGGAAATTATTACAGACCCAAGGACCAATAGAACAACAATACGAGAAAATGTACAGGTAGATAGAAATATTGATGACCATGCTCGAAGTAGAGTGCAGTGGAGTACTTTTATTACTGGCCGAATTCGACTGCGAGAATATCTAGAATTACAACCCTTAATTAATATTGGTCAGGTAAGTACTTTTCCTAATGAATATCTGGCGGATACAAGAATTAATATAAGAGCGTACGACTTACCCGCTAATCCTTTTCTAGAGTTAGGTATTAGATTTGAAGGCTTAACAGGTGATAGGAGGGCCTTGTTTTTTGGTATCAGTAGAAGTAAACTATGGTGGAAACCAGCTAATTTTCTGGAAGAAGGGCAAGCTAATTATTGGTCAAAAGCAATCACTTGGAAGATTTTAGGCGGCTATAGATTTGCAAGGAAAAGGTAATTGATTATTAATTATTGAATATTGATTATTCACTAGACGTAGCCAGTACGTGTGAATAATTAATAAGCAATAATTAATAATCAACATAATCAATAATTTTTATCTATTCCAACCTACTTTATCCGCAAAGATGTTCACCTCTGTCTCTGAAGGAGAATTAGAATTAAATAGATATTCATCAGAGCTGTAATGCCATCTTACAGGAATTGCAGTACCAGAAACTGGTGTCAAAGCAGGAATACCCGTTCTTCTCCAGTCACTATAATTTTCTGGTTGCAAGAACATCGCAATATATTTTTGCGTCATGACTGTTTCTAAGGTTAAATTACCCACTCCTGGATTAATGTCTTCTTGTGCAATATAGGCATTGTATTCATCGTCCCCTAAACCTAAGCGAACAAAAGAAGCTTTAATACCCGCCAAGTAAGCATCGTAACCAGTCTGAGAACCACCAGTTCTAACATCTGCCTCTGCGATGATAAATTGCATTTCTCTATAAGTAATTAATTCTTGTAAAAAATCAGGTACTAAATAGGTATGATCGGTTATAAAAACTTGATCCATTACCGCCAACCTATCTGTATCATTCAAACCTGTCAGTAAAGCACGCATGGTTGGATGAAATTCAATATCTCCCGTTCTATCTCTGTTAAAACGAAACCATCCACCAGCTGCATTAATGTCTGGATATTGATAAGACATATTCTCTGCTGCACTTTCAAAAGCTTGCATAGCCTCACTCATTGCACCTGCATAATCTTTGTCTTTCAATAATCCTCTTGCTTTAATAGCATGAGCAGCCTTCATCCAGTTAGCGATATCTCCGCCATAAAAAACGTCTTCTCCGCCAGGAGTAAGTGCGCCTGGTGCACCACCAAGAAGCATAAGACCTTCATCTAATAAACTGTAAATAGCGGCATAAATAGCACTTTGAGTATCGTAAGTAGGATTCGTAGCATCTATTCCTTGTAAGGCATCTGAATAAGGCATATCATCCCATACATCTGTTGCTATCATTAGATTGAACGCTTCTATTATGTTTAAAACACCTGTATAATGCCCCAAACCATCTTCCTGTGTAGCTGTTTTTGCAATTTTAACTTCATTCAAGGTATTTTCATACAAATTTTGCCAAGCATCATCAAAACGATTAGGGGTTAAACCTGTGTATTGATTAAAAGCAGACCATTGTCTTTCTACCCCTTCTACTTGCTGGACAAGCATCGAACTAAATCTAGAAAAATCTCCCCCATAATTATCAGCCATGGCAATCTGAAAGGCTGGTAACTGTGCCGTTACAGGAACAGTAGTAGGATTGTTGGGATCTCTATTTAAATCCCCACCCAAATAATCTTCACAGCCAATTGTTGAAAAAGCTAATAAGAAGATTAATAGTATATGCTTATGTATTTTCATATTTTTAAATTTGGTGATTGGTTGATTAGTAATTAATCAACCAATTAAAATTAAAACAACCGCTCACTCTAAGGAACGAAGGAAAAATAAAATGAATATTTTGTTTTTAAAAAACCAATTCCTGTAAGGGTTTGAGTCTTATAAAATGTAAAGTTATTTTATTTCGGTTCCTAACATACGTAGGCGAGAGAGAGTTTTTTTAGAAGAAAATTAAAATTTTCTTCTAAAAAAACCTCCTAACTAATTGCAATTAAAAATTAAACGATAAAGAGAAAAGAACAGATCTAGTACTAGGCATATTGAAATAATCAAAGCCTTGCCCATTACCTGTACCTGTTAAACTAGTTTCTGGATCAATACCATCATAATCTGTAGTGAACCATAAATTTCTTCCAGAAATACCAAAAGAACCACCCTTCATCCAGTTCGTTGCTGGAAAACGGTAAGATACACCAAGTTCTCTTAATCGAACCCAACCACCATCTTGCACAAACTGCTCTCCTACTGCACCAAATCCTCCTAAAGAAGAAGTCCAGTAATCTTCATCTCTTACTACAGGAATATCATTAGGCGTACCATCTGATTGTTTAACGCCTTCAATTACAGTAGGTGTTTCTTCTCTAGTATCCGCTGTTAATTGAGAACGACCGAAGAAAGATAAAGCCCATGCTGTACCATTCCATAAATCTCCACCTTGTCTCCAATCCAATAAGAAATTTAAGCTAATATTTTTGTAAGTAATCGTATTATTCCAACCCAAAATAAAATCAGGATTAGGATTACCGATAGCTCTTTGAGAAGGATCTACCGCTTGATAACCAAATTCCGAACTAGCTGGGTCGTCATTAATTACCACTGCACCACCAGGAATATTCAAACTTTGATCGTTTGCTGTTCCCGCATCTGCTCTTAAATAAGCACCACCGAAAATAGCTCCATATTGGTTACCTTCTACTAAATAAGTACCTGCTGTATTAAATCCAGCTAAGAATAATCGTTCAATACCCGGTGCTAATTTTGTTACAATATTCTCTGATTTAGTGAAATTTACTTGTGTATTCCATGTAAGACCATTTGATCTAACAGGTGTTGCATCTATCGTTAACTCAATTCCCTGAGAAGTCATTTCTCCTGAATTTAACCAAACATTAGTAAATCCAGTGGAAGGAGTCAAAGAAGCATTCAAAATAGCATCTCTCACAGTTCCATTATAGTAGGTCGCATCAATCCCAAATCTTCCATTAAAAAATCTTAAATCAAGCCCCGCTTCAAATGTAGTTGTTAACTCAGGTGTAAGATTCGCATTACCCAATAGAGAAGATTGGTCAAAGGCAGACACACCTGCAATAGGAAAATTAATATCATCACCCCATCCATCTCCAATACTAGGAGAAACGAATACAGACTGGGTAGAATATGGATCTGGAGGTCCTGCACCCACTTGGGCAAAAGACAATCTCAATTTACCAAAAGATAGGACACTACTTTCTTGCATTAATTCAGTAAAGACTAAAGCTAAAGAAGCAGAAGGATAGAAAAAGCCTGTATTGCTTACTCTAAAATCATCTGGATTACCTAATCGAGAATCATAATCTTGTCTAGCTCCTAAAGTAAGGTATAAAGTACTATTCCAGTTAGCAGCTACCTGGCCAAAAAAGCCTAGTGATTTATATCTATCAATATCTTCAAAAGAAGATAAATTAGTAGCATTACTAATGTCTAAGAAACCCGGAAAAACCAAACCTGTACCATCTGTTGTAGATTGGTGAGTATTGTAAGAAAAAGCATTTACCCCTGCTACGTAATCCAGCGTAATATCCTCTGTAATAGGACCGCTACCTAAGATGGTAAAGTTATTATCGTATTGTTGGGTGTTGAATTCATCATGAGAAATGGCACCACTAGCGTTTGTTCTAGAATTTATTTCAAACTCTTGCTTTCGGATGTCACTCGTTATGTCATAGCCTATATTAAGACCAAAACCTAACCAGTTACTCACCATATAATCCGCTTTGACGTTACCGAAAGTTCTAGATACATCTTCGTAGCCCAGTGCATTATTAATGGTCCAGTAAGGATTATCATATCCACCGCCACCTCTATAGTTTCTTTGAGCACGATCAGGAAATTCATAAGCAGAAGGTTGATTAACCGCATCTTCTGGAGAAAAACCATTGGCATTATCAAAAGAGATAGGGGTTCTAAGTTGACCTAATAATAAGCCAGAAGTATTAGACCCTTGCTGTACTCTTGTATAATCTGATTTAGTGAAATTGACAGACCCTGAAATTGTTAAGTTATCTAATGGTCTCAAAGTGGAAGCTAACTTAACTGTTTTTCTTTTGTAATCATTTCTAGGGACGATTCCATTTGCACGTAAATCTGAACCAGACAACCTAAAAGTTGCTTTTTCTCCTCCGCCAGAAATTGCTAGAGAATTTGTAAAAGTCGTAGCCGTTTGATAAAACGGATCCACATTATTATAGATATTAGCAGGATTGCCGTTACCCATTCCTCTAGGTACTAAAAAGCCATTTTTATCATATCTATAATTCCCTTCTGTATCATAGGCACTTGCTCTTGTAGGTGCATCTGGGTGATTTCGATCTGTTGAAAATTCCAAATCTGAAATTTGTGGTCCCCAACTACCCGAAGCACCTGTAGAAGGATCTCGATAAGCCCCACCATTACCCTGTGCGTAGACACTCTGCAAGTCAATCATATTTGAAATCCAATCCACTCCGACAGAGGAAGAAAAATTAACATCCACTCGGTCACCAGCTTTACCTTTCTTCGTAGTGATTAAGATAACCCCTGTTGCACCCGCTGTACCATATAATGCAGTTGCAGCTGCCCCTTTCAACACGTTGATAGATTCTATATCGTCCGGATTCAAATCCATTAAACGATTAGAAGCGGCTACCCCTGCTGTGGAAGCTTGAGAAGTTAGCGTTTCATTATTTGTCCGAACACCATCAATAACAATTAAGGGCTGGTTATTTCCCACCATAGAAGTTACCCCTCTTACCAATATTCTGGAGCCACCGCCCGCAGAACCAGAAGAACGAGTAACCTGAATACCAGAAGCTTTTCCAACTAAAGCATCTACTGGATTCGCAGCACCTGAACGAGTAATGTCACTGCCATCTACTTGTTGTACGGCATAGCCCAATGCTTTTTCTTCTCGTTGAATACCCAAAGCAGTTACAACGGCTGTTTCTAAGAGGACACCTTCTGATAATACGACATCCATAATATTGGACGCGCCTAGATCTACTTCTTGTGTACTAAAACCGGTATAACTAAACACTAAAGCAGTGCTTCCATCTGGCACCTCTAATGTGTACATACCATCAAAATCTGTCACTGTTCCTGTAGATGTTCCTTTAATTAATACACTAGCACCGATTAATGGATCTGTTCCATCTGTAAGTGTTCCTGTAATGGTGCGTTGTGCTAGGAGATACCCCGATATAAACAGGAGTGCTCCTAAAGAAAGTAAGAGTTTTTTCATACTAAAATAATTTGATTTGAATAAGTAAGTACCTAAAATAAAGTAATCGTCATTTTTGAAGAGGCTATTTTTTCATTATACAAAAAAAAAATCTTTGAATAATTCCTTTATTGAACTGTTTTTTTAGGAAGTAGAATGGAAAAAGAGTCCTTCATAAAATGATGATTATTTATTTTAGGTACTTAGTAGTTACTGCTTCATTGACTGATTACATATCAAGTCGCAAAGCATAATATTAGTGTTGATTAGTTTTTATACTGGTAAGTAGACTACTGGATTAAGGGTAAAGCTAGTAAAATAATCTCTAATTTTTAAAACTTATAGAAGCTTTTTGTAGAAAATGTTCCAAATTTTATTAAATCTGTATCCAAAATATTAATAATTTAATAAAAGCCTGAACTAATAAAACGAAGAAAAATTAAAGAATAGGGAGTTTAAAACCACCTATATGTTGTTAGAGTCTATATATATCTGTTACATCCCCAATCTATTACACACTCACTTTTTCCTCTTTCCAAAAACAAAGTATCTAAAATTATTTGATCGTAAAAATAAATATATATCATAAGCTTCCTAAAAAATGTACCACTTGGAAGAAAAAGCAAATCTAGTTTTTTTTCTATCTAAAAGAACAGCTATCAACATCTAAATCGGTTGCTATCATCCGTTGCCATTGAGTTTAATGACAACGGATGATGACAACCGCATATGACATTTAAGTGATACTGAGTACTTATTCATACGATACCTAAGCTACAGAGTAGCTACTTATCAAACTTACTGCACCACTCTTTCCCCACTCTTAAATTGAATAAAATTCATCTCTACCAAGCTCTGCCCCTCCACCACTTCTGGATTTTTAAAAACAAAATAAAGAGTATGTTTTTCTGTCACCTCCTTTACGGGAATAGTAAATTTGGGTTTTAAATTATATCGAACCGCCCAATAATTCGGTTCTGGTCCTTTTTTACCCCCTTTTTTCCAAGCCGTTTTTATCTTCTCAAACTCTGCTCCATAATCAAGACCTAAATCCACTATCTTTTCCGTTTGCCCTATTAATTGCCCTTCGGGTGAGTCTAGTCGAACCTCAATAACTGCACCAGCTGCATTCACACCAGTAGCGGCTTCTGCTCCAATAACAATTTCTGTAATACCCGTTAAATCTATATCATCGTAAGCCAAATACGCATTGTCTTCGACAATATTAAAAATGCGTCCTGGTGTGGTGAGAAACTGCGTTCCCCTAGCTTCGTCATATTGTTCAGGCATGATATAGGGATTTCGTAAAGCAATAATTTTTTCCGAAGTAAGGGATTCTAATTTATCAGTGCCTTTATCGGTATAGGCTACTCGTAATAAATAGCCCCCTTTTCCATTCGTTCCTTTCGGAACTTCTGTTTTAAAAGTGCCAGCAAGTGGCAGTACTTTTGGCGCAGTTTGCGGATTATTTAAACTCATGATATATTCAATCATTAAAGCCGCATCTCTTTCTGATAAATTGGGATGGGCACTCATCCCATGTTCTCCCCAAATCCCAACACTTCCATTGATGATACGTTTGGCAATAACCTTTTGTCCTTTCGGGTCGTTTTTGTATCTTTTAGCAACTTCTATATAACTAGGTCCTATTGACTTAACATCTACTCGATGGCAAGATAAGCAGTCACTCTCATCTATTAAGTTTTTTCCTCTAGAGAAAGTCAACCAATCATCTGTTGCCACATGATTTTGAGCAATTTCGATAGGGTCGAAACCTTCTGGTGCATAGTCAAAATTAACGGCAACAGCGTTTTGAGCGATATTACCTGCCGCAACAGAACCATCCTCTAGGTCATTTACTTGAATGGCATAAGTCAATTGGTTATCAGGAAAATAAAAAGATTGATTACCTCCCGTAATTTGAATGTCTACGACTGGTGGTTCATTACCTGCGAGTACTTCAAAAACTTGCTCCCCACTATTGCCTTCGCTATCTGTGACGGTTAAGTATACATTATACAAGCCTTCTTCCTCCAGTGTATAGCTAGGATTAGCTCCTGAAATAGTTTTATTAGTTCCATCTTCTGACACTATCGTCCATTCATAACTTAGTTTATCTTTATCATAATCTATTGTTCCTTCTGAACTCAATTGTATCGTTAATGGAATAGCTCCTGCCACTTTATCTGAACTCGCTTTCACAACAGGTGGTCGATTACCTCCATTAAATTGCACCCGTTTAATATAGGCATTATCATTTCCTCTAAACCAAGCAGAACCGTATTCCAATACATATAAATCTCCATCTGGACTAAATAGAATATCAATGGCACTTTGAAAACTTTCCGCAGGTAAGAAGGGTTCCATAGAAACATAATCTCCATTTGCATCCATTGTTACCGACATAATCCATCCCCGCATAAAGTCTACAATCAACCATTTTCCATCATAGTAAGCAGGAAAACGTTTGTCTGATTTAGGAAAATCCGCTAGTCGAAAAACGGGTCCTCCTGTTGCATTCCTACCCGCACTTCCCAATAAAGGAAACTCCTCTGAATTGGCGTAAGGATACCAAATAAATGCTTTCTCTGGAGTTGGTAATTCTTCTATCCCCGTATTATTAGGAGAGGTATTAATCGGTTTATTGACATCAAACATGCCATAAATAGAATCTGTTTCATAATCATAATCTGCATAAGGCTGGTTGTCTCCAATAAAGTAAGGCCAACCGAAAAAGCCAGGCCCCTTCGCTTGATTAAATTCATCGTAACCCCGAGAACCTTGTTCTATGTTTTCCGAAGCATCAGGTCCAACTTCTCCCCAATAAATATAGCCTGTTTCATTATCAATCGAAATTCGCCACGGGTTACGGTGTCCCATCGTGTAAATTTCAGGACGAGTTTTCGCTGTTCCTGCTGGAAATAGATTGCCTTCTGGAATCGTGTAAGTCCCATCGTCCTCTGGATGAATACGTAATATTTTTCCTCTTAAATCATTAGAATTTCCAGCAGTCCGTTGGTCATCATGGTATTCTCTACCGGGTCGTTCATCCAAGTTGGAAGTTCCTTGAGGTGGATTGACCGTATTATTTCCAGTTGTTAGATATAAATTTCCTTCTTTATCGAAGACCATTCCTCCTCCTGTATGACAACATTCAGCTCGTTGCGTAGGATATTCTAGTACAACTACTTTAGAAGCATCATTAATGGAATCCCCTTTATATTCCCAGCGAGCTAATACATGCTTTTTTTCATCGGGATCTGCATAGAATAGGAAAATCCAATTGTTTTCCGCATAATTAGGATGCGCTACCACCCCCATTAATCCTTCTTCGGCAGCTCTAGTTTCTCCTTTATCATTCGTATACATTATATTGACAGGGACATAACCGATTTGCTTAATTTCTTTAGAAGCAACATTAAACGCTTTCACAGCCCCTTTTCTTTCCACGATTACTAACTCCTCTGTATTCAAAAAGGTAAAAGCCATTGGTTCATCTAATGAACCGGGTTGATTCAGGCTTTCCGTTGTAAAGCGATTTTCTTCTGGTTTTTGTATTCCAATGCCCCCTTCTGTCGATTTACAGGCATAGATTATAGCAAATAATAGCAGGGCAGCAGCCCCTAGGTTAATAGACCAATTCGTTTTACTTTTTTGTGTTAGTTTCATATATATTTATTTTGAGAGGTCAGCGGTCAGACCAAAAATTTCATTTCCTTTCAGCAGTGAGATTTAAGGCGTAGACAACTACATTGTGTACAAGAATTTAGGGATATAAAGAGAAGTTTTTCAACACTTAATTTAAGGCAAATTCAATACGTTTTTTTTAAACACATAGTGACATAGTCCACATAGGCTTTCATTTTTTTTATGAAATAAAAAAATTGAAAGAAACCATGTGTACTATCTGACTATGTGTTTTAAAAAAACGTCTAATATATTTAGAAACACTAAGTCGAAAATTTCTCTTTACCCCCCTAACAAGAATTCTAAAATTAGAAAACATGGATAGTCTTATCTCTCTACTTTCGGTTGCTGTACAAATTTCTAAGCAGACCATAAATCATGAATTTGGTAAACCTACAAAAATCTACTGATAAAGTACTTACGTAGTCTATGTCAATTTATAAGGCTATTTGGTTTAGGAGAAAAGTGTTGTTAAGTAACGATGAAAAAATATTTGGTCGTTTTTGAAATGGACTTTTTTCTAATAGGAATGCTGTAATAATAAATGTTTATTCTTGGGTAGCTTATTTTGTTCTTAGTTTTCTCTTTGAAAACAGGAGTTATCTCCATATAATGACTGTTTTCAAAGAGGAAAATAAGGATAAAAGAATCAGCCAAGAATGAATATTTATTATTACAGCATTCCATAGGTTAAAAACATAAGAGAAAAAAGGTCAATTCAAAAACAAAAAAGACTAATTTATTTTTTAATCAACACTAAATAAGGGTAATAGTATTATTTGTTCTCCCTAGTTTTTCTTTTATTAAATAAAAAAACACCAACTTTGTTTACAGCATTCTCCAAAGAACTGAAATCACCCATGTAGCGGTTTTAACAACCGCCAAAATTAGTTAAAAATGAAGAAGTATTACTTATTGCCTCTACTTTTTTTAATGACAACGCTATCCGATTGATTCCATCCCCGGTGCTATCTTGACGACTTATGAAAATATTGGCAAAGAGAAATCTATTGGTTCTAACGTCTTTGCGAACATCAATATCTCTGATAAATTGTCTATTAATGGAGGCGTAAATATACGATATGCCACCCTAGAAGGTCTAGTAACAGGTGTAGATGGCACTTCTGTTACAGCTACTAATACTGGTTGGAATTATGGAGGTCGTTTGATGGGGCAATATAAATTGGAGAAAGGTTGGACGGTACAAGCTTTTGCTTTTGGGCGAGGAAGGAGAGTAGAATTGCAAGGTACTAGAGGTGGATTTGGGGCTTATTCTTTGGGCTTAAATAAAGATTTTAAAAATAAAAAAGGAAGTATCGGATTGGGTATTGAAAATTTTGCTAAACGGGGATGGAATGTAGCCACCGAATTAATTTCTCCGACTTTTACGCAATTCAGCAATATGCTGTTATTAAACCGAAGTATTAAAATCAACTTCCGAGAAGGAAAAAGATATTTTCATATACCAATTTGTTATTTACAAACAAGTCTACTATGTAGACTATCTGACTATGTGTTTAAAAATATCGCCTAATTAGGTTATTCAGAGATAACTTTACCCGACTATCTCGATATCTTACTTTTTTTACCTTGCCTACATGTCATTAACACTAAAAATTATCAATCGTAAATTAACAAGAATTGGTCTGTTGCTATTTTCTATACTCCTACTCATCCAAGTCCAATCTTGTAGAGAAAGTACTACCATTACTTTAGATGCAACAACCAAAGGTGATAATTTAGAATGGCGTACCCCCACTACCTTCTCTCCAGAACAAGCAAAAGCATTTCAGCAACAAGTTCCTTTAGCACAAAAACATTGTAGCCATTGCCATGAATATGTAGCACCTGATTTATTGGATAGAATTACTTGGCCCAGAGTGCTTAGTGTCATGAAAATGCATATAGATAAAATAGACTACTCGATTAGCCAAAACGAATGGATTCAAGTACAGCAATTTTATTTGCAATATGCGGCAAAAACATTTCATTCGACTACCAAGAAACACCTACCTACTTTGCAAACACAATTTGTCGGAGAGGTTATTCCAAATCCAGAGAACACTCAAAATAATGCCACCCTATTAAAGTATTTACAAACCGATAGCACCCTATATTTGGGTAAAAAAAATGGTCAATTATCAAGTATCATTCCCCCTACTCTTCAAGACAAACGCCTGCTTCCAAATATTCCCATAGACCTAGCTATCAGGACTCTACTCTACTTGTATTAGGTATAGGAAGCCTTGCACCCACGGAAGCTAGAACGGGACAATTATTAGCCATTTCATCTGATCAAACCATTGATGTGGTGGTAGATAGTTTGAAACGACCTATTAATTTTCAGATTGCCAATTTTAAAGAAACCGATAGCAAGGGTTATTTAATTGCCTCCTTCGGTTCAACGGAAGGAAAAACACCTTCTGGCGACCTATCTTTTTATAAAAATAAATCCAATAAAAAACAATTAATTGGCAATTTATCAGGTGCGATGCAAGTGGAAGTTACAGATATAGATGGTGATGGCATTCAAGAAATAATTGGGTTGTTCTCCCAAGCGAACGAAGCCATTAATATTTATAATCTGGATGAGAAAGGACAATTTATTTTAAAAAGTAGCCTACGCTTTTCCCCTGTGTACGGGACCAATAGTTTTCAGTTGATAGATATGAATGAAGATGGCTTTTTAGATTTATTAGTTACCAATGGAGATAATGATGACTATTCGCCCATTTTCAAACCCTATCACGGTATTCGCCTTTATTTAAACGACCAACAAAATAATTTTTCTCCTACTTATTTCTATCAAATAAATGGAGCTTCTAAGGTGAAGGCAGCAGATATAGACAAGGATGGAGATATAGATTTTGTGGTACTCGCCATGTATCCTGATTTATTTAGCCGTCCTTACGAAACGCTCCTTTATTTTGAAAATATCGGTCAATTTCATTTTAAAGTCCAATATTTTGAAGCACAACCTTCTGCAAATTGGATGCTCTTAGAATTAGCGGATATAGACCACGATACGGACTTGGATATTATTACGGCTGCTAATCAGGAAATTGGAGGGTTGATGCCTCCCGCATTGAAGCAAGCTTGGTTGGACAAAGAAGTAGTTGCTAAGATTTATTACAATAAAGCAAACAATTAGATACAAGGTATAGGAATAATTGATTAGACTTGTTACCCTTTAAGAAATGT
>Ga0209831_1003383_pt1 | contig 13224 bp, 11 predicted proteins | sample Maine_Asex4_meta_FD_187451 | JGI IMG/M metagenome (GOLD analysis project Ga0209831, IMG submission 187451) | Marine algal microbial communities from Maine, USA - Maine_Asex4_metaG (SPAdes) (version 2) | ecosystem: Host-associated > Algae > Red algae > Unclassified | place: Maine, USA | collected...
TGACGACGGCATGCCGTCGACCATTGTGGCCGCCCGCTTGAGGTTCTCCAACCCCAAGTGGTTGAACCGACGATGCCACAGCTCCGCCTCCCCAGCGATGCGCGTCGATGCCGCGCACGCCGACGCGTTGACCGGCGTGACCTTGAGCACGTACTGCTCCAGGTCGTTGACCTTGCCGACAACGGACGCCTTGTCAAGCACACCGCTCGAATGGACAGCATCCCCGTCGCTGAGGATGTCACAGGCGTTTCCTACGAACACTACCGCACCACGATTGCGGTCAACCGCTCGAACAGAGAGCAGGTTGCTGGTCAGGTCCGGCACGAGCATGGCCTCCCCTAGCACCATGCGCGTCTTGGTTTTGCCCTTGCCAACGACCATGGAGACGTGGCCGTGCCCCTTGATGGGTACCTTTTCGCCGTTGGCCAAGGTGACCTCTGCCCCGCTTCCCGCCGTCCGGACGGTGAAGCCCTTATCCCCGGCGGCCATGTGGTTGGTTGCGCCAGAGTCGAGCACCCAAGTTGATGAACACAGGGAGCTTCCGCGAGCCTTGCTGCTGTCGGAATTGCCAGTAGAAGCAGTGTAGGCCAGAGCGGCACCCGCGTGGGGCCCGCCGCCGTGACCGCCTTCACGGCCACCACCGCCGGGCTTGCCCTTGCCCTTGGCCTCGTCCGCCTTCTTCTTGTGGCAGTCGCGCTGCATATGTCCCTTTTTGTTGCAGTAGAAGCACACAATCGACTTCTTGTCAAACGGCCTCTTAGGCGCCGCTGCCGCAAAGGCTTGTGACTTGACACTGCCGGAAGGCTTGGAAGTGCCGACAGAAATGCTCCACTGCTCGACTTGAAGCAGCTTGTTCGTCACGTCCGACATGACGAGCTTAGTGTCCTTGTTCTTCAACACCGTCCTGAGCATCCCGTACTCTGCAGGGAGCCCTGCCAGGACACGCAGCGCAAGCGTGTTGTCGTCCACCGGGTTTCCGAGCATGGCGAGCTCGTCCCGGAGCATCTTGGCGCGCGACGCAAACTTGATGATGTTCTCGTCGCCGCCCTTCTTCAGGCTGCTTAGCTCGTCCATGAGCCGCAGCAGCTGCGCGTTGTCTCGTGCTTCGAACATGACCTTGAGCGCGTCCCACGCCTCTTTGGCCGTGTCCACCGACGTGACCGTGTTGAGATGCACGGGCTTGACCGACATCTGGATGGTCGCCAGCGCTGCCTCGTTCATGTCAACCCACGCGTCGACCACCGGGTCGTACTTCTTGTCGTGGGACGAAGATGCCGGTCGGTCCGTGACGACCGCCGCGCAGAGCTTCTCCTTCTTGAGCTGCGCACGCTGGTACGCTGCCCACACCTTGTAGTCGTCATCCAGCTGCGCAAACCGCGGGCCGTCATAGCGGCCGTGGTCTGCCATGTTCACAACCTCGGCGCCGCACAACGCCGCACTAACGACGTAGGGAGCAGAACACGCCCGCGCGACGCCGGAACACACCGCGATCCCAGGGACGTCGTCTCACCAGCGACCGAAGGGAAGACGACGGTTACCACAAGCGACAGCTGGGCCCATAACCTGTGAAGTGAGCGATAGTTAGGTGGATGCGTTGCTTTACTCGAGAGCGAACTGAGGCGCGAGGCCAGCAGGCTCTTAAACCCTCCGTGTGCCTCTCTCGCCACGTTCTGCCGGCGCACCCTCCGCCAGCGCAGTGCTCCTTCCCTTGGAGGGTACATGCTCTCACCACCCCAAAAAATCGCGACGCCCCTCGATGACCCCACGAGAATCTCCCCGAGCTCAGCTCCAAAAGGAGGTGCCCTCAATACACAAGTACAAGATATTACATCACACACATACAGCAATGCATGACAATGGCACAGCCAAACAAGCCGATGACCGCATAAATACTCCCGGAATTAGCCAGGCAGTCCGCGGTAACTCCGACTTACCTGCGCGGGGTTGGGGGGCTGCCTCAACAGGGCGCACGCTGACATCGCTCCACTACCTTGCTGATGGTATCTCTCCTCGTTTTGCCTTCTTTGCTAGCCCCCACCCTCGGCCCACGACGCGCAAGGAGCTGACCTACAACCGATTACAAGAGGCGCTCAGACAGGACGTCGAGCGTCTCTATGCTGTGCTCTCATGTCGCTTTCACGTCATACTAGGCCAGGCGCGCTTCGAGACCGTCGCAGCGTTGCGGCGCACTGGCATGGCCGCCGCCATCCTGCACAACATGAGCGTTGAAGAGCACAAGCACACGTATCTCACGCACGAGCGACGCGCGACAGGCGTGACGATCCAACATGACGACGCCGACATCAAGGTCAACGGCGGGGAGAAAGAGCCGAAAGACGGGGCGGCCGCCCATGACGGGGAGGCCGCTCATGAGGCGGAGGTGGCCGCCAATGACGGGGCGGCCGCCCATGACGGGTAGGTGGATGATGCCAGCGTCCGACAGCCATCGGCCGCAGACGTACCCGTATTGCAGCTGTTGCCAGGTATGCAAGGGGCAACCAACGCTGAGGGTGCACTGCTGCACTCACTGGCGGCGCGCATCCAAGCGCTTGAAGAAAAAGAGCATGAGATGCTTCAAGAGGACCTCATAGAGCATGTTTGGGGTCAGCGCGGTACGGTGCTGCAGCCGTACGTCGGATGATTAGTTGCACGAGTGGCGGTCAGATTTTTTTTCGTTCCGCATTGCGGGTTTTTTTTTTCTCACACATCTTGTTGTCTTGGAGCATGTGTCGTTCATAAATACTCGGACGATAAGCACGAGTGCGAAGCGTACAGCAGCCACTCGGTCGGCACTTGCGGCCGCGTGTTTCGCAACACACGCCAAACACACTTGATGGCACGGAAACGGAGATGACAGCAGAGTACATGCAATTACATGAGCGTCATGCTACAGAAAGAGCAGACGGCAACGTATCTCACAGAGCACAGAGGCAACGTCGATTCAACGACGGAGACGTCGACGGCAGATGATGCCGCGTGGGCGCTCCTGCGGTGTGCTGGTGGTCCGCACCGGGGAGGCGGGACGCTCTAGTGAGCGCGTCATGCAGCGGCAAGACCCCGCAGATGTCTGCACGGCATCCTGCCGCGCGTCTGCAACAGACGCGGTGAAGACGCGGCGAGGAAGCGGGTCTTCGTCGTTTGACGACGACCCTCCAGGGGAGAACACGTCACAGGATGACGAGAAGGCCGCCCCGGGGTCTGCGGCGGCCGCCCTCGTGCCCTAGCCCTTGAGCTCAGAGCTCGCGGCCTTCGTGGGCTCAGAGTTCGTTGACTCCGTTGAGTCCGTTCGCTCGAACGAGGCGGCCGGCGCGGCGGCGGCCGCCCGATTGACGGCCGCCTACGGGATGGCCGCCGACGAGTTGGTACCGTCGGCGGCCATCAGCTCGGTAGACATCGACATGACGGCCGCCGACGTGGTGGCCGCCGACGAGTCCGCCGCCGACGTGGCGGCCTCCAACGGAATCTCAGGCTCGACGGTGGCCACCGGCGTGGTGGCCGCCGGCTGGATTGCCGCCGACAGGGTGGCCGATGACGGGGTGACTGCTGACGGGGTCGCCACCGGCGGGGTGGCCGCAGATGGGGAGGTAGCGTCGGCGGTCACGACGTCAGTCGGCACCGATAGGCAGGCCGCCGACGTGGCGGCTGCTAACGAGGTCTCCGGCGCAATGGAGGCCGCCAATAAGGTGGCCGGCGGCGCGGTGGCCGCCGACGAATCGACCACCGACGGGGCGGCCGCCGATAAGGCGGCCGGCGGCGCGGTGGCCGGCGCCGCGGCGATCGCCGACGGGGCGGCCGCCGATGGGGCGGCTTCGTCATCTATGGTGAGTGGGGTGGTGGTGCGCCATCGTTGGCATCGAGAGCGCACACGCCAAGGCGCTGGAGTCGCAAGATTGTGTGGCGGGTGAGGGTGTGGCACGCGTGGCGGGGCTCGATGGATGAGTTGGCCCGTGATTTCTTAAAAGCCCGAGCAAGTCGGCTCGCATTCGGGGGCGTCGCGAGAAAATCTCGTACAATCTCATTCTCGAGAAGCTGGATGTAAGTACGAAATGTGTTAGTTTGATGGCTTCGAAGTCGGCGTAACGTGCTTTTTGGGCTGTCGTTCGGAATTAGATGGCGTTCTGGTGGGCGCAGGACATGTGCGGATTCACACTTGCGCTGTGTGCGATGACACGCTCCCAGTATACTTGCTTTCCTCTTGCACTGCTTGCATGTGCATGCGCCACGCTTGCAAAGTCTCTCATGCACGCCATGGCCGGCAGTCGCATGGCACTGCTGTGCACCGCAGAGCAAGGGTCGGGGAGAAAAGACGAACAAGACGACGATTCTTCCGATGCGGCAATCACATCGACGGACGCCCATGTCGAGGAAAAAAAACCTACAGTACGGTAGGAATTTTTTTTTCCAGCTCAGTACCTGCTATGCTACCCTGACCTGGCCTCATGACGAGAAGACACGCAAAGACACGCCCAGAGAAATGCATACGAGGCACACAGGAGCGAACGCATAAACTCAAGCACAAACATACATGCAAAAACATACACAACAGCGCAAAACACAAGAAAAATGAGGCCGCAAAGCAAAGAGCAGCCCTGACCGCGTCCGTGACCTATTCAAAAGCGCACGTACACGCTCTATTCAGAGCTCGAGCAGAAGCTCGCGGCCCCTCGGGGGGGCAGGGGAGGGCGGCAGCCAGTCAGACAGGCGCGGACACGCTGAGGGCGGGGGGGGGACGGCGGCGGCGTTTCGAGGTAGAGCGTGTCATCCTCGCGGTTCTTTTCCTCCTTCCTCTCCTGCCCCCTGGGCTCAGCGTCGTACAACGCTTGGTCCGCCGCCTTCAGACCCGCGTCCCAGTTGCGGGCACCGTCTACCGCAGTCCGCAGCGCTGCCGAGAGCGCCGCGGGCGCGGTTGCCATGGTGGACGCTCTTGCCCTAGCGGTGAACATGTGGCCGTCGCCCACGGTGCCTGCAGGTGACGCAACCAGCGTCGAAGACGCAGGAGAGGTCGTGGCGCCGTGGGCCGCTGCGGCTGCTCTCTTGAGAGTGGCGTCGATGCTCTTGAACATAGACATCGTTCGCCTCTCGTCCTCCCAGGCCGCCCGCTCGGTCTTCATCGAAGCTTTTGCCGGTGCGGAGCGCCGGGCAGACGACAGCGGCGGCAGCGGGCTCCACTGCGTGTCGTCGTCATCCTCAGGACGGCTTTCTGCCGCGAGGGGGCCATTCTTGCGGCCGCCGCCGTCGCGTCTGCCATTGAGGCTGCCAAGCTGCAGGCCGTTGTGCACACCGCCGTGGACGCCGGACGCGAGGACGCCTTTGATTAGCGTGTTACCCACGAGCTCCTCGTCGTCGAAAAGCTCGACGCCGTCGAGGACGTCTTCGACATTCGCGGCGCCCGGTTCCAAAGCAACGCGTCTGCCACCATCGGCGGCCGCGGACATCTGGGTGGCGGCCGCCGTGGCGGCCGCCGCCTTGGCGGTGTCCGCTACCGTCTGAGTGGCGGCGTTCGTGGCGGCCGCTGCCTCGGCAGCATCTGCGGCCGCCTGAGTGGCGGGCGCATTGTTGGCCGCCGCCTTGGCAGCGTCTTCAGCCGCCTGGGGTGCGGCCGCTTTGGCGGTTGCCGCCTTGGCATCGTCCGCCGCCGCCTGCTGGCGCACGAGCGCCACGCCCCTTTCCGCGCGGAGGCGCTGCGCCCTGGCGTGCGCCAGGTACTCCGCTCTCAGCTCGCTCCTTGGCGGCAGCGGCGGCGACGTCCGCGGCTAGGCGCCGCTGCGTGTCGACGTCGGCAGGGCCTCATGCGCACCAGAGCGACGGTAAGCGGCCGGCTCGGCAGAGGCAGCTGCTCGCGCCGCGCTTAGAGCATTCCCACCAAGGTCGGGCCAACCGTCAGAAACGGTGAAATGCGTCCGCTACGTCTGGCCCTGCGAGTGGTCAGTTGCCGACGGGCCATCGTGTTGCTAACGAACAATGAAATGGATAAACTTGAGTGGGCTACCTTTCGAAGATCTGAGCGCCTTTGGCCTCGGCGTTGTTGGCCGCAGTTGGTGGCTGCCAACAAAGGACACGTATCCGCGTCGTTGCAAGTATCGAAATGAAGCAGCGTACGTCAAATACGTGCCGAACATGTCACGGAAATTGTGTGAACGAAGCCCAAACCGCCCAAATCAAGGCAATCTAGCGAGACACGTGGAGGCGGCTCGGTACGAATTTTGGTCGAATCCGCTCGAGTGCATGACGTGCGTTGCGGTCGCACCCCCTCAGGTGTTGGAAGTTGTTGGAGCCTGAGTCATGCCGGTCGAACGGTCGCCTGAGGCCATAGTGGCCTGACGAACCGCGCAAGCGGGTGGCCCGAGAGCCATGCCCGTGGCACAAGGGTCGCGCCCCTGTGCACCTCTGCTGATTGCCTGCCTCCATTTGCTGAGTCAGACCGATTGCACCGCGCTTTCACTCCTCCTGTGACGCCTTGGGTGCCTCCAGAGGGCCGAGGACGGGCCAGAATAGAGAAATGGATCGCGCTAGCGGACTCATCCGCGCTCGTGTGTGTCGACCTGGGAGTCAGTGGTTTGTCCCCCGGGACGTGGGGACAAGTGCCCGGGCATTCGGGGCCGTGCCCTTGACAGCCTCGTAAACAATCTCTCAGTGCAACCGTCCACTCACTCGCGAGTGCGTGCTGGCTGACGGCGGGCCCCCATGCGTCCGGCGCCGCGATCGAGGGGTACTGTGCAAGCCTGTTCAGAAAACCTACAGTCAGCCTCCCTCTGGGTCACGGGTCTCGTGGGGCAGCAGGGCCGGTCAACAGACCGCTCGTGGCAGCCTCTCGGGGCATCCGTTCAGGCAGTGCGCGAAAGCCGATTGTGGGGTCCGGCACACTCCTGTGGCCCGGTCGCACCGTTCTGAGTGCGCCTGGGAGGGCGGCCACGGGGAGCGGTGCCGCAGTCCTCCGTGGCAGGTGGTATGGGGGCAACCAACAATGTCAGTCGACTTAGGTCGTGTGCGTTCGGCTGTTCGCTTGCGGGGACCGCACGGGTGGAGGTGTACGTTGAGCGTGACCGCTCTCTGCGGCGCGTTCCGCAACGGCGAGGCATTCGCCCTTTTTCGCCGTCAACGGACGGTGTGTCCACTGCTGTCGCGGTGCCGTTTGTCTCGCGACACGGCAACCCGCCATGCCCGACTCCCCCCCTTCAAAGTCGGCCGATGGCGACGCCACGCCAAAATTTCCACTCCCTTCTCTCCCTCCTGGCTTTCGGTACCAGCGGGTGCGCAACCCGTGGCACGAGTCTTCTCCTCCCCCTGGGCTCCATCCTGCTTCGGCCTGTGGCACGTGCGGGGCGGCACCTCCCGCGGTGGGAGCGGCACCTCGGCCGCCGTCTGCGAGAGCAGGCGCCGACACTGCAGCGGCGACGGCGCAGCCGGGCGGGACGCCCACGACTGCCGGCGGTTGCGCGTCGATTCCTGAGTCGGCAGCTACCACCGGTGTGGAAGCGGTAGCGCCGGCCAATTTCAGCGCCGCCCTGGGTAGCGAAGACGTCACTGAGGTCGACGAGGCTGCTCCAACCCCTTTGAAGAAGGCTTGGACTAATCGGCGCACGCACCTGGCGGGCTTGCGGCGCGCCAGCGAGCTCGGTCTTGAGAAATTCGTCCGGCGTTTGCACGCGTGTCGCTTGAAAGACGCGCTTGCGTCTGGAAAGACTCCTCCGCCCAACCCTCTTCTCTTGTCTGACGGCTGTGTGCCGTACAAGCCTTGAAAAGCCGCTCTTTCTGGCGCCCGTCGTGCTATCTCGGACGAGCGCTCCGCCGGTGGGGCGGGATCCGTGGCGCCGACATTTGTGTCCGCCGCGCAGGTTGGCCGGAAGCACAAGTGGCGCAGAGGCGGGCGCTGGCGCTGGCGGGGTGCTCGGCAAGAGCGCACCTGTCAGCGGCGGGCCACCAAGCGACACAGAGTCGGACATGTCGGGACGTACCCGTGCTCGTGAGAAGCCAGCAGCCGGCGCCCGTCGAGGAGCGATGCCGCGACCAACAATATCAGAGCTAAGTGGGGCTGGTGGCGGTGACAAGAGCGAGTGGAACCAGTCTTCGGGCGGCAGCGTGGCATCGTCCAGCACCGGCGGTGCGCCGACGACGCAGCACCAGGGGCGCCGCGCGAGCAGCGGTTCACGCCGCGAGGGCGGCGCAGGCGCGAATAAGAAGGTCCCAGGCAACAGCAAGGGAAAGATTCGGACGGTCAACGAGCAGGTGGCTCTCTGTGAGGCGTTGAAATTGGTGGCGCAGCGGTCGGAGATGGGCGCGAACTGGTCGAAGGACGGTCCCTGGGATACCTTTAAGGAGGACTTTGTGAAGCGCATCCCCAAGAGCCTGAAGCCCAGTGACCTGAAGGGCCGATGGAGCGAGCGCAAGGTGGGTTCCATAAAGACGCAGTTTGACCGCAAGATCGCGCCCGACGTGCGGCGCTTCGCACTTTTCTTCAAGGTGGTGTCCGAAAAGAAGCAGCCGATGGGGGGGCTGACTGAAGAGGACCTCGTGCGCGCTGGCGCGGTCCTCTTCTCTGGCGTTTCGGCATACCAAGCCGTGCGGCAGGACGAGTGCTCGGACGACGAGCGACAGCGGCAGGCAAAGGCGCGGGTTCAGCGGACCGGTCACGTGGTGAGCTGCGCGTGCATTCCAATGTGGCGCGTGCTGGAAGAGATGGACACGTTCAGCCAGGCGGCCACCGATGCCGACGCCGTCGCCGACCGCTTTTACGGCATTGGTGGTCACCGGGACGTTGACGGCGGTGATGATGGCAACGGCGGCGGCGACAAGCCCTCAAGCGGGAAGCATCCCGCGCTCCTGCCGCGACTGCACATGGGCGTCAGGGCGGCCAAGCGCATGCCCAAAAACAAAGAGGACATGCAAGAGAGCGCGAACATCCTCTGTGTGAAGCTCGTGCGCACGAGAATGAAGATGGGAGCGATGGTTTTGGAGGCTGCCAAGCAGACGCAGCTCGAGTCGAAGCGCGCGGCGGCCGCGTTCTTCAGCTTGGCAGAGAACAAGGGCACAGACAATGCCAAGACGTTCTTTGAAGCCATGCGGAAGGACATGTTTAACGTCGGCATTGCGGCCATCATTGCCACGGCGCCGGCGGCCGTGGTCAGCGGTGCGGACGCTGTGCGGGGCGCATTGCCTTCGACCAAGGCGGCCACTGCGGCGGGCGCGAGCGCAGCGGCGGCCGCGTGGGCCGCGGTGGCCGCGGGGGGCGGCAAAGAGCCGGTCGTCGCATCCAGCGACGACAGCGACGCTACCAACAATGTGGCCAAGGCGTCGCGACCGCACAGGAGAGGCTCTGCAGAGCGCGTGCGCCTGGCGCGTGGCCACCACGCGATGACGGCCAAGTCCAAGGTGGAGCAGGCGGGCATCTACAAGAACTAGGCAGCCATTGATCTCACATGGCCGGACGTGGCAGCCAGAAGCAGTGTCACGGCGCGAACCGCGCGTTGCGACATGCGCAGTCGCGGCGCAAGACGTACTGTCCGACGACGGGCGCTGTGTCTTTGGAGACCGGCGACACTTTGAACAAGGAGGTCACGGATGACGAAGAGGATGAGTGAGGAACTGTGGGGTGCGGAGGGTTCAATCGCTAGAGTGATTGTGAGACGCATACCGCAGGACGTTGCTGTGTGCCAGTGACACTAGTGCGGTGGAAATGCATGTGTGACGGATGGGAGATATTGCAGGTCACGCACATTGTCCTTGTTTGGCGTGGTCGCGTGCTGTCGCATTCCTGTGTTGGGGCTATCGCGTCGCAACCGTTGCTCCTTTTGTTAGCTCTGTAGTGTGTCTTCTCGCGGTGTGCGCCATGAGTCGTGACGCGGTGCTGTGTTTTTGGCCGGGCGCGTTCCGCAAGTGAGTCATGCACGGGTAAAGTATGTATCAGCAACGCCCTATGAGATGGAAAGCGCTTCAGTTGCGCATTGCAGGTGCAAAACAACGTGCCTGTCTTACGCGATGCGAGAGCGCAGGCCGCCAGCATCCGCATGAGCCCCGTGTCGTGACGCCGACATGGGCACTTTGATTGGAATACAGAACATGCCATGCGGCTTTGACGAAAGAACCAATTATTGACTAACAAACACACACAAACATGCGCACGTACGCACAGGCACATACCGGCCCTCATTACACGCCAGCGCGTGACCACCGCGACTGTCGGCGAGCCCACCCAAGTGCAGTGAGATCCTTTCTCAAGTTCATACCGACGGACGGGTCCGTCGCCTGCACCCAAGTAAGGTGGTCGGAGAAGGGACCGGGGGGGGGAAGCATGCCCTGGTTGAATTGGAGCGCGGGGTCAGCTGGGACAGCGTCAACGGCCCGGCCAACGTGTATGCGTGATGGTCAGGACGGACGACCTCGGCCACCAATGTCGCCGGCGCCATCCTCCCCAGCGCCCCCGTGGCCGTCGCCACCATCCCGGCCGCCGCCGCCGGCACCGCCACCATCGCTGCCGGCACCGCCGCCGGCGCCACCCTCCCCAGCATCATCGCCACCGTCGCCACCATCCCCGCCGCTAGCGCCGCCAGCGCCATCATCGCCGCCGCCACTGGCGCCGGCGCCGGCGTCCCCATCGGCACCATGGACAGTACCAATATCCCCATCGCCACCGGCGCCGGCGCCTCCATCCCCATCCCCACCGCCGCGGGCGTGATCAGGTCTAGCTCCACCATCGCCGCAACCACCGACGGTTGTGCGGCCACCCCCGACACCGCCGCCACCGCCGCCACCGCCGCCACGGCCGCCACTGCCGCCGCCGCCGCCGCCACCGCCGCCGGCTTCATCATCCCGACCATCTTCACCGCCGCCGACGTCACTGCCGTCGCCGCCGTTGGCGGCACCGGCACCGGCGCCCTCACCGTCGCCCGCAACGCCGCCACCGTGACCACCACTGTCAACATCTGCGCCATGCCGCCGAATCTTGTGGACGAATGACGGCCGCCGCGCCTCCACGACCATGTTGTGCAAAATGCACACGGCCTTGGCCGTGAGAATGAGGTGAGCAACGCTGTGATGGCGCGCAGGGTGAAGAGCCACCTTGAATTACTGGTAAGTCGTGCTGTGCAGGCGCTCGACCTCCTTGCGAGCGCCTTCTTGTACGGCGTGAAACTCAAGCACCTCCGGGGTGCCGGTGTCCTGGTGGGGGCGAACAAGAGAGGAGTACGAGGGATAGATACCGTCGACCAAATAGTAGAGATACGTGTACCTCCGTCCGTTCAGTTCAAAAGAACAGTGATATGGCGGCCACTCGCCGCGCACGACACGAGAAAATAAAGGGCTGTACTTGAGGACGTGGATATCGTTGTTGCTTCCTGGCGAGCCAGTAAAGACGTGCCAAACTTAGAGGTCGTGATCGTACTCCGTCTCCAGGACAATCGACCGCTTGCCCGACCTGCCCTTGTGCTGTCCCGCCGCCGACTTCGGGCAGCCACGCCAGTCCCAGTGGCTGCAGTCTAGGCTGACGATATAGCCGGGCGAGCCCCGGTCCTTGTTGAACGACAAGATGTGCGTGATGTCCTCGACCGCCGGCGCGCGCAGGTAGGTCGACTCGTACTTGTTGAAGATGAACTCGATGAAGTTCTTGACGGCGGCATTGGTGGTCGACTTTGACAACCGGACATACTCATCGGGGCGGTCCGCCGCCTCGCCGTTGCCAAGAACGCGCAGCGCGGCGACGACGTTTTGAAGCGGATGCGCCTGGGGTCGCCCGGTGGCGTTAACGCGTTGGCGGAAAAACGGCTCGTCTTTCATGTCGTTGTAGATGCGCATGATGACAGCAAGTGGCATTCGAGACCAGCTCTTAAAGTCCGCTTCGTCGGAGACGGGCGGCTCGCAGTCCACACCCCAGTAGTCGCGCAAAAGGTTGCGCAGCCCGAGGTTGAAGTCGCGCTTCTTGTTGGGCGCGCGCCCGCGAACCTACCAGCGGTGCCGTCGCTGCCGGCGCTGACAATCGCAGACCCGCCGCGCCAACTGCAGCAGCCGAAGATCGGGCTCACAGCCATCGCAAGGCCCGAGGAGAGGTCGTCCTGGTCCACAACACCGCACATGTCGTCGCCTCGTCGGGGACGTCCATGGTTTGTATCAACGAAGAAGTCAGGATTGCAGGGGAACGCACCGACCAACAATGCCACAAAAAGCACAGAAGCGCAGTGGCATGGCACTCCATGTCTGATACCGCATCCCCCGTCACAACCACAATCGCTGGTGTTCTTCCCCGCACAACACCCTGTACTCCGCACACGCAAGTGCAACGCACTGTCGCAAAGGATTGAATTGGAAGCATACAAGTCGGTTGGCAACGATATCGACCGGGCCCCCATCCTTGGCGACGCTTCTTGTCGGTGGGAGCCGGGCCGAACACAGCCGACTGCGCCGGCGCCGGCACGGATGCGGGCGTTCGTCGGCGGAGGAGCCGGCGGGCGACGCAGCGTTGGGCGGCGGCAGCACCGACGTGCACGGGGGCTCTGGTGGCGGCGGCGGTGGTCTTGGTAGGCGGCGGTGGCAGGGACGGGGGCGTTGGTCGGCGGCGGCGGCGGCAGCGCGGAGAGCCGACGGCGTCCCCGGCATCGGCAGCGAGGGCCCCTGTTGGCGGTGGCGGCGTGGGCGTAGACTTGATTTCCGCGGAGGCGGCGGGAGTCTTGGTTGGTGGCGGCGGGGGTCCTGGTCAGGGGCTTTCATGAATAAAGGACACTCTGATATAATGGATAGATATATCCGGATATACTCATATTCAAAAAGAACCAGCACGATTTTATAAACTCTTACCTGAATGGTATGGTCATTGAATGGCTTCAAAGTGGATAAACGCAAGTCCAATGACTTAGAATGCGCGGGATGCAGGCATCCAACTACCTCAGGAAGCTTCACTTGCCAGGCGCCTCACAATGCTCTAAGTCGAAACCAAGGACGCAGGTACATGTTCGAAGAGTGCTGAACAGTAGTGAGCAAACACAGAGCCGATCGTCGACAGTAAACAGGTGCGATAAACGTCGCGCGCGACCGCTCAGGGCAATCCCAGCAACGTCGGCCCCATCTTCCATTTAACCCCAATTGGAGGTGCAACGTGTGGATCCCTGAATAGAAAGACCATCCTGGGGGCCCCATATCCCAAACGTCGCGATGGACTTTGCTACATGGACCATCGAATGCCCTCTGGCCGATTGAACGATAGGGTCTACGTTGGTGGGTCCGACGAGGCCCCAATCT
>Ga0209831_1003389_pt1 | contig 13206 bp, 5 predicted proteins | sample Maine_Asex4_meta_FD_187451 | JGI IMG/M metagenome (GOLD analysis project Ga0209831, IMG submission 187451) | Marine algal microbial communities from Maine, USA - Maine_Asex4_metaG (SPAdes) (version 2) | ecosystem: Host-associated > Algae > Red algae > Unclassified | place: Maine, USA | collected...
TACATCTTCTGGCCAAGTAATTTCTAAAGGACCATCTTCTGTATCTCTCATGATTATCCATTGAGTACAAGTTTTTCCTTCGCATGACCATGTTCTTTGAATTGCTCCTCTTCTACATGATGGGTTGTATGCTGGAATTGCTTCTCCTGCAAATGGAGGTGAACTTGCTGGCTTGCTTCTGAAGCTATCCATAGGCTCCGTGTCACATTCTATATCGCCACAAGTACTGAAACCAAATGGTCTTCCTGTCAATTCATAATCTAAATAATCTTCATGACATGAAAGCTCTATATGTGGAGGACATACCACAACTGGTTGTGACTTGTCTTCTACTTTTACTGTAGTCCAAATTTCATTGTAATTATCTCCTGCTGTACCGAATACTCCATCCATATCTCCATCATCCCACACTCTCAATTGTACATCATGTATTCCGAATGATACTCCGTTACTATCTACATCAATAGCATCTTCACAACAGAATATAACATATTCCCCATTGTCTAAATCGTCTGGATCATCAAAAGGGTGACCATCATTATTAAATGTTGAGTTACCAACATGGCACCAATCGTTAGAGTCAGTTCTTCTTACTTCAAAGTGTACATCAGTACATCCATCATGGCTAAAGTTGTCAAGGTCTCTTGCATACAATTTAGCTTCACCGTCTCCACTTTGGTTGTTAGATAATTGAACAACGATGTTTTGTAGTGCAATTGGAACTGGCGGAGTTCTATCGGTTACTTTTACTTCAAATGGGAAGAAACTTTGGTTTCCACAGCAATCCTCTGCAACATACGTCAAGGTTGTTGTTCCTTTTGGTAAATCAAGTGCTATACCATTTATAACTTCAACTCCTAATGGACCAACAACTGTCCATGTAGGCTCCTTATCACAGTTATCCAACAAGTGCTCAGGTGCTGGAACCTCAAAGTTTGCAAAACAACCCCATGGGTCAACACTAATATCAAAGTCTGGACCACTAACGGCAGGACCATCAGTATCTATTCTCTTGATAGTCTGAACAAAGTTAACTGTTGATGCAGTACACCAATCTAGTATAGTCCATGTTCTAGCTATTTTACTGTTTCCGAAGCAATCATCAGCACACGCATCGTAAGATAAATCAGAGAATGTCTGATACATGTTACAGATTTGATTATCAATTGGCTTAGCGTGGAATCTTCCAGCCCAACCACCTTGTACTACATACGGGTATGCGAAAGGAATTCCTTCGTTGTGTTCAACAAGATTTGGAGTTTGAGCATGATCATCTCTATCAATACCGGCTGGTCTTCCAGGAGTATCAATATCGTAAGCAGCTGCAATATCTGCAGGCTCAGTTCCAGCTCCACATGCAAGGTTTACAACCATTGCAGGGAAATACAAGTCAAACAATGGTCTGTCACCTGTATTTGCAGTAAAGATATCTGAATATCCGTCCCATGTTCCATTTTGTGTAGTTCCAATAGAAGTCAACTCAAGATTGTCAAACAAGAAGTTTTGAGTACAAGTCAAATATTGTGTTTGACCTTCAAAATCTACATATGTCCACAATAATTCTCTTGTTACTATTTGCTCTCCACAATTTGGTCCGTCATCGTATGAGAACGCAATTATAGGATCACCAAAATTTAAACAATTATCTTCTGGTTCGTTGTTATCTGCATCTGGAAGTACCTCGTTATTTCCTCTTTGCAAATCTTCTAATTCTTCTAAATCCCATACCTCATAGCACTTGAATGTACAATCAGGATTAGGTGTAATTCCATCTGCTAAGAATGGTGTTTCGCACTCACAATCAATTGTTGGTGCAATTTTATCTTCTAGGGTAACAGTACCCCAACATGTATTACCTGTACAAGCATCGAATACTTGATATTCCAATGTCTGTCCAATAAAGTCTCCGTAATCATCTGGATCAATTGGATTTCCTAGAACATCTAGAATATTGTATCCAAAGAATTGGTCATTTGCACCACCTTCCATAAAGGCATCTGCACTTAATGCTCCAAGGCCACAATTTTCATCTAGGCTGATAGTAACATGATCATTACAGTTAAGCTGACCTCCAGAGTGTACTGTAACCTGTTGGAATACAGAAGTCTGACAGCCTGGTATAGCTGGATCAGCAGGAGTTCCTCCTTCATCACTTTCAAAGTCACCAAAGAACGTCCATTGAATCAAGAATTGACCTGGTCCAAATGCAGATGGATCAAATTCTGTTATTGTTGCACCGTTTACAGTGCTAATAATAGTACCTGAGTGTCCTTGAATTTCCATTGTTGCTCCAAGTACACTAACTGCATCATCAGTTTGACAGAAGTCAACAGCGTCAATCATTGGTTCGCTCAATATTGGATATTGACAAACATTTGAAACCATCAATTGATTTCCTAATGCATCTATTAATGGAACAGTTGTGCCATTTGGTAATAGTAAATCAATAAATAGTGTATAACCTTCATTATCAGTGTGAGTGAAAGTGTACTCATAACTAGCCATTGGGTTTGCTGTAACTTGGGCAATTGGAGTACCTACAACAACACCTGATCCAGTCGATCCTGCTCCGACAAGAAGGAAGAATCCACCTGGTCCAAAGATTTTCACTGTTTCCGTAAAGGTTCCATCCATTGCGCCATTTTCTGACTGATCATTGTTACATGTACAAGGATCAACCAAGCTTATTTCATTTTCGAAAGCACAATCAAGTTCACAAACTCCAGTAAGTATCGTTTCGCAACCAAAATCATCAGTTACTGTAATTGTATATGGACCCCCATTGATGTTATTTAATTCCATCGCTGTTGAGCCACCAATACCTGCTGTTGAACTTAAGAATACACCATCATTTGATGTAAATGTATATGGCAGACCATCATCTACGGCACTACCACCATCAAGGTTACCTATTGTAACAAGAGGAATTACTTGCGTTCCTGCGCTATTGACAGCACAAGCACAAGCTGCCTCAGCTTGTATTTCTGGGAAAATATCAACTAGCAACAAAAATTCATCTAGCTCACATCCATTTGCACTAGTTGCCGTTATCCTATAAGTTATTGTCTGAGTATCTCCATTAGGATTCGTAGTTGGGTTATTAGTAATAACATCAGATATTGTATTACTTGTCTGATTTGGCAATGACTCACCCAAAGTAAATGGATTATTCAATGCATCCCACTCGTATGTCACACCAGTTACGCCGTTTGTAATAAAGTCATCAAAGTTAATATCAAGAGCGACTCCGCTACATTCCATAAATGGAGGAAAATCATACTCTGGAGATGACATATCAATTACCTCAAATGAATAATTGCATAATGTTTCATTTCCATTCATGTCAGTGATAACATAATCAACAGAATATTCACCTGGCTCATATAAATTGAAACCAGCTCTAGTAGCATCTCCTGATAAGGTTACACTTTCGATTCCACAATCATCTGTAGCAGTTGCCTCCAAGTCAGGTATTTCAACTAATCCCATACAGTCTCCTGCTGCAGCATCTATAATTTCTGGTTCTCCTTTTTCAAGTGTTACGTTATCTACTAGCACAGAGCCATTATCATCTGGTCCTCCGAAATTAACTACAATAACTACTGCATTTACAGAAGCTGTTCCTGGAGGGGCTGTAATGCAACCTCCATAGGTGTTCCATTCATTTGCAGTACCTGTTGCACCGTCTAAAACTCCAAGAATAGTTCCGAAAGGAGGGTTTAATATATTTCCACTAGCATCAAAGAATTCAACTTTTACTTCAACATCGATTCCTGTACCAATCAGTGTATTTCCTCCTCCGTCAGGATCTGGAGCATTTAAATCAGCACTCATACATACTACATCTCCTCCTGCACATGGGAAAGATTGCTGCATTCCAAATACATTAAATGGACCTGCAAAAAGAAAGACAGATGGTGGTGGATCTCCTTCAGTTGCTCCACCAGCAATTCCTCCTCCTCCTCCTCCGAAGAAATCAAATCCAGCAGTTCCACTATCAAATCCTGGGTCTGCTATTAAACTTGAAACACTAAAATCACCGCAATCTACTGCTGGTGGTGTATTGTCTTCTACGGAAAACTCATATATGCATGTTGATGAATTACCACTATCATCAGTCACAGTATAAAGCACCTCATAAGAACCAATTCCGAAAGATGCAATACCTGGTGCGGTTGCATCTCCACTTAATTCTACTGAAGCTATATCACAATTATCTGTTGCTGTTGCTCCTACATCTGGAATATCAACATCCGCTGCACAGCCTGGGCCAGCTTCAAAAACTGCAGGTATTAATTTTTCTAGAGTAATGTTATCTATTAATACAGATCCTTCATCATCTGGTCCTACGAAATTAACTAAAATAACAACTGCATTTACAGTCACTGTTCCTGGAGGGGCTGTAATACAACCTGAATATGTATTCCAAACATTTGCAGTACCTGTCGCACCGTCTAAGAAATCAAGTACGGTTCCAAAAGGACCATTTATTATCGCTCCTGCTGCATCGAAGAATTCAACTTTTACTTCAACATCAATTCCTGTACCAATAATTGTATTTCCTCCACCGTCAGGGTCTGGAGCAAATAAATCTGCGCCCATACATACGACGTCTCCTCCTGCACATGGGTAAGATTGCTGTATTCCTGACACTCCAGGTGGAGGTGTAAAGATAAATACAGATGGTGGAGGATTTCCTTCTGTTGGACCCCCTGCTATTCCACCTGGTCCGAATAGTCCCCATGCGCCAAGTCCAGCATCAAACGTTCCGTCTGTTACTAAATTTCCTGTGCTTACTCCTCCTGGACACATAATGTTCGGTGGAGTTGTATCGGGATCGGATGTTACCATTGCAACACATTCTCCTGTACAATCATTTGCATCTGTAACAGTTACTGTATATGATCCGACACCCAAACCAGAAACAGTTTGTGTCATATCACCAGTTGACCATAAATATGTGTATGGTGCTGTTCCTCCTGATGGATTTACAGAAATCCCCATACCAGTAGCACTTGGGCATCCTACATTTTCATCAACGCAAGTTGCAATAATTGGTGGTGGGTCTGTGAGTGTGTAAGATGCTTCTGCTGTGCATCCATTTGCATCAGTTGCTGTAACGGAGTATGTTCCAGCAGGAATACCTAATGCTGCAGTTCCTAAACCGACAGGGGTAGACCAGGCAAAGGTTATTGGAGAAGTACCGCCACTCTGATACACATTTGCGATACTTCCATCATCAAATCCTGCACAAGAAGGATTTATAAGTATTTCGTTTCCAAGAATAGGCCCTTCTGCTACAGTTACATCTACATCATCAAAACATATGGCGTCCCCACATTGTACCACTGCAAAATAAGTAGTGGTTCCAAGAGGTGGAACCGGCATTGCCGGATTCATCGTGCTAAATAGAGTTACACCATCTGTAGACCATCCTAAGAAGTCACATGTTGGTTCAGACAAATTAGGTGTAAAAGTTACACAGTTCATCAAATCCATATTCGATTGACCATTTGTCAAAGCTGGATCAAAAAATCCTACTGTTCCTGTTGAATTCTCTATCCCTTGAGTTGCGTTATCTGTTCCATTATCTGCTTGACAATCAATACACGTAATTGTCACTGTATTATCTGGACATAAAATTATTTGTCCTGTTACAAAGTCTCCTCCCCCAAAGTGTGCAACTCCATCGTAATCTACAACAAAACAAGTTTGACCATTAACCATTGCATTAAAGCAAGAAATAGTTCCTGCTGTGTTTGGATTTAAATCATCCCAAAACAAAGCGATTATTCCATTAGGGTCAGTAGCAGTCGGTATTGGGTCATCTGATAAATCTGTTTCATCAATACAATCTAAGGTTATATATCCATTAGATCCAACACAAACATCAGTATAGGTTGTGCCAAAGAAATCAAAAGGAAATCCAATTGAAACAGGACCTGTACCGGCATCATCACCAAGTGCATGTATAACCTCTGTTCCAGCGATTGCAGTAGCAGGACATGGGGTGGGACTAGCTGTAACAGTGTAATCTACGAATTCAATAGGAATTACTTCTCCCAAGGTAGCAGTAAGAATTACGTTATCTCCAAGGCAATTTACTGCACTAGCCGATGCTTCAACAGCACCAACTGGACACGCACAATCAGCAACAACTCCGGTTAATGAACCTGAACAAGCAGCGTCATCAACTCCGTTTATTACTACATCAACAGGAACTCCGTTAGGAAATGGTCCATATGTTGTAGTACCAACTCCAGTAATCTGACCTTGAGGTCCTGCAATATCTATGTCATAAGCAGAGTTTCCTACACCTAAATCAGTTGTAATGATATCTATAAAGAAACCAGATTCATCTCCTATGTTGCAATAAGATAAAATTCCAAAGTCTCCAAATGAACAAACTGAATTGGTGTTTAGACAGAAATCGAAAGTTGCTCCTCCGTTTGTCGTAAAATCATAAATTTGAATAAATAGTTGATCTCCGACATCCCATCCAGTTAAAGTAGCATTACTGGTAAATGTCGTTACGCATTGAACTTGCGTTAGAGCTCCACATGCTCCTGACCAAACAATGATTCCAGGGTCACCCCCAACACTCTGATATTGCCAAATCAAGGAATTTGTTGTAGCAGTCCATGTGTACCAAAGGTCATCCCCTTGAGTAGAACATGTGCCATCAACTCCTGAATCAGTTGCATCACCAGCAATATTTATTGTAGTAATTGCAGGATCGGCAGCGGCAACAGTAAGGCAATCAGTGACTCCGGGATCAGTTAACAAAGGCGTTAAATCGATTGCACCAGCACAATTGTCATTGGCTGGTTGCGCATAGGATAACCCAACTACAAGTAGTAAGAGTAAGTTGGTTAATATAGCATTCTTCATAATTAAGTAGGTCTTAATATGTGTTGGTAAAATTGATTTTGTTAATATATGTCTAGTAATTCCTCTTCGCGTGTTTCTCTCATGGAATCATTTCCTGTTGTGATGTACTCTCTAAAAGCAGCATCCACAGCTGATGATTCCTGAATAGCAATCGCTAAAATTCGAGGATTATCTAAAATGGTTGGGTGGAGTTCTCCTACACGAGTTGTGATAGCTTTCATTTCCAGAAGTTCAGCTAACATGTCTGTGCGAAAATTAGGAGGAATTTCTCCCTTAAGCATTTCTGGTAGGTCAGAAACACTAATGTTGATTTGAGTCTGTGGTACCTCAATTTGAGTCTTTGGTACCTCAATCGGCGTAGATTGTGAAAATCCTAGTCCGGATACAAATAAAAAAACTATGAGAGTCAATAGTTTTTGCATGAGATTGATCTTTATTGGTTAATTAATTGATTTTGCATATAAAGACCACTTCACGGCATAGTGCAGCACAACAAAATATGTGATTACACACTGTGTATCACATAGTTAATTCGTAAAACTCAATATCAAATACGCTTAGTGGTCGACTGGCAAAGTGCTTTTACTCCGACAGTCTTAGATTTCGTCAGTGTAAACTTAGTTAATTATAATTTAACAACAAAGGTTTTGTTAAGAGGATTTCATCAGTAATTAACTTATTCTTCCGATTATGGTTTTGATACACAGATATAAACACATTGAATAACGTTATATATTAAATTCCTATGGTTAATCCAATTAGGAAGTTAAATCCTGCCTGAGGATAGACAAAATTTTCAGTGACCAATTCCCCAAAAATGTAGGAGTAGGTATATCCATTACTTGCATAACTAGTATTGAAGATATTATTGGCTTGGACCCTAATTTTGCAAGACTTTAGGGCCTTTATGGGCAAATCATAGCCTGCCACCAAAGAACTAACCATATACTCCTCCAGACTTCGCTCCAAATTTGAAGTATTATCTAAGAATTGTGCGCCTACATATTTCGATTGAAAACCAATGTATGCATCTTCAACTGGCTTGTAGGTAAGATTTAGTGCTGCTATTACATTTGGTGATAGTGCAATGTCTGTATTCTCAAAAGAGTTGATTACTTCAACTCCATTCAAAAAATCAACAAGGACTTCATCAAAGTTTTTGATTTTATTCTGGCTCAAGGTGGCATTTGCATAGATACTTAATTTAGGCATGATGTCCCACCCTATTTCTGCTTCGATACCTGCCCTATAAGTTTCTGGTACATTTTGCCTCAATGTGGCTCCAACATCATTTAATTTTCCTGTTATCACCAATTGGTCTTTGTAATCCATATAATAGAAATTCAATCCACCAGCTATTTTTTCATAGCGGCTTCTGAAGCCTAACTCATAATCAATTAATCTTTCTGGTTTAGGGAAGCTACCTTCTAGTATTCTACTGAGGTAGTCTGATCTATCTGGCTCTCTATTTCCTACTGCTGCACTTAGGTAAATTTGGTTCTCCTTGTTAAGCATATAACTGAAACCTAATTTGGGGTTGAAGAAATTAAGTTTATCAATAAAATCATGTACCACACCATCATCATCAATTCCCTCTACACTATACCTTACATTCCTGTATTGAAGATCGGCAAAGGCGCCTAGGCTCTTCTTTTTATAAATGAATTTCACAAAAGTACTTCCATCATTTTTGGACCCATCGTTATTGTAATAAGGAACGTTTGATTTAAACTCACTTCTTATATCCCAAGCTTGAATAGTTCCATTATGATTTCCTCTGTAAACATGGTAAGCTGTACCCCAATGTACATCTAGTTCGTCACTTACAGTCCACTTTAGATTGGTAATAGCACCAAAGAAATCGTTTCTCAAGAACTTCCTCCTTACAAGATTAGCTGAGGTGATTTGGGTTTGAGTTATTGTATCTACTACGTTTATTAAACCATAATCTATTAGACTTTCGTCAAATTTGAATTGCTCAAAAAATCCCTGGCCCCTTGTATAGTGTAAGGTGACATTAGATTCAAATAAGTCTTTATTGGTACCCCAATGAATTTGATAGTGATCTTGCTGATAGTTATCAACTTCTTCATCAAAGGTGTAATAATTATAGGTTTCATTTGCCGAACCAAATAAGTTGAGTGAATCTTGTAAGGTATGCGAGTTATAAAGACTTGATGAACTAAGATTAAGCTGGATTGGGTTTTCGACATTGTTGTACAACCCACCAAGATTATTATTGTAGTGGGTCAATAATCCTTGCTGATCTCCTTCAAATTTCACTTGTGGCACTCCATTCCACGCTTGATATGTTCGTTCAACTCCTGAGAAATAATCAATTCTGAATGTACTATTATCTGTCAGTTTACCCACTGAGATATAATAAGACCTCAAATTTGCTTCAGCTCTGTCTATAAATCCATTAGAGTTGATGAAAGAAACTCTACCATCGATAAAGAAAGTATTGTTAAGTAAGCCCGATCCTAGTCTTGCATTGATCTTGTTGGTACCAAATGAACCGACACTTGAGTTTACTTCCAAATAGTTCTTCTTTCTGATTTTGTGCGTGTTGATACCAATTGTACCTCCGAAAGCACCTGTCCCACTTGTCGATGTACCAACTCCTCTTTGAATCTGAACATCATCGACAGAACTGCCAAAGTCAGGAGTATTAACCCAAAATACTGTTTGTGATTCTGAATCATTTAAAGGTACCCCATTGATTGATACATTCACTCTGGTTGGATCGGAGCCTCTTACTCTTAGACCTGTATAGCCTATCCCAGCTCCCGCGTCTGAGGTAACTACAATACTTGGAGAATATTGAAGTAGATAGGGCATATCTTGACCTAAGTTATTTGGTTCAAATTCTTCTTTGGTCACTGTTGAATAGGCAAATGGCTCATTATCTTCCAAGCGGTTACTTGTTATCATGATCGCATCAAGATCATAACTAAAGTTTTCCATAAATATGTCGATACTAACATCGTTGTCCATCTCAACATATTCCACTACTCTTTTGTAACCAAGGTGAGTACAAACTAGAACATTGATACCTGACTCTAAACTGTCTAGCACAAATTTTCCATCTCGGTCTGTGATCGTAGCGTGATAAGTTTCTCTAATAAAAATTGATGCCCCAACCAATGGTTTTTCATTTTCATCAAATATGGTTCCTGATAGTGTATAATATGGCACAGAAAAGTCTGGATCAAGAGAAGGATCTGGCTCTTGCCCAGAAAGCTTTGTACAAAATATTCCAACAATAGCTAAAACCAAAAAGATCAATGACCTCATATTTCTACATTTTATTTGGGTAAAAGGTATTGGGGGACGGAGGGAATCGTTATTCCTTTTTTCCTTACCAGAATTACCTGGCCAGGTTCCATGGGTATAATCTCAGCCTACTGGCACCCCAAAAAGTATAACGCAAAGATGAAGTAAAAAATATTATTAAAAAAAATAATTTGTTGCTAAATCTAAGGCTGTTTCCATGCGGACTTCTTTATTCCCTGATATAATAAAATAGGAGAAATTATAACTAATCAACAATTGCTCATATTTCCTAAATAAATCTTTACGCTCATGTTGACTTTCGCGCAATGGGTCATGAACCCAAGGAATATCGGGATAACAAAGAAGATAGAGATTGCCATCTAAATTTTTAATTCTTTCTTCGATCCAATCACTTGATTTGAAATACTTGGTTTGAGACCAAATTTTATAGGTGATTATATCAGTGTCAAGGATAATTTTGTCTGCACTTAAACTATCAATTATAGAATAAGCATTCTTTGCCATCGTTTCGATATCATTATATCCATATTTACCTTGAGTAGACTCTAAATACGTCCTAGAGTACTCCTCAATTAATTGAATATTTAAGGCAGTCGAGAGGTATTCAGCGATCGTTGTTTTGCCGGTTGATTCAGGCCCTGTGATAATCAATGATTTCATATTAAGAGTCGAAGTTACAAATAGCTTACATTTGTGTAAAATTTGAAGAAATAGATGCATGATATAGAGCCTTTTTTTGGCTGGAGAGAACATTACATTGCTAGTGAAGATTATGATTCCCCTTTTTACAAGAGGGAGTATAATGAATTCACGTTTGAAAATAGGATTTATAATTATCGTATTCATCCTCAATGGGACCCGATAGGGTCTACAACGCTGTATGCAAAGATTCTTTACGTTGATTATGATGAGAAATTTGCCATGATTGAATTTATTGGCGAGTGGAATGATTGCCTTTACAATGATATCATGTATGCACGGCAAAATATGATTGATAAAATTGTAGCAAAAGGAATAGATAAATTTGTTTTCCTCTGTGACAATGTTTTAAACTTTCATGGAAGCGATGATTCATATTACGAGGATTTATATGCAGAAATATCTGATTACGGAGGTTGGATAGCCATGGTGAATATTTTTCAACATGTAGAAGATGAATTGATAAAAACTCGATTACAGTATTATGTGAATTTTGGTGAGCATCTCACTGATGTCAATTGGAGATCAAAAAAGCCATTGTTGGCTTATAAAGAAATTGAATATTTAATAAATTCTCAAGTAAAAAGACTAAGCTATTGAGCGATAAGCATTATTCAGGTTTTGTAAATATTATTGGTAAGCCAAATGTTGGAAAGTCAACATTGATGAATGCTTTTATGGGTGAAAAATTTTCCATCATAACCAATAAGCCTCAGACTACAAGGCATAGAATAATTGGTCTATGGAATGATGAAGAGTATCAGATTGTTTTTTCCGATACTCCAGGCATGATTGAATCGCCAGGCTATCGGATGCAGAAAGAAATGAACAAGTTTGCTTACTCATCATTTGAGGATGCAGATGTCTTACTTTTTGTAACTGAGAAAAATGATGGCTATGACGGAACTGAGAAAGTATTTTCTTTGCTAAATGAAGTTTCAGTACCAAAAATATTAGTGATTAATAAGATTGATGTAACTGATGACGACTTGGTTGCTGAGATGGAAAAATATTATACTGATCTTGTTCAGTTTGATGAGGTTAGAAAAATTTCTGCAATTGAAAAAAGAGGAACTGAGGAATTATTTTCAACGATAAAAACTCATTTGCCGGAAGGCCCTGCGTACTATCCAAAAGATCAATTAACAGATAGGCCTGAAAGGTTTTTTGTAAGTGAAATAATCCGAGAAAATATTCTTGAACTTTACAAAGAAGAAATTCCATACTCTTGTGAAGTGGAGATAGAAGAGTTTAAAGAATCAGAAAAAAGAGGTGAGCCATTTGTTCATATCTTTGCCAACATTTACGTAAGTAGAAAATCTCAAAAATCAATCATCATAGGTAAGGGTGGTCAATCGATAAAACAGTTGGGAATTGATTCTAGAAAAGGCATAGAAACTTTTTTGGAAAAGAGAATTCACCTAGAGTTATATGTAAGGGTAAAAGAAAAATGGAGGAACGATGATCGTTCTTTAAAGAGTTTTGGATATTTAAAATAATAGAAATAGATGCAACCAGTACTAGCCATAATAGGTCGTCCCAATGTTGGAAAATCAACATTATTTAATAGATTAATTGGAGAGAAGAAAGCTATCACCGACAACATCAGTGGAGTTACTAGAGATAGAATTTATGGAGATTGCGAATGGAATGGCAAGTCTTTTTCTGTCATAGATACAGGTGGGTTTGTGCGAAACAGTCAAGATGTTTTTGAATCTGCCATTGCCGAACAGGTAGTGATTGCACTCGAGGAAGCAGATGCCATTATTTTTATGGTAGACGCAGCCACAGGTATCACAGATCATGATGAAGCAGTTACCGACATGCTTAGAAAATCACAGAAGAAAGTGTTTGTTGCCGTCAATAAGGTTGACAACAACAACAGAATGTTGCTGGCCAATGAATTCTGGAGTTTGGGCTTTGAAAACACTTTTTTTATTGCTGCAATTTCAGGCTCAGGCACAGGAGAATTATTAGATGCTATTTGTGAATTTCTACCAGAACCAGTGGAGGATGACGGTGAAGTTTTACCAAAATTTGCTATCATCGGACAGCCTAATGCTGGAAAGTCATCCTTGGCTAACGCGTTGCTAGGGGAAGATAGAAATATTGTAACAGATGTGGCTGGAACCACTCGCGATTCTATCAATGGTTTGTACAACAAGTTTGGGAAGAAATTTGTTCTTGTTGATACTGCTGGTATTAGAAAGAAAGCCAAGGTTCATGAGAATCTAGAATTCTATTCTGTATTGAGGGCGATAAAGGCCATCGAAGAAGCTGATATATGTCTACTTATGATTGATGCGGTAATGGGGATTG
>Ga0209831_1003391_pt1 | contig 13200 bp, 10 predicted proteins | sample Maine_Asex4_meta_FD_187451 | JGI IMG/M metagenome (GOLD analysis project Ga0209831, IMG submission 187451) | Marine algal microbial communities from Maine, USA - Maine_Asex4_metaG (SPAdes) (version 2) | ecosystem: Host-associated > Algae > Red algae > Unclassified | place: Maine, USA | collected...
TTGATAAATATATCCTGTTTTATAACAAAGAATTAGCAAGGTGCGCCAAATGGAAGTTTAAAGGATTCACTAAAGGCAAGAAATTAAAAAATGCTGCCTAGTAGGAACTTTTGGGATGTACCACTAGTGCCTCGGGAACTAAATTGCTGGGTATATTGATAAACGTAGGAACAAGGCATTGCCTTGTTCCTACGTTTATCTGGCAACTTAACCTTCTCGGCAGTCTTTATTTGAGTTTTTCAAATACTTTAGAGGGCGATACTTATGCGTTGGGAGGACCGATTAACTAATCACTAATCAACTGTTCTTTTTGCCTAGTTGTCTAGATAAAAATTAATAGTTTGAAGTACATACTAATTTAGTACCCGACCCACTAGTCGGGAAATATAAAAAAAGCGCAAAACGGTAAATGAGAATTTTATTGTTCTGCCGTGGATTACCCTTCGGGATCGTTCAGCCATCCTTTGGTCATCTCCCTCACATAACGTATATTGTAGTCAAATACTTGACGAAAGACAGACTATTATGATAAAAGATCTATTCAATAAAGTACTGAATGCACAAATAGAGCCTATTTCGGGTTACGATGCCGCGTTCATCTATTCGGAAACACCCAAAAGTCCTATGCATATTGCCTCTCTGACGGTGGTGGAAGGCTCTTTGGATTACGAAGCGTTTAAAGCTGGAATAGCTGGGAAATTGCATCTGATGGAGCGTTTTCGACAACGATTGGTCAATGTTCCTTTTAATGTAGACTATCCTTTTTGGGCAGATGACCCCAACTTTGATATTGATCTCCACGTTCAGCACATCCGGTTACCGGAGCCGGGTGATTGGAGTACCTTACGTAAACTTACAGCTTCAATTTTTAGTGCTCCCCTGGATTTGCGTCGTCCGCTTTGGTCGATTCATTTTATTGAAGGAATTACCAATATCGATCAGGTTCCTAAAAACTCGGTGGCCATTTTGGCAAAAGTGCACCACGTGATGATTGATGGAATGTCGGGGGTCGGGGTAATGGGTTTACTTTTTAGTTTTACGCCGGAGGTGAAGAATTACGAAGACGAAAAACCGGTTCCCTTTCAACCACAACCACTACCGAATGACCTTACTTTATTGGCTAAAAGTTATATTGGTTTTCTGAAAAACCCGCTCCGTGTTCCTCGTATTGCGGGTAAGGCCATGTTTAATATTATGAAAAGTCAGGCCGCAAAAAAAATGGCCATTAGTAGTGAAACCATCAATCCGGCTTATCCCGTTCCGCATACTATTTTCAACGGTCACATCTCTCCCAAAAGACTTTGGGGTACTGCCATTATTTCGCTTGATCGAGTCAAGGTTTTGAAAAAAATAATGGAGGTGACCATCAACGATATCTTTTTGGCGATTTGTTCGGGAGCAATTAGAAAGTATTTATTAGAAAAAGACAAATTGCCCAGCCAGCCGCTGGTAGCAAATGTGCCCGTTTCGGTTCGGGCCAAAGAAGCTACAAATGATATCAACAATCAGATTTCAAATATGATGATTCCAATTGCTACGCACGTAGAAGATCCGATCGAAAGACTGGAAGCGATTCAGGAACAAACCATTCAAGGTAAAATCAGACACCAGGCACTGGGTGCGAATACTTTAGCAGAAATGGCCAACGCGGTTCCTTTTGGATTGGCAAATTTAGCCGCAGGAGTTTACTCGCGCTACAATCTGAATGAACTACACCGACCTCCTTTTAACGTAACGATTTCCAATGTTCCAGGACCTCAGATTCCACTTTATTTAAACGGTCGGAAAGTAGATTCTATCTTTGGTCTGACACCCGTTGTGGATGGTTTCGGATTGATCATCGCTATTTTTTCTTATAATGGAAAAGTGAGTATTACGGCTACTTCGGACGCAAAGACGATGCCCGATATTGAGGTTTTTGCCCGCTACTTGCGGGAATCTGCCAACGACCTCGAGACCGTTATTCTGGGCCGTAGAAAAGTCAAAAAAGAAGTAGCTAAAAAAGTGCACCGGACCCATCCTTTCTTTAATAAAATTAAAAAATATTTTAAAGCACACCCTCGGCTGACAAAAAAAGTACGTGGAATTTTTCAAATAGAAGTGAGGTATCCTCAAAAGGTAGAAACCTGGCAAATTGATTTGCGAGAGGCTCCCGCAAAAGTTACCAGGCGAGCTGCTAAAACTTTTCAGGCAAAGATGATTTTAGACGAATCTCATTTGACCCGAATCACGAAAGGTACGCTTTCCTGGGAAGAAGCACAGATACAGGGACGGATAAAAATCGAAGGAAGTCAGGGTAAACAGCAAATAATGCTGACGTTATTAAATAAAATAACAAAATAAATGATTAATTGTGTAAATTATACTTTTTCTGCTCGGGATGGCAAACAAATTTTCTATACCCATTGGCCAGTCCCAAAGGATAAGGAGGTTCGCGGAGTTGTTCAGATTGCACATGGAATCGGTGAACATATCGGTCGGTACGATGAGGTTGCGTTGGCGCTTAATCGAGAGGGATTTGTCGTTTATGGCAATGACCACCGGGGTCACGGGCGTACTGCTAATGATGGAAAAACACTGGGGGAATATACTGGAGAAAACTTCTGGAACGACGCGGTGGAGGATATGCACGAATTGATGGAGTTGATAAAATCAGACCATCCGGACGACTTCTTTATTTTACTTGGACATAGTCTGGGCTCCCTTTTGGGACGGGATTATATTTCCCGGTACGGTGCCGAAGTAGATGCGGTAATTATCTCGGGTACTGCGGGTTATATAAAAGTACTGGGACCGGCAGGAATCACGATTACTAATTTACTTGTTCGCTTTCGGGGAAAAACATCCACCAGTCCATTTATTGAATCCATCTTTTTTGATCAGTTTAATCGAAAGTTTAAGCCAAACCGAACCAAGCTGGATTGGTTGTCACGGGATGAACACGCAGTAGATAAGTTTGAAAAAGATCCGCTTCGTTCCGAAAAATTCCATATCGGAATTTTACAGGGAGCTGCCCTTGGCGGAAAAATGGCGAATGCGGCCGAGACCCTCCAACGAACGCCCAAAGATTTACCCATGTATATATTTTCAGGAGATCATGATCCGGTTGGAGAAATGGGCGCGGGGGTAAAGCGGGTTTATCAGGACTATAAAAAGGCCGGTATGAAAAATCTGACTATGAAATTATATCCTGGTGGTCGTCACGAAATGCTTAACGAAATCAATCGAAAAGAGGTAATCAAAGATATGATCAAATGGATTAACAAAGTGATAGCATGATAAAAAAAGAACGACTTTACCGATATTTTGTAGAACTGGTCTTTGCTATTACAGAAGATGCAAAAAAGATAGATGACGCTGCTGTAGACATTATATTTGAAAAGATAAAAAGTCATCCCTGGGGTCATATGCTGGATTTTAGAAAACCTTACGGCCGAAAAAGTGAGAAAGGTGTCGAATACCGTTTTCGGAAATTATTAGCCGCTTGTGAAAATAAAGGGGCTAATCGGGAATACGAATTTTTAGTGCAAATACTGGATGAGATAGCCAAAACAGTGCGTACCCCGAGGAAGCACAAAGAAAAAGCACACCTCGTAGTCAAACAATTTAAACTTGCCATTCTATTAATCAACGCACAGGAATCAGAACCACCGGGTATGTTGAATTTTATACTAGAAGGTCGTTCTGTCTTCGAATGGGGTTCTATGTTTTTTTTACAAAATTTTCTACCCAAAAGAATTGATGGAAAACAGTGTCCGGTGCTGTTATTGCCACCTTTATTCGGGACCGATTTTTCTACCCGCTTTATTAGAAATTTTTTACAAAAACAAAATTTTCATGCGTATAAATGGAAATTGGGAATTAACTTGATTCGGGCTTACTATTTACCACAATTGGAAAACAGATTGGTTACTTTATTTGAAAAACATCAGCAAAAAGTCAGTCTCGTTGGCTGGAGTGGGGGAGGAATGCTGGCTAAAGTAGTCGCCAATCGACATCCGGATAAAGTCGCACACCTGGTTACCATCGGCTCACCGATTTGGGGAATCGACGGGTTGCAAACTTACATCAAAGGACTCTACGAATTTCTCCGTGGACAACCGCTCTCTGAAAGAAACGAAGATTTTAATGCCGAGGTAGATGCCGTTCCCAGGGTGCCGATCACTTGTATTTATACCAAAACCGACGGTGTCGTTCCATGGCGTAATTGTATTGAATCTGAAAGCCTTCGTCCTGATGTACAAAATATTGAAGTCTTTGGTTCGCACAGCGGTTTAGGCGCCAACCCCGCCGTTCTCACCATCGTAGCCTACGCTTTATCACAAAGGCTCGAAGGAAAGAAAGTAGACAAGCTGCCACCTAATATAGAAAAAATGATGTTCCCTCTTTTTTGGCAAAAGAAAATGGCTCAATTTAAAAAACGCTGAGATAAAATATTGAATACGTTTAAATATATTCCCTGGAAAGCTTGATTAGCTACAAAAATTTATTTTCAAAAAATACAAAAGAATAGTTATAAAGATCAGGTAAGTGAAAAAGTATTAATAAAGTGAGCCACCGATGCCACAAAATATCAAAATATAGATGCACGAAATAATTAAACATCCTAAATTTCAAACCACGTTAAAAGTAATTGCCAAGACTGAAAGTCGTAGCTTTACCGACGTCGAGCAGCACGCCATTAAATGTCTCGAAGAACTACATACACAACAACATCCCGTCTCTAATTTTCTATCCATCCAGGCATTTCAATATTTGATTTCCAGAGCTTACGCGGATAAGATTGACGTAGACGAAAAAGGAATTAATAAGTTGATGAAGTTAATTCGGAAGCATCCCGTGGCTTTTATCATGACCCATAAAACCTATTTGGATACGCTGGTTTTGGTTACGACGCTGGCTCGTTACGGAATGCCTATTCCCTTTATGTTTGCGGGTGACAATATGGCTTTTCCGATCCTGAAGCAAGTCGGTAAATATAGCGGTATGATTTTTATCCGTCGTAACTTCAAAGACGACGCCATCTATAAAGCGACACTACGGCATTTCATTACAACGCTCATCGACAGTGGACAACACTTTACCTGGAATATTGAAGGAACCCGCTCCCGAACCGGCAAACTTGTCTGGCCTAAAATGGGTATTCTGAAATATATTATGGATGGGGAAAAAGAAAGCAGTCGAGAATTCAAATATATTCCCGTATCCATTGTTTACGATCTAATTCCGGACGTAAAAGAGATGACAGAACAAGCCAAAGGGAAAAGTAAAAAAGGGGAGAATGTTGGTGTCGCGATTAATTATATTAAAAAACTGGGCGATCAATTTGGTCGCGCGGCGATTCGATTTGGTGATCCGGTTGAGTCGGGCGGAATGCATCAGGCCATCATTCCAAATCAGGAAGAAGAAAGTTATCTTGATAAAAATCGATTGCCTCGATTCGCTTTTGAAGTTATTCACCGAATTAATATTATCACACCCGTGACCACCGTTTCACTGGTTTGCCATATTCTGTTAAACCACTTTTCATTACCTAAAAAGAACATTGAATTTCGGGTAGTAAAACTGATGAAATTTATTGAAAAAAGACGAGAAGATGTGCTCCTGGATCGGGGAAAACCCATCGGGAAAAGTATTACCAATGCACTCAATTTATTGCAGCGGAGTGGCATTGTTCAAAAAGTAAAATCAGGAATTAAAGCGCAGTACTGTCTGGCACGGGACGAATATTTACCCGCCAATTATTACGCAAACATGGCTTCTGGTCATTTGTATCAGCGGGCTTTTATTGAACTGGCCCTGGTCAAAATTGGAGATGATCATTCTTCCGGCCGGATGGTAAATTTCTGGAAAGAAATCATGCATCTGCGGGATACTTTTAAGTTTGAATTTTTCTATTCTAATAAAGCCAGCTTCAGTGATGAGATCGAAGAAGAACTGCAGCACTTCGATTCGCAGTGGCGCAAAGTTCTAAAAAATTCAAAAGGAAATGTACGTAAATTGTTAGAACAACAAAGCTTCTTCGTTGCTGAATCTGTGTTACTTAATTATCTGGAAGCTTACAAAGTAGTTTGCCGAACTTTGCTGGAATGGAATACCGACGATCCTTTCGATGATGGAGAATTTGTAGAAGCCTGCTTGTTCAAGGGTCGCGATCTGCACTGGCAAGGACACATCCGAAGACTGGACAGTGTGACCCGGCCTTTTATTACCAATGGTCTGCGGTTGGCACGCAATTATCAACTAATTCCGAAAGGAAAAAATCACAAAACGGAGGCGCTGGAAGATTGGCAAAAAGATCTGATGTCCATGACCAATCGTCTCACACAATTGCAAAAACTGGAAGCCATCATCGACCGGGATAGTGATCATATGATTCCACTCGAAATGGCTGTAGTGCCCGGTTCAGACTTAACGGGTGTTACCGAAAAAATAACCAAATCAGAAAAAGGCAAACACATTGCTGTCTTCTTTGACCTGGATAGAACGCTGATCAATGATTTTTCAGCCAAGCGGTTTTTGCGTTCCCGAATTTTATCCAAAAAATTGACCACCAGAGAAATTATTTCGCACGTAGCAGTCCTGATGATTTATGCATCCGGTAGCCGTGACTATGCCAATTTTACGCGGCTTTCCGTTCAGGGTTTAAAAGGAATGAAAGAAGAAGAATTTTTAAATTTAGGAGAAGAGGTATATACCAAATATTTGGCTGCGGCAATTTATCCGGAAGCGCGTGCGCTGGTTGCTTCGCATTTTGCACAGGGACATAAAGTGGTTATTGTTTCGGCAGCGACGCCTTATCAGGTGGCACCTGTAGCGCGTGATCTTGGAGTGGACGATATTTTTTGTACCACACTCGTCGTGGAAGACGGTAAATTTACCGGGGAAGTCGAAGAGATGTGTTGGAATGATGGAAAAGCCAAAGCGGCTAAAATATTTGCTGAAAAGCACGATATTGACTTATCTAAATCTTATTTCTACACAGATAGTTTTGAAGATTATCCACTCCTCGAAATTGTTGGAAAACCACAGGCGGTTAACCCGGATAAGCCACTGGCTCAAATTGCTTTTGAAAATAACTGGCCGATTCACCGTTTCGAAGAACCAATGGGTATGCCGCTAATCAATACGTTGCGAACCGGACTGGCAGTTGGAAGTATTTACCCTTCTATTCTAAAAGGAATTTCTACTGGTGTATTTCATCTTTCCCAACGAAAAGGCATCAATGCCACCTACGCAACCATGGGGGATCTGGGTTGTAGAATGGCCGCACTGGATTTGGTGATCAAAGGAAAAGAAAACCTGGAACGTGCCCGACCTGCGGTCTTCTGTTTTAATCATCAGAGTAATGCAGATATGTTTATTCTAATGAAATTGTTACGACATGATTTTACAGCAATTGCAAAAAAAGAATTAGCAGTACCTCCCTTTGGTCCGATTCTTAAGCAGCTGGGCGTCGTCTTTGTAGATCGGGGCGATCGAAAGAAAGCCATCGAAGCGATGAAGCCAGCGGTAGAGTCTTTAAAAAACGGGGTCTCTATTGCGGTCGCACCAGAAGGAACCCGGAGTCGAACCACTAAACTGGGACCATTTAAAAAAGGTCCGTTTCATTTGGCGATGGAAGCGGGTGTTCCTATTATTCCGATTGTTATTAAAAATGCACACCATGCTTTGCCTAAAGGAGGGAGTCTGGTACGACCTACAACGATCGAAGTGGTCGTGCTTGATCCGATAGATTTATCCGGATGGAAAAGAAAAGAGCTGGATAAAAATATTGAAAAAGTAAGAAATATGTTTCTTTACGAACTTAATCAAAGTGAATAAATTATGCAGCAATTAAAAGTAGGATTGTTAGGAGGCGGCTCGTGGGGAACTACGGTTGGTGCTCTAACGGCACGAAATTGTCCGACCACACTCTGGGCTCGTAATCAGGAAACGGTGGACGACATCAATAACAATGGTCGTAACGAAAAATATCTGCCCGGAGCAATCTTGCCAAAAAACTTAAAGGCCAGTAGCAGTATTGTAGAAACTGTAAAAGAAGCGGACGTGGTCATCATGGGGATTCCCGCCCAACATTTTCGTACCGTTCTACAAAAAGCCCGTCCGCACATTCGTCCCTGGGTGCCGATCATTAGTTTGGCAAAAGGCCTGGAACTGGATACCAAAATGCGGATGACCGAAGTGATTGAAGCGGAGATGCCCGGACATCCGGCGGGTGTTTTGACAGGCCCCAATCTGGCCAAAGAAATTGCGGCTGGACAGGCGGCAGCCAGCGTAATTGCGATGGTGGATGATACAATTGCTGCACGTTTGCAAATTATTTTTAGTACTGGATTATTTCGGGTGTATACCAACGAAGATGTCATAGGTTGTGAACTTGGTGGTGCCCTCAAAAATATTATTGCCATTGCGACGGGGATGGGCGATGGTGCCGATGCGGGCGACAATACCCGTGCGGCGATCATTACCCGTGGACTGGCCGAGCTGACCAGACTGGGTGTTGCGATGGGCGGACAACCGCAGACTTTTGCCGGTCTCGCCGGCATGGGAGATTTGGTAGCTACCTGTAGTAGTACCAAAAGTCGCAATCGTTATGTAGGTTTCAATTTAGGTCGTGGCCGAAAAATCGAAGAGATTATTGCTGAAATGGCCGAAGTAGCGGAAGGTGTAAAAACCGCCAAAGTGGTAATGGAGTTATCCCGACAATATGGTATAGATATGCCGATTGCGTCCGAAGTATACAAAGTACTTTACGAAGGAGGCTCGGCGCAAACTGCTTTTCGGGGTTTGCTTCGCCGTGATGTTGGATCGGAGTCTGAACCAGGATAGCATTTGTTTTGTTTAAAATACAAATTAAAAAAAATGCAGCCGGAAGACCCAACGTCGGTAGAAGTGGTTAAACAACCTTCTATATTTCTCTTTATGATCGAATTTGTGCGGTCCTGGGTTGAGCGGCTCCAGTCCTGGTCTTTTCGTCGTAATTACACGCCGGCCCGTTTGGGAGATGGTCACGCAGTATTGGTGATCCCTGGTATTATTGCCCACGATTTTCAGATGGAACCGATGCGTCGGATGCTGGATCGTTTAGGATATCGCACTTATGCATGGGAAATGGGATTTAACCTGGCAGATTTGGAAGAAATTGACATTTTAGAAAAAAAAATCGTAAAATTGTACAGGGAGACGGGAAAAAAGGTATCTGTCATTGGTTGGAGTCTGGGAGGTATCTATGCGCGTGATCTGGCCCGTCGTCATCCGGATAAAATCAGACAAATATTTACGCTGGGATCTCCTTTTTTGGGCATTAACAAACCAACGAGGGCCAGTTGGGTTGTACACGTACTAAAAGGTAACCTGGAAGACTTGATTGACCTGGAATGGATTAAAGCACTTGAAAATCCAACCAAAATGCTAACCACTTCCATCTACAGCAAATCGGATGGTGTACTGCCCTGGTCGTATTGTTTGGATAGGGTAGAGGATCGTTTACACCGCAACCGGGAAGTAGTAAGCAGTCATTTGGGGCTGCCGCATAATCGGGAGGTACTAAAGATTATTGCGGATTATTTGCCGGATGAGTGAAGGGTTGCTACAAAAAATATTAGTCATAATTCTGAATCTATTAGATCGTTGTTCCTAAACCTGAAATGAATTATAAAATTTTTAAAAAATAAATTATGCGTTCTTTCCTTATTCTTTGTTTGTCAATCATATTGTTTATTGGAACATCTTGTTCTGATGAGCAGCCAAATGGTAAAAAGCCACGTAGTGCAAAGGCTGATCCTTCTTCTTATAACCGAACTTCCCCTAAAGCCGAAGAAGCAGACGACGAGGTTGTAGATGAGGTTCGTACGGTACCACCGGAACAATTGGCTAAGGCGAAAGCGATTTTGGCTGCGGCTACAAAAGATCAGGTTGCGCAGGTAGACGCGAAAGGAAAATATAAAATGTTTTGTGCAGCTTGTCATGGTTTTGATGGTGCTTTGGGTGTGAATGGTGCAAAGGATTTGAGTGCTTCTAAATTATCCCTTGAGGAAAGTGTGGCGCAAGTATATTTTGGAAAAGGATTGATGACGCCGTTTAAAGGGTTATTGAAAGATCAGGAGATCGTGGCCGTTTCTATATATATTGAGGAGAATTTACGGAAGTAGTATATCCCTCTCGAAATAGAAAACCTACTGTCTGTTCTATTTTATAACAATAGTTATATTTTTTTAGAAAATATGAGAACATAACAAATAACAGTTATGTAGAAAAAAAAGAGCTGTACGGACGATTGAAACTTGCCTATTACATCCCAGTGCTCTGACCACTAATATCCAACAAACCAATAATCCAAATTAATGCTCTACCAACATACCACCCTTAATTGCCAAGGCCAACTCCTCGATCTCGCTCGGCCCAGGATTATGGGCATTCTCAATATTACTCCTGATTCCTTCTTTGATGGTGGTCGTTACCAAACCGAAAAGGCGCTATTAATCCAGGTAGAAAAAATGCTGTCCGAAGGAGCTGATATCATTGACATCGGTGGTATGTCTTCCCGGCCCGGTGCCAAACTAATTCCAGTCGATGAAGAGCTTAAGCGCGTTTTACCCGCTGTAAAAATTATTTTAAAAGAACATCCAAAAACGATCATCTCTATTGACACCGTGCGTGGAGAAGTGGCTCGTCAAACCATTGAAGCAGGAGCGGCGATGATCAATGATATCTCCGCTGGAACCATTGATCCGGAGATGTTTAAAATAGTTGGTGCGATCAATTGTCCATATATTCTGATGCACATTCAGGGGATTCCCGAAAACATGCAGAAATCCATTAACTATGATGGCCATGTGGTCACGTCGGTGCTGGATTTTTTGATTGAAAAAATGGGCGAGCTAAGAGCACTCAATGTAAAAGATATAGTGATTGATCCCGGATTTGGATTTGGAAAAACGATCGACCACAATTATGAATTATTAAAAAACCTGTCTTCCTTTCGAATATTGGAAGTTCCAATTTTAGTCGGGCTTTCCCGGAAATCCATGATTCATAAACTCCTCGATATTACTGCCGAAACAGCCTTAAATGGAACGACCGCTTTACACTTCGCTGCCCTGGAAAACAACGCAAAAATTTTGCGTGTACACGATGTACTGGAAGCTAAGGAAACACTGACGCTCTGGGAGAAATTAAAGGATACGCCGTTATTGTAAAATGGCGATGAAATAATAACAGATAACAGACGAACTATCGCGTTAAGGTAAAGCCAATACTAGTGCGTTCGGCATTAAATAACTGGGCATATTGATCAACGTAGGAACAAGGCAATGCCTTGTTCCTACGTTGATCTGTTAACTCAACTTTTTCTGCGGTCTTCTTTGAGTTTTTCAAATTCTTTAAAGGGCGGCATCTATGCGTTGGAAGGACCGATTAACCAATCACTAATCAACTATTCTTAATGCCCAGGAAAAATTAACAATTTGAAATACATACTAATTTAGTACCCGAACCTGATCCCAGAGGGATCACATTATGTTAGCCGAGATTCGAGGCCCGCAGTCGTTCGATCCCAGAGGGATCGCATTATTTTCTGAAGAGCAAGCTATCAAATGAATTTATCTAATTGAAATAAGTTATCATAAAAATGGTAAAGTCAAGCTAAGATATTTAATTTTTTTATTGATCCTTTGGAAGCAAGGATCATAACATCCACCAAAAAAAGGCAGCAACCGCTCCCGCAATTACTACCTTTTTTATAAAATTATTTTTATTCGTATCGAACCCTACGCCACATTCCGCCCTAACCGATCCAGCAAAGAAAAGTGGCTTTTTAGTGCACTTAAAAATGTGTGGTGCTGATGGTAAGGAATACCGTATTCTTCCGCCGTCTGACGAACAATCGGAGAAAGATCCTGATAGTGTACGTGACAAATATGGGGAAATAAATGGTGCTCCACCTGATAATTCAAACCACCCACCAACCAGGAAAATACCCGATTGGTATTGGCAAAATTAGCCGTCGTACTCAACTGGTGAATGGCCCAGTTATTTTCTACCGATCCCATTTCATCCTGTTTGAAAAAACTGGTTTCTTCAATAACGTGTGCTAACTGGAAAATATAAGCGAGGATAACACCACAGATAAAATGCATAATTAAAAATCCCGCTAATACAACACCCCATCCTGCTGGAATGACCATAATCGGTAAAACGATAAAAACCAGTGCATACCACGTTTTGTGGAAAATAATCTGTGCCAAAGCACTCTTAAAGGTCAATCCTTGTCCGGCTAGTAAATTCTTTCGGTCGTAGCGAATCAATTGTTCAAAATCTTTACCAACAAACCAATAAATCGTCATTAATCCATAAAGAAAAGTAGCGTAATATGCCTGAAAACGGAACACCTTTTTATGTTCCTGATTAGGAGAAAACCGCATCACACCCTTGTCAATATCTTCGTCGTGTCCGTGTACATTCGTAAAAGAGTGGTGAAGGACATTGTGTTGAATAATCCAGTTGGTATGAAAACCTCCAATAAAATTACTAATACTACCAATCGCTTTATTAACAAATTTGCTATTGGAATAAGCGCCGTGATTGGCATCGTGCATGACGGAAAGTCCAATTCCGGCCATTCCAAATCCCATGACCGCCCAGGCTGCGAGCACACCGCCTACGCTGGTAATGACGCCTGTCAACATGAGTACAAACGGGATCATATAAACAGATAGCATAAAAACGGTTTTCAAACGCATACTCCAGTTACAATGTCGGGAGATATTGTTATCAATAAAATGTTGATTAACACGTTTGCGTAATAAAACAAAAAATTCCGGCCGATCTTTCTTGTTAAATTTGACAGGGGGCAGACTTTTTGGATGTATTGTATTCTGTGTCATTTGTGGTAATAGTTAGTTTTTAATAAAATTTATAGCAATAGGGGGTATAAATTGTGAAAAATAGCTTTTTTTTATTAGAAAAAGGAAACTACTGCTTTTTTTCGATTATCTACTAATCTAAAGTCAATTAGATGAAAAAGTATTAATATGAGCCATATACTAAATAACCGGGCGTATTGATCAACGTAGTGCTTGGGGCACTAGGAACAAGGCATTGCCTTGTTCCTACGTTGATCTGTTAACTCAACTTTCTCTGCGGTCAAAAGTGTAAAGTTATTTTTGAACCGTTCCTTAATATGGTATTTCCCCCAAT
>Ga0209831_1003393_pt1 | contig 13198 bp, 15 predicted proteins | sample Maine_Asex4_meta_FD_187451 | JGI IMG/M metagenome (GOLD analysis project Ga0209831, IMG submission 187451) | Marine algal microbial communities from Maine, USA - Maine_Asex4_metaG (SPAdes) (version 2) | ecosystem: Host-associated > Algae > Red algae > Unclassified | place: Maine, USA | collected...
AACATACCCCCCCCTCCTCATCCACCGCGTCGCCGCCGCGCACGAGCGCATCGCGCAGCTCGGCCTCGAGTCTGCGCTGCGGCAAGCGACGAATGCCCAGCCAGCGTCGGCCGGTGGTTGCTCGAATGGTGGCGGCCGTGCCTCGGTGGCAGCCGCCGTCCGCCACGGTGGTGGCGGCCGCTGCTGACCCTCCGGTGGGTGCGGCAGGAGCCCCTCGCGGCGATCACCTACCCCCCCTCGGACAAAGACAAAGCGCTGGTCGTCGAGGAGCGTGTGGGCGGCCGCTACCCACCAGTGGGCGGGTACCCCCCCGACGGCAGCAGCTGCCGCTCGTGCGGGCCGCGGTGGACGTTGCGGCAGCGGTGGGCGGAGCGCTCCCTACGCCAGCAAGTGGGGTTCACGTCGGCGACCGCCACCACCGCCGCCATGGCCGCCTTCCTCGTCTCCTTTTTTCTGATCTCCCGCTCGTACGTGCATCCCAAGCGGCGCTGGTCGTGCAGGTGACGCTGACCTGGGAGGCGGTGCTCGACGTGCCTATGTATCTTTCGTCGTTTGAAAATAGTTCTATCGTTTTGCAAGTCCAGGGTATTTTCGCGAACGCGCTTTGCATAATTTAGGCTCGTTATGCATGAATATATGTACATGTACCACGTGATAAGGCCTGATAAGGACAACTAACGCTGGTGTTTTCCTGCGTGTCGTGTGCGGTGGGCGTCACCGTCTGGACGGCCGTCGACAAGTCGGGGGGGGGAGCGAGCGGCAGGGGATGAAGACGGCGACGGGGTGCGGGGGGGGGGTCCGCCGCCGCCCTACCCGGCGGTCACCGCCGTGGCGGAGGTGACCGTTGCCACCGCCGCCGCCGCCGCTAACGCGGCGAACCTGTCGTGGCCGCCCGTGACGGCGGTGTGGGTCGCCCTCGGCACCACGATGACGAGGGAACGCGCGGGAGTTTCCGAGGCTGCCGCCGTCGACGGCGGCACCATGGTCGTGTTGCTCGCCGCTTTCGCGGCCGCCGTGGCGGGCGGCGCGTCGACGGCGGTGCTCGACGCCGGCGACCGCCTCGCTACCCTCACCGCTGTCGCGTCTGCCATGGCGCGCATGCCGCCGCCAACCCGTGGGTGCCGGTCGAAATGGTCGCCCGGGGGGAGTGCTGGCACTCACCGCCGTCCTCGTCGCCCTGCCCCTGCCGCCGCCCGTCGACGGCGCGGCGTCGTGCCCGCCGCCGCAGCCGCCGCCGTCGCCGCCGGTGCTCGCTGCGCCAGCAGCGGTGGCGGCAGCCCTTAGCGTCGCCACCCGTGGCAGTAAAGCCGCCAAAGCCGCCGTCGACGCGCCACTTCCCGCCGACGGCGGAGGGCGGTCCGGGATGGACGTGGTCCGGGGTACGCTTGCGGCGGCCGCCGTGGCCGCGGCGGCGGCGGGCGGCGCATCGGCAGGCACCCGCCCCGCCGCGCTCGCCACCACCGCGATGGTGTGGTCCCTCCTCACTCCCGACAACGCGTCGACGGCCGTGGCGGGCGTGTTTTCACGCGCCCGCTGCTTGGCGTGCGTCGCCTCCGCGGGCCCTCCGCCCATCGCCGTCGGTGGCGTCGGCGGCGGGGGTGAGGGCGGGAACCCCCCCCCCCCCCCCCCCCCCCCCCCCCCCCCCCCCCCCCCCCCCCGCTCGTCGCTCTCCTGCCGCCCGCGGTGACCTTGGCCGCGAATCCGCACCTGGTCACGGCAACGCTCACTACGCTCCGCTCGGTCGCCGTCGTTGACGCGGCGTGCGCCGCGCTCATGACTCCCATCCCCGCCGTCGCGGCGTTGCGCGCCCCACCCCGCTCTGTCACCGTCACGCCGGCGATCGGTGAGAGCACAACGTTGACCATGCTCGCTCTTCGGTGCACACCCGCAGCGTCAGGTCGCATTAGTGTAAGCAGGAGAATGCCCATGTGATTTAAATCATGAGACCCTCCGAGTAAATGATTTATATCTTTAAAATCAGCATGATTTAAATCGAATAAAAAACACCTCCCATCTCTAAGTCGGACAACTCCTGGGATCCTTGTGAGATATCGCAACTGTTTTTTTCCGTGAGCGCAGTTGCACGAAATTAAACATTTCCGCGGTCGGCATCAGATTGCTTGCTTGCGATACTTCAAATGTGGCTGGAATGCTCATTTCAGAATGTCACAGTGGTATGTGCCTCTCGTGTCTGGCAGCGAATGGTCAGGAGGGGTGATGTCAGATGGAAGGCCGTTGCTGCATGGAGCTATTCCGATTTGAGACGCCGATGTCACGCTGTCGCGTCATCGCCCCAGTTCGTGGTGTCTGCGCGGCAGGAACCGCGCATCGTGCGCTGCCTTTTGCCTTCAGAGCGTCCAGTGGGCCCACGTTATTGTACGGTGACTGTCCGTCGGACTGCGTCGGCAATCGCCGCCCCCCCCCTTGGTCTCGGGGCTGCGCGACGTCTCGGTTGCCGTCAGGCAGATGCTGCGGCGCGCGGTCGTGCAGGTCAGCCGGTTCGGCGAACTCATGGAGGTCCACCTGCTCGCCGAGCACGCCGACGCGCTTGAAGCGGTGGTGGCGCTGTACCCCGACGCGCGCGTCCTCACTTTCGTGTCGAGGGTCGACGCACTTTCTGTTTCCCTGCAGGGTGCTCACCTCCTGCGCTGGCTGTCGGGAGCGCGGGAGCGTGACAAGGCGCGCGACTGCCACGTCTCGCGAAGCCGGGAGCAGCTAGCCTTCGTCGAAGGGCGGGTCGGTATCCCGGCGGCCCACAAGGCGGCCCTGGGCGCCGCCCTGATGCGCGAGCTGGCACCGCCTACACTGGAGCTAGGGGCGGATGAGAACGATGCCTCGTGTGCCTCACGGCGCGGGGCGGACGCGGGATACCCCGTGACGGCCGCTGGAATGCCTGAATGTTCGGCACCGGCGCACAGTCCGACCGCGGAGATGTCCTTGTCTACCGCCGGTTCGGCTGCTCAGAATACCCCTGGCCGCGACAGAGGTGCGTTCGATATGGGTGCGGGTGTGAGAGAGGCCCCGCCAATGACGACGACGGCCGACCCCACCCCCAATTCAGGTCGTGCCGCACCCCCCGGCTCAGAAACGTCCGGTCGGCACGATGTCCGCGGTAGCGGGAGCGTCCGCGCCGCCCCTCGCCACTGCGACCGCGGGGATGGCGGCTATTGAGGACGAGCCGCCCGCAGCGGAGCGCGTGTCCTCCGCACCTGGTGACGTGCTGCCCGAGATGCTCGCCGTTGCAGCCGCCATGGTGGCAGACTTGATATCGCGGCCACTGACTGCCCCTTTGCGCAACCTCACGCCCCCCTGGCCACCAAACCCCTACGAAGCGCATCTGGTTGCGGCCTGCGCGCCCGGAGCTGCCCGCGGAGGCGCTCCTGCCCCCTAGCCCCACGCCGTCCGGCGACAAGAGGTGCTTCGCATCACGCTGGGACTGGCCCGGGGCTTGTCGCGCGGCTTCTGGCTCGCGGCCACCGAAGGCAAGGCCACCATGCAGTCGGTGGTTGCTCCGTTCCTCGCCTCCTTGGCGCCCGACGGGAAGGTCGACAACGCGGAGATGGCGGCGTCGCCATCGCCAAACGCAGGCGTCCGTGCGACGCCGCCCACCCCCGTCGGAACTCCGCCGGAACAGCCGGCTCCGCGGAACACTCCGACGGCGACGCCTGGGTGTTCGACGGCACGCTGGCGTCAGACACCCTTCCGACGTACCTCGGCCAGCGCCATAAGCTCGCCAAGTTGCCCGCAGTGTGGGTCGCGGAGCTGGAGCTGGCGGGCTGCAGGAACTTCCAAACTCCGTACAGGACGGTGCGCGACGGTGCCGGTCTGAACTCTTTAACGCGGCAAGAGGCACGTTGCAAGGAAAAGAAGGCCGCGGTGGACAAAGCAGTCGTCGCGGCAGAGGGAGAGGCTGCGGCCAGGACTGCCTCGGGCAATGCCGGAACCGTGCCGCCCAGCACGGAAGCGCCCGCCACGGGGGGAGGGGGGGTGGAGGCCCGAGTAGGCGTCGCCGCCCCTCAGGAGGTTTTCAACGGACGGCAGCGCGTTCCTGCTGCGGCGTTACGGTATTGTCCATTTGAAGCGCCCACCCACTCCCAGTGGCCATTTCTCATGGCGTTGAGCGCCTACGCAGTGGACCACATCGACGCCTCGCTGCTGCCGGCGTGGCGCCAGCCGCTGAGCGAGGCGCTGGCGTGCGTGCAGCTCAAGCTGCGCGACGCCCCGGGGCGCATGTGGTTGCTGACTCTACCGTCCGTCGTCTTACACGTCCCTTTCCTCACGCTCAGCAGAGGGATGCGCCCGTCTCCTATGTTTCGGACGGCACTTATCGCCATGTTGCTCGATAGAAACTTTGCAGCGGCCCTTCGTTCCAGCAGCGTGTGTGTGTGGCGGGTCTCCCCTTCACCAAGACGGCGGCCGTACCGACAGGCGCGGCGTCGCCGCTCAATGCCCGCCCCTGCGCCACTGGTCGCCCTTTCTCTTCGCCCCTGCTTTCCCGCTCCGTACCCCCTTCCTGTCTTGCCGCCGGAGTGGTACCTGGAGAAATATGCAGCAAACGAGCTCTGCGACTCCTGAATTCTTAATGTCTGACGCTGCAAGTGCAGTGGGTCGATCTTCAAAATGGAGGGCGCCGCCCTGGCGGCCGACAGCTGAGACACGACGTTCAGCATGGTCGGGTCTACGTAGTGTGGCACCCGCATGGCCCCGAGAGACCCAACCGCCGAGCAGCTCCGCAGGCAGGGCAGGGCTGCAGAGGGCGTGGGGGAAGCGCCTGGAGGCGTCACCATCAAGATGACATATAGGCACGGAGGCGCTGCTTCAGCGACAGGCTTGGGCAGTGGGTCCCCCCCCCCCCGCGAGGCCGCTCGGCTACGGCCGACACCGTCCGCAACGGCCGGCGCCAAGCCTGCAAATATCGATTTGACGCGCCCCCACGATACCCATCACTCTATGCCTTTCCTGGAATCGGTTGGTGAACTGAACGCCGCTTCGGTGTCAAGCGCGGCCCGCCAGACGTCCTCATGAGAGCCTGCGTCCGACGTCACTACGGAAACGCACATATCCGCTGGTCCCTTTCTACGCTTGCGCACTTTCTGGCCGTTGAGGCATTCAAAGTTCCCGTATACGGAGTTGAGTGTCTGTGAAGATTAGCCTCATGTGAGGGCTTTAGGGACACAGGTGAACGGAGCTTGGATTTGGGCTCGCGCGGTCCCACCCCGGACGTAACGTGAAGACTTGCCACGACCGCTCAGACGGAGGTCGACAGTACGGGCTGTGAGTGCTTCTTCGCATAATGCAGGAAAAGGCCATTGTTTTGGGGTTCAATCCCGCTGGCCGTCCACTTTGGCTGTTGGAACGCGTACCAATATGTTTCAATCGCCCGTTTTGCTTCTCGGTGAGCACTACTGGGGGCCACAAAGCGCTATTTACCGTTCTCAAGAGATGACCTTGGCACCTTGGCAGCGGTGCCGAGACGGCGCTCGTGGAGGACACCCCGGCTACGGGTGCTTCACGATGTTCGACGACACTGCCCGCGGCCTGGCGGTCGCCTGGGTACTGTTTCAGGGCTTGTCCAAGAAGGACGCGGCTCGGCGTCTCGGCTGCAACCTTGCGACGGTGTCTGGGTGGATCAAGGCCTACCCCGACTCGGGGAAATGGTGGCCAGACCCCGTCATCCGAAACCGCCACGCGGACAAAGTTCTGTAGAACATCCACTTTCTGCGCACAGTGGATGCTGTGCTACGCTCGGACCCAGAGCAGTTCATAGGGGAAATGAAGGACAAGTTTACCTTCATTTCTACCTTGCCTGGCTACAGGGACGAGTACAAGTCTTCTCTTGCGACATTGGATAAGGTGCTACACGCCATCGGCTTCTCGTACAAGAAGCTCTACCGAATGTGTCGCGAAAGGGACCAGCTCCGTCGAGAGGATTTCGCTCCCATTTTGCTGGCAATCCCTGCACGGTGTCTCATGTCTGTCGACGAGACACACAAAGACGGAGGGGACTTGCGGCGTCGCAAGGGCCGGTGACTCAGAGGACAAAGATATGAGTGCCTCTCTCGCAGCAGTAAGGGAATGCTACGGACTTCAACCGTGATGGCTGTTTGCTCCGAGAGCGGTGTCCTACACGCGGTCACAACACAAACTCCCCCCGCTCAAAACTCTGACGACTGGGTGATCTTTCTTAACGGCCTCTTGCGGGCAATGAAGCAGTTTGTCTCAGGACTCCCATGGGCGATGCAAGAGAGAAGATGTGTTCTACTCTGCGATAAAGCTCCAATTCACACGGCGGCGGTCGACGCCTTCATCCGGGCGTGTGGCGTGTTCCCGCTGCGGCTTCCTCCCTCCAGCCCCGAGTTCCAGCCGATTGAGGAGGTCTTTAGCGAGTACCACTTCGCGCTCAAGTCGGCGCACCATCACTACCCGGGGGTTCCCAATGCTTTTCTCCACGCTGTTGCAAGTTTTTCCTTGGATACCGACAATATCACTTCTCACTTTACTCACTCTTTGATGGAGGCCGCGCGCAACGTTCCGGATCTTGGTGGGCCTGAGGGAGCGTTTGCGGACGCGTTCGAGCCGCTTCCAGTGGAGCAAGAGTAGGCAAAATAGCAATGGCGCCGTTCTTTATCACATAAAACACAAGAGAAATCCTCAGCGACGCGAAGCCACCCACGTGGCAACAGAGTCACGCAAACCCACAGGAAGGTCATCAAACTCTGGATGCGGGCCCCCTTGTGGTCCCCACTCGCTCAAAAGGAGCTTGACATTGGACGAGGTGGCCATAGACGAGCCTCCGACAGTATGGCCGCGCAAAAAGTGGCGTCGCATTCCGGCCGCGGCCTTGCGCTCAGAGTCAGACCGGTCAGGATCAGGGCCGTCGCCGAAAAGGAAGTCGGCCAAACTGCTCGTCGGAGCGTTGGCGCCCATTTGCTGGAGAGCAGTCACCGGCGGACGCTCTGCTGGCTGAGCAGCGGGGAGGTGTGCTGCCGCCGGCGGCTCATGCGCAGCGTCCTCGGCGTCAACTCCATATCAAGAGTTACTGTGTGTGGTCAGACAAAGTGGGCGTCCCAAGCATAAGAAAAAAAGGGGACTTGACGAGTCGGTTGGGATAGAACTGAGGCGGAACGCATTTTTCTATCGGGCGACAAGGCGAAACGAAACACAAAGACAGAGGCGGGAGAAGATGAGACACGTCACTTACACTCGAAGGGAGCCAGCTGCACCTCTCAACCCTCCAAGGCGCTTGGACATGTTTGCCGCTTGCTCGGCGCGCCTCCGGCGTGCCCGACTGTTGAGTGTCTTGTGGATGGCTGAGCACAACATGTCCGAGTTGCGCACCGCCACAATGTTGCTTGAGCCGAAGTTTGCGCCGGCCTGGCCTGCTCCAGCGAAGAGCCGCGCCTCCCGCGGATCTAGCTCCGCGCACAGACCACGTGCGTACTCTGTGTGGGAAACCACACCCTGGCCATTTCGCGCGATGGCGGCGCAAGCAGCAGGTCGCGTGTGAGCATCCAGAGCCCGGTCCATCGCATCCACGCGCCCAGCAGCCGGCAAGTCCACAATACCAGGCTGTAGGGTAGCGGAGCGCCGAAGCTCCGCTGTGTGGTCCGCGTCAGCTGCCGCCGACGCCTCAAGTCTGGCAGCGGCGGCGGCGCGCTTCAAGGGGATTGGTTGGACTTTGGTGCTTACCATATAAGATACTGTGTAGCTAGCATGCCGCTCCTTGCAAATCTACGGACGATCAGCGGCAGACAGCTTCCACTCGTACCCTTTTCGCAGCGACATAGTGATTGGAAGGTGCACTTGCATCTGACACAGAAAGCAGCTGCAGACGTCACACCAGGACCATTCAGGAACAAGTGAGGCTTAGCCGAGGTACTGCAATCATAGTTTGAAGGTCCGGGCGCCCGATGATCGTGTCCACAGGCGTTGTCGGACGTGGAGCACTGGACGCCTTGGCAACCTCAATGTCCAGTCGGAACTTACCAATACTTGGCCGTACCCTTTTGCTTTCCCGCGCACGTGCACGACGCTGTCTTGAACTCTCCGGGGGCCTCTGGGCTGGACGTGCATTCCCGGTTCACGACACTGCAACGTTGAATGTTGTGGCCGTGCTCCTTTTCATATCTTTTTCGATATCCGCAGACGGTGCAAGCGTTACCTGTGTTGCCATCTCCAGCGCCATCGTCCGAATCTGAGTCGGATGCCTCGGCTGCCGCCGCCGCCAAAGTTGCCGGCGGGCCCGAGGCCGGCGCAACAGGCGCCGTTGCGCCCAGACGAGGAGCAATGGTCTGGCTCAGGGAGGCGCCTGCGAGGGTGGCGCCCGTCGCTGCCGTCTCGGCAGCTCGGGGCGCGGTCGAGGGTGCAGAAGCTGCACCACAAACCCCAACGGGAGTGATCCCCTCAGTGGTGGACATAGCGCGATGTTCAGTTAATGAGGCGCCGTGTGGTTGGGCACGGGGAGATGTTGGGTGGGGCTCGAGGCCAGGGCCACGAAGACGAGGGTCAGTTGCGCTGACAACTAGGCTTAGTGCAAAGCAGCCGGCACACAATATAGATGCGTGCCGCTAACCTGAGGAAGCCTATGCAAACTGCTCGTCGTGGGCCCCCCCGTGGACACCATTCACAGGGCCCTCTCGTCTTGACGCCTCATTTTACCCCCGAATTAGCTAACGGCTCTCAGCGTGCTTGTTTTGGTATTCTTAAATTGCGTGCGCACTACCTGAGGCCGACGAGAGAAACATGAGAAAAGGTTGGACACTGTGTATCTTTGCAAGGCACCATCAAGACGGGCAGCCCAAGACCTCTGCATCTCCTGGCCACGAAAAGACATACAGGACTGAGCAATACCTGCCAGCACGGCAGAAGCAAGCTGTATGACAGGAAGGGAGAGCTGAAGTCGCTCCTGACTACATCGCAGCATACGCATCATTCCCTGAAAGCTGGTCGTCGTGGCTCAGAAGCGACGCAAAAAAGACACTGTGTATCGAATCGTTTTTGCAGGAACCGTCCAGGAAAACAAAAACCTGTAAGACCAGCAGGAGCTGCCAAAGAAAATGCAACACTTGAACACGAAATGGCCGTCGCAACGCAGCGGGTATTGCTGATCCCCGAATTTTGTCCTGGTGGACAGAGACTCACTTGCGGACCGACTCTCTCCACCAATCAGATGCGCCCCTGGGACTGACTTGGTGCTCCTGCTTTCTTACATGTGCCCATACAGCCTGGAAATCAACATCAGCTCCTCTTTCTTTCTGCACTTCTGGCAAGGAGACAGTAGAAGATCTCCAGATCTCGCGTGGGCAGCTTGCTCTGTGCCAAGAAATCCGATCAAGCGGCAACAAACAGTGAGCTCCGCTGGATGCAAGGTCCTGGTACCGAATGCGGGCTTTTTATTGGCTTCGATGCCTTCTTACTGTCGTTTCCAACCAATACAGTGCTCTTATTGAGAGTCAGTCTCTGTCTCTGTCCCCCAGGACAAAATTCGGGGATCAGCAATATATAGGACGCGTCGGGAATTGCGTGCCCGACACCAACGTTTTGACGACACAGGGGAGAGACAGATGTGACGTATTAAACTCAGACCTAACGCAGAACGAAACACAACACAAGTGTGAAGAGGCGCAGTTAATAGATGAAAAACAGGAAAGAGAAGAGCCGACACCACGCCAAAGGAAGACGGAAGGTGGTGGATTGAAAAAAAGCCACGAGAGAAAAGAGCAACATTCAAACCGGGCGCCAGTGAAAGAGTATCGGCGGTGGCACCAACCAGTGCGCTGCAGGACAACCGAACTAGACCGAGGGAACTCAAGGCCGAACGAAGAAACGAGGAAAGAGCGTATGCGAATGGCGGCTGTGCTTGCAGAAAGGTGTGAAGGGCGGGGGAGAACCAAGACACCAAGCAGTACCAGCGGATGCATTGACACGAGAAGCAAAGCGGGGACGGTCGGAACACACACAAGAGCATGAGAAAGCAACGACTGGAAAATAAGAAGCAGGAGAACGGGGTGATCGTGTACGAGCGAGGCAAAGAAAACAAAAGAGAACAGCTTCAGTGAAGAGGGCGAGGACAGGTATATTCAAAAGGCATATGCAAGAAGGAATGCGCGAGGCGTCAGTCGAGACGGGAGGAGACCGTCATAACGCATCGTCACGTAAACACGGGGAGCAAATGCGGCCAGCGTGTAGCGGTACGCGGGCGTCCGGCGAAAAACAAAGCAGGCGTGCGACACGGGGGGTGCGCATGCACAGCATAAAAGAAGGGCGAGGGTGACAGGGAGAATGGGGAGGAAGCGTTCACGAAAGCAATGGCGGCGGCGCAGAAACGAATGACCGCTCGGAACGAGACTCGGGGACGCTAAGAAACAGTGCAGATCAATACAAATTGAACACGAAATGCGCCCCTGCTCACCGTGGCTCGAGCAACGGTCATGGCGGCCGTGCAGGGGGTTCCGGCGTTGCCGGCGGCGCCGGGGTGGTCGGCGATGACGGTGGGGATGACGGTTGCGATGGGGATCTGGCCACGTCGGTGGTGCGATGGTGGTGCGTGGCTCGCATTATCGTCCGGCTGCCCGACCACGACCGTATTCAGGTGTGGATAAGGCGGCGGCGCCCCTAATTTAAGGGTGGGGGCCGAAGCGCCCCCGGCAGGGGCACGCGCACCCCACTGTGGTGAGGGGTGTGGGGGCCAATGTCCATTTTTGGATGCCCAGGGAGGGGGGCCAGCCGCCACGGTGCGACGCAGTGCCAGAGAATGTCCATTTCTGCGGTCCAAGGAGGGGGGGGGGCGAATGCCGACGCAGTTTGACGGACAGTCACTGTACAATACGCGGGCCCACTGGACGCTCTGAAGGCAGAAGGCAGCGCACGATGCGCGGTTCCTGCCGCGCAGACACCACGAACTGGGGCGATGACGCGACAGCGTGACATCGGCGTCTCAAATCGGAATAGCTCCATGCAGCAACGGCCTTCCATCTGACATCACCCCTCCTGACCATTCGCTGCCAGACACGAGAGGCACATACCACTGTGACATTCTGAAATGAGCATTCCAGCCACATTTGAAGTATCGCAAGCAAGCAATCTGATGCCGACCGCGGAAATGTTTAATTTCGTGCAACTGCGCTCACGGAAAAAAACAGTTGCGATATCTCACAAGGATCCCAGGAGTTGTCCGACTTAGAGATGGGAGGTGTTTTTTATTCGATTTAAATCATGCTGATTTTAAAGATATAAATCATTTACTCGGAGGGTCTCATGATTTAAATCACATGGGCATTCTCCTGCTTACACTAATGCGACCTGACGCTGCGGGTGTGCACCGAAGAGCGAGCATGGTCAACGTTGTGCTCTCACCGATCGCCGGCGTGACGGTGACAGAGCGGGGTGGGGCGCGCAACGCCGCGACGGCGGGGATGGGAGTCATGAGCGCGGCGCACGCCGCGTCAACGACGGCGACCGAGCGGAGCGTAGTGAGCGTTGCCGTGACCAGGTGCGGATTCGCGGCCAAGGTCACCGCGGGCGGCAGGAGAGCGACGAGCGGGGCGGGGAGGGGAAGGGGGGGGGGGGGGGGGGGGGGGGGGGGGGGTTCCCGCCCTCACCCCCGCCGCCGACGCCACCGACGGCGATGGGCGGAGGGCCCGCGGAGGCGACGCACGCCAAGCAGCGGGCGCGTGAAAACACGCCCGCCACGGCCGTCGACGCGTTGTCGGGAGTGAGGAGGGACCACACCATCGCGGTGGTGGCGAGCGCGGCGGGGCGGGTGCCTGCCGATGCGCCGCCCGCCGCCGCCGCGGCCACGGCGGCCGCCGCAAGCGTACCCCGGACCACGTCCATCCCGGACCGCCCTCCGCCGTCGGCGGGAAGTGGCGCGTCGACGGCGGCTTTGGCGGCTTTACTGCCACGGGTGGCGACGCTAAGGGCTGCCGCCACCGCTGCTGGCGCAGCGAGCACCGGCGGCGACGGCGGCGGCTGCGGCGGCGGGCACGACGCCGCGCCGTCGACGGGCGGCGGCAGGGGCAGGGCGACGAGGACGGCGGTGAGTGCCAGCACTCCCCCCGGGCGACCATTTCGACCGGCACCCACGGGTTGGCGGCGGCATGCGCGCCATGGCAGACGCGACAGCGGTGAGGGTAGCGAGGCGGTCGCCGGCGTCGAGCACCGCCGTCGACGCGCCGCCCGCCACGGCGGCCGCGAAAGCGGCGAGCAACACGACCATGGTGCCGCCGTCGACGGCGGCAGCCTCGGAAACTCCCGCGCGTTCCCTCGTCATCGTGGTGCCGAGGGCGACCCACACCGCCGTCACGGGCGGCCACGACAGGTTCGCCGCGTTAGCGGCGGCGGCGGCGGTGGCAACGGTCACCTCCGCCACGGCGGTGACCGCCGGGTAGGGCGGCGGCGGACCCCCCCCCCGCACCCCGTCGCCGTCTTCATCCCCTGCCGCTCGCTCCCCCCCCCGACTTGTCGACGGCCGTCCAGACGGTGACGCCCACCGCACACGACACGCAGGAAAACACCAGCGTTAGTTGTCCTTATCAGGCCTTATCACGTGGTACATGTACATATATTCATGCATAACGAGCCTAAATTATGCAAAGCGCGTTCGCGAAAATACCCTGGACTTGCAAAACGATAGAACTATTTTCAAACGACGAAAGATACATAGGCACGTCGAGCACCGCCTCCCAGGTCAGCGTCACCTGCACGACCAGCGCCGCTTGGGATGCACGTACGAGCGGGAGATCAGAAAAAAGGAGACGAGGAAGGCGGCCATGGCGGCGGTGGTGGCGGTCGCCGACGTGAACCCCACTTGCTGGCGTAGGGAGCGCTCCGCCCACCGCTGCCGCAACGTCCACCGCGGCCCGCACGAGCGGCAGCTGCTGCCGTCGGGGGGGTACCCGCCCACTGGTGGGTAGCGGCCGCCCACACGCTCCTCGACGACCAGCGCTTTGTCTTTGTCCGAGGGGGGGTAGGTGATCGCCGCGAGGGGCTCCTGCCGCACCCACCGGAGGGTCAGCAGCGGCCGCCACCACCGTGGCGGACGGCGGCTGCCACCGAGGCACGGCCGCCACCATTCGAGCAACCACCGGCCGACGCTGGCTGGGCATTCGTCGCTTGCCGCAGCGCAGACTCGAGGCCGAGCTGCGCGATGCGCTCGTGCGCGGCGGCGACGCGGTGGATGAGGAGGGGGGGGTATGTT
>Ga0209831_1003403_pt1 | contig 13171 bp, 19 predicted proteins | sample Maine_Asex4_meta_FD_187451 | JGI IMG/M metagenome (GOLD analysis project Ga0209831, IMG submission 187451) | Marine algal microbial communities from Maine, USA - Maine_Asex4_metaG (SPAdes) (version 2) | ecosystem: Host-associated > Algae > Red algae > Unclassified | place: Maine, USA | collected...
TGCCAAGGTCGCCTCCCGGTAGTGGAGGAGGCGGGGCCCGCGGAGCCGGGGGCGCTGGTCCAGTGGACGCCCCCCCACGCCCCCAGTCAGTTCGGGGAGTGTCGCCTGCGGACGCTGTACGCCGCGAACCCGCTGCCCAAGCAGGGCCCGGCTTGGCAACGCTGGCTGACGCGCCACCCCGTGAAGTACGAACTGCCTGCCGAGGTGGTGACGGACCTCCCTGCCCTACTAGAGGCGGGGGACGCGCAGTGGGTGGAGCGCGCCGCTGCGCGCCTTTCCAATGTCATGAACGGGGCCACCGCCGAAAACGTGCCGCCGGTCGTGGCGTGGGAGTGGGCGTTCTCCTCCCCCCAGTACTTGTGGGAGGGGGATTTCCACTTCCACCACCAAAACGACCGCACCGAGCGCCGGGTGCGGCAGGCGTCGGGGATCCTGGTGCGGGCCTCTCAAGTGGAGAGTATCTAGGTCCACGCCTCGGCGCGGCGGGCGTACTATATCCCGACGCCGTACAGGTGGTTGGCGATGGAGGTACCCTTCGGGTTCCCCGACCGGATGCAGGGTGGAGTAGGGGGGCCGCCGGGGGCGCGCGGCTGCAGCCCGCGCTCAACAAGGAGGCGGCGCGCACCAGACGCCCCGCGCCGCCGCCGCACGAGCGGCGGCGGGGGGCGTCGCAATGACGAGCTCCGTTGAGCGTACCGTGGCCGCCCATCGGTCCCGGTCCGTGGCGCTCGTATGGGCGCCAGTACGGATGCCGGCGGGACGAGCAACATGACAGACAGTGTCTCACGGCACGAAAATGTACGGGAGCGCGTCGGACGACTGACACACACAAGCGTGTATGCAAACGGGGCGCAATTGACGCCGGGCGCGCGGTTGCGATAGAGAGAGCATGTTCAAATGTGACCGACGCCTGTGGCGCCGACGCGCGCTGCTGAGCGGGGCTCTGGCACGCGTCAAGCCTACTGACAGACGTGTGTGAATTCAAGCTGCGCACACTACCCTTGATGCAGGTCGGTCGTGTTTATGCTCGCACCTCCTCCCCAATGCGCACACATGCAGGCGTATACATACATGCACGTGTTTGTGTGGTGGTGGTACCGTAGTGGTGAACCGCACCGGGGGGCGCTTACTTGTGACGCGGAAGATTGCCGACCGTTTCTGGGCCCGTCCCGTGCGCTTCGTCGGCGGCAGCTGCGTCCCGTCGTCACTGGGCAGCCGCATGTCCCCTGCTGCCACACAACGAGCCGCGCGCACCCGTACACGTCGTGGCCCAAGCGGCCCCGGCACCCGAGCGGCAGACGGGAAGGCTGCCACCGCGCGACTGCACGGGGCCGCGCGCCCCACGCACGGGGCCCAGAGCGGCGCCACCGCGCAAGGGGGGTTTCGCGGCCCACATCTGCGTCGTGTGCGTGGCGGGCAGTCCCCCACCGCAGTCGGCCGCCTGACATCATCAAGCCCCATTGCACGCGCCGGTTTGGGAGCATGACGGCAGGGGGCTCGACGGTGGCGGGAGAGTACACTTCACCACGCCGCCGACTCGACGAGCGTCGAGTACTTTCTCAGCCAATCGCAGGCCAGCATTCTGTCTTGGGCAGCAGCGACTCGCGACGGTCACCCCCAGTACAATAGTTGGGGCGCTGTCCACCCCGCACCGGCCGACCGCTCCTAGTGCGCACATTCTGGGTCCATGTCGACCTCCCTTGACAGGCCCGTAGGCAGCTATTTTCTCTGATGAGATCCGAAAGCGCTACCCTCCAGAGGCGTAATCTTGATCCAGTATTGCACCAGGCACAGTGCCCATGGTATGCGGCGCGCACCTGTACCAGTGGGTGTGGGCGGCTTTGCCCCCCCGTGTCAGCTCATGCGAGGTCATGCGCGGCGGCCGCTTCCGACGACGTTGCTTTTCATCGTGACACGATTGGCATCTCGTCAGACGGTGGTTGGGGGCACTATTCAGACAACATTTCATATCAAAGATTCATCATTCGACCCCTTTTGCAGCGGGTCCGTCTCCCCCACGGCGCGTGGACGCGTACATGTGGCGTGGGGGCACGACAGATGCGGGCCGCTGTGCCCGGCCCAGTCTCGAGAGCGCGTCGGGGCGGATTGTGAGCGTCGATTCGTTGTCTGTGAAAACAATTTTCCGTGCCACACACACGTCGTGTCCCACACGGACTTTTGGAATTGGCACACATCGCGGTTTGCCCCCACGCAGCACGACGGCCGCACACCCCGCACGCGGTGCGCACTAGTCGATGACCGTCCTCGCGCTCGGTTGCATTTCGTCAGGGACCCGGTGCGCATGGCGTACCTTGCCCCAAGGTGCGCCACTGGAGGAGGCACATAGCGGCAGAAACTTTAAGCAAAACCGCCTGTTCCCACGCCTAAATGTGTGGTACAGACCTGCACGCGCGTGGCAGCCATGAAGCACAGAACAAGACAGCCCCATACGACTGTCTGCTGTGCGCAAATGGAGAGGGTGGGGAAGAGAAGCGTGCGACTGTTTGAGCCCATCAGGCTGCAGTGTTTGCCCCCGCCAGGGCGCGCTCAGTCGTGTGCCAGCCACAAGTCCGCCTACACAGTCATCTGCGGCGGACATCGTTTGATTTCACAAAGGAACCCACCCAATCCACCGGCACGGCAGCGTCATCAGCTCAAACGGGCTCAGTTGGCCGCCGTTCCAGGCCGTATGCGACTGTTGACAAAGCACGTCCCCTGCCGATGACGCCATGCCTGAGCCCCGACCAATGAGAAAGCGACAATCCACAATTCCGAGCCCCGCTGGCGGGGCATTACGGGGCTTGTGGGCCTCTTTTCACCGGCCGGTGTTTATAAAAATTGGCCCCTTTCGGTGCAATTTGGGGCTTCCAGCAGCAACCTCTACGGCACTCTGACGAGGGGTGCTGAATGGTGATACCCGGCAACCTAGTGAACATTCTCTCGCTGTCAACTCATACCGCACCAATGAGACTCGTTCAAGAGATGTTACAGGGGACAGAATATCGGTCCGGCCCACATCTGCAAGGACCCCGCGTCGGTTCCCAATCGGACCGGATTCGACATGCCAGATCGCGCGTGCGCGCGCGCGCTGCCTCCTCGTGCACGCCACTTAACCGCGGAGCGGCGTTTGCTTACGCGGAGCGACGTCCGCATCCCCATGCCAGACCCACTCCCGCGGCGCCTACGCTAACGGCCACCCCTACCGGGCAATATTGACACGTATTACTCCCCTTGAGACCATTGACGTGTCGAGCCTATCCCATCGCGCCATCCCATTACGCTGCACTGCCTCCCGCCTGCACCCTCACCGCTTTCTCATCGTCTCTCCGATGTCTCCCCACCGTCTCCTACCGCTCTTTCTGTCTGCGCGTGCCCCTGAGGGGACAACTATGGAGAAGAATGACAACGGCCAACCGCTCCGGCGCCTGCTGATGTGAGGCTGTCTACAATGCTTACCAGCCGTTCAGAACAACGCCGAGGACGGGTACTCTCCACTGGGAGACTCTTCACATGCCTTGCTCGCCCAGGCGAGGAGCGCCTACGACATCGGCATTGCGAACCACGACGCGGGAGACGCCTCGATAATCGCAACCCCCGGGGCGACGCACGACGACGGCTACGACGCCGGCGGCGGCGTGCGGCCCGACAGCGCACAAAGAACCAGCCGCACTGCGCTGCAAAGTGCGCGCGCCAACGGACCGGGAGAGGCATCGACGCCGTCTACGATTTCCAAACCACCGCAAACAAGTCGCCGCCGCCAACCTAAGGCGGTAGGTACGAGTGCCGCGTCGGCAACCCGCCCATGAAATCCTCGAAAGCCCACCAAGATTGAGCGACTTTACTCCATGGAGGATCTCGTCACGATGTTAGTCTCCGAGCTTCGCGTGGCCGGCGACCTCGATGCCCGTATGGGCACCGACGCCGTGCTCGAGGGTGGTTGCGTCCACGGCGCGAACGTCACCTGCTTTGTCGAGGCTTTCGACCCAATCTGCCTCTGGACGGCACTGCTCAAGAGCAACGTCGCCGCGTTCTGCTCCTGCGGCGGCGTAATGGGCAGCGGCTCGGCGGCCACGGTGGAGCACGCGCTCGAGCACGTTCAGATCCAGTGCAAGCGTAAGAAGAGCTCGACGTGCCGTCCCGCGGCGGCGCTGCTGGCGGCCTCCCGCTTGATGTCGGCTGAGTTGGGTATGCAAACACCTGAGGCGTTAATCAACGTGATGCCGGTCTTGCGCGGCCCGATCGTCACAGCCAACGACAAGCCCGATGAGACGGTCTTTCACTTGGTTGGCAAGGTGGGCAGGCGGATGAACATCCCGTTGTATGCCATCTCCTACAACAGTATCTGGTTGCCGGCCATAGTCCTGCTGGGTGAGAACCGGTACAAGCTGGCGACGTGTTGCCTCCTTTCCTGTCAAACATAGCCTCGGGGGTGCCCGCATGCCAAGGCCGTAAATTCGTTCAACCGTGTCGAGGCGTCGGCGGCGTCGGAGGCGGCGGCGGCTGCTCAGGAGGCGCTAACATTCGGACGTAATGGTGTGCTGAACGAGATGGGCGACCCGCCGCCCGCCGAGCCCGTGGCCGCCGCTCCCGTCGCCCCAGCAGTGCCGCCACCGCCTTCTTGACCCCTTCGGGCACGGAATATGTTCCCGTGCACGGAGGAGGTGGCTCTGTGCAACGTCTACTGCCAGTTTGTGGACGCCGCATGGGCGACCAACAACATCTTCCGCTACGATTCACGGCTTCACGTGGAGGAGCAGTGCATTGTGTGTCAGGAGCCTCGGGGCGGCTGGATGTCGTCCCAGAACATTTCCGTACTCTTCACCGTGAAGGGGCGCATGCAGATCTTGGTCGGCCAGTGGGTGTACGCCAATGGGCATGATGTATTGTACGACGGGGAGGGCGACGAGCTGTTTGCCGCGACGCAGGAGACGGTCTACGCGCGCATCTGTTTGAATTTTGTGCTGGAACTGTGTGTCATTGCGCGCTCCACGATTGCGGCGGTGTGCCAGTACTTGAGGGGCTGCTGAGGAACACAGCCGCCTACGGAGAGGGAGAACCCGGTCAAGCGCTGCAGCTTCTCTCCGACGCGACCGAAGAGTTTTCGGAGAAGTTGGTCGTGCCAGCCGCAGCTTTGACTTGCTACCACTGAGGCCGTGAGGAGGCAGCCGGCGGCCCCTTCAAGTGCATTGTGTGTGATGGACAAATGCTGTCTGTGCTCCAAGCGCACGTCAAGGACATGATTCGGCCGAGCGGCAACGCGCCGCGGGTTGAATTCTCCATCATTTTTGCGTGCGCAATCAGGACGGCATCGGTGAGGGAGCTCGTGCGTCGCCGCGTCCAGGCCAAGCCGGACGAAGCGGTCGAGCTGACCATTGCCGAGTCGCGAGCGTGGCCTCAATTTGAAGCTGCCGTAGACCAGTCACCTCCCCCAGCCCCACCTTTGCCCTCGGCCGCCGGGGTGGTGCAGCGCGTACAGATTGACGACGAGCGGGCACTCCGGTGGTCGGCTGCTCAAGTAGCCCAGCACCTTTTTACTGTACAAGGACTGGGCGGTCCTGGGGGTCAGGCTGTGCAAGCAGCTCTGGCCGCCGCGCTCGACCCCCCCGCGCAAGTTGGCGCCCACCAGGACGGCGGCGGATGTGCAGACAAGTACGACGTCGAGGACCTGATGAGCGACCAAAACGACAGCGGCAGCGATGAGATCGGAAGCGGCAGCGGCAGCGGCAGCGGCAGCGGCAGCGGCAGCGGCAGCGGCAGCGACGACAAAGAGACCGACCCAGCAGATTCGAATGCTGGCAGCAACGATTTGGACGGCGAAGCCACCGACCGCGACAGTGGGATGGAGGTGAAGGGCGCCCCCGCGGCGCCAGTTGATGAGACCGGCACCGCGGATAGCAGTCCAAGTGCGGCGTCGTTGCCCTGCGACGGGAACTCGGCGCTCGAGGACACTTTGCCCCCTGAGTTTCGCTCTCCAGCGCCAACTACGGCTGCTACCGGGTCGGGCTCATCAAGCGCTTCGTCATCCTCTTCATCTCCCCCGCCGAAGAGGCGATGCCGACGTTCTTCAGCTCCTGCCCTCGCGCCGCGCTCAAACCGGCGGTGGAGGCGTCAGTTGACCAACAATCCAATGGGTGACGCGTGGCGGCTGGAGGAGGGGGAGTTCGAGAATGTGCCGGCCGGCGGGGAACCGAGCGAGGCCCCGGTCGCCGGCAATCGTGCGGATCCGCTGTCGCCGCTGACATTGCGAGCCATCAAGGTGACGGCTGACGCCGTCGCGGCGCCGGCCGATGGCGTAGCCACCGTGTTGGTCAAGGTCGGCCCGATTCCGATCCAGATGGAGGACATACCATGCGCGCTGCTAAGTCAGTTCTGCGACGGCGACTTCGTCAACGCCTACGCTGAGTTGCTGCGTGTCCGCCAGATGAAGATTAAGTCGTCCATTCGGCGCAAGCCGCACTACATCTTCTTTACCTCGTTCTTCTACGACCAGCTTGTCAAGAAGGGCACCTACGACTACGCCGCGTTGCGGCGTTGGACGACAAAGGAGGTCGTACTCATGGCCCACAAGACATTCATCCCAGTCATCATCACCGACGCGCACTGGTTCTTGGCGGTGGTCGTCCTGGCGGCGGGGGTAGTCGAGTTTTATGATTCCATGGGCCACGCGCAAGAGAAAATGGGCAAGCGCATTGCAAGGTGGGCCAAGAAGCAGGCGGCAAAGCACGGCTTGCCCAAGAAGAAGTGGAGAGTTGACGCGATGCCCTGCCGCGTGCAGGAGAACTGTGATGATTGCGGTGTATTCATGTGCCGGCACATGGAGCTCATATCTAAGGGTGAGTCGGCAGTCGGCTGGGGCGGCAGCTCGTCCTACCTGCGCCGCAGGATTGCTGCCGAGTTGCTGTCTGGCTCGCTATAGAATACATCATGTTCTCTCTCATTGCATTCATATCGTCATCGTGCCCTGCATGAACACGACTCAATATATCTCTTCCTGTTTGCTTCCTGGTTGGACGACGGACAGGCGGATGGGCAGCACCACCATCACTTCATCGATAATGGGATGTTTAAGGATGGCGACGACTGGAACAGATGGGCAACCAAGCATCACGCTGAGAAAACAACACACACACAGAATCCTCACCCCCAGCCCCCATCTTCTCGGCTGCATCGTTTTCGGCCACCCCTTCCGCGAGCAGCCACCAGCTTTTTGGTGTTGCTTGCATTGAAGCTGAGGTCCGTGGTGGGGGGCGCCGCCACGTTTGTCATCACCACCACGGCCGCGTCCGCCAGCTGCTTGTCCGTGGAAGCTAAAGGCACTGACAGTTCCTTGCCGTCGGCCGCCTCAGTCTTGCTTGTGGCAACAGACTGGTCAGCGGCGATCGGCGTGGCATTCATATCGGCAGCGGCTGCCGCGGCCATGCCCGTCACCACCACGACCGCCGCTTTGGCGTACTGGACGTCGGCGAGCGCAGCAGACGAGACCGGTAGCTTTTCCTTGACGGTCGCCCTCTTGTGCATGGCATCCGCCTTGTACGTGGCCGTCAGCCGAGCAGCGACTGCGTCGTGGGCCGTCGCGAACGTGTTTGTCGCCCTCAATACCACCGCGTCTGCCTGCGGCTTTTCAATGGCGGCGCGAAGCAACTATGGCGGCTTGCCATCGCCCGCCTCCGACTTGAAGGTGGCCTCCCACTGGTCGACGTCAGCGGCCGCTTGCAAGTGGGCGTAGTCGGAATGTCTTGCAGGTTGGCATCCGCCAGTTCCGCCTTCTTGGCAGCAACGGCGCGGTAGGGCGCGGCTATCCTAGTTCGGACGGTGGTCGCGGCGTTTGGGGCCTGCACTTTCGCCACCACCGCCTCCGCATCGACCGAAAAGGCGTCGGCCGTCGCAATAGAGAGGACCAGCAGATAGAATTCTGCGGCCTCCGCCTTATGAAGGTCCACAGCGAGATGAATATTGGTAGACTGGACGTCCATAGGACACGTCTCTGGCCCGCAACACAACGGCGTCGGTCTGTTGCACGGTAACGCGAGTGGTTGAGATGACCGGCAGGTTACCATCGGCGGCCTCCTCCCACTTGGCGTCCACCGTCTTGTAGGCGGCGGCCACTGCGCGGTAGGCTGCGGCCGGGCTCGCACAGACAGCGGCGGCGAAGGTTGTCGTCTCATTCGCCACCGCAACAACCGCTGCGTCGCCTTGCCGGTCTCCCATGGGAGCTGTCCACTGGATAGGCCGCTTCCCCTCGGTCCCTTCTCCCCTTGGTAGTGGCGTTCGTCTCAGCGGTGGTGATGGGCGTGGCACCCACGGCGGTGATGACAGGAGCTACCTCTAGATTCCCCACCACTGCCGCCTGGTCGGCCAGCAACCCGCCGGCGAGCGAGGCCAAAGGGACCAGAAGCGTGCCCTTGACCGCTTCATCCGTATCGGCTGCCACAGGCCAGTTTGTCGACGACCACCTGCGCGGCCCATTCGCCCGCTTGTTGGACGCTGGCGCCTGGTTAGACGTCCCCTGTCCCAAATGTGCGTCCTTTTGCCCGAGGAATCGTTGCCAGATACATTGAGTCATTGAACAGTTGATCCCCTCCCCACAGTAGTAACTATGTGGGATCTCCCTACAGTTCCTCACGAAATCCCTACTTCACCCCGGCTACAGAGATATATTTGCGACCTCACCTGATTCGTGCTCCTCGCCGTCGCAACCGCCTCCATCTTCAAAAAGGACAGACGACAGTAGCCAGATTGTGGGGTGGAGATGTCCCATTTCATAGGGTCAGACAGGTGGCTTGTGGACCGCGGACGCTGTGAGGCTGTGGTCTGGACTGTCTGCACGTTGACGAGAGTTCTCACTTTGCGCTGCGAGGCACCCCGGTCCGTCCAGGGGCTCGATCTGGTGACGTTGCCGTGACCCCGATCGGGCAGGACCGCTGGCGCAATTCTGAGCGAGAAAATATCTTCGTCTGGCAGACAGAGCCTGTCAGCGGCCTCACTGCCGGGAGGCCTGGATCGTTCAGCCACCGTGCCCTGGATCTGGTTGCAGAAGCACCTGACGCTGACGCTTCTCGCGCGACTCAACGCTTGCGCTGCCTGTCCCTGTCATGGGCGCTTCCCTCCTTTCCGCACGAGAGGCTTTCTCCAGCGGGGTCCCAGTGGCTCAGGGGGCACGCAACAGCTCTCTGTTCATGCGTCGCGGTCTGTTTTCATTCGAGAGTCATCCTTCTGGTTCCCCACACCAATGGCGTGGTCGGGCGTCCCGCGTGCTCGCTCTGCCCCTTCCCTCATCCTCCGCTTTGAGCCTTAGCTGCCGAACGCCAGCTCATGGTGTGTGGAGGCCATTGTCATGGCGACTGCGTGGGGTGCCAGCTGCCACGGGCGGAGTCAACTCACCGTCGCCCCCATTGATGCCAATCCAGCCGGCGCATGCACGTTGGTCGCCGTCGAGACGGACGAGGCGGCCTACGGCGCCCCGTCAGTCGCGTGCGACGCGCCCCTCAACGTGCGACCGGCAAATGTGGTGGTGCTGGAGGGTGGTCGCAACGGCCGCCGGCGCCTTCGGCGCCAAACCGACCGCAGAAGACCACACGGCCGTCGACAACGAAGAGGCGGCGTCTGACGGCGGCGTGCCGGTCCTGTCTGCCCCGACCGCTCACGTGTCGTCGGCCGACACCTCGGCTGACGGCTGCCTCTCGGTCCCGCCCGCCGTGCCCGACACGGCTTTGGCGGGTGTGACAAGGTGCACTGGACCGCCGCCGCCACCGTAGGCGCCCAGACGACGGCGGCTGGAAGGGCGACGCAGCCGAGCTCCAGCTGCCGGCTAACTCTGCCGCGCCGAACGGCGTCCCGCCGCGCGACTGGGCCGTGGTCGGTGTGCCGGACGTGGCAGCGCCCACTCTTGCTGCCGTTGTCATAAAGCGGACCGCCATCGACGAGGCGGTTGCCTCCAAGTCGGGTAAAGCGGCCGGCGGCAACCTTCCTGTGGCATCCGGTGCCCCGCCGACGTGCAGCTGGTCGACGCAGTGTTGCGAGTTGGAACCGACGTGGCCGCGACCGCCGTTGCCACTGTGGCCGCCACGTCGACCGCGGTCGACAGAGCGGCTGACGGCCCCTAGGTCCTGGCAGCAGAGGCAGAGATACCGGTCCACGGTATAGCGCTGGCAGGCGTCCGGCCGCACGACGGGGCGGCGTTGGAGGTACCGGACGTGGTAGCGACCGCTGCCGCCGCCGTCGGCGTCGTCAACCGTCCTGTTGCGTTGAACTTCCCGCCGACGCATCGCCGGCCGACGCGGTAGTGTGGGTGGGCAAGGACGTGGCGGCGACCGCCGCCGTGAACATCGGCGCCAAGCCAACTGCGGACAACCAGGAGGTGATTCCCGACAATGGGCAAGCGGCGTCGGGCACGCTGCTTGAGTTGGCCGGTGCACCTGCCTACCAGTTTTCGGTCGACGTGACGGTTGTCGTCCGAGCGAGCCCGGCGGCGAGCGGCGCTGCCGCCGTCTGCAACAAGCCACCCGCCGCAAACGAGGCGCAAAATAAGTGCGTGCCGGGTCCTTCATGGTAGATCCGCTCCATCTCGATGCCGTGGGTGGCTATGGCGACACGGCGCCGGCATCCAGCGGCTCTTTATGCGCGACTGTCGCGTCCGTCATCCCCCCCACTGACGATGCCGACCTGGAGCTGGACAGGTGGCGCAAGGTTCTGGTTTTTGTGTCCGCGTCTTTGGCGGAGCCAGCGCTCAATGTCTTCAACGGCTGCGACATGCTGAACGTTGAGGTCTTAGCACGGGCCATCATCGCTGGCGAGCCCAGTGAGCTTTGGCTTGACAACATGAGCTGCATCCAGGGCGGCGTCTTCGTGTGGCAGTTTATGCTGCTGACGAGCGACCACATGGACGCGTCACCGGCGTTGTGCCGCGCCGTTGGCGAGCTCCTGCTCTTTGCCAGCCGCACGGACGCGCAGGCGCTGGTGCTGAAAGAGGTCAAGGCGGGCAAGGATGCCAAGGCGTTCAGGGAAGAGTGGGAGGAGGCGTCTGTCGACAAGCACGCGGCGTGGCTGAAAAGCCAGGGCGTCCGCGTTGAGGAGACTCACGTCGTTGCCGTCCGGCAATCCATCGCCCGTGTCATCGAACAAGCCAACAAGCTGGGATCTGGCCGGGTATGGCCTGGGCGCAAGGCATTGCGCGTCTTCGTCGAGGACTACACCTCGGAGCGGAAGCGAAAGAAGGCAGCACACAAGCGGGCTGCTGAAAAGGCGGGCGGCAAGACGAGTGGCAAAAAGAAGGGCGGCAACGACGGGGAGAAGGCTGGCAAAAAGAAGGAGCGCAAGGCGTGGGACGAGGACGAGATACTGCGGGAGATGGAGACCCCGGCTCACGTCGTGTCGTCATTGGCACAGCGTTTTGTAAATCTTCCTCGGGAGGCTTATTTCGACACTGCTTGCCAAGCGCAGCGCAACGCGCTCCGTCGTGTACCGTGGCTCCTCCACCAGTCTCTGAAAGCCTGGTTTGTAGACCGCTTTCACCGTGTCGGTCACAACTGCTCGCCGGTTTTCAACGCCGACCAGTACCCGGTGCTCTCGCAAGGGCACGACACGTCGGGTGCCGAGCGACAGCACTCCATCAAAAAGAAGTAAAAGAATGCCCTCACGTACGTGACCCAGAGGCGTTTTGTTGTTCGCTCTCGCTATATTGCGGCGCACAACAACGTCCGACTGTCGCAGAGGCGGCAGGAGCGCAAGCTCAACGCCGCCGGCCGCCTTCCAGGCGAGGCCAAGACGTCCAGGGAGATCCAGCATCACCCAGTGGAAACGTACTTCCATTGGAGTATTTTGCAGCACTGTGAGCGTAAAGCGTTAGCTTGTCGTGACGGAGAGATAGGGCTTCGAGAGGCGTTTGGGCTTGAGACCAAGGTGTAGAAACAGAACGTTCTTCCGAATGATCCATGTATTCGATTGTCCAGACCGAAAAGCAATCAGAACAAGGACTAGAGGCAGGCGCCGGCGGGAGTTGGGAGCATAGGGAGCGCTGAGCTTCCTTGCCAACTGCGAGATAGTCGTCGTGAGCGTCGTTGACGCGGAGCTCACCGTCGCGCACGCCTCACCAGTAGACACAGCGCCGCCAGTGCGACCGCTGCTGCTGCCGCGGTCGTTCCTACGGCATTCCTTAGAGAGGTCCGGAAGAGGATATCGATGACTGCCGCGTCACTCGAGGTACTCCGGCCAAATTCTGTTGCCCCCTACGCGACGGTTGTCACAAACCCGTTGCGGCGGCCAGACCCCCCCCCACGCATCCCCTGTGTGCAACTATTGATGCAGTAGCGTCACCATGGGCGACGACACGACCAGTACAAAAATCGGCCGACGCCCAGTGCGCCTTCAAGCGCGTCCGTGTCGACGCGTACCGTTTCCCTCACTCCGGGCTGAGCTCCCGCCCACTGGTTTGGCCGCACCCACGTAGCCCATCTGAGGCGCCCCTGTGCACGACAGTGGTCACACTTCAAACGGCCAATGAGCCACGACGCCAGTTCGCATACCTGGCCCACTGGCGCCGCACACGCGCGCTCCACTGTTCCACTCGTACAGCGCATCCCAGTGGCCTCACAGATCGCCACTGTGGCATTGATTACACAGCGGCGTTCCACATTTACAGATCTGTTTTCCTCATGGTCAATCCGAAGAGTGCGCCCATTTCCGGTGATGCCTCACCAGGGGGCTCCAAGCGGAGGTTCGCAGGCCCCTGGCCTTGGCGGGCCTCTCCAGGAATCTTGTTGAGGCCATTTCCTGATGGGCCCGTGCACCACCCTCGTGTCCTCCGAGGCTTCCAGCGCGCTCCGCCGCAACACCGGGATGTGAACGCCCGGAAGATGCCCCGCGGCGCCGTACCGCCGTCACGACGGCGGCAAGCGCGCCTCGTCCCTCACATGACTACGTTTTTTCCGCCGTTCCTGCGTCCCATCAGCCATGCAGGCTTTGGCGGCGGCCCTGCACGGCGTACAGACCTTCCAAAGTGTGGATCTCCCATCATGATTACCGCCGGCACGCCGATTTACTCTCCATGCCTCCCCCACCCCTCCAGCGTGCTACTCCCACCCCGCCGTGTTGGCACCCCCGCCTTCCCACCTTGCTACCCGCACCCATCTATTTTGCTACTCCCATCCCCCGCGCATGTTACCCCCTTCTCCCA
>Ga0209831_1003404_pt1 | contig 13171 bp, 10 predicted proteins | sample Maine_Asex4_meta_FD_187451 | JGI IMG/M metagenome (GOLD analysis project Ga0209831, IMG submission 187451) | Marine algal microbial communities from Maine, USA - Maine_Asex4_metaG (SPAdes) (version 2) | ecosystem: Host-associated > Algae > Red algae > Unclassified | place: Maine, USA | collected...
CGAAAGAAGACAGATGGGGCTGGACCAATACGACGTACTGGATCAAGGATCGGCCCGGGCTGACGCTTGGCTGGCACACATGGTTCGGCCCGCACCTGGTGGATCTGTTCGGTCGTGATCTGCTGTTGTCCACGCCAGTGCCTGAAGGCGCGGTCACCGAGCTGGACTCAGGCGTGGTCCGTTTGGATCTCACGGCTCCCGGTGCCGACGTTTCGTTCAGTGAGTTGCTTGAGCTGCGTCAGGACGCAGCGGCACATCTTGCGCCGGCGGAAGTGCTCGCAACCTTTGTCAACAGTCGACGCGTAAAGTTCTTCCAACCGGGTGCTCGTTGTGTGATCAACGCACCGGAGGAGCCTGAATGGCTGACTTCGAAACGGGCCGAGTCCAACGCGCGCATCATCAAGAAGATCGCAGAGCATCGTGCGCAGAACGCGGAGTAGTGGCGGCAGTGGTTGAATTTGCCTTTGGTCGAGAACTTGAAGTACCGCCGAGCATGCCACCCGCGCTCGCGATGCTGGCCGGTTCAGCAGCCGATGGAGAACTTGTTGAGCCGGTTTCGTTCGCCGGGTTGGATATCTCGGAGATGAACCTTGCCCGTGTGGCAGCTCAGCGAATCTTTGTCGAGGATGTCTCGTTCGCTCGATGCGACCTTGCGTCGGCCCGGTTTCTGGACGGAACGTTTGAGCGATGCAGTTTCGCTGGAGCGTCGTTCGTGAATGCGCACCTGTTCGAAGTTTTCTTTCAGGGATGCCTGTTCACCGGCGCATCGTTCGAGGACGCGAAGCTCGTGCTTTGCTCGTTTGGAGACTCAGTTTTTGATGGTGTTGATCTGTGCGGTGTCGACTTGAACGACGCGAACTTTCTGGGATGTTCGCTCAAAGACACTCAGTTCCGCGACGCATCAATCCCGGGCGGCATGTTCCGTAATTCTGATCTTTACGGCGCAAACTTTCACAACGCTGATCTCACGGGGTGCTCATTCCTCGGAGCAAACATCACCGGAGCAGTCTTCACAGACGCCATCCTCACCGATGCCCGCTTCGACGACGGCTCGGTGGATTGCGCAACCTTCTGACCGGATCGGCGGGCACGCCGCTCCGCTTACTTCGATCACTCTTCGAGGTAGGTCTGCAGCTTCGCCGCCGCGGTGAGGGCGGTGGCCATCAGCGCCTCCGCGGCGGCCGGGTCCAGTTCGGGAGCGTTCGGCGAAGAGAAGCCATCGAGGCGCGCCTCGGCCATCCATTGCACGAGGTCCGGGTCTACGCTCCAGCGCCCCATGTTGGCCATCGCCGCCAACGTGGTTCGCAGCCAATCCATATGCGTGTCGGGATGGGGTACGACGGTGCAGAGTTCATTCCTCGTCGCGTCGTCGCCGTACGCGGCTTCGATGTGCGCAATGAACGCGGCGCTGAAAACCTGCTGACAGTGACGCACGGTTTGGAGGGTGATCCGATGCTCGGCGAACACCGGCACGACGGGCCGGGTAGCCAGACCGTCCGCGGTGCAATCAATGTGGAGCGTTGCAGGCGTGGAAGGGATGTCGCCGTCATCGAGCACAATCCGGTCGGTGGCGATGTGCTGCACCCGACCCTGACGGATGATGTTCTCTTTGGGTAGTCGCCGGAGTTGCTCCATCTCGGCCATAGTCACCGTGTTGCATCGGTACATGGTTGGCGCGACGTCAGGGTCCAGTCGCAGCAGTCCCCCAGCGGCTTCGAGCCGATCGAACAAGTCGTCAACCGAGGTCGACGCGGCGACAACCTCGAACGAGCGACCGAACGCAAGCCGCGACTCGTCGTCCGGCTGGATGCCGACCCGATTCAGGTACCAACTGTCGCGCGGCATGATCCATCGGATACTGGCCGGGTCGACCCCATTCGCCAGGAGCCAAAGGCACGCGTCAGCCCCGGTCTTGCCAGCACCAACCACCACGAAGTCGTCCGCTGACTCGGACAATGTCGGCAGGTCGTTGGGCGGGCCGAAGAGCACGCCGTCGGCCACCTCATAGGACGGCGGCGTCTGCGAAGGCACCTTCACCTTCATGTAGGTGGCGTCCACAATTCGCTTCGCTGTTACCTCGTGCACCTGACCGGACACGAGCGATCGGAACGATCCAACCTGATCGTTCGCGCCAACGAACTCGGACATGGGGTGATAGCTCACCCGCCCGGAGGGGAGAAACTGCTGGTGCATCACATGGTCGTAGTACGCCAGCACTTCGGCGCCAGAGGCCAGTTCGGCCAACCCGGCATTCCACCCGGTTTGATCGATGGCGTTTGTGCCAAGTTGGCGGGAGTTGACTCCGTAGAACGCGGACGGCTGATGAAGGCGCACGTGCGGGTACGCGTGGTTCCAATGACCGCCCGGTTTGTCGTACCGGTCGACGAGCACCACCGTTGCATCGGTTTCGGTGAGCAGCACGTCGACGAACGCCATGCCCATCGCGCCAGCGCCCACAACGAGATAGTGCGTGTCCATCAAGTGCCTGCCGAGTCGGAGTTGGGAATCCAGCTCGCAGGGCGCTTCTCAAGGAACGCCGTCATGCCTTCCTTTGCTTCGTCAGTGCGAAACAACGACGCCGACAGTTCGGCCGTCCACGCAAAGGCATCCTCGGTGGACATCCCCGGAACCTCGGCCAACAGACGTTTGCTGGCGGCCAACGCCGCAGGTGAGCCAGCGAGCAGATCAGCCACAACCTCGTCGACAACCGAGTCGATCTCGGACGCTGGCACGGCCCGGTTGATCAGGCCAATGCGCTCCGCCTCCGGGGCGAGAAACCGATTCCCTCGGAGGAACGCGGCGGACGCATCAGCGGCCCGCATCTTGGGCAGACACAGCACCGAGATCATTGCCGGCGCCACGCCGATGCGAACCTCGGTGAATCCCATCTTCGCCGTGTCGAGCGCCACCGTGTAGTCGAGTGCCGCAGCGATCCCCATGCCACCGGCCACACAGTGACCGTTGATGCGCCCAACGTAGGGCTTGGGCGACTTGGCGAAGTGGGCGAACATCTCCGCCGGTTCCACGTTCCGCAACGGCTTCTCCGTCTCGGATTTGCCCGAGCGCTGCGACAGATTCGCCCCGGCACAGAAGGTGTTGCCAGAGTTGGTGAGCACGATGACCCGCACCGACTCGTCGGCTTCGGCCGCGTCGAACGCGTCCATCATCCCCGCCACCAGATCGGGGCTCAGCGAGTTCTTCCGATCCGGGTCGTTGAGGGTCACGGTGCACACGCCACCGGAGGTTTCGCTCAGGACGAGGCTCACGAGCCTGCCCCGGCGGCCGGTCCGTCGGTGGGTGCACCTGCGAAGGCCTGAGCCATCGACAGCCAGTCCTCAGCCGGGTGGCCGACGATCTCAAGGTCGACGTCATCGACGTGGCGTCGCTGGGTGACCAGAAGACAGAAATCTTCGGCCGCGCCGCGAACAGTGGACGCGGCATCCTCGGGACCCCACACCCAGGTGTCACCGGATGGCGCATCGAGCACCATATGGATGTCGCCTTCGGGCATCTCCAACTTGCGGTTGGTGTAGGTCCATCTTCGGGTGATGAAGCCAAGCTGGGCGATATGGCGAAGGCGATCAGTGGGCGGCCGTTCGGCTCCCACAACATCAGCGATGTCCTGACCGTGAGCCCAGCACTCCATGAGGCGGGCTGTCAGGAACGACTTGGAGCCCATCGACGGTCCATACCAGGGCACGCGTGTGTCGTCGGCGAGCGTTGCAGCAGCGGCCGCAAGTGCATCGCGTCCGGCAACCCAGGCTGCGTGGCGCTCGGTTGGGGGAAGGGCTCGAAGGGGGCCCAGCGTCAGTTCATCGCCCGCCTCTTCGCCCCCGCCCGATGCACCAAGCAACCGGTTCATTTCCTCCTCCCAGCGTTCCGGCGTTGAGATGGCGAAGGCCGCCGCGTGATCGAAGTAGGTCAGATGGGCGATCTGATCGGTGATCGACCACCTCGGACTTGCGGTTGGAGCGTCCCAATCGGCGGCCGACAGTCCCTGCACAATTGGATCAAGGGCGGCCTGCTCGGCCAGAAGGTCGGCGAGGACATCTTGGACATTCATGATTGCTCCAGCTCGTTGATGGGTCTGTTGATGGGTGGGGCGGTGAGGCCCTGGAGTACGAGGTCAACGACAGTGTCGGACGCTTCCTTGGGAGTACCGGGAAGTGTGCTGATCACGTCGGGCCGGGTGAACACGCTGCTGATGCCAGCCATGGCATGAGCGACGACCAGGGTGTCAACCGGCTGAATTTCGTCCTGCTCAACTGCCAGGTCCAGCAACTCGCGGGTGACAGCCACGAGATAGTCGCTGTGCGCCTTGTTCAAGTCCGCTCCACCCGGGGCGGCAGCCATGTCCGCGGAAAACGCGGGCGTGGTCGAGGTGACGGCCTGGGTTGCCGCGCGGAGATACCGGCGCACGACGTCGAGTGCGCTCACCGCTCCGGAGAGGTCCACTGCGTCGCGGGCCGTGCGACCGACCATCCACAGGTTGCGGTCACACGCAGCAAGTACAAGCACATCGCGACTCGGCGCCATGCCATAGAGCGTGCGCAACGAACACCCAAGCTTCCCGGCCAGATCGGCCATGGTGAGATGGGAGAACCCGTCGGCGATCAGCGCTGTCAGATCGTCGAGGATCTCGCGTTGGCGCGAGCTGAGCGCGTCGGTTTCCTCGCGACTGAGAACCGGTGCTGGTCGAGGAATCGTTGCGAGGCGGGCGTCCAGCGACCCCGCAAGCGCCGCTTCGGCCCTGATTGTGTCGGTGGCGTTCACCCTGTCCTCCTCATCGTGCTCTCGCTTCTTTCCAGGTCATGCCCTTTTCGACGTTGGGCTCACGGGGAAGTCCGAGCACCGTCTCCGCGACGATGTTGCGCTGCACCGCAAAGGTGCCTCCGCCGAGAGTGAGCGCCGGCGCGAAGAGGAAGCCGTAATGCCAGATGCGATCGACACCCGGCATGGTCGCCTTCGCGTTCACTTCGGTTGCTCCTGCCTGCATGGAAGCTGGAACTTCTCCGGTTGGGCCCGAGCCGGCCAGGAGACCCTCGGCGCCGGCGAGATCCTTGGCCAGCTCCATAACATGCTGGCCGTGCTCGTCCGCCATGATCTTTTGGATGGAGGCCTCCGGACCGGGCGTGTTGCCGTTGAGTCGAGCGCTCAGAGTTCGGAGGCGGTTGAGCCGAAGCACCTCGGCCTCAGTATGGAGCTGGGCCGCCCGATCTCGCATGATGGGATCGTCGAGACCGCCGCCGTCTCGGATGAGATTGATCAGGGCCTCCGCGGTTGGTCCGGACCCCCACAGGGAGCCGGCCGAGCTCAAGGACACCCGCTCGTTCGCGAGGGTGACTTTCGCAAGACGCCAGCCGTCGTTCTCCTCGCCGATTCGATACTCGACCGGTAGTCGGACATCGGTGAAGAACGTTTCGTTGAACGAGTGCGCTGTGGTCATGTCGACGATGGGACGCATCTCGATACCAGGAAGATCCGTCGGACACACGAAGTAGCTGATGCCCTTGTGCTTCGGTACGTCAGGATTTGTGCGTGCGATGAGGATCCCGTACTTCGATTGATGCCCGCCGCTGGTCCAGATCTTTGAGCCGTTGATCACGTACTCATCACCGTCGCGCTCCGCGCGAGTGGCCAATGAGGCGAGATCGGATCCGGCGTCTGGCTCGCTGAACATCTGACAGTAGATGTCCTCGGCAGTCAGAATGCCGGGGAGGAAGCGGTCCTGTTGTTCCTGGGTGCCGGCCAGAAGGATTGTGGGGGCAGCCCAGCCGATGCCGATGGCGTTGCTCGGGCGCTTGACGCCAGCCCGGGCAAGCTCATCGTCGATGATGATCTGGTGCATGGGGTCGGCGCTGATGCCGTAGGGAGCCGGCCAGTGGGGCACGATCAACCCCCGCTCCAGAAGCTCCTGCGGCGTTGGGTTCGGGTTCTCCGCAAGCCAGTTGCGAACCTCGATACGGCGCGGATCGTTGTCCGCCGGGAAATCGAAGTCCATGTCAGTTTCCTCCCAGCAGGGCAACGGGAATATCGACGTGGCGAGCCCGGACCCACTCCCCCAGGGATTTGGCCTGACCGTCCTGGCGCGTCGACGAGGCAACGCCTTCCTGGAGTAGTCCGTGGATCATGAAGTTGATTGACCAGATGTTGGGCAGTGGGTACCGCTCGATCTGCATGTCAGCCGCTTCGGGCAACAGCTCGCGGAGCTTGTCGACGGTGAGCGTGTCGTCAAGCCACGCATACGCCTCAGCGCTGCGCACGAAGACACCGAGGTTGGCGTTGCCACCCTTGTCACCAGAGCGTGAACCGGCGATAAGGCCGAGTGGCGCCCGACGCGTTTCACCGCCGGGCGCGACAGGCAGATCGGGCAGCGTCGGCGCAACCGTGGCGGCGCGCTGTGAGGTGTCAGACTCGGGCGCTGCACTTTCGACGATGGTGCGAGCGCCGCTGAGGATGACGACATGCTGGGGTACAAGATCAGCGGGAACGAGGCCTGAGGTGTGCACGCCGAATGGCTTACCGAAGGCCGAGCCGGCCAGACCGTAGAAGCCGGGAATCGTGGCGAGCGCCATGTCGTTCAAGCCGATGCTGATCGCTTTGGTTTTGCGTTCGTCGGAATCCTTCACGGTGAGTCGCCACGACGCAGTGGCTGCTTCATTACTTGTCGGATCTTCGTGGTCGGTGCGCACCACCGTCGACGTGACCGAGTCGAAGTCGCCAGGTTCGAACGGGGCCGACTCCCAGAATGCCGCCTCAAGCAGCTGCGCCTTGGCTTCAACATCAAGGCCGGTGAGGGCCAGATTGATATCGCTGCGGAAGCCACCCCACGAGGTCATCGAGACCTTCAGTGTGTCCGGTGGCTTCTCCCCTTTCACGTTGCTGACCAGCACCCGGTTGGGTTCCTGCTGCGTGAGCTTGACAGTGTCGAAACGGCTGGTCACATCCGGACCGAGGTAGCCGGGCGGGCCAATCTCGTAGAGGAGCTGGGACGTGACCGTTCCAACGGTGACGGCACCGCCGGTGCCAGCGTGCTTGGTGATCACCGAGGAACCATCTGCGGCGACCTCGGCCATTGGGAAGCCGGCGCGTTCGAGGCCTGGGATCTCGGTGAAGAACGAATAGTTGCCGCCCGTGGCCTGGGTGCCACATTCGATGATGTGGCCCGCAGTGACCGCGCCGGCGAGTTGGTCCCAATCGTCGCGAGCCCAGCCATGGTGCCAGGCAGCCGGACCGCACACGATGGCTGCGTCGGTTGTGCGACCGGTGACGACGATGTCGGCGCCGGAGTTCAGCGCGTCGACAATCCCCCAGCAGCCCAGGTACGCGTTGGCCGAGATGTAGTCCAGCGGAGCGACGGGCCTGCCGGTTTCGTGGTCCAGGATTTCGACACCGGCCGCTCGCAGCTCTTCGATGCGTGGCAAAAGGTTGTCGCCGTTGACATAGGCAATCGTGGGATTGAGCCCCAGCTTCTCGGCCACCTCGTGCACGGCCTCGGCGCAATGGTCGGGGTCGAGTCCGCCGGCGTTGGACACGACCTTGATGCCGTTGTCGAGACAGGTGCCCATCACCTGTTCCATCTGCTTCACGAACGTGCGGGCGTAGCCGCCGCCGGGATGCTTCGCCTGCGTTCGCGCAAGGATGAGCATGGTCAGTTCGGCGAGCCAATCGCCGGTGAGCGCGTCGATGGGGCCGCCCTCAACAACCTCTTTCGCCGCCGCAAGCCGGTCACCATAGAAGCCAGAGCAATTCGCGATTCTTATGGGCGCAATCTTTATGGGCTCAGTCATGATGTGCTCGCTTCATCCTCGGCGGTCGCGGTGTCTTCTTCGTCTTCGATGGTGAGCAGCAACGCACCGTTTTCCAGTTGTTCGCCGACTGCAATCGGGACTTCGGTCACGGTCCCGTTGGCCGAGGCCTTGATGTGGTGTTCCATCTTCATCGCTTCGAGCACAACGAGCACCTGACCGGCCTCAACGGTGTCGCCGATCGCGCAACGAACATCGAGAACCACTCCCGGCATCGGCGCAATCAGGCCGCCGGGTGGCAACTCCGAACCGGGGACAACAAAGCGCGGTTCGACGCTCATCGACACTGTCGTGGCGCCGGATTGCACATGGATGGCGGCGCCCGCTCTGGTGACCGCAACAGTGCTGCGACTTCCGTCGATCTCGATATCAATGTCGTGCGGCGACCAGCGATGAATCGTGACCGCATCACCGGAGTCGAGCACGAAAGTTCCGTCTCGTTTGGAACGGTAAGCCACCGTGACCGGCTCGTCCGAGCCGGGATAGCCGAAGGCAATCTGCTCCGAAGGGAAGCCACCGTTGCGCCAGTTCGACGGCAGGTGCCCCCACACATCGTCGGCGTCGCGATTGGCACCCTGGATCCACATGGCCGCCGTGACCGCGGCGTGCGGCATCGCCTCGACCTCGGCCTCATTGGGCCCGCCGGGATTGACGCGTTCGATGAAGTCGGTGGTGGTGTCGCCGGCCAGGAACTCCGGTGTGCGAATCGTGGTGGCCAGGAAATCCCGGTTGGTGGTGACGCCACCGAGATGCAGTCGTTCGAGGGCCAATGCGAGCCGGCCCGCTGCTTCGGCCCGGGTGGGACCGTGCGCGACGACCTTGGCAATCATGGGATCGAAGTCGACACCGATGACCGATCCCTCGACCACACCGGAATCCCATCGGACCGCTGGGTCAGGGGCTGGGGTGTAGGCGGCCAGCGTGCCGGTGGCGGGCAGGAAATTGTTGGCTGGGTCTTCGGCGTAGAGCCGGGCTTCAATGGCGTGACCGGTCCAGCTGATGGCCTCCTGGTCATAGCCCAGCGGTTCGCCGGCTGCAACGCGCAACTGCTCACGCACGAGGTCGATGCCGGTGACTTCTTCGGTCACCGGATGCTCCACCTGGAGTCGGGTGTTGACTTCAAGGAAGAAGAACTCCCGCGTGTCATCGTCGACCAGGAACTCGACAGTGCCGGCCGACTGATAGCCCATCGCCCGGGCGAGCGCAAGCGCGGCATCTCCCATGCTCGTCCGCATGGCATCGTCGACGATGGGAGATGGCGACTCTTCGATGATCTTCTGGTGGCGGCGCTGAATGGAACATTCGCGCTCGCCAAGATGGACCACGTTGCCGTGCCCATCGCCCAGGATCTGAATCTCAACATGGCGGGAGCGAGCGACGTAGCGTTCGAGAAATACCCGGTCGTCGCCGAAGCCGCTGAGGGCCTCGCGCTGAGCTGACGCAACAGACTCGGCCAGCGCATCGGCGGATTCGACAATCCGCATGCCCTTGCCGCCGCCACCTGCGGACGCCTTGACCAGAAGCGGATACCCGATTTCGGCATCGGCGCTGGTGTCCTCTGAGGACGCAAGCGTGGGGACGCCAGCATCGACGGCAACACGCTTGGCCGCAATCTTGTCGCCCATCGACTCAATGACGTCGGGCGATGGGCCAACCCATGTCAGGCCGGCATCGGTGACTGCTCGGGCGAACCCGGCGTTCTCCGACAGGAATCCGTAACCCGGATGGATTGCGTTCGCTCCGGCAAGCTTCGCTGCGGCGATGACAGCGTCACCGTTGAGATAAGTGTCGGGGAGGCGAAATGCGGCGTCAGCCTCGCTCACGAACGGTGCGTTGGCGTCAGCGTCGACGAAGACCGCGATGGTTCGCATACCCATGGCACGAGCGGTTCGGAACACGCGGCGGGCGATCTCGCCGCGGTTGGCGACAAGCAGCGATGTGATTGGAGTGATGGTTGGAGTGCTCATAGTCGGAACACGCCATACTCGGTGGCTCCCTCAATGGGCCGGTTGCGCACCACGCTCAGGCTGAGGCCCAGGACCGTGCGGGTGTCACGCGGGTCGATGATCCCGTCGTCGGAGATGGCGCCAGTGGCGGCAAGCGCCAGCGAACCCTTGTCATGGGCAGCTTCGTGCACGGCGACGATCTGCGCATCGGCTTCCTCGTCGAAGTCCACGCCCATGCGAGCTGCCTGACCGCGGCGAACCTCCGACATCACACCGGCAATCTGCTTCGGGCCCATGACCGCAATTTTGGCGGTGGGCCAGATGAAGGTGAAGCGATTGCCAAAGGCCCGGCCCGACATGCCGTAGGTACCCGCACCGTACGAGGAGCCGATGATCACGGTGAGATGCGGCACCAGCGAATTGGTGACGGCGTTGATCATCTGCGAACCCTTCTTGATGATGCCGTCGGACTCGAAGTCGGTGCCGACCATGAAGCCGGTGATGTTCTGCAGGAACACCAGCGGGATGTCGGCCTTGTTGCACAGTTGGATGAAATGGGCCGCTTTCTGCGCGGAGTCCGGATAGATCACACCGTTGTTGCCGAGCACGCCAACGGGGTAGCCGTGGATGGAAGCCCAACCGCAGACCATCGAGGTTCCAAAGCGGGGCTTGAACTCCTCGAAACGGGAGCCGTCGACAACACGGGCAATGACGTCGCGGACGTCGACCGGTTGACGCAGATCACGGCTGACGAGACCCAGGAGTTCTTCCGGGTCGTGGACGGGTTCGTCGGATTGCAGGGTGGGGGCGGCGTCGGGCTTGCGCCAGTTGAGGTGCGAGACCACCTCGCGGCACAGTCGCAGAGCGTCCATCTCGTCTTCGGCCAGATACTCGGCCAGGCCGGACACCTCGGCGTGCTTCTGCGCTCCGCCGATCGTTTCGGAGTCGGCAATCTCCCCCGTCGCCATTTTCACCAGCGGCGGGCCGGCAAGAAAGGCAAACGACTGCTCCTTGATGAAAATGTTGTAGTCGCTCAAGCCCGGTTGGTAGGCGCCCCCTGCGGTCGAGGAACCGAACACGACGCACACGGTGGGGATGCGGAGCTTCGAAAGCTCGGTCATCTCGTAGAAGAAGCGACCGGTCTCGGCGAAGTGCGAGGGCACCACCGCACTGCCGATTGCCCCGTGCGGGTTCTCCTCCTCCGAGAGTTCCTCGCCGTCTGCACCGCCGGGTCGCAGATCGCCACCGGCAGATTCCACAAAGCTGACATAGGGCATGCGATTGTCGCGAGCGATCTCCAGGGCACGCATCCACTTTTTGGCGGCATACGGGGTGAGCGCTCCGGCGGCCACGGTGGGGTCGTTGCCCATGATCACGCACTCGGTGCCAGCGATGATGCCGATGCCGCAGATCATGCCGCCGCCCAGCGCGTACTGCGAGCCATAACCGGCGAGTGGGGTTATCTCAAGGAACGGCGTGTCCGGATCGATCACATTGGCAATCCGTTCCCGGATCGGCAGCTTGTTGCGACTGCGATGGCGGGCCATTCGCTTCTCACCGCCACCAGCAGCGGCAATCTGGAGCAACTCGTCGTGGACCCTGATTTGTTCGAGTACGTCGGCGCGGTTCTGCACAAACTGCTCAGAGTGCGTGTCGAGCGTCGAGGCCAGCGGAGGGGCCAGCAACGTTCTCGTTGATGTCTGATTCATTCATTGACCCTAGTTCGGTAACCAAGGCCGGATCGCATTACCTACTGATGCGCCGGCGCCGACGTGATCGTTGGGCGCTTCGGTTGGCGACGACGCCCATGTGGAGGCCATGAGGTTTGCGCGACAACAGCTGGGGCAAGCGGCCTGCGCTGCCCTGCGTTCGTGATGTACGTTGACCGGATGCGATTCTCCATCGCCACCCGTATCAGCGCGGTACTTCTCACCGCTGCGCTCATTGCCACTGCGTGCACGTCAAGCGAGGGCGCATCAACGCCAGCTCCCACCGCCACGCCGCTCGTCTTCGCCGAACCCACCGACCTTCCCGACCAGACCCCTCCCACGAAGGTTCCGATCGCGACGCCAGAACCAGCTACGGCGACGCCGACGGAGACACCAACGACTGAACCGACCGCGACGCCGGATGCTGACCCTTCAACTGTCGATCTGCCCGACGGGTTCGTAATCTCTGACCTGCAGCCAGAAAACAGTTCACCCTTGGCCGTGAAGCCGATTGATCCCGATTCGCCGTTCCAGTATCCCAACTTCGAGTGGTGGCATCAATTCGCTTTTCAAGAAGAAGTCAACGCGTTCTGGCTTGGCCTCCAACACGCAAACGAGTCACTCCGGCTTGACAGTAACCGGCAGATCGAGCCTGACGGCCTGCTCGCACAGTTGATCGCTGATGGACTGATCGACCCCGACATTGAGGCGCAAGATCGCGCCAGTCGGGAGGCTTCGAGCGATTCTTACACGGAGGTCGACGTGAACAACATGGTCGACCTGCGAGTGGTTCGGGATATCAGCGGTCTAATGACCATCGTCACATGCCAGCAACAGGCCGGACAGGTTATTGACTTCGATACCGGCGACATCCGGCTCGAGTTGAGCGGATCCGCCGAGCGCATGTGGTTCTTCGCACCGAAACCAGACAGCTTCGAGTACGTCTTCGTTGGGGTCGCTTCGCGCAACGGCAGTGCTGATCTCTTTGGTGAGTGCCCTGGGATCGCTGGTCCAGTAGATCTTGTCGGCTTGGGAGTTCTAGCTTCATGACCAACCGCCTTACCGCTGTGCTACTAGCAGTTGCTGCGCTGTTGGTTCCGATCTACCCCACTGCCGCAGCAGCCCAACCCGAGATCACCGACGAAGACTGTGTATTGGTAACCGAAGCCCATTTTGGTGGTCACACCGTTTGCGCGAAGAGGATCACGACGAACAACGCCGCAGGCGATCCCGTCGTAGAGGTCTGTCTCCCGACGGAGTTTTGCGGAATCGAACACTGCACCACTTTCATCGATGACGACGCAATCTATGCGCCGGGAGGCGGATTGCGATGGAACCCTGCCACCAGGAGTGTCCCGCTCAAGCCAGGCGAAGTCGTGCCGACGTTCGGGCCGGATCCAGACTTCATCACCACCGTCTTCGGCCCCGAAGGATACTTCTCACCAACTGGTCGCTGGGTCAATTGTCGCTCCTATGAGATCCAAATCAATGGAACACTCGACACCACCACGGGCCAGTGGAATCCGGTGACACGCAACTTCAACGGTCAACACTTCCCTGACGTTGGCGCCGCCATCGACGTGTCCACACTGCGTCTCGCTGCCTATGTCGACGCGACGCCGCCCGGCCCGCCGCAAGGGCGCGCCCCGCTGGTCGGGCCAGCGCTGGTCAAGATCCCGACCTGGTTCTGGGTCGGTTCAGACTATTG
>Ga0209831_1003407_pt1 | contig 13168 bp, 17 predicted proteins | sample Maine_Asex4_meta_FD_187451 | JGI IMG/M metagenome (GOLD analysis project Ga0209831, IMG submission 187451) | Marine algal microbial communities from Maine, USA - Maine_Asex4_metaG (SPAdes) (version 2) | ecosystem: Host-associated > Algae > Red algae > Unclassified | place: Maine, USA | collected...
GCCAGGCTCCTCTAGCCAGTGGCCGCACCCTTGTGCCATGTAGTCACCAAGAAAAGAAAGATCATAGGTCACAATGTCACGCAGAGTCCACGCAGAACCAGGCAGACTCACCCCAAACGTGAACAGTGGCGACAAACAAGAAAGCCAAGCGAGGACGACAGTGCCGTCGTTTGAACAGCATGAGCCAAAGCACACACAATGAGCCAGGAAGCGATAGCGACCTGGCAGCCAAAAAGAGCGGCTGCACCGACCCAGGCAAAGAGGAAGGCGCGTGTCAAAAGCGAAAAACAATCACAACAATGCATGCACAATGGGGTGAGAAAAGCGCACCTCTCAACCGATGGTGACAGCGGCAGCGCCGCTGCTCACCAATGCCAACGCTGGCAGACTTGACGCGCGCCTCGCGCAGCCCAAGCCGGCGCCGCGCAAGCCATTTCCGCCCGGCTCAGCGCCCGTCCTCATCACGCTCGTGGTTGTGACGATGCGCCGCACCTGCGGGAACTCTCAAAAAGCTTCGGTGCCGCCTTCCGCGCTACTCTCCGCGTCGCCGGCCTCCATCGCAGGATCGTCCGTCACGGCACTTTCCCCGCCCAATGAGGCGCCCAACAGTCTGGCACCGACAGCAAGACAATCCCCCCGGCGGTGTCGCCCCCTGGCGCACAGCCTCTGGGTGCGAGGCCAACCCCGTCGGCGCTGCTAGCACCGACGGGGCTGCCACCACTCGCGCTGCTGACGTCAGCCAATGCGCTGCTGCCAGCCACGGTGCCGCCGCCGCCACCAGGAGCCTGTGGTAAACGAAAGCGTCCGCGCTTACCGACAATAGGTGCCAGCGCCACATCGAACTCAAAACGACGCGTGTCATTGTCGTCCGTGAAGACGAGGCCATTCCACGGAGCGGTGTTGTTGGGCAGGAGGTCCTTCAAGCCCTCGAGCTCCACCCGCCAGAAGTCGTACCACCTATTGTCGACTCCCGAGCGCCGACGTCGTCCCGACGCAAAGAGCGTGAGTGCATTGCGCACGAACATTAGCGCCAGGGCGTAGTGCCCCGACGTCCCGTGCGCCGCCTCTACGTCGCCGCAGTGCTTGGGCGCGCGGATGCGGTCGGAAACGCCCAAGTTGATGTACATTGCGTGAATGGCGACCGTCATTGCCGGGCGCCCACGGGCTGATGCCATGAAGCGCGCCTGAGACAGCTCCTCCGGCTTCTTCCTGGGGTTCACGTCCGTCAGCCACTCGGCGGCCTCTGCTGGCGTCATGGCCAGCTCCGACCTCTCGACCGCCTCAAACCACGCCACCACGACGGGCCGCTTGATCGCCTCGTACATGTGCGAGATTGACTGCATCACAGGCTGGTACGCGCGGCGCTTCTCCGACGGGTTGGAATTTGGCTTCTCCTTTCCGTTCTTGGCCTTAAAAGCTTCGGCCCGCTTCTTCTCAGCAGCCACCTGCTTGGGCGTTTTGAGACGCGGCTCGGGCCCGGCAATCCAGTTGGTGAGGTACTTGCACGCCTCCGCCTCATTCTTCTTGTGCTCGTCCATGGTCACCTCTATGACCATCTCAAAGTCAACGTCAGGGTGATGCATAACGTCCTTGGTGATAACAGCACCGCCGACGTCGCCAAAGGAGCGAGACTTGAAGCGGGCCCGAATATTCAGCATTATGAGAGCGCCCTTTTTCATCTCCGACAGCTTGACACCAGCCTTGGTGACATAATCGGCGGCCTCCGAAAGGATGGGGACGCCATACCCGAACATCTAGATGAGCTCCTCATGGTCAGAGTACTCCTCGACGTCGGGGGGCACAAAGCTTCGGGTGGGGCGGGGGCGCTTCTGGAACTCTCTGATAGCGACACCCAGCCGCTCGATGGAACCACCTTGCGTCTACACCTCTTGCTACATGCTCTTGACCTCCGCGGAGAGGGCGGACACCAAGCCGGTCGCCGTCGTTATCAGCTTCGCCAGTGTATTCATCTCGGACTGCGTCGCGACTTGGTCGCCCACAGGCCCGTGTGACACGGCTTGCCCTGCAGCCCCAATCGAGCGGACAGACTTGATGCCTCCATTGCCTCGCCCGCTTGCATAAGTACCATGCGGCGCGCGAGTGGAGGCAGCTGCGCGCGGCGACGACTCGATGGCAGCACCACACGCAACAGGGGGTGCAAGGTGCTCCGTCGGGGGCACACAGGGCGCGACCGGGGGGGCGGCAGACACCGCCAAAGGCCCAGTACTGGCCGACGCGCGGCTCGGCACAACAGCAAGGAGCGAAGCAGCCGGGAGAGCAGCAAAGAGGGTCGAAACCGGCGGGACCATTGGCACGGCAGGCGCCAACCGGCGAGCGGCACCATCGACAGGGGGCGCAGCAGCGAATATTGGTCGCGCAGCAGGCTTTACCGGGCGTGATGGGGGCGCCACTCGGCCCGACCCTTGCGGCAAACTCGGCGCCGCCACAATCCGCGTGCGGCGCGGACCGCTGCGACGGCCAGCCCGCCTGAGCGCCGGTGGAGTGGCGGGACGCACCAAAGGAGGAGCAGCAACACGAGCCAGCGTAGTGGGCGATGTCGCTTGCGAAGTCGCGGCCAGCGATGACAAGTGGACAGTCGGAGAACGGCTGGACGATGGGTTCGTCAATGCCGCACCAGGAGCTGCCGCACCGGGCGAAGACGCCGCCGGCGCCGGCGTCGTCGGAGAAAAACTTACCGCAGGCGCCGCCGCTGCGGACGACGGGGCGGACAATGACGACAAAGCCGCGGCGCCAACATGAACAGGAGGCTCTGACGCTGCAGAGAAAGTGGGCTCGTCGGGCTGCCAGCCGGCGGCAGCAGCGCGCCAGACTGGGCGTTGACGGCCATCGCCGTCCCAAAAAACGAGTTGGTCGGGAACGGACCCATCATTCCCGCCGGCGTCATCGGCGTCACCCCGGGCGGCATCATCTGCGGATGAGCCATGTGCGGCTGCGAGCCGTACGGGCTGTACCCTGGAACAGGCATGCCTGGCATACCAGGAAAGCTCATGGGCGGTGGCATGCCAGCCGTCGCAGTCATACTCGAGGAGAACGGGAACAGCGGCGCCTCGAAAAGCGGCGGCGGCGGTGGGGCGGTGAACTCCACCATTGGCGCGATGGCCGACCCACCAGAGACGTTGGGAAAAGCGGTCGGAATCTGCCCCTCCGCCGCTCCGTTGTGGATTGGCACGCCACTAGGGAAGACCGCGGCAGCACTGGCGTTAGGCGCAAGCGGAGTGGAAGACGCACCAGCTTGTACGCCATCCTCGGCGTGTTCATCCCGTACCGACGGTGGAGCGGCCGCGCCGGCCGCGTTGGCAATGCGCGGCACTTTGCGACCCTCATTATCTGCACCTGAGAACAACGCGCGCTTGCCACCATGACCGCCTCGGCCCGCTATGTTGATGGAGACGGCACACACAGAAACAGCAGCTGCGGAGGGAGCAGGCGGGGCGTGAGACCCAGGGGGCCCGTGGGGTGTGGCAAGGGAGGGGGCCAATGCCGGAAAACCAGGGGGGGGCAGGTGAAGGGCGTGAGTGGGATGAGAGTCTCACTGAAGGGGCGGAATCGGCCTCAAGAAGGCGCTACTTATAGTGCCACCTCGCGCTCTCCGCTCGACGGATGGGAGCTCTGCGACACGGGAGAACCAAGGGATCAACCAGCGCGACCCAACGCACACAAGCAAGCAAGAACGTACCAGAGGCGTCGGATAGCAGCCATTTCGTGGGAACCAAAGGGCCAGAATCTCCACGACGCCGCAGACAGCGAGTGGTGTCTGCCTGTCTCGGAAAGGGTGCATGGCGTGTCTGCACAGCCAAAGGGCCAGAATCTCCACGACGCCACAAACAGCGAGTGGTGTCTGCCTGTCTCAGTAAGGGTGCATGACGTGTCTGCAGAGCCATTGACAAGAACAGCCCGGGCAGGACAAGTCATCTTGCGCACGTGCCAAGCGTCAGTACCATACGTTCCACGACGCAGAAAGGCGACCAAAATCGCCTGATCATGAGGCGATGGCATGATGCAAGTGAGCAAGAACGATCCACTGGACAGCATGACGACCAAGGACCGCACGCAAACGAGACAAGGACAATCACCACCGGAGCACCTCAAGCGGGGGCGTGCAGGAGATAGAATCGACCCGCAGCAAACTACGGGCGGAGAGGGACAAGCGGACGGCTGTCTAGCGGCTGTGAAGTCAGGCCGTCTGCCGCCCTGTCGGGCAAAGATCATGCTGACGGTGACTGAAAAAGAAGGGCAAGGCGTAGAAAAAAGAGCGAATGGAGAAGTGACGGCAAGGCTCAACAGCGCTTGGACAGTGGTCAGCTCAATGATCGACCACGATGGTGGACCAGGGCGTTGTCAATACGACGCGCAGACAGCGTCCGAGACAGGCCAAGCCATTGGCATCGTGGTGCTCCTCCCCCACTCACGACCTTGTACGCGCAACACCGGTACTGTATGCCGCTGACGTGCGGACGGCGACAGCTGCCTCCGTCGCACCCCGTCTTCGTCAAACGTGTGAGAGTCCTGCATACCTGCTCGCAGCGGTACAAGCGTCAAACGGGAAGCAGTGGGCGAAGGTCAACAGCGTTTGTTTGAGGGCGGCTCGACGACGTGCTGTCCACCGACGTAGCGCCACCTCGGCCCATCGCCATTTCAGCTCTCGGCGGAGCATCTCGGCGTTGAGCTCAGGTCAGGGCCAAAGCTGGTGGACTGAACCGACCGACTTGACTATTCCCAGCCCAGATTTTCTTGCACAACTTAAAAACAAAGTTTTCAATACGAAAAAGAAGCACCCTCCGTCGTTTTCTTGACAAGACAGCACACTGGCCCAAGACGTACAACGCCAGCAATATTTGGCTTGCACCTGGTGAAATGGTGCGGGTTCTCTTGTGCCTTTTTTGTAGTTAGAGGAAACGTCGTCTGTTCGGCAAGTCACACTCAAATATTTGTTTGCTCGTACGTCGTCAGCTCGTTGCCAGTGCGTGCCTCAATGCATGCTCTCTCTCCCAGAGTTGGCCTCTCTCTTTCCGACGACGACTGCGTGGTGACAGACACGTTCTGTGCCACCTCCTGCGTCACGCGACGTGCTGTCACTTGTCTGTTGGCGTGCTGCCCAACTCTCCCCACTCTAAAGTTCTTGCTGTCGGACACCTCTCACTTAAGCGTGTCACGCCTTCCGACGGCCACGTCGGTTTTTAGTTGCCAGTGTCCGCGTCGTAGACGTCTGCTCCGGTGGGAGCTTGCACCTGCCACAACCGTGCCCTAGCATAGTGGCCGCGCAAGTCATGAAGCTACCTGCAACGTGTAAGTTTGGTGATGTTGACAGGTGTTGCTGAACATCCCGCAGTGCTCGAAGGGGTTTGTACTGGTGGATACCTGCACTGCAGCGCCGTTTCTGATATGCCGTTCTCGTGCTTTGCTGCATGTTAGTTTCTGTGCATTCTTCTGTGTTGCGATGTTGTGGTATCCAGGCATTTCACGCCGCCCCCGCGTGCAATCCCACACCTCATTCCGCCCTTTTTAACAGCGGTGGCGTCCACCATCCCCGGTTCTCAAAGCACGACCAACATTTTCCGCCTCAACTGAACAAGCCTCGTGCCGTCTACCCCCGTGCACCTGGCAGTCGACTCTCGTTGGGGTCCCACCGTCGGCGCTCCTTGAAGTCCTGCCGTCGGCGCTCCTTGGCGTCACGCTGTCGACGCTCCTTGGCGTCCCGCCGTCGGCACTCGTTGGCGTCACGCCGTCGGCACTCGTTGGCGTCGCGCTCTTTGGCGTCGCGCCTCAGGTGCTCGTTGCCGGCGCGCGCCCCCCCGGCCGCTGCCATCGTTGGCGGCACCTCCGTGACGGCCATTAGGTTTCACTCCGGCCGTGCCCCGGGGGTGGCCGCCTCTGGCGCAACGAGGTCGCCCAACACTTGCTACGCGTTGTATCACTCTAGCGTGGCGCCGTCCGTACCTGTTGCCGGTGCCAAGGTGTCGGCCGTCGCCGACTCCCTCTCGGTTCTCATGGCTGGCGGCCCGTCGGTGCCCGCCAGGGAGACCAAAGATGTCCGACATCTCTCCTGGGGGCGCTTTTTTGGGTGAAGGAGGCGGGGCGGCGCCCCGGCCGTCCGTGCGGCGCGCACTTGACTGCCCTCAGTGCGGATTTCCCGCAAAGTCGCGCTCTGGCCTCGTATGGCACCGCATGAACTCCCATTTGCGCAAGTCCAATGCCCGAGGTGAGCTCGACGCTGCTGTCTCCATCCGAGATGCTGCTTTGGGCGCGCTCGGGCGGATGAGCGGTACTGTGAGGGCCGGTGTTGTCTCGGGGGAGGTGTTGAGAGGGGCGTCCGGTCCAGATGGAGCAGCTGTCAGCGGCACAACGGGCGGGGTCAGCACGGCTGACAAGGCTGGCAGCGCGACGGGCGGCAGCACAGTTGAAGACGACGGCGAGGTCAGGGCGGTGTGACAACACGCTCAGCCCACCCCACCCAGTTGGGGGGAGGGCGAGCCAAACCGTGTCGCCGGGTAGTCCTGTCGGGGAATACCCGCCCCGGAAGAAAACCCCAAAGAGCACACACGGACGGCGTCGACCGGGGGAAGGCGCCCCGAGCGACAAACACGAGTTGTGTGACCGGTCCGAGCGCCGGGGCAGGGATCGACCAGTGTCGGGAGGGGGTGCGTTCCCGCCGTGCCACGCAGCGCGCGATCCGCGACTGAGGCACGGGGGTGAGTGGCCCCGCGCCGCGCGGTCCGGGCGACGGGGTGCGTCACCGCCGTGCCACGCGACGCGCGATCCGCGACCGTGGCGCGGGGGACAGTGGCCCCGCGCCGCACGGTCCGGTCGCCGGGGCTGGGCTTTCCCAGTGTGGGGCCGGGGTGCATTTCCGCCATGCCACGGAACGCGCCATCCTCGACCGTGGCTCGGGGGTGAGTGGCCCCGCGCCGCACTGTTCGGGCGCCGGGGTGCGTCCCCGCCGTGCCACGCGACGCGCGATCTGTGACTGTGGCGCGGGGGTCAGTGGCCCCGCGTTGCACGGTCCGGGCGCCGGGGTGCGTCCCCGCCGTGCAACGTGACGCGCGATCCGCGACTGTGGCGTGGGGGTCAGTGGCCCTACGCCGCACGGGCCGGGCGCCGGGGTAGGGCTGCACCGGTGTGGGGTAGGGGTGCATCCCCGTCCTGCCACGCGGCGCGCGATCCGCGGCCGTTGCGCGGGGGTGAGTGGCCCCGCGCCTCAGGGCAGTGCGTCGCGCCCTGCACCGGTGTGGGGCGGGGGTGGGTCCCCATTGTGCCACGCAACCCGGCCCAGGGAGGTGCGTAGCCCTGGAAGTAGGGCCTCCTGCCAGTGCACAGGGGCCCATAAGACCCAGATCAGGGGCGGGTGGGTGTAGTACGGGGTCCCGGTGGGACTTCCAGCGCTTCCCGGCTGTACCACCGGACGAACCCCCCCCACCCGTTCCCAACCTCCTTGCTCCAGCGTGTCACCCCCGGATCGGGGCGACCCTCCCCGCCCTCCACTTTTGGGGTAGGAAGGAGCGGCACGGCCTACAATGCCGACGCCGGGGTCAGTGGGGGCCGGCGTAGGTAACGCCGGCCGAGAGCCGGGCCGACGGCCAACCAGGGGCGGGGGTGGGGACGCCCTTGCCCCGAGCGTGGGGTGGGCGGCTGTGTCGTCGCCGCGCTGGTCGAGGGGGCGCAGCTAGAGCCTCCGGACCGCAGCGGTAGGAGCCCACGCAAGTGGTGGCGCCCGCTCGTGGGCACCACCGAGTCTAGCGGTGCCGCACCGTCTCTACGGCCGCCGCCCGGTGCAGTCGGCCTGCGGCGTCGTTGTCAAGTCCGGCGGCAAGGCGACGGCACAGGGCGCCGAGACTTCAAGCGATGGTGCCGTATCGGCGGGCGCCCGGTGTCGTGGGGCGCCGCTGCCATCGGCAAGGAGGGGGTCGGCCCGCTCCAGCCTGCGGGGCGAGGCGGGGAGGGGGGAACGGGGGGGGGCGCCGCGAGCGGAGGCAGCGGCGGCGACTTCCCCTGTCCCCACCCCGTACTAGGGGTGGGGGAGCTGAGGCCCTCCTGCGCACCTTGAGTTGGTGGCGCTGGCAATACTGGCGGACCTTTTCAGCCGGGAGGTCCTCCACGTAGGGCCAGGAGTCCTCCCGGGGTCCATACCCGAACCATCTTACCTTGAGCACGAGTCGCTCCTTGTCGTCATACCCCTGTCCGAAAAAGTGGTCGAAGACAGCCCCAATCGATTTACTTGCCGATGAGGGGAGGGAGGGGATCCGCCACGCGGCCAGTGCCCGTGCCCACGCAGGGTCACCCTCGGGTGGTTCCGGGGCCCGGGAGGCGTGGTTCCCATTGATGGTACGAATACCATCGTCACTTTCGATGGTGAGCTGACGCCCGTCTGTCTTCAAGATCTGGTAGCGTCCCAGTGTCTTGAAGACGAGTTTACCCCCTTGGTTCTCGTGGGACTTCACGGATACCCAGTCTCCAACCTGAAGGGCTTCGCGGCGAGTCTGCACGCGCTTGTCGAAGACTCGTTTGTATGGGGCCTGCGCCTTTTCCATGGTATCCCGTACTACGGGGATCAGGGAGTCGAGGCGCTGGAGGAAATTCTCCATGGCCCGCCGCGGGGTTATATACCGGGATTTGCCCGGTGCTACTATGCACTTGTGAATTGTACGCCGTTACTACCAGGCTTAAGTACCGGGACAACGTAACTACGTGGTCACTTACGTAGTGTCGTAGTTGCTTAATTAAGGTCTTATTAAACCGTTCGACCTGCCCATTAGTCTGGGGGTGGTAAGAGGTGGCATAGTTAGTGTCAATACCCATGGTCTTGAGCACTCCTTGCCAGAGTACGGCAGCGAATTGGGGTCTGTTATCCGATAGCACTAAATCAGGGATCCCATAGCTAGCAACCCACGTGTCGAGGAACGCGCTGAGACCGTCCAGAGCCGTGATGTCTCGAAGCGGGACCGCCCGAGTGACCTTAGTAAATCGGTCACAAATAACAAGGATGTACTCATATTCTTTAGGGGTCCGGGGCAGGGGGCCAAGTAAGTCAATGGCCAGCGCTGCGAAGGGTTGCGTCGCGGGGAACAACCTCATGAACGCTTCACTCTGCGTACCCATGAGCCGGTTCTTTGCACAGGTGGGGCAAGCTGCCACCCACCCTAACACGTCCATCGCCAGCGAGGGCCAGTGGTATTGGTCCCGCAGGGTCTGGTACATGCGCTTCCCACCTGGATGCGCAGCCAAGGGGCAGGATTGCTCCGCCCGTAATACGTCCTTGACATTGCACATACCCAAGAAACTCCTTAGTTGGGTTCGGGTCTGGGGGAAGATGGCCTTCTTGATGGCCTTGAGGCTCTTCTCGTTCACACTCAAGCGTCCTGGCCGCACTACATGGCCAAAGTACTCCACCTCGTTACTAAAGAGGTGGCACTTCTGTGCCTTGAGGGTGTTTCCATGCTTCCGGAGTAGGGTGAGCACCGTGTCAAAGTGGGAAAGGTGCGACTCGGCATCGGCGGATAAGATGATGAGGTCGTCCAAGTAGACGAGCACATTCTGCCACTTGACTTCGGATAGAATCATGTCAATAGCCCGCTGGAAAGTGGCAGGGGCATTGCACAGGCCAAACGGAAGACGCGTACACTAGTACGTCCCACAGTGGCAAGTGAATGCCGTCTTAGGCTTATCCTCGTCGGCTCGGGGGATCTGCCAGTATCCCGCGTTGCATTCCAACGTGTAGAAGAACTGGGCATCCCTCAGGAGTCGAGGTTGCCGTCCATCCGGGGTAATGGATACGAGTCGCGTACTGTGCGCTCGTTCAACTGCCGATAGTCGATTCAGAACCGGGGACTCCCGTCGGGTTTCGGGATGAGGACCACCGGGCTAGCCCATTCATTCTGGCAGGGCTCTAAAACTTCGAGCTTGAGAATTCGGTCGACTTGGGCCTTGATGAGTTCCCTAGTTCGAGGACCCATCCGGTAGGGGTTGAGCCGGACGGGCTTGGAGCCCAGCTTCAACTCGATCCGGTGCTCCGTGGCCTTGATGGAGCCCAAGTGCGCACTCCAGAGGGCTCGGTGCTTCTCCAGTAGGGCGAGCACTTGAGGCCGCAACCCCTCGGGCACGTTCGAAGTATGAACGTGGGGCTTATCCACGGGGTCTGCCGCGTCGGGCGCGGTGGTCGGACTGGGACTGAGTGCAGCACAGTCCTCTTGGGATATGGCGGCTACCGTACCGCAGTAGGCCGACATATGCCCTAGGACCATGCCCTTGGGGAATCGCTTACTCGTGTTCCCCGTATTGGCTACCTCCACTCACCACGTCTGGTTGGCGGTGCAGGCCATGGTGCCAGTTGCAACATGCACGCGGTGGCGCTCATACACTCGATGGCGCTGGGTGATTACCCAATTCCCTTGGAATGACGTCTGTACTGGGACGTATCCCCGGGACCGCGGGGTAGGACCACCTAGTGTACCAGGCGCACCTTGGCGTCCGCCTCACTAGCGGCATCAGACTTGCTGAGTTGGTCCGCCCTGGCATACGACACCGTCTTACCGCGACAAAGGATGGGGACCTTACATCCATTTTGTAACCGGATGTACCCCTTGGGCTCGCAAATGTTGGCATCATGGACGTCAGTGTAGTCGGTCCCTAGGAGTAGAAGGACCGACATGCCGCGCACTACTCCACACGTGACTGGGGTGGAGTAAGTGCCGACTCGCACCGTAAGAGTCACGGTGCCCGTGATGGGAAGGAGTCCCCCATTCACGTCAAATAACTGGGCGGTCGCCGCGTTTAAGGGCGCCACCTTCATCACCGGGGGGAGTAGCGCTTCCCGCACTAGGGAGACACACGATCCCGTGTCGACAATGACGCGGAGGGCTAACTCACGCCCCGCGTCTAGCCAGATGCGACTGGCCACCTGATAGTTGGACCCCGTCAGGATGGCCACCACCTTTCGGCCGTCCACCCCCTTCAGGAGGGGCGCGTCCCGAGAGCGTATCCCCTTGGGTCGGGATTGGATGCCTACTGGCATCACATTTACGCCCCGGATTGGGTCCACCGGTTGCCGCGGGGAGGGCCCAACACCGGTGGCTACTCGTTTCCCTCCTCGGACTCAGAGGAGGTGGCGGGTCCGCACTCGGGCTCGGTCTGCGGTTCTTCCTTCTCAAGTGGCGTCGGCTCCTCGCCGCTTGAGCTGGATAACTCGTCGGGAGTGGCAACGGCTACTCGCCGGCTCGTTCTCTGGGTATCACGGGAGCCCGAGGACGTCTCGAGAGGGGACCACCGACTGGCTATGGCCAATCGGTCCCGTAGGCGTGCGTCTAAGTCGGGGCACAGCTCGGCCCAATGAACCACCTTGCCACACTGCCAGCAGAGGTACTCTCCCGCCCGGGGCTTGGGTCGGGAAGGCTCATCCCTCGGTCAATATCGGTAGCGCGTGTTGTCGCCGCCCCCTGGAGTCGAGCTGCCCGGGGCCTAGGGTCGGGACCCATCGTATCGGGGGCCCGGAGTTGGGGCACTTACGGAACCGACGGCCCAGACGGGGGCGTCCCGCGGTTGGTAACCCCGTTTTACCCGGGTGACCTGGGGAAGGGCGGCCGCACGAGCTTTCCGCCGGAGCCAGGCCTCCTCCGTGAGCGCATATCGCTCCTTGGTCCGCTCCTCAAGCTGCTCAAGTTGTAGCCAGCGGTGTTCGTCGCCCTTAGGCTAGGCGACGTGAGCCAGCTCCGCCATAGTCATATCGGGGGTGTTTCGCTCGCGCACACTGGAGCGCACCGCGCGGTGGACACCTTCCACAAAGCGTCCCTTGAGAGCGCCTTCCCCGTACATGAACCCGCACTCCGTGTTGAGGCGGCTGAGGCGCTCGGCGAAGGACAAATCGTCCTCGTCATCCCGTTGGACCGCGACGTTAAGGGTCTCGACTAGAGTAGCCACTGAGCCCTCGTCGACGTGTCGCCGGAGCATCCATTTGATGAGCTCCAGGTAGAAAGCGACCTCGCCGGGGATACCCGCCCGGCGAGTTGGCTACACATCATCACCTCTGACTTAAGAGGTTCCTTCGTCAAGTCTTGGAGGATGTAGAAGGCTTTGCCATCGGAGATGACGTTGTCGTCACAGGCTTTAGCGAACTTGCGCAAGAACTGGAAGACCTTGGCCGGGACGGAACCGTCCCACTCTTCTTGTACCCCGAAGGACTGAGCCACCTTCTTCTTGCGCCGGCCCAAAGTACGGGCCTGGCGCCGCGTGTAGACGACCGAATTGTTGTCTAGCGCGTAGGCCTCGCAATCGAACATCATCCGGTAGTATGGGTGGTTCACCACAATCTTGGGCGGCACCACCCGAGTTGGGGGTGTCGGGGAGGTTTGAGTCGGCCACCCCTCCGCCTCCGGACCGGTCGGGCATGGCCGGTCTTGCAAGTGCCCCCTTTCTGCTTTACAAGACCATTGGATTCGATGCCCTTCATGTAAGTGACCTGCTTTCCTTTTCTCTGGTGGCAACGCCCGTGTCGTCTTGATTGAGCACCGCATCAGTCTTTACCCGACCTTTTCCGGCCTACCCACAGCATGCTTACCATTGCCATCCCAGCCCCTTTTCGTGATTATTGGGTGCCCCGCTGCTGGTGCTCTCCTTCATGCTGCAGGTTCTGGACTTTGGTGTCATGAGGCTGTTGGTGCCCAACCTCGTGCGCGTGTTTTCCCACATCTGCGAAGGATACTACCCACTGTGTGAGACAACTGCAGCTACTTTGCGGGTGGCGAAATAGCGCATAGAGTTCATGCGGCGCCGAAGGAGAGCAAGCACTGTTCCAGGACCGGAATACGTTTCCGTTTTCGCAACAGTAAGGCTGTCGCCGAACACGCATTGGCTCAACATGCACGTGTTCGTCGCGCGCTTGTGATCGGTCATCTTCTGACCTACAAAACAATCCCATCTTGAGCCCAACGACTCTCGCAGTGTCTATCTGCCACCACCCAGCATGCGCGGTTAACGCCGACCTGACGGCTGGTTTCCATAGGTGCCTGTATGGGGCGGTGACAGACGTTTTGGATCGCCACGCACCAACTGCGGATGCAGGGGCGTACCTGGGCAGTGCAATCTGCTTTCCAAGACACCCGAAGACGTTTGGACTGCTCAAGTGCCGCCCCGCAGCATGCGCCGTGGACGATGCGCTGAC
>Ga0209831_1003409_pt1 | contig 13167 bp, 13 predicted proteins | sample Maine_Asex4_meta_FD_187451 | JGI IMG/M metagenome (GOLD analysis project Ga0209831, IMG submission 187451) | Marine algal microbial communities from Maine, USA - Maine_Asex4_metaG (SPAdes) (version 2) | ecosystem: Host-associated > Algae > Red algae > Unclassified | place: Maine, USA | collected...
GAAGATCTCCTGCATGGCGCGCATGGTGCCGGGGCCGCGATCGCTGACCCCGATCACCCGCTCGACGTAGTCGTCGCCGGGCAGGTGCAGCATCGACTTGTCGATGCCGGTGCAGGTGTAGTCGAGCAGGTACTCGGCCTCGTCGCCGAGCAGGGACAGCGTATCGGTCATGTGGGCACGGCTCCTTGTGGATCCGGGTGACGGATCCGGGTGAAATGAACGACCGGGTCTACCGGCCGCGTTCTTCGAGCAACGCCACCGCCGGCAGCGTCTTGCCTTCCAGGAACTCCAGGAAGGCTCCCCCGCCGGTGGACACGTACGAGATCCGCTCCTCGATGCCGTACTTGTCGAGGGCTGCGAGCGTGTCGCCGCCGCCGGCGATGGAGAAGCCGCTCGAGGCGGCGATCGCCTCGCCCACCGTGCGCGTGCCCTGGCCGAAGGCGTCGAACTCGAACACCCCGACCGGGCCGTTCCACACGATGGTGCCGGCCTCCTCCAGCGAGCGGGCGTAGGCGGCCGCGGTGTCCGGTCCGATGTCCAGGATGAGCTCGCCCTCGCCGACCTGATCGACGGCGCGCACCACCGGCTCCGCATCGGCCGAGAACTCGCGCGCGCAGACCACGTCGGTCGGTATCGGGATCGCCGCACCGCGTGCCTCGGCGGCCCGCATCAGGCGTCGCGCCTCATCGACCAGTCCCGGCTCGTGCAGGGACTTGCCGACCGGGTGCCCGGCCGCGGCGATGAAGGTGTTGGCGATGCCGCCGCCGACGATCAACCGGTCGACCCGTTCGATCAGCGTGGACAGCACGGTGAGCTTGGTGGAGACCTTGGAGCCGCCGACGATGGCGATCAGCGGGCGCGCCGGGTCGTGCAGAGCGCGACCGAGCGCCTCGATCTCGGCGGCCAGCAGCGGCCCCGCGCAGGCGACCGGTGCGAACCGCCCCGCCCCGTGCGTCGACGCCTGCGCCCGGTGCGCGGTGCCGAACGCGTCCATGGCGTACACGTCGCAAAGCGCTGCGTAGCGTCTGGCAAGGCCCGCGTCATCGCCCTTCTCGCCGACGTTGAAACGCACGTTCTCCAGCAGCACCACCTCGCCGTCCTCGAGCTCGGGCGGCGTGTCGAGGTAGTCGCTGACCAGCCGGACCGGCTGCCCGAGCAACTCGCCCAGGCGCACGGCGACCGGCGCCAGCGAGTCCTTGACCGACGGCTGGCCCTCGCTCGGACGCCCCAGGTGCGACATGATCATGGTGCGCGCACCGGCACCGATCGCGTACTTCAGGGTCGGTATCGAGGCCCGGATGCGCGCATCCGAACCGATCCGGCCGCCCTCGATCGGCACGTTCAGGTCCTGGCGCACCAGCAGCCGTTGCCCTGCGAGCGGCTGCTCCCTCATCAGACGCATGGCCACGGGCTCAGCCCGCGTTGACGGCGGCCAGCGTGGTGTCGAGCATGCGGCACGAGAAGCCCCACTCGTTGTCGTACCACGAGCAGACCTTGACCAGCTTGCCGTCGATGACGCGGGTGAGCAGCGAGTCGATGGTGGACGAGGCGCTGGTGTGGTTGTAGTCGGTGGAGACCAGCGGCTCGTCGCTGTAGTCCAGCACCTTGCCGTCGGCCGCCGCCTTCAGGATGGCGTTGATCTCGGCCTCGTCGGTGTCGCGCCCGGCGGTGAAGGTCAGGTCGACGATCGAGACGTTGATGGTCGGCACCCGCATGGCGAACCCGTCCAGCTTGCCGGCCAGCTCCGGCAGCACCAGCCCGACCGCCTTGGCGGCTCCGGTGCTGGTCGGGATCATCGACATGGTGGCCGAACGCGCCCGGCGCAGGTCCGAGTGGTAGACGTCGGTCAGCACCTGGTCGTTGGTGTAGGAGTGGATGGTGGTCATCAGGCCCGACGCGATACCGACCGCGTCGTTCAGCGCCTTGGCCATCGGCGCCAGGCAGTTGGTGGTGCACGAGGCGTTGGAGATGATCTGGTCGGACGCCTTCAGCGACTCGTGATTGACGCCGTAGACGATCGTGGCGTCCACCTCGCCCTTGGCGGGCGCGGAGATGATCACCTTCTTGGCCCCGCCCTGCAGGTGCAGGCCGGCCTTCTCGCGGCTGGCGAAGATGCCGGTGCACTCGAGCACCACGTCCACGCCCAGCTCGCCCCAGGGCAGCTTCGAGGGGTCGCGCTCGGCGAACACCCGCAGCCTGTCACCGTTGACGACCATGTAGTCGCCGTCGACCGACACCGTGCCCGGGAAGCGACCGTGCGCGGTGTCGTAGCGCGTCAGGTGCGCGTTGGTCTCCGGGTCGCCCAGATCGTTGATGGCGACGATGTCGAACTCGTTCTCGCGCCCGAGCTCGAAGATCGCCCGAAGCACGTTGCGGCCGATGCGGCCGTAGCCGTTGATCGCGATCTTGACTGCCATGCGGTGTGTCCTGGTCGTTGAAACGAAGGGGGAAAGAGGACCTGCCGGCACCATGATGTGCCGGCGGCAGATCAGCCGAGTGCCTTGACGGTCCGTTCGACCAGCTCGGCCAAGGCCTCGCTGCTGAACCCGAAGTGTGCGAACACGTCGGCTGCGGGCGCCGATTCGCCGAACGTGTCGATCGACATCGTCGCCCCGTCCAGGCCGACGTACTTGCGCCACAGGTCGCCGGAACCGGCCTCGACCGCCACCCGGGCGCGCAGGCCCGGCGGCAGCACCGCATCGCGATAGCCCTGATCCTGCGCATCGAACACGTCGGTGCTCGGCATCGACACCACCCGCACCGCCAACCCGCGCTCGGCAAGGGTAGCGGCCGCCTGCACGGCCAGCTCCACCTCGGAACCGGTGGCGATCAGGACCGCATCGGGGGCACCGTCGCACTCGTGCAGCACGTAGGCGCCGCGGCGCACGTCGGCAAGCTGCGACTCGGTGCGCGTCTGCGGCGCAAGACCCTGGCGGGTGAGCACCAGGGCGGTCGGGCCGTCATCGCGCTCGATCGCGGCCCGCCAGGCGATGGCGGTCTCGACCGCGTCGCACGGGCGCCACAGCGACATGTTCGGGATCAGCCGCAGCGTGGCGGTCTGCTCGACCGGCTGGTGGGTCGGGCCGTCCTCGCCCAGGCCGACGGAGTCGTGGGTGAACACGTAGACGTTCGGCGCCTTCATCAGGGCCGCCATGCGCAACGCGTTCCTGGCGTACTCGGAGAACATCAGGAAGGTGGCCACGTACACCTTGAACCCACCGTGCATGGAGGCGCCGCTGGCGATCGCGCACATGCCGAACTCGCGCACGCCGTAGTGCACGTAGTTGCCCGACGGGTCGTCCTGGATGCCGACCGAGCCTGCCCAGAGCGTGTTGTTGGACCCGGCCAGGTCGGCCGACCCGCCGAGCAGCTCGGGCAGGTGCGGGCCGTAGGCCTCGAGCGCGTTCTGCGACGACTTTCTCGAGGCGAGCTTCTCGGCGGCCGCATCGGTCTTGGCGGTGTAGGCGTCGGCAACCTCCGCCCAGCCCTCGGGCAGGCGGCCGTCGAGGCGCCGCTCCAGCTCGGCGGCCAGCTCGGGGTGCGCCTCGCGGTAGGCATCCATGCGCGCGTTCCAGTCCGCCTCGCGCCGGCCGCCCGCCTCGCTGGCGTTCCAGCCGGCGTAGAGCTCGTTGGGCACCTCGAACGGGCCGTAGGGCCAGTCCAGCTCCTTCCTGGCCAGCGCGATCTCGTCATCGCCCAGCGGCGAGCCGTGGCTGGACTCCTTGCCGGCCTTGTTGGGCGAGCCGAAACCGATGGTGGTCTTCGCGCAGATCAGCGTCGGCCGGCCGGTCTCGGCCTTCGCAGCCGCCAGGGCTGCGTGGATCGCGTCCGCGTCGTGGCCGTCCAGGGCGGGAATGACGTGCCAGCCGTAGGCCTCGAAGCGCTTGGGGGTGTCGTCGGTGAACCAGCCCTCGACCTCGCCGTCGATGGAGATGCCGTTGTCGTCGTAGACCGCGATCAGCTTGCCCAGCTGCAGGGTGCCGGCCAGCGAGCAGGCCTCGTGGCTGATGCCCTCCATCAGGCAGCCGTCGCCCAGGAACACCCAGGTGTGGTGATCGATCACGGCGTGGCCGTCACGGTTGAACTGCGCGGCGAGCGTCTTCTCGGCGATCGCGAACCCGACCGCGTTGGCCAGCCCCTGCCCCAGCGGCCCGGTGGTGGTCTCCACGCCGGGCGTGTAGCTGTACTCGGGATGCCCGGGCGTCTTGGAGTGCAGCTGGCGGAAGTTCTTGAGCTCGCCGATCGGCAGGTCGTAGCCGCTCAGGTGCAGCAGGGAATACAGCAGCATCGAGCCGTGCCCGTTCGACAGCACGAAGCGGTCACGATCGGCCCAGTGCGGGTTGTCCGGATTGTGCGACAGGAACCCGTTCCACAGCACCTCGGCCAGGTCGGCCATGCCCATCGGCGCCCCGGGGTGCCCCGAGTTGGCCGCCTGGACCGCATCCATCGACAGGGCGCGGATGGCGTTGGCGCGCTGGCGCGAGGCGGCAGGATCGGGACGGTCGGGCATGCGGACTCCGGAAGCTGGATCGCGGCTGGATCGCGGGGGCGCGCAGTATATTACGGGCGGCACGAACGCGATGCGCGTCACGGATATTGCTAAGTGGCGGATCCCACCCCACATCTACCCGATCGGTCGTGTCGACCCGCCTTCACCAGCACCCTCGACATCGCACGACCTGGAAACGCCGCTGCCCGGCACCGTGGGCGGCGCCTCGGCACCCTGTTCCGTGCGAGCCGTGCCGCCATCCCGGTATGTACTTTCTGCGGACGGCCCCTTACACTGAAAAGTTGGTTCGACTAACGAGAGCATATGACCACGCGCATGGCAATGGACAAGAGTCAGCAGTCCAATCTGAAGGACCTCATTGCCAAGGGCAAGGAACAGGGGTACCTGACCTACGCCGAGGTCAACGACCACCTGCCCGAGGGTATCGTGGATCCCGAGCAGGTGGAAGAGATCATCGCCATGATCGCCGACATGGGCATCAGCGTCGGCGAGACCCCGCCCGAGGCCGATTCGCTGATCCTGTCGGCCGACAACAACAATAGCAAGAGCGACGACGATGCCGCCGACGAGGCGGCCGCGGTGCTCGCCACCGTGGACGGCGAGTTCGGCCGCACCACCGATCCGGTGCGCATGTACATGCGCGAGATGGGCACTGTCGAACTGTTGACGCGCGAGGGCGAGATCGAGATCGCCAAGCGCATCGAGGAGGGCCTGCAGCAGATGCTCTCGGCGCTGGGCATCTTCCCCGAGACCATCAACCTGCTGCTGGAGCGCTGGCAGACCTTCACCGAAGAGAAGATGCGCCTGTCGGACCTGATCGTGAACTTCAAGGAGCTCACCGACGAGATCAACGTCGCCAAGACGCCGGCCGACAAGAAGGACGGTGACGAGGAGGAGGAGAAGGGCCCGACCGGTCCGGACGTCGACGAGGTCAGGAAGCGCATGGGCGCCCTGCAGAAGGCCTATGCCCGCGCCCTCAAGGCGATCGATGCCGCCGGAGGCATCCAGGACGACAAGGCCAAGGAGGAGATGGCCAAGGTCGGCAGGATCTTCCTGGAGTTCAAGTACCACCCCACCTTCGTGGCCATCCTGGTGGTCGGGCTGCGCGGTCAGGTCGAGCGCATCCGCTCGCTGGAGCGCCAGGTGCGCGACGTGTGCATCAAGCAGTGCCGCATGCCGCGCGACGTGTTCATCCAGAGCTTCCCGGGCAACGAGACCAGCGAGGAATGGCTGGACGGGCTGTGCCGGCAGCGAAAGCCGTGGGTCGCCAAGCTCAAGGAGAACCGCGACGAGATCGAGATGCTGCAGAAGCGCATCCAGCAGATCTGCGTGTCCAGCCAGCTCACGATCACCGACATCAAGGAGATCAACCGCAGGATGAGCATCGGCGAGCTGGCCGCGCGCCGCGCCAAGAAGGAGATGGTCGAGGCCAATCTGCGCCTGGTCATCTCGATCGCCAAGAAGTACACCAACCGCGGCCTGCAGTTCCTGGACCTGATCCAGGAGGGCAACATCGGCCTGATGAAGGCGGTCGACAAGTTCGAGTACCGCCGCGGCTACAAGTTCTCCACCTACGCCACCTGGTGGATCCGCCAGGCGATCACCCGCTCGATCGCCGACCAGGCGCGCACCATCCGCATCCCGGTGCACATGATCGAGACCATCAACAAGCTGAACCGCATCAGCCGCCAGATGCTCCAGGTCATGGGCCGCGAGGCCACGCCCGAGGAGCTGGCCGAGAAGATGGAGATGCCCGAGGACAAGATCCGGAAGGTGCTCAAGATCGCCAAGGAGCCGATCTCGATGGAGACGCCGATCGGCGACGACGAGGACAGCCACCTGGGCGACTTCATCGAGGACCAGAACATCCTCTCGCCGATCGAGACCGCCACCGGGCTGGGGCTGGGCGAGACCACGCACGAGGTGCTGGCCTCCCTCACTCCGCGCGAGGCCAAGGTGCTGCGCATGCGCTTCGGCATCGACATGAACACCGATCACACGCTGGAGGAGGTCGGCAAGCAGTTCGACGTGACGCGGGAGAGGATCCGTCAGATCGAGGCGAAGGCGCTGCGCAAGTTGCGCCACCCGACGCGTTCCGAGCAGCTCAGGAGCTTCCTGGACAACCAGGAGTAGGCACTCGCGGGGCAGCCCGGGTTGGCCGCCCCGATACCGCGTAGGCCGGAGCGAGATTCCGGTGGACGTAAGGGCCGGAATGAGCTTCAATGAGGTCTGTGGGCCTGTAGCTCAGTTGGTCAGAGCAGGGGACTCATCGAACGGTGCGTCCACATCGTGAGGTGTGGAATGAACGGGATGAATTCAGGGAACCCGTAGCAGCTTGGTCTTCGTTCAAGGCTGACGGCAATCCTGAGCCAAGCCGGAGGTACACCTCCGGAAGGTGCAGAGACTACCTGAGAACTTCAGTGTTCTTAATGACAGGCTAGAGCGTCCCGCACCCCACCAGCTGCCAAAGGGCTGAGGGTGATGAGATAGTCCGCTCCGGGCAGAAATGCGCGGGTAAAGTGAATCCCTTGGTCGTAGGTTCAAGTCCTACCGGGCCCATTCCCCACCCTGTTCCAGAGCCGCCCGCGAGGCGGCTTTTCTTTGCCAGACAGTGGTGGCCGGCACCCGCGCGAGCTGTACCAGCCTGCCGAGCCTGCCCGGTATGCCGGCTGACAGGCGCCGGTGTGTGTTTGCAACTGATAGCGATGCGTCGAAATCGCTCAGGCAAGAACGGCCTCTTCCGACGACCACTGATCGTCCTGCTCTCGCAACGTCACCGGCACGGGCTTGACATCGACGGTCCGGATGAGCTGCGCGAGGAGCTGGCGCAGACCGGCCGGTTGGTCCGGTGGGTAGGCTTCAAGGTACAGCTCTCGTAGCACCGCCTCGACCGGCCGGGGCACCTTGCTCTTGCCACGCTCCCACGCGCCGACCTGCTGACCGTCCTTGTAACCGATCAGCTCGGCGAACTGCTCCTGAGTCATCTCAAGGCGCTCGCGCAAGAACCGCAGTTCGGTACCGGAAAGCGGACGCTCCAGACAAGCGACCATGCGGCCAAGTTCGGCGTGCAACGCTTCGGCGCTGTCGACATGCACGCCCTTGCCCCATGGCGTCTCTATGAACTCGAAGCCATTCTCCAGGTACACGTATTCGAGACCACACTCGGTGTAGTGGTAGTAATTGTCGAGATCCATGATCTTGCTCCTCGATGCTGCCTGGACAACGACCGTGACGACGACGACGTCCATCCCGTCGTCCGTCTTTCCGAACCCGACGACCACCTTCAAGCCGCCGTCTGCCATGCCGTGGAAGGCGCACTCCCAACCGCCATGCACGGTTGACGGCGCTAGCCCTTCGATGACGCTCCCGTTCTTGAGCACGCTTTGGACCTGGACGATGGTGACGTTCCGCTCGCGCATCCGAGTCCGTGCATGCTCAGTGAGGACGAGGCGATACCCCTCCACCTCTCCAACCGCCGCTTTTGCCGCTCGTCGTGCCTCATGCTCGTTCACCGCTGCCCGGCCTCTCCGTTCCATGCGGGCGACGACCGTACGAGCGTCTATCGACCGTATCGGGTTGATCTGTAATTATTAGGTGCAGCTCGACAGAAGACTAGACCCTTCAGATTCACAAATCCGGGACACAGTTCTCGGCAGGCAAGCACCGTCAAGAACCGGCAGTCGGCTCGACGGGTAAACACCACTCATGGGCGAGCGGGCACACCGGCAGGAGGAACGGCCACGATCTAAAGTTCGTCCCTGAGAGCCGCGCCCCGTCCACATTCCGTGTGGCTACCGGGCCCACCGTCATTGCAGTACCGAAGCCGCCCGCAGGGTGCGCCTTTTCATGTTCGATCGTCGGGCATCACATCGATGCAGACGGCTTTCTCCTGCATCCACCCGTCCGTCAGGTCGGGATACGACGGCGCACCGTGGCCGTACGTCGATCGGACTGCCGTGCGCCGGCAGCTGCAACGCGATCACCGTCTGCCTTGCGGATCAGCACGGCGAGCGTGTGCCGGGGTCGTTGACGCGCATGACATGCACGACGGTCGAGGGCATCGACGTGGCGTTCGTCCGTTCGGCTGCCAGCTCGGCGAGCGTCGTGAGACGCGCCGGGCCGATGGCCTCGGAGCTGGCGACCCAGACGGCATCGTCCGCGCTCCAGACCCGCAGCCGTACCGAGGGCTCGAACCCCATGACGAGGGCGATCGAGCGTTGCGCCCCCGCTGTCGCGTGGGCGTGCATGCGCGGCCCGCCCGCCAGCGTCAGCATCGAGGCAAGCGAGCCGGGCACGACGCTGAGCGTGACGTCGCACCCGTCGGTGGTCCGGTAGAGCGTGGCGGCGACGGCCCCCGCGAGCGTAAGGCGCGTCAGGGAGCGTGCGGGATGGACGTCGAGGGTAGCGAGATCCGGAAACCGGTGATCGGCGATGGACCGGTAGCCATCGACATCTGCAGGCGGCGGCATCACGACATCGGACGCGGCGGGTTCGTCGTGCAACGCACCGTGCAGGTCCGCAGGCAGCGCGGCCAGGGAAGTCGCCACCGCTGCGTCAAAGGTAGCTGGCCCATCATTGCGCGGCGCGAACGCGGCACCCAGGACGAGCGCGCCGAGAGCCCACCACGCAAGCGTTCGCGCGAAGCGTCGCGCAGAGCCGGCGCTCGATCCCGTACATCCGCCCACCCCGGGGGATGGGCGAACGGTCCTGCCTGGTGCGGCTGTCAGTCGAGCTTGTCCTTCACCTTGCCCTTGGTCTCCTCGGCATGGCCCTTGACCTGCTGACCCTTGCCCTCGCCTTCCATCTGCTTGTCGTCCAGCGCCTCTCCGGTCTTCTCCTTGACCTTTCCGGCTGCCTGATCGATCTTGCCTTCGGCCTTGTCCGAATTACCCGACATGAGCTTCTCCTGAGTGGTGTGCATTGAACTGCTCGAGCCGCCGCGTCACGGGATCCGTGCGTGAGACGGCGGGTCATTCGAGACTACGCCGCCGTCCGCACCGGCAGGTACCGGTCGTACAAATGGCAACCGCCGGTCGCCTCAGTCCTCCCAGGTGACTTCCTGCCCGTACAACGGCACCGTGGACAGCGCCATCTTGGCCGAACCGTCCTTCACCTCGGTGGCGTGCGACAGGTAGACCAGCGTCTCGTGCTCCTCGTCGTAGATGCGCGTGACCTTGACGCTCTTCAGGACCAGGGAGGTGCGCTGCGAGAACACCTCCTCGCCCTCCTCGTCACGCTCGATATCGCCGATGACGATCGGGCCGGTCTGGCGGCAGGCGATCGAGGAGTTGGACGGATCGCTGAAGAACTCGCCGTTGCGCACCCGGTCGATCAGGCCGCGGTCGAAGTAGGACACGTGGCAGGTGATGCCCTGCACCTTCGGGTCCTGGATAGCGTCGATCTTGATGTCGCCGCCCAGCCAGTCGACACCGACCTCGCCGATCTGGTCGGCGCCGGCCAGCGACGGCAGCACGGCGAGGGCGGCGATCAGCGAGGCGGCGACCAGCGGCGCACGCGCCCCGACCGGGACGGGACGGCGAGCGGTGCCCGGGCGTTCTGATACGGCGGTGTTCATGGTCTGGTCGGTCGGCGAGGTGGGCGGACATCCTACCGCCTCGCCCGGCCCGGGCCGTCGGGAGGCGCAGAACTGCCCGGTGCCTGCCCGGTGCCTTCCACGCTCACTCGCCCAGCGGGGCCTCGGGTCGACCGCTCACGTACGCCAGCAGCTCGACCACCTGTTCCGGCGTCGTCGCCCACGCCATCGCCTGCGCATCGACCTCCTTCAGGGGGTGCACGATGGATTCGTCGTGCAGCGTGACGTACGGCTTGCCCAGCGCTGCGCACTGGCCGGCATCGAACGCGGCGTTCCACTGCTTGTACTCGCTGCCGAAGCGGATGATGGCGACGTCGCAACCGCGCAGGTGCGTCAGCGTGCGGATCGCGTTCACCTTGGAGGAGGTGTGGTCGCGGTGGTAGCCGCTCTCGTCGCGTCCGAGCCCGTCACCGGCCGCGTCCGATGCCGGATGGTCGGTGACCGGCGAGACGAACCGCATCGGCAGACCGCGCGCGGACGCGCCGTCGATGATGCGCTCTCGCCAGTCGGTGTGGATCTCGCCGGACAGGTAGACGCTCCAGGTCTTGCTCATGGTGTCGCTCGCGCGGTAGGGAATCAGAGGGAGTGCACTGTACAGCGCAGCGGGTGGCGCACGGACGCGTCACCCGCGCACGTTCAGCCCGCCACCGGCACCTCGCCGGCCACCATCACCCGGTACAGCGTGCGCACCCCGTCCACCGCCGAATGGTCGGCCGCGTGCAGCGTGGAGCGGTTGTCGGTCAGCAGCAGATCCCCCGGCCGCCAGACATGCCGGTGCACGGGGGCTCCGGTGCACCGGCATGTCTGGCGGCCGGGGATCAGCTCGCGCGCCTGCGCCTCGTCGAGTGGCTCGCCGTGCCGGCGCGCGGCGATCAGCCGCTCGCGCGCCGACACGTACAGCGCCACGCGATCCACGTCGGGATGGCGCCTGAGCACCGGGTGCCAGGCGCCCTCGCCCGCCGCGGCCGGATCGGCCACCCGCGAGGCGACGTGCAGGAACTCCACGCCGACCAGCGCCGTGCGCAACGAGGCCGGTGCCGCATCGAGCGCATCGAACTGGTTGACGAACACCGTCTCGCCGCCGCTGGCCGGGATCTCGATGGCGGCCAGGGCGGTGAACGACGGCGGTGCCGCCACGTAGGAGGTGTCCGAATGGAACACGCTCCTCGGTGGCGCGACGCGACCGCGGTTGGTGACCTCGAACACGAACCGGCTGCCGGACAGCGGCCGTTCGCCGGGGGTGAACACCAGCGGGCCGATGCCCGCCATCAGTGTCTCGAGCGAATCCGCCTGCAGCGGCAGGTCCGCCACGGCGGCGTGGCCCTGCTCCCGGCAGGCCTCCAGCGTGCCGGGCGGCAGCGCTGCGTTCAAGCGCGCCGCCACAGCGGACGCACCTTCAGGAACACCCGGTAGGCCGGCTCGAGCAGCAGCAGCGCGGCACGGCTGCCGGCGATGCGCCCCAGCCAGCGCGTCTTCGGGAAGGCGCGCCACATCGCGGCGAACGCGGCCGCGCCCTGGATCAGGCGGCCGTCCGCATCGCGCACGTGCATGCGCGCCAGCGCCGAATCGCGCTCCAGCCCGTCGCCCAGCGGCGCACCCTGCTCGCTGGCATCGACCCAGGCCAGCCGGTCGGCGCCGTCGGCACGTCGCCACGCGCCGATCTCGCGACGGCATATCGGGCAGGCCCCGTCGTAGTAGACGGTCAACTCGGGAGAGGGGGATATCGTCGCCATGCGCGCGCCGTGGTACCGGTGGGTGTCCCCCTGCTACGCGATTCGCACCCGGTCAGTGCAGCGTACGGGCTGGCGTCAGTGCAGCGTGCCGGTGTGCACCGAGCCCTGACGGAAGACGTTCATCAGCGTCATGTACTCGCGCCGGTCGAACTGGAACGGCCCCACGCCCTGCAGCCAGAACACATCTTGGCCGACCAGCTCCGGCAGGTCCTCCTCGGGCGTATCGTCGATGCCGATACGGCGCCACTCCACCGTATCGCCCTGCACCCGCACCTCGGCGATCACGGTGGTGCACAGCAGGTCGCGGTGCTCGGGACACATCAGGACCGGTGCACGGATGCGCGTCTCGCCCTCGGGCAGGAACCGGCTCCACACGATGGCCCGGTCGCTGTCCTCGTCCATCCAGCCGAGCAGCGTGGGCACCAGGCCCTCGAGCTGGTCCTCCGGACTGGCCTCGGCGAGCAGCACGTCGAGCGGCTGCCCGTCGATGTGAATCGTCAGGTAGTCCTCGTCCTCGTAGGCATCGGTCTCGAGCACTGCCTGAATGGTGTTCATCGTGCGCTCGCGGCCGGGCCAAGGGGCGGCGAGAATAGCATGGCCCCATGCCCCGCCCCGGCCGTGCCCGGGCCTGCACAGGCACTGTTCCGCCGGCGCCACGCCTGCCCCGCCCATTCCCCCCTTCGAACCTCCCGGACACCCCCGAACACGCCCATGACCGATCCGACCCCCTTCACGCTGGCCGACCGCCTGGCAGCCGACACCGCGCCGCTGCACCGCGATCCCGTGGCCGAACTGCTGCTGCTCGACGACAGCCGCTGGCCCTGGCTGGTACTGGTACCGCACGTGCCCGGCGCGCGCGAACTGCACGACCTGCCACCGGTCACCTGCGCCCGCGTGTTCGAACGGGTGCGCCTGATCGGACAGGTCCTGCAGGAGGAAACCGGCTGCACCAGCATCAACGTCGGTGCCCTGGGCAACATCGTCACCCAGCTGCACATCCACGTCGTGGCGCGCCACCCCGGCGATCCGGCCTGGCCGGGACCGGTATGGGGCGTCGGCACACCGGTGCGACGCGCACCGGGGGAGCGCCCTGCATTCACGGCCCGTGTGGTGCAGGCGCTGGCGGCGATCGATCGCCACTGATCGTTCGTCGCTACACGTCCACCGGGTACAGCCCGAAGGGGGCGCGCACCGCCGGCGCCAGCGCGCCCGCACCGTGCCAGCGAGCCATCACCTGCAGCGAGGCCGGCGCGCGGTGCAGCCGGAGCCGGTGCGCCAGCTCCCGATCCGGATCGATCACCAGCAGGGCGTGGTGGCAACCGTGCGCCGCC